>Ga0210056_1004364_pt1 | contig 11106 bp, 13 predicted proteins | sample CryGeyCG2014_080_2_FD_183965 | JGI IMG/M metagenome (GOLD analysis project Ga0210056, IMG submission 183965) | Groundwater microbial communities from aquifer - Crystal Geyser CG07_land_8/20/14_0.80 (SPAdes) (version 2) | ecosystem: Environmental > Aquatic > Deep subsurface > Groundwater | place...
GGCAGCCCCCTGAAGAACTCTACGATTTTACCTGGAATCTCCCGAACCGTTTCCACAGCATTGTGAAACGTATCTGAGATCGCCCCTCCAAGTCCCTTAAGTGCCTCAGGAATCTTAGAAGGTAGCTCTCTAAAGAAATCAATAATCTTGTTGCGGATTTCTTCAACCTTGATGGCTGCATCCTTAAAGGGTTGCGGAATAGCATCAATAAGACCGGCAAGCGCCTCGGGGATCCTTCTTGGTAAGTCCCTGAAGAAATCAATAACCTTATCGGGGAACCATTCTTTGACCCTATCGAATCCCCTCTGGAATGGGCTGGCGATAGCCTCACCAAGCCCTCCGAGCACACCTCCAATCTTGCTCGGCAAACCTCTAAAGAAGTTTATGACCGCATTCGGGTCTTGTTCGCCGAACCAAGTTTTAACCTTTTCAAATCCATGCTGGAATGGACTTGCGATAGTTTCGCCCAATCCCTTAAAAGCACCACCGATTTTAGAAGGTAGCTCTTTAAAGAAGTCCACTACTTTATTCCAAGCTCCTTTAATTGAATCCGGTATTCCGTGGATGAGTGGGGCGATGACATTTTCCTTAAGCAGGTCAATCGAGTTCTCGAATACACCTTGTATCGTCCTCCATATATCTTTGAAGATATCTACTAGCCCATTCCACGCATCCTTAATGCCCTGCCAGCTAAAGGTAAATTTATCGATTATGCCTTTGATTCTATCCCATGCATCCTTAAAGGTATCGAATATCGTGTCCCACGCAGCATCAAATATGTCGACAAGCCCTCTCCAAGCTTCCTTAATCGGGTCAGGCACTATTTTGCTTAGGACACCTTTGATTTTATCCCACGCACCGCTAAATACCCCGGTCACCTTGTCCCAGAGTCCGGAAAAGAAGCCTGTAATCGGCTCCCAATACTTGGCAAATAGAGCTATAACTCCAGCTGGTGGGAATATGACTAGTAAAATCTTCTCCCAGTGTTCTTTGAATATCTTGGTAATCGTTCCCCAAATCCCCTTGAAGAAATCTGCGAGTCCTGCCCATGCTTCTTTGATAGAGCCTGGTATTATTTTATCCAGAATCCCCTTGATTGTTTCCCATGCATTGCGGAAAAATCCGGTGATTTTATTCCATATGTCCGAGAAAAAGGCACTAACCTTATCCCAATTTTTGATGAGTGCATAAGCTGCTGCGCCCAGTGCAGCCACAGCTATAATGATAAGCCCGATTGGATTTGCAGACATAGCAGCATTCCACAGCCATTGAGCTACTGTAACTGCCTTAACTGCTATAGCCGATGCAAGCATTGCTGCTTTATGCGCTACTAGGGCGGTAGTATGACCCACTGTAACCGCAACATTCTTTGCCATAGACCCAGCATGGGCAACCCACTTGAGCGCAGATTGGCCTATGGATGTGCCCAGCATAGTCATAATAGGCCCCATAGCCGTCATCCCTGCCATCATAGGCTCAAACGGAGTCAATGCCGACCCTATCGATAAGCTTAGCTCCGAAAACTTTTGCTTGAGCTTATCCATTACTCCATAACTGCTATTAGCCACATCTGCATATTCCTTCGTCATGCCCGCCGAATCTGCCATCTTAGCTTTATAGCCATCCAGCTCCTCTTGAGTAACACCTAAAGCCTCATTCAGCGGTTTTTGTTCGTTTGTAGCTTCTGTGATAGCTGACCGAAACGCACGAGTGGCTACAGCGCCCGATACACCCTTGCTCTCCATAATTCCTAAGAGAGCTATCGTATCATCCATGCTTAAGCCCATCTCCACCAAATCTGGCGTGACATAGCCAACCACAGAAGCAAAATCATCCATAGAGAGCGCTGTATTCCTGACGAGGTATGTAATTTTATCCGTTGATGCAGCAGTATCCTCAGCCGTCATGCCAAACGTCTTCATAGCCATTATCATCTGTTCGGTTACAACTTCAGCCGAGCTACCAATTGCATCGCCCAATGTATCAAAGGCCTCAGCAGTAGCCTTTAAGGTAGCAGTATCCTCGATGCCTGCACGTGCCAGCAGGTCAAACGTCTCCGTGACACTCTTGAGAGGGAAAGTAACGTTCGTGGTGGACAGGGCAAGATCGCGCATCTCCTTGGTAGAGACGCCCATTGTTTTAGCAGTCAGGCCAAGCGTAGCATTGAGGTCTCTGGCGCTACTTATCATCTTTAAGCTGGCAGCACCCACAGTTGTCATAGCAACGCCACCTATACGCAATCCCCCGCTAACCTTTTCCAGAGTAGATTTAGTCTTCTCTAGTTCCTTATTGACCTGATCTGCACCTTGAAGAGCAATCTTGCCTACGAGAGAAAATACTTCCATCGTTTATTCCCTTTTTGTATCTTCCTGCTTTTTCCTGGCCATAGCTAAGATTTCTTCCGCCTTGGCTAAGGCCTGCTCTTTACTTAATTCAATACCTTTTCTGTCAGCCACACGTTCCTCCATCAAGCCCAAGCTATACAGATATTCGCCAAAGTTCTTATCCCCTCCAGCCCCCATTTGAAATCCTATCCAGGCTCCTAGGATAAATCTCTCTTTCTCCTCCTCTTGCTTTAGCTTAGAGAGCATATCTATAAGCTGCGAAAACCGGCTGAATGACAAATGATCTATTGTATCATCATCCCATCCATACCGGCTCTGAATGAGGTCAATAACCCCGGCTACTCCCCTGCGGAGGGCCTCATTATCAGTTGAGACACACGTGAGAAAAAATCTTTTATGCTCTCCTGCTTAATAAGTCCCTCAACAATGTCCGTGATGGTGGTGGGTGGCATGACTTCGAACTCCTCCTTATTCTTGCCAATCATGTCAGCCATCCATTCCTTGAGATCGTCCTCCGCTTCAGAAAAAAGGGCCTGAAACATCATCAGGCCCACCTCTGTAGCATCTCCACCACCTGCCCCGGACAGCGCTAAAGCCATCTGAGACCGAACCCCACGTGTCATCTTCCCGAACATAGCTGCCAGCCGAAATACATCTTTGACCTGCAGAGCACGAACTTCTATCATCCAAATCACCTCCTTTATACTGAGAGGATCCACGGCATTAGGCGTGGGCACCTAACTAGCTAGCTGGATATTCCACAGTCCATGGCTCAGAGGCTAGATCGGTGTTGGTATAATGAGCGGAAAAGGAGAGAGCCAGCACTGCCTCATCCTTCGGAGCCATACCGAGACTAAAGGCCTGATCGCAGATGACATTCTGCAGCTTAACGATAACAGGATTGGTTTTGCCGCTAATCGTGCCAACCAGAACCACGTTATCTAGGAATGCTGTTGCTGGCATTATCCCCATTACAGGCTCACTCGCAGCTATCACAGCAGAGGCTGACACATACTTATATGTGGCGGTAATAGCTTTAAGGTTCTCGGGTGCAACAATGAAGTGGAGAGCCCCTGAACGCTTATCTAGCACATAGTCAGCCAATTCCACTTGGGCAGGTCTATCGACTACGGCTATCGTCACGGTATTCTCCCAAATCGGCTTCTGGGCAAGAGTAAAATCCTTAGTCACGCCATCACCTGTACCCACGGCCTCATCTGTTACTTGGGTCGTGCCCGAAGTATAGGTTGCTCCCACCAAAGCCCTCCGGACATTCTCTGCAGTCATCTCTAGCAGATTGACCGTGAGTTTGGCCAGAACTTCTTCGATGCGCCGAAATCCTTTAACAGGTCCCCGCATACCATCCGCTTCTATTCTTCGTATTGTCCTGGTCAGCTCAAAAGTGTTCCCTCCTCTTGTAGCTCCCAGTAAGGTGCCAGGATAATCCACATCATAGAAATTTAAGTAAACGGCTCCAGCATCGACTAGCAGCCTGTCTGCGCTATCTGCGCTTACCCCATGCTTTGCTACTGGCATAATTTACCTCCCTATATTGCCATTATGTTATGCTGGGTATTCAATCGACCACGGCTCAGTAGCCAGATCAGTATCAGCATAATGGGCAACAAACTTAACCACCAGCACTGCCTCATCCTTCGGGCTCAAGCCCAGGCTGAATACGTTATCCACCAGCGCATTCTCAACGATGCATATGATCGGTTTTGTGGTTCCGTCAAAACCCGTCACCGTCCCTACCAGAGCGACTTTGCCGATGAAATCAGCATCATCTATCTCTGCTCCTGTGATCACATGAGCAGTTGCACTTGACCCGGCTATAGCCTTGAGCAGATTATCCTCAGTTATCTCAAGGAGATTAGCAGTCAGTGAAGCGACTACTTCTTCGATGCGCCTGAATCCCTTAACTGGACCACTAGCACCATCTGGACGTATGTCCCTGATCGTGCGGGCGAGCTCGAAGACATTACCACCTTTCGTCGCACCTAGCAGAGTACCTGGATTGGCTACGTCCACCCAATTCAGATATACCGCTCCTGCATCTATAATGAGCCTATCTGGTGTACTTGCGCTTACTCCATGCTTTGCTACTGGCATTTTTCACCTCCTATTTTGAATCCTTTTTCTTGCGCCCCTCGACCACTTTCTTTAGTTTGCTCCTCTTCCCTTTTTTCTTTCCCATCTAAGCCTCCTATCTGCTTATGATACTCAAGGTCTCTGCCTTTCGATAATATCTTAGATTCCATTGAGTCGCATAATGCCAGATATTTTGCTCTACCTCTGGGATAAATCCATCAGTCTGTAACCAGAGCCTGGTAGCACTAACCTCATCTGTGTCAAAGGACAACTCATCTAACAGCTCGATAATGCGTTTCCTTATATTCAATATCTCATCTGCTTTGGGCTGGTATGACCATAAGTCCAGATAATATGTTGCCTGCCGCATCGGAAAGAACTCTTGGGGGGCTATGTCAATCCGATGTACGAGGTAAGGAAACCTGGCATTCGGCTCAGCCCAGGTAAGATATAGCCGCACCGTCCCACCCATTGCATTCTTTAGCAGTGTATCCCCGGTCAAAATAGTCCACAACTTGCTCAGCAGGCTTACCTGAGTATCTAAAACCATTTTCTTCCCTCGAATAGCCTTTGCACTGCAGGCCGTGCCTTCTCAAAACTTGGCCTTAGCCATGGCCTTGGCAAGATTGAGCGAGTGCCATATTCCAGACATTTTCCATATTCAAGGCTTGTCCCGACCTCTCCGACTACCTGTGCACCTCCCCCCGTAGATGGAACCGATCCCCAGCTTAGTGGCCCCGATATCGGCTTCCCAGTCCAGGGCGGTGGTTCACCAATAAGCTTTTCACCTTTCCCTTCCACAGATGCAGCTACAGATTGGCGCAATCTACCAGTTGCAGAAGCAGGTGCTTCTCCAGGGGCACTTGCTGTATATGTCCGATGAGTCCCGGGGACAAAGTAGGTTCGGCCCGACCTCTGTCCTGATAAAGTCTCCAGGGTCACATTCCGAACCTCGTTCACAGCCTCGAACATCAACTTACTAGCAGCATCTTGGATACCTCTGGTAGTTTCCTGCGTATGCATTGTGAGATCAAATGAGATACCTCCAGCCATTATTCCTCCATAGCTCCGACTATAGTTACACCATCCAATCGCTGCACAGGCTCTACTAACTTCAGTATCTTATCCCTCCAGAGGACATGATTGCAGCCCAAATCCAATTTCACGTCACCCCTAAACACTATCTTGTGTGATACTTTACTTTGGAGTTGCTGATAGGCAGCCCTGGCTTTAGCATCTAATGGGATCACGCTTGCAAATCTTGTTTCAACAGGCTTCCATGTTACAGTTTCACCTGTCGCTCCCAAAGTTGCTGTCCTAACCTGAATCTTCACGTGTTCTTTTAGTTGGTTAACTAAAACCACGGTGTCTCCTAACCTAGCATGTTGGTTCGGTATGGATTAAGCAATTCCCTAGCACGACTAGGAAGCTTATAGCTCACCGAACCTAGTCCGCTTACACTGGTACTGTCTACCCGGTCAGTCCTATTTTCATAGAGGAATGCCATTACCTCTAATACAGCAGCCACTGCATCTGGAACTAGAGGCTGCACGGCCTCTCTAGTTGTCCCGTAACCTGTCTTATATATAACCACATACTCATAGCCATTCCACCATGATCCCTTAAGCCGCCCTATATGAAGTTGCTCGGTATAATCAGCAGATAGACCAAGTGCCACACCATATTTGCAAACAACAACTGCACCATCCGTTGGAGCTGAAGTAAAAGTTATAGTTCTCCCACTTAAAGTATAATCTACATCGATAGTCTTCAGCACTCCATCAACATAAACCTCCAGACTGCCAGCCTTCGGAGTATTGCCGAGAGTAAATATTTTAGTTGAGCCATCTCCTACATAGCGTTCGGTCCGCTTCCAAGAGACTGAGGTGATAGACACAACTGGTCTCTTATAGAGCCTTAATATGCTAGAGCCATCCCCAAGGTGGGACTCTGTGATTTCCCTTTGCACAAATGCCCTTCCTGTATATTTTTCCGCCTCCTCCGTTGCTGCCTCTATTAACTTCTCCAGTATATCATCATCATAGCTCTCGAAAGTGTTATCTGGTGAGACCCGGTCATAATCGGCAGTAATCGGCTTACCATTGGCAGGAGCGGTGACAAAGGTTATCGTTGAACCACTGATAGTAAAGTGTGTGAGTTCGGCTTGAAGCACTCCATCAACGTAGAGCCTCAAGCTGCCTTCCACAGGTGCATAATCAAGTGCAAAGACTTTGGTTATGCCGTCTCCCATACCGGCATATTCGGCATAGACTTGAAGGTAACTCGCAGTACTAACCCGAAGATACATTTTCGTCTGGGTTAAATCAACTAGGGCAGTTGCAGACAGGCTCATTCGGGTTCTTCCTCTTCAATAGAATTAAACAGCTCTATCTCTTCTTCGGGGCTTGTTTCTTTTTTTTTACTACTTTCCGATTGATCCTGCTTCTTTGTCTCTTTAGCCCCGTTTAATGACTTATCTTCCATTATAAGCCCGGCCTTGAGCCATCCTTCAGCCTTCCGCGGATCAATATCAACCACCTGCCCTGCAGAATAAGCTGCATTGGCAGTTGCAAAACCTTTCAAAACTCTCACTCTCATGTTTTCCTCCATATTATGGGGAACTAGCACACAAAGGAGGAAACTATGCTAGTCCCCCTCTACACTTAGTCACCTTTCACGATCCCTTCGGGATCGCACCGACCTTCTTGAGTATCCTTGCAAGCTTCGTACCCTTCTTAACAGTTAAGCCCACTGAACTGCCCCCCTTTCTTAAGGTACATTGCTCCTCCCCCTCAGCCCTATGCTGCGTGAGTTATAGCACCACTGGCAACCAGTTTGCCCGAAGGCAATACCAGCACAAGGTATCTGGTCAAGGCGCCTGCCTCAGTAATATTGATATCAATATCACCATCAGCCTCACTAATGAGCTGGAATATGGTCTTTGCCTTTTCAGCTCCAGCCGCTCCGGTTAATATGGGGATTAGCAAGCCATCAGTGCCAATAACCACTGTCCCGCTATGTTCAGTAGCACTTATCGTGTCACCATTGGCATTATCCGAGATATAAGCCAGAACGCTCGCTCTATGTGTCAAGGGCACGCCTCCGCCACCAAGCAGCTGGATGGCTACATTGATAGCATCAGCAGCCTCTACACCTACAACTATCGTGGCATCCACTGGCTGAAATGCAAGTTGTCTACTGGCCATCTTTTACCTCCCTGATTTGCGGGGAGGAAGTAAAGCTCCCTCCCCGCTTATTTTATTTACGCATGCTCTTTGAGCAGTATGATTGGCTTCTGTGAAGCTCTTTGAACCCCACCACCAACTCTCTTGTGGACCTTAAAGCCTACCAAGCCCGCTTCGGCATACAGCTCAGTTAGCCTTTGCAAGGCAATGCCTCCTCGGTCGATTATGCGATAGCCAGCTTTAATATCACCAAAGACAGCTATCACTTCTGCGGTATTACTCAAGTCTTTCATGTCCCCTTGCGTATATACCGGATAACCCAAGAGTGTGTTGGGCTTTCCTTCCTGAACGCTTGGTTGCCATATGAAAGCACCAAAGTGAGTAGCATCGTAAGTGGTCGCCCTTATCTGCCTCAGGAATAACTCCAAACTGGAGCTCATAATAAAGACGCCATTCTTGCGATACTGTGTCGGGCAGGCATAAATCATCTTGAGCAAGTCCTCAAAGCTAACCGCATTGGCAGCCGCTGTGGTCTCGCAGGCAGTAAGAAGGGTAGGATTTATTGTAATACCCTCAGGCTCCAGCGAAATATGCCCGGTGCCAATCATAAAGGCCTTGTCCTCAGCTTCGGCGATTACACGGCTAAATGAGTCGGCCAGTAAGGCCTGGAGATCAACATTAGCATCAGCTAGCTCATCTTCGCCAATCTTGGCTAAGCCATAAAGGTCTTCCACATACTGGTAAGTGGGTTCCCCGGGTACAGGCGCTAGCTCTGTGATGGCTGACCCGGTCTCAAGCTTCCCCCAGCCAACAGCTACCTCGCTGATGCTGCGTATCTTCAGCCGGTCCGAAGCAATCTTCCGAATAGTGGCTAGGTCACGGACCACAGTTATTTTAGGGAGTGATCGCATGATCTCAGCCTCAAGTTCGGGCTCCACGATATACTGACCTGTAGTGTCCTCCACTAATGCCTTCTGCTCCTCGGGGGTTAAGGACTTTTCGCCTTGCTTCACAAATTTGTAGAAGGCCTCAGCCAGAGCTTTTGATTCGGGTGAATCAGCCTTGGGGCTACCTGCTACAGGGATGCTTCCTCTTTGAAGCTTAATCTCAAGCTGGTCAATCCTCTCGTTGATTTTGGCTATAGTGGCCTTGGTCTCCTCTAAAGGAGCACCAAATGCTTTAATCTCGGCATCCTGACGCTCTACAGCCTTATGGAGCTCATCTGCAGCACTTTGGATCAGGTTCGCGAGTTCCTTTGTTTCCACAATTCACCTCCTATGTTCGTAATTTAGTAAGCAGGACTTCAATACGCTTTTCGGCTTCCTTCACATCAAAGCCCTCATTCTCAGCCTTGAGAGTACCCACTAGCCTCTCTAGTTCTGCGGCTTCTAGAACCGCTCCAGTCAGAGGAGTGAACTTTGTCGGCTCCTCTTCCCTTTCGGCTGCTTCCAGAAGTGCCTGGAGAGCTACAAAGGCGGCTTTGATTTTTTCTAAACTGGCCGCACTCAAGACACGTCCTGACTTTTTCCCTTTAAGGGGGCTCTCCATGTTCATCTTATCGTAATAGCTATTGATGTGGGCAACAACTCCTGCTACATCTCCTTCTGGTATCTCAACTTCTTCGGACTTACCCGTAGCTGTTGCGGCAGCAAATATCCCACTAGGCACCGCAAGTAGCTTTCCATCAACAACATCAGCAAAACCTAACTTGTAACTACCCAAAGAAGTTGGCTTCTCCTCGTCATACCAGAAGAAAGCCTTACCATAGTTAGCCCAATTCATAACACCATCTTCCTTAGCCCAAACCCCTACTCTATCTCTAGCCGCGGTAGCTGCCCACTCCATGCCCCTATCGGCGATGGGTAGGTCACTAAAGGCAGTAGCTGCCTTCTTGACAGCAGGCTCGAAACTCCCTTCATGCCTCTCACAATGGCTTCCAGCTTCATCCTCAGTCCAGACATCTTTGGGATACCTGTATGCCTGCTCGACCAAAGCATCACCATCTTCCTTCAACTTGCCCATAATGACGAAGTATGTCTTGTCATCTGAGACTCGAGGAACACGCCTAAAGCTGTCATCCTTAAAGTCATCCGGGTCACGCAAGCGACAGGCATGCTCATTAGGATAAGGCTTCATCTCAGCTTTGGCCCAAGGAGCAATAATCCCCTCATCGTCGAACTCCTTCCGCATCTTGGCATAATATTTCTCAACATGAGCCTCAACTGCCCCACGTTCCGCATTCGGAATATTCACTCCACCTCTAGCGCCCTGCATTACCGCAGCAACAATAAATATGCCCCTGGGAATTGCAGTAAGACGGCCATTTAAGATGTCGGCAAAGCCCAACTTGTATGCTCCAAACAACTCCGAACTATCCTCGTCATACCAGAAGAAAGCCTGACGATACTTGCTCCAGTTCATATTGTCTTTCCCACCAGCCCAATCCCTCACCTTAAGCCCTGCTGCAGTTGCATCCCAAGCCTGAGCTCTATCGGCTAAAGGTAGGTCACTGAAAGTCGTGGCTCTCTTCACTGAAATGACCATAGCCTCGGAATTAGCTGAGAAGGTCACTGGGGATACATCCCACAACCTAACCTCTAGCAAATGTCTCACTCCATTGTGCCAAGAGTCCTTAACGGAGTCATACCCAAAGGAGAGGTGGCTTATCACGCCATCTTTCATTAGACTTAAGACCTCCCGAGCACGTTGGACACCAAGGCTCAATTTACACTCAACCCGTAGTCCCTTTTCATCCTCGATTATCTCCAAGGGTTTGCCGATAGGCTCATTGGCATTGTGGTTCCACAAGACCTTTATTCGGCCTTTGCCTTCTTTAAGTGTCTTGGAGAATGCACCGGGCTCAACAATATCTCCATATGTATCTGGCTTTTTGGAGAATGTACTGGCATATCCGGTAAAGACTCCCTCCTCAATATCAACTGCTGTTACCTCAAACTTAAACTCTTTCTGCTCCATTTAATTAAACTCCTCTACCATGATTTTACAATGTCTATGCCGACATTGTCAAGAATCAACTATTCTTTGCTCATTTTGCCGTTCAGCCTCGAAATCAGTATCGTCAATTCGGTTAGTGCCTTAGTATTTTCCTCACGTGACCTTACTTCGTCATGCAAAATTTGCGTCAATCTGTCCTCCATGAACCTCCGATCCTCCCTCTGTGACTTCTCAGATGCCTGCCTATCCCGACGATAGATCAGGAAGATTAAGGCTCCAAGAAATGCACCGACTCCTAAAGACCCAGCAAGTTGAAGCAAAGACGTATCCATTTTATTCCTTTATCTTTAATCAATAAGCTGTTTCTTTAATATTGCCTTTAACCTATTATAAAAGCTCTGGGCGGCCATCTTTTGCGCTGCGGTAAGGCTAGACCAAACATCAACTGTCTGAGATAAACCCATCTCCCCAAAGTTGACCTCACAAGTAGCAGCGATGGCGGTAATCTTACCTGCCTCATTCACATTAAA
>Ga0210056_1004365_pt1 | contig 11106 bp, 13 predicted proteins | sample CryGeyCG2014_080_2_FD_183965 | JGI IMG/M metagenome (GOLD analysis project Ga0210056, IMG submission 183965) | Groundwater microbial communities from aquifer - Crystal Geyser CG07_land_8/20/14_0.80 (SPAdes) (version 2) | ecosystem: Environmental > Aquatic > Deep subsurface > Groundwater | place...
TTTTCTTCCCACCGAAACTGAGGGGAAATTAATTGGCATTATTGGGATTGATGTCAGAAAAACGCCAGGTGATTATCTTTTAAAAGTTTTAATTGACGGCGAAGAAAAATTAAATAAAAAAATAACCATCACTAAAGGTGATTTTTATGTCACCAAATTTGTCTTAACTCCAGAATTGGAAAAACAAGGATATACCCAAAGTAATATTGTTCAAAATATTCAAACTAATGATGGGGTTTTAATTTATCAAGTTTTAGATAAATATACGCCTGAACCATATTTTAATAAATCTTTTATTTACCCCTTAGATTCGATAATTAAAGTAGGGGATTTTGGCACAACAAGAAAAGAAGGAGATATTACTTTAAGACATCTAGGGGTTGATTTAGATGCTCCAGTTGGAACTTTAATTTACGCCATTAATGATGGGGTAGTAAAATTCACTAAGGATTTAATCACTTATGGCAAAACTATAATTATTGATCACGGTTTTGGTATTTATTCGTTATATCTACATTTAAGCGAATTTAAAGTTGTTGTTGGTGATAAAGTATCAAGAGGAGAGGTGATTGGTCTTTCAGGAAGCACCGGTTATTCTTTAGGACCTCATCTTCATCTTTCTATCAAAGCAAACGGAGCCAGCGTTGATCCGTTAAGATTTATAGATGCTGTAAATACAGCTTTTTAATAAAGTTTACAAATTGACAAAATGATTAATTTAGGGTAGACTATAAATCAGTAGTTTGAAATTTTAAATATTTCAAAGAAAGGAGGTTGATGAAATGAAGATCGGGATTGATTTAGATGGCACTATGTTTATGACCTATGAAAAAATGCAGGAGCGGTACAAAGCAAGAACAGGAAAAGAATTTAATTTGGAATTAGTATTAAATGTTGCTCATGCCCGAAATCTTTTTGATCGAATCTGGTTTTTTACTTACTTTCGTTCCGCGCAGAATTATCGAAATTTAGAGACATATCCTGATGCTGTTTATTCTATTATCAAGTTAAGAGAAATATACGAAACTTATTTCCTGACAGCAAGACCAGCCCTCCCCAAGATTCAAGAAATGACGAGGGAAAGTTTGAAAGAATATTTTGATATTCCAAATCCAGCCCAGAACATTATTTTCTGTAAAGCTGAGGATAAAGTTCAAATAGCAAAGAATCTCGATATAAAAGTCTTGATTGAAGATAATATTAATTCAGGAACTATTCCATCAGAGATAAGAATAATATTATTGAAACGAAAATGGAATAAAACAATAAATAATTCCAGAGTTGAACTAGTTGACTCTTGGAAAGAAATATTAGATAAATTTTAAAATGGATCCTTTGTTTATTCGGGTCCATTTTTTTTGCTTGTGAGAGAAAAAAATTTGGGTTATAATTCATTAGATAGCGAACAAACAATATATGAAAATAAAACTCATCATCATAATAAGCATTCTTGCAGTTATTGGAGGTTTGATAGGATTTGGTTATTCCATTTTAAAAAAAGGAAAACCCGTAGCCTGTACTCAAGAAGCAAAATTATGTCCTGATGGTTCATACGTTGGCCGTACTGGACCAAATTGCGAGTTTGCTCTTTGTCCTCACGAAGATTTGATTCGCGTTTTTACACCTCAGGCCAATGAGAAAATTTCCAGTCCGCTTTTAATTACGGGAGAAGCAAGAGGCTTTTGGTTTTTTGAGGCCACTTTTCCATTAAAATTATTAGATGATCAAGGTAATATTATTGTTCAACATTATGCCCAAGTCAAAGGAGATTGGATGACAGAGGATTTTGTACCCTTTGAATCAGAGCTGGTTTTTGAAGCGCCAACAACTCAAAAAGGCTGGTTGGTTTTAGAAAAAGATAATCCCTCTAGCCTACCAGAAAATGCTGATGAATTAAGAATTCCGATTATTTTTGATTATTCAAAAACTGTCAAGTTGTATTATTACAATTCAAATCTTGATCGAGACGAAACTGACAATATTTTATGCAGTCGCAAAGGGCTAATGGCTGTAGAGCGAAAAATTCCCATAAGCAAAACCCCAATTCAAGACACCATTAAGCTTTTAATTGCCGGTCAGCTTACGGATACAGAAAAATCTCAAGGTATTACTACTGAATATCCTTTAGAAGGGTTTTCTTTAAAAGGCACTTCTTTGAAAGATGGTGTTTTAACGCTTGAATTTGAAGATCCTAATTATAAAACTGGTGGCGGTTCTTGCCGAGTAGGTATTTTATGGTTTCAAATTGAGGCCACTGCTAAACAATTTTCAGAAGTTCAAAAGGTGAGATTTTTGCCGGAGGAACTTTTTCAACCTTAAAATAAAAAAAGGGCTCAATAAAGAGCCCAATAAATGGATCATTTTTTTAATTGCCATCGCCGAGTTGTCGTCCTCTTAAAAGAAATGTTAAACATTTCTTTTAGCGTCCCTTTAGGAACACTTGATGTTTCATCAATGGGTGGAATAAAGGAGACATTGACAAGATGTCTCAACAATAAGTGGATTAGAGGAAACATTCCTCATTCAGGAGATGTACTTTTCGAAGGATTACTTATTAAAACTTTAAAACTAGATTCGGGAGGAGTTTCTATATCCCAAAACTTTTGAAAATTGCGTTCCAAGTTTCGGGAATTCTGAACATATACGAATTTTTTGTCTTTTCTCCTTTTAAAACTTCAGTAAGGGCATTTGAGTTATAGATAGATAGTGGTTTTAGAGTTTTATCTGTGATCTGTTTAGAAATAGTTCGGAAAAAAGATTCTCCAATTTTTCGATTCTTTTCATAATTGAATTGATAGCATTCTAAAAAAGTGATGAGTAGTTTACTTTTATCAACAGTTCCATTCCCGTTTCGAGAGAGCAAATTTTTTAGACGACAGACTTTTCCTCTTTTGTTCCCTTGTTTACAATTTCCTTTTCTGGTTAGAAAAAGACAATTAAACTGGTTTCCTACAACCATCTCTGCCTCCTTGTTTAAATTTTTATAAAAAACTGAAAACAATTTAGCAGAGGAGGCCCTCTTTCATTTTCCATTTCTCCCTTTCCTCCTTTCCGCGGTTCCGCGGTTTAATTCTATAAATAAATTAAATAAATTTCAAAGTGCACTTCTTTTTACCTCCTTTTGTTTTTAAGGACTTAGGATCGCTCTATTTTCCATCTTTTCGAAAAGCGATCCTAAGGGAGGCAAAACTTTTCACAACTATAGCTTAGTATACACCTTTTTCTTTGCTTGTCAACCCCCAATGTATTTTTATGTAATTATGCTCTATAATTAAGAGAAATGGCCAAAACAACACAAAAAAATTGGTCAAAAGATGTGACTGAACATAGTTTTGCTCTTCAATTGGAAGAAGGAGTTTTTACGTGGGATGATCCTAAAAAGATTGCTCAATCATTAAAGAAATCAGCGGAAGAAAGCTTAAACCGTAAAGGTACGCCTTATCAATCAGCCATGTCCATGTTAAATTTTTATATTAACCGCGCTGGGAAAAATTTAAAACCAGAGAGAAAAAAGATTTTAGAACAAGCAAAAACAGAGTTAAGAAAAATATTTCGAGCCAAAAGGTTCTAATTTTTGAAATTTTGAGTTATAATATTAAGAAGAGGTTACGGTCGTAAACCTCTAAAATTTAAGATCGAAAAATCTAAAAATCAAAAATATGTCAAAAAGAGCTTCAATAATTGGTGTTGGAGCAACAAAATTCGGCAATATCTTAGAAACGCCAGAACTAAAAGACAAGACCTTTCAGGAAATAGTAGCAGAAGCCGCTTTTGAGGCAATGGATGACGCAGGAATAGCTCCTGGTGAGATTGACGCCTTTATTGTGGGAAACATGTTGTCTCACACCACTCAAATTTATAGCCATGCTACCTTATTAGGAGATTGGCTCGGTTTAAGACTTAAAGGGGGATTTCATTTTGATACTGCCTGTTCCACCACTAACACTGGTTTAGGAATTGCCTGGCAAATGGTGATGTCAGGAAAATACAAAAATGTTTTAATAGTAGCCGGAGAAATTACTTCCTCAGCTCCAAAAGGGACTTTTCCTTTAGAAAGGGAAGCAATTGATGCCTCTACTTTATGGGAATGGACTGATTTTGGAGTGGATCATGTTTATGCTTATCATCATTTCTATGATGTCGCTTCTGCTTATGGAGCTTTTCCCACGATAGGGTATATGAAGAAGAATAAGATTTCTTCTGAGGAAATGGATAAGGTAATGTGTGCTGTAAACAAAACAGTGAGGAGACACTCTGCCGTTAATCCAAAAGCAATCCTTTATGAAAAAGGAACTTTAGAAGAGGAGGCGAAAAGAGAAGGTTTTTCCAGCGTTGAGGATTACTGGAAATCGGCAAAAAATCCTTTTTTCGCTTGGCCAACTCGTCTTTTTAGCGCTTTGAATACTGCTGATGGAGCAACCGCGATAATTGTTTCCTCAGAACCTGAAAAGTATGCAAAGAATAAGCCAGTTGATATTACAGGTTTCCATTGGACAGTAAGTAATTTTCCCTGGTATGGGGAAGATGCTACAGACTTTCCTCAAGATCGAATTGCGTTCAAAGAAGCCTTTAAGATGGCAGGAATAAAACCAGCTGATTTGGATTATCTTTATGTTCATGATTGTATGCAGATTTATCAATTGATTCTCCCTGAAGTAGCTGGTTATATTCCCGAAGGTCAGGCCTGGAAATACGCTCTTAATGGGGATTTTGCTTTCGATGGCAAAAAACCTTTAAATGTCTCCGGTGGTCGACATGGAGGTGGGCATGCATTTGAAGCCTCAGCAGGATTTGAAACTTATGAGATTGTAAAACAAATGAGAGGAGAAGCTAAGGGAAGACAAATTACCCCTTTGCCCAAAATTGCCGCTCAGCATAATCATGGTTATGGTATGCATACTGCGGTAACCGTTTTGAAAGCGGCAGATTAATTAAAATTAATTAAAAAACTATGGAGCCAATTGCTAAAAAATGGTATGACCAATTAGCGCAAGGGGTAATTATGGCAACGAAATGTAAAGACTGCGGAGCTTATACTTTTCCACCTTTAACCGTTTGCCGCGAATGCAGCAGTAGGAATGTAGAATGGGTAAAAATAAGCGGAAAAGGAAAATTAGTTATGTTTTCTAGTTCAATTCTTCCGGCAAAAAAGTTTGCTCATTTAGCACCAATTGCTTATGGTTTAGTAAAATTAGAAGAGGGACCTTGCTTCTTTACCAAGATCGAAGGAGTAAAATGCTCCACTCCGGAAGAGATCAGAAAAGAAAATGAATTACTTCCAGCAGAGGTAAAAGCAGAAATTCAAAAAGCTGAAGGAGTAAATATCGTAGTGTTCAGGAAAAAATAGCCCTGTTATAAAATTTGAAAATAAGATTATGCCAGAAGATGACAAAAAAGTTATAGTTGCCGAGAAAATAAAAAAGATTGTCAGCGAAATTTTCCAAAAAGACCCAAAAGAAATTTCTGAGGAGACAAAGTTTATTTCTGATTTGCATGCGAAATCTCTTGATGTAATGGCTTTATTAGCAGCTTTAGAAGGTGAGTTTAAAATAAAAATTCCTCCCTCAGAGGTACAAGGAGATAAAACAATAGGGAACTTAATAAGTTACGTAGTACGATTGTAATTAGTTAAACCTTTTCTAATATCGCAAAGGCAATTACTATTTTAGATTCGAAACTCAAGGAAATAAAGATTCGGTATCTACTTTTCGGAAATTTCTTTGCTAAATTACCTTTTAAAAAAACATAAGGCTTTCCTGATGAGTCTCTTTTTATTTTAATTTCTGGAAAGTAATTTTTTTTACTTAAATTAAGATTTAAGGCTTTAAGAACCGCTTCTTTTCCGGCAAAGGTAGTTGCTAAATTCTCTGTTCTTCTATTTTTTTCTGCGTAATCAATCTCTTCTTCAGTAAAAAGTCGATTCAGGCTCTTTCTTGTTTTAAGAGAATTAAAATTTTTTTTAAAATGTTCTATTTCTAAAATATCAACACCTATTCCAAAAACCATTATTTTATCAGAATTTTTACAATTTCAACAATCTCTTCTACTTTTACTCCTCTCGACAAATCACTTAAAGGTTTATTAAAACCTTGTAAGATTGGGCCCAAAGCCGATGCCCTGGCTAAAATATTAACTAATTTGTAGGCAATATTTCCAGCATTTAAGTCAGGAAAAATTAAAACATTTGCTTTCCCTCCAACTTTTCCTATCTCTTTCATTTTCCTTTTAGCTACATCTTCTCTTAAAGCGGTATCTCCTTGAAGCTCTCCTTCTATTGCCATTTCCGGGGCTTTCTTTTTGGCAATTTCAGCAGCCTTAACTACTTTATCTACCAGAGGATGAGAAGCGCTTCCTTGAGTGGAAAAAGAAAGTAGGGCTACTCTTGGTTCCCAGCCAAAGATATCTTTAGCTGTATGGCCGGTAGTAATGGCAATGTCGGCTAATTCCTCTGGACTGGGGTCGATATTTACTGAAGCATCGGCAAAAATCAGTTTTCCTTTTTCTCCTCCTTTATAATCCGGTATGTCCATTAGAAAATAAGAAGAGGGAACAGAAATTCCTTCTTTTAAGCCAATTATTTGTTTAGCCACTGTAATGAATTCTCCAGAAGTAAAAATACATCCTCCTACCATGCCTTCAACTTTTCCTAATTTTAAGGCGACTGCTCCAAAAAAGAGAGGGTGCAAAATTATATTTTGAGCAATTTGAGGAGAAAAACCGGTAATTTTGGAAAGTTCTGTTGCAAATTCTGCTTTATCTTTTGATGCTTCTGGATTAATAACTTCGATGTTATCTATTTCTTTTTTCCCTATTAAAATTGGTTCGGCAATTTTTTCCCCTTTTAAAATTTTAGCAGCTTCTATTATTCTTTCGTCTTCTCCTTCCGGGAAAAGAATTTTAGGAAGTGATTTCTGGGGCGATAATTCTTTTTTTATTTTTTCTATAATTGCCATTTTAGTTTATGAAATTCTAAGTAGTTTTAAAGTTTCTTGATAAATCATCAGTTCTTCATCGGTTTGAAGAGCTAAAATCTTTACTTTAGAATTAGAAGTAGAAATGATTTTTTCCTGCTGGTTATTTTTGTTATTATCAATTTGAACACCCAGGTATTTAAAAGAATCCATTACCTCTTTTCTAAACTTAGCTGATCCCTCACCAATCCCTGCCGTAAAAACTATCGCGTCTACTCCTTCAAGCAATCCAATATAACTGCCAATGTGCTTTACCACACTCCTTAAATAAATTTGATAACAAAGTTTTGTTTTTTCGTTTTTCATTTTGAGGATTTCTCTAAAATCTTTGACCCCGCAAATTCCTAAATAACCTGATTGTTTATTTAAAATATCATCAAGTTGAGAAGCGGTATAATTGAATTTAGAAATTAAAAATAAGGGAATGGAAGGATCAATATTGCCGCAACGTGATTCCATCACTAGTCCCTCAAGAGGAGTAAAGCCCATTGAAGTATCAATTGGTTTGCCATTTTTAATGGCAGTAATTGAGCTTCCTGCTCCTAAGTGACAGGTGATTAGTCGATTTATTTTTTTTCCAAGAATTTCTTCTGCTAAACTCGCTACATATTTATGAGAAATACCGTGAAAGCCATATCTTCTTATTTTATATTTTTGATAAAATTCGTAGGGGAGAGCATAAAGATAGGCTGATTTAGGGAGAGACGAATAAAATTCAGTATCGAAAACTGCCACATTTTTTGCTTTTGGTAAAATTTTTTGGCAAATTTCTATTCCCAGAATATTAGGAGGATTATGAAGGGGAGCTAAATAAGAAATCTCTTTTATTTTCTTTAAATTATTTTTATTAATAACAATCGATTTTTTAAAAAATTCACCGCCATGAACGACACGGTGACCGATAATCTTTATTTCAGAAATATCTTTTATAAACTTATCATTAACTAATCGATTGAGAATTTTTTTAATAGCTATTTCATGGTTTTTTTCTCCAGTTTTGAGCCCAATATTTTCTTTAATCCCTCGAAAGAGGCACTTTTTGTCTTTAAACAAGGCGTATTTAACCGAAGAAGATCCTGAGTTAAGAATGAGAATAAAATAGGTTTGCATAGAAATAGAATAAACTTCTATTTAAATTTTAATATTTTAGAGGATAGAAGTCAAATATCAAAAGATAGATAAAAATTAGAAAAAGAATTACGAATAATTTTTAAGAAAACATAAGAAGGCAGTTTTAGATTAAATAGCTTTTTTGTGATAAAATGAGATACACTTCTGTGAAACCAACTCAAGAAAATTTAATAACAGAGTTGATCGCTTCTGGTTGGCTTAAGACACCTAGGATGATTGAGACTTTTTCGCAAATCAAAAGGGAGGATTTCGTTTTAGAAGAAGAAAAGGATTGGGCTTATATTAATGACGCTCTTTCTATAGGTTATAATCAGACAATTTCCCAACCTTTGGTAGTGGTGTTGATGATAGAACTTTTAAGTCCTCAATCAGGAGAAAAAATTTTAGATATTGGTTCTGGCTCTGGTTGGACTACAGCCATTTTAGCTTATTTAGTAAAACCAAAGGGAAAAGTGATAGCGATGGATATTATTCCTGAATTAGTGGAATTTGCTAAAAAGAACGTGGGAAAATATAACTTCGTGAAAAAGGGAATAGTGCAGTTTCTTTGCGCTGATGGTAAACTGGGCTATGAAAAAGAATCTCCGTATGATAAAATATTAGTATCAGCCAGTGCTTTTGAAGTGCCTCAAGAATTATTCAAACAATTAAAAATAGGAGGGAAAATGGTTTTGCCTATTGAAGAATCGATAGTTTTGATAGAAAAAACTTCTCAGAATGATTATAAAAAGCAAGAATTTCCCGGCTTTGTTTTTGTGCCTTTAGTTTAAAAAATTTAAAATCCGCCAGCCGGCGGAATAAAAAAATAAAAATATGAACAATTATTTGTACTTAAATAATTTTTTAAATCAATTTTTCCTTTCACATCCTTATATTTTAGAATCGATCTTATTATGGTCTGTTATTTGGCAAGGTTTTGCATTATGGAAAGCTGCCCAAAGAAAAGAAAAGCTTTGGTTTATTGTTTTTCTATTTATTCATACCATTGGCCTCCTAGAAATTCTTTATTTATTTATTTTTAGCAGATACGAAAGAAAAACTATCGCGAAAGATAAACAAATAATGGAAATAAAACCTGAAGAAAAAGGTTAGAAAGTATACTTAAAGTTTTATTATTGACAAATATGATTAGGTAATTTAAAATGATATCAGGTCGTTTTTACAAAATTTTAAAATATTAAAATAATATGCGAAAAATCATTGCTTTAGCCATAATTTTAACGGGTATTTTGGTGTTTTCTGTTTTTAATACTTTGGTAACGAAAGCTATTACTTTAGAAGAGGTACAGGCCCAAATTCAACAATTACTTCAGGCTATTAATAGCTTGAAAGTTCAAATCCAGACAATAAATCAGACTTCAACTTCGGTTCAGTCTCAGCCATCAACTTCTACATGTCCTTTTGTTTCTATCATGTATAGGGGATACTCTGAGTCTCCAACTGCCGAGACTACAGAATTGCAGAAATTTTTAAAACAATATCCTTCAATTTATCCAGAAGGGTTAGTAACAGGATATTTTGGTCGTTTAACAGAAGCAGCTGTTTCAAGATTTCAAACACAGTATGGTATTCAAGTCACTGGTCAAGTTGGACCTCAGACTAGAGCAAAACTTTGTTCTTTTTGGCAAGGAGGAATTAGTATTGGAAATTGTGGTTGGTGTGGCAATACCTGTGTGAGAAAAACAGCAGGAATGTCTTGTGCTGATGTGATACCTCCAGCAGGTTATCGATGTGCAGAAAATGGAGTAAGCGGTGAATGCGAGATATCACAATTATTAACTACCTCAGCATCTTCATCTTTGCCAGATTTAACTATCACTGATTTAACCTGTTCTCCTAACAATAATATTCAATTAGGTCAATCAACTCAATGTAATATTACTATACATAACAGCGGCTCAGTAGATGCTTCAACTCATAAATTAGAAGCTTTTGTGGGAGGTAAATCCGCTTATAGTGTTTATGGCATTGTAAGAGCTGGTCAAACAGAGCAAGCTACTTTTTCTTGGCAATGTACAGAGGCAGGTGATTTTACAGTAAAAGCTGTTGTTGATTCAGAGAATATCATTCAGGAGAGTAACGAAACTAATAATGAAAAAACTATTTCTATATGTTGTGGCGGCACCTGTACTGGGTTGCCGACATCTAATTTGCCCGATCTTACTATAACAACTATAACTTATAATCCTATTTATCCTACAATAGGCCAAAATGTAAATTTTTATGTTAATGAAAAGAATATTGGTAATACAACCGCCGGATATCACTATATTGAATGTTTTGAAAACAATATTTCAGTAGCTAAAAATATCATACCAAATGAGTTGGCTCCCAACGCCACAGGTCAATATTCATTTATCCGAAATTATACTAGTAAAGGAACATTAGCAATAAAATGTAAAATAGATTCTGATAATAGAATTACCGAATCTAATGAAACCAATAACGAATCGTTTTCGTCTATTACTATTGTCTCGGCTTCTACTTCTAATTTATCAGTAACCTGCGTTTCTTCTAAGACCAGCAACACATTTAATGTAGGTGAATCATTGGCTTTATTTGCTTTGCCAATAGGCGGCAGTGGTAGCTATCCAACGGTTGTTTGGTCCGGAGACGTTACTGGGACAGGACTTTCCAGAATTGTCAGTTTTTCTACCGCAGGTACTAAAACCGCTACTGTCAAAGTTACTGATTCTAATGGAGCAACTGCCACTGCTTCTTGCTCTGTTTTGATAACTGTTTCCAATGTTTCTATTTATCCTACTCAAATTGGTTGCATTAAATCACCGGCTTATAACGAAGATGCCTGTAGTGGTTATCGTTTGATCAAGACTTTAAATTACAGTGCAGCTTGTTATAGTTTAAGCCAATGTTTAGCTGTTCAAGGAGATGGTACTTGTGTTAAATCACCGGTTTATCAAGGAGATACATGTTCTGGCTATCGATTAATGTCAGGAGTGAGTCGAAATTACTACACCTATGATCAATGTTTAACTGCTAATCA
>Ga0210056_1004367_pt1 | contig 11102 bp, 8 predicted proteins | sample CryGeyCG2014_080_2_FD_183965 | JGI IMG/M metagenome (GOLD analysis project Ga0210056, IMG submission 183965) | Groundwater microbial communities from aquifer - Crystal Geyser CG07_land_8/20/14_0.80 (SPAdes) (version 2) | ecosystem: Environmental > Aquatic > Deep subsurface > Groundwater | place...
ACGCCTTGGGATTCGGGTTTGGACCTTTTGAAATTGCTCAAGTTGGGAGAACATTTAGAGCCCATTGCTACCTAATATTTAGCGCCAGAATTTAGAAGCAATCCCTTAAATTCTTGTTGATACGTTCGACGGCGCCAAACCCCGATTTTTAAATCGGGGTAAAAACCGCCGCTTCCTTCGACAGGCTCAGGACACTGAGTTTTATCGAAGTGCAGTATCAACCCTGAGCATACCCTGGGCTTCAGACCGGGGAGTCGAATGGGTTGATTTTTTATCTCAATTTGTTAAACTCTTATCGAAACATAGAGGTAAAAGATAAAAACTGATGACAGTATACGAAGCTCTGGTTGCAGTATCTCAAGGAAACTATCAGGATATACCTGAATGCAGGGCCAAGAAAAATCTTTTACTCTGGTCTCCTCAAAAGGCGAGGGAAGTGTTGGAAAATTATCACAATGATCCTTTAAACTCCACCCTTACCAAATGGGTAAATCAGGATATAACCTCATTGGATTTTGTAATTGAAAGCAAGGGATCCTCTTAATAAACTTTAACCTTGAAGTTGGGTATAATTGTGTGGAGATGAATTTTAAACCCCATTTTATCTGTCCAACACCTCTCTGACTTTTATTGCCAGCCCTTCTACTGAAAAAGGTTTCTGAATATAATGCAAACCTGGTTCTAAGATACCATGATGGGCAATCGTATTGTCCGTATAGCCCGACATATAAAGCGCTTTCATCTCAGGATAAAGTGATAATAAGTTTTCTGCAAGTTCGCAGCCGCTCATCCCGGGCATGACCACGTCTGTTACCATTAGCTGAATAGGTCCCTCATGTTGTTTGCAGACGAGCAATGCATCATTCCCATGGGACGCTTCCAAAACTTTATATCCCTGCTTCCTTAGGACTTGTGCAGCTAACTTTCGAACCTCTTCCTCATCTTCCACTAACAAAATCGTCTCGTTACCGCGAGGGAGTTCCCCTTCCACTCCCTTTTTCCCCACCTCATCTAAAGGTTCATCCACTCGTGGGAAGTAGATCTTAAACGTTGTCCCTTGGCTCGGTTCGCTATAAACCCAGATGTCCCCCCCGCTCTGCTTGATGATACCGTAAACCGTAGAAAGACCCAGACCTGTTCCTTTACCCTTCTCTTTGGTCGTAAAGAAGGGCTCAAAGATCCGTCCTTTAACCTCTGGGGCCATCCCTATTCCTGTATCGCTGATCGAAAGCATCACGTAAGAGCCTGGCTTTACAGAGATATGTTTTCGGGCATATTCCTCATCCAACCCCACATTGGTCGTCTCAATTGTCAGTTTTCCTCCTTTCGGCATCGCATCCCTCGCATTGACCGCCAGGTTCATGATCACCTGCTCCACCTGTCCGGGATCGGCCTTGACATTTCCCAAATCCTCAGCCATGAATGTGACCAACTCCACATCCTCTCCAATGATCCGGCGCAGCATCTTCTCAAGGTCCCTCAAAGTGGTATTTAAATCCAATACCCTCATCTCCAATATCTGACGCCTGCCGAAGGCTAAAAGCTGCCGGGTAAGAGTGGCTGCCCGGTCCGACGCTTTATCAATCTCCTCGATGTTTTCCCTCAGAGGATCGTCCGCTTTCATCTCCGTCAGGGAAAGCTGACTGTTCCCCTTGATGATGGTGAGAAGGTTGTTGAAATCATGGGCAACGCCTCCTGCCAAACTCCCGATGGCCTCCATCTTCTGAGACTGGCGAAACTGCTCCTCAAGAGCTGCCTTTTCTTGTTCCGCTTGCTTACGCTCGGTGATGTCTTCGATAATTCCATCAAAATATAGAACCCTTCCAGTGTTATCTCTTACAGCAACCTTTGTATCTGATACCACTATTTCAGCGCCGTCTTTTTTCCTAAAATTTAGCTCTCTTGTTGTCTTCCCTCCCACAGTAGCCACTTCCTGAACAACCTTTTCCCTCTCTTCCGGACGCAGATATAGGTCTGATACATTCATTGAAAGTAATTCGTCTCTTGAGCAACCGGTCATTTCTTCCATGGCTAAATTAACTTCGATAAATTTCCCGTGAGGTCCCGGTGTGCTTCTAAATATGCCTAATTTAATATTATTTACCAAGCTTCTGTACTTCTCCTCCGATTCCCGCAGGGCCTGCTCCGCCCGCTTACGCTCAGTAATGTCTGTTATCACGAGCAGTTCTTCTTCTTCTTCTTCTTCTGCTGCAAAAATTATGTTTCTCGCCTTTATATGAAATATTCTTTCCCCCTGTTTATCTGATTGATAATAAATCTCAAAGTACTCTATATTATCCTTAGTTCCCAAAAGCCTGGTTAGCCTGGCGCTGAGCCTTCCATCCCCATCTCCCAATATATCGGTTATACGAGCGCCTATCGCCTTTTCGCGCTCTTCACCAAATACTTTGTAAAAGGATCGATTTGCCCTCTTTATCCTCAAATCCTTATCGAGCACAAGCAAAGGGTCCGGGATGGTGGCAATGATATTTTCAGAAAAAGTCTTCTCTTTTCTTATCTCTGCCTCCGCAAGCTTCAGGTCTGTGATATCCTTGGCTCCCGCCACGACCCCTGTGATATTGCCCGTTTTATCGCATATTACACTGGCATTAAATAACATGGGGATGAGTCGCCCATCTTTGGTCTTATAGGTGAGTTCACGATTGCGGATGGTATCTTGGGGTTGAATGACTCCTGCCTTTTGGGGTTCCAGGAAAAACTGGAACACCCTGAATTCTTCTTCTTCTTCTTCTTCTGCAAAAAGAATGCTTGCAGGCTGCCCGATAAGCTCTTTTTCTGTGTAGCCTAACAGGTGACAGGTAGCCGGGTTCAGGGTCTGTATTTTGGCCTCTTTATCCAGCACGAAGAGTGTATCCATCATAGATTTAATAATATTGTCAAAATAATCCCGAGAGACCATAGTATTTTGCAGGCTTTCCACCATCTTATTAAATGAAATCGCAAGCTCTCCCATCTCATCCGAAGACCTGATCTCTACCCGCCCGCTCAGATCACCTTCGGCTATTTTACCTGTCGCCTGCTTTAATTCCTTGATGGGAGCGGCTATACCCCGGGCGATGAAAAAAGCGGCCAAAATGCCTGTGACCAGAGTGATTAGGGCTACAACAGTACCGGTAATGATCGCCTTTTTCGTCTTAATAACAGCGATCGCTTTACTCGTATCCATCCCCTGCCAGCCGGCCTCCTGGATGGCCTGGGCAGTCTCCTGCACTCTAAGCCCTATGTTGTGCATTTCAGGGAGTATGTTTCTCAACTCATTGTCGTTGGCGATCCACTTTTTTATTGCTGCAATGTATTCCTCCGCTGCTCTGCGGGTCTCTTCGATCAAGGGTTGATGTTCGGCAACATAATCCACCCTGCTTACTTCTTTGAGAATTTTCATCATAGAGGCAATATGGCTTTTAAATTTTTCAAAATGTTCTTGTTTTTTGTATAATAAAACATTTTTCTCCTCCCTCCTTGCTTCCAGGCCCGCTTTTTCAATTTCATTGCACAGGAGTAATCCCTCAATATATTTCTTTTGATCCATACCATCGGTAATAGCCTTTTTTAGCAACCTTTGGTGCTTAATTGTATGGTCATGAGAAAGATCGCTCACCTTTCTCCCTAACATTCTCATGTTGTCCGCTAACCTCTGATTCTCTTTTAGAAGGTCTATCCCGCGATTATAGCATCCCTGGTATCTCTCTATGGCCTGGCGGACATCCCTGGATTTCTGAAGGAGACCCTGATCGCTATATTTAGCCGCCACTTCATCCATCCTATCCAGGTTGGCGTATATCTCCTGAATATCCCTCATGGCCTGTTCGTGTAACTCTTTCTTTTCGAGTAGCAGATAGGTCTTCTCATTCAGGATCGCCCTCAGGGCGTATCTCTCCACCCCAGTGGGATACCGTATGGAAGGGGCGTTTTGTTCCGTGATCTGGCGTAGAGCCCCGATCACACTGCCCAGGCTGTAGAACAAAACCCCCGCCATGAGGGCCGCCAATACGAGGAGCAGCACAAACCCTAAGAGTATCTTGGTAAAGATGGTCCTATCTTTTAAATTGATATTCATCTGTTTCCTCCCGGTTTTACCCCGCACCCGTAAAGCCCCCTTCTTCCCCGGCCTCGCTCCGCCAGCCCCAGGGGTGCGGGGTTTGCCCCATTAGAGATAGGAAATGGTTCTTTTTAAAAGTGCTGGATCCATGGTTTCACCTTGTTACATTTAGGGGCCGAACCATAAGTAGTAACAAACAATTTATATAATCTTTTCTCCTCTTCTCTCCACTTCATATTTTTTTGAAAATGCAGGGTTGAAAGCTCGATATATCTGAAGGAACATTCGTGGTTTTTTAAGAAGCCCCTTATCCTGCCATTTTTGCTGTTTTTCCCTATATGGTCTCTCAATCTCTTTTTAATATTTCTGGCGCTTCCAATATAGATAATGGGTGTCTTGCCATTGGGATACTCTATCTCCTTGCCTTTCAGCCGAAATTCATAAATCCCCGGAGTGGCCGGAGCATTACTCTGAACCGCCTCAACGGTCAAAGGATACAGCATCGAAAAATTTGCTGTCAAGGGGGGATATTTGTAGCCTGAAGGTCTTCTCTTTGCAGGAGGAATCCCTATTTCTTTTCGGCACTGAGCAACTGACCAACGGGAGAGGGAGGAAGGAAGAAGTTCCCTTATTTGATCATCAGTGTAAGGCCTTTCTATTCTGTTAGAAACGATGTCCTCCCTTTCCCTGTCAAGAAGATCTTTAATGAAGAACTTGTTCACCTGCTTCTTACGGGGAAAGAAAAACTTTATGGCCTTTTCCTCTCCGGTAGGAGTCAGTAACGTAAGGCCGCCAATCAACCGTGAAATCCAGCTATTATGGATCTTCCTATTCTCGCTGCTGATGGCCTTCGCCAGCTCTACTTGCGTTAAGGGGACCATATCCAGAGGATTGCCTGTTCGCAGGTATTCGCCTTGCTGTTCGATAATTCCCTTCAAGACTTGATAAGTCAGCTCGTTCCTTGAGCTGATACGCCGTAATTTATAAAGCAGTTGATCGATTTCGCCCGTCCGTTGTCGCCTGGGGCGAGAGCATTCCATATAAATCTTATTAAAACCCTCATCGGTGTATCTAAGCGTTAGGGCCCGACCATTTTTGACGATTTCGGCAATAACTCTAAATGAGCCTTTCTCTCCCGGGCCATCCGACCGCATTTGAGAGAGGCGCTTGACTGTCAACGGAACTTTACTCATCAGCAATGATGCTTCAACCTCTTCGATCATCCTTTTGTACCTTTTTAGGGGATATTCGAGGAGATTGCAAAATATGATCCTCCCAACAAGCCTTGCATGTTCTCGTCTCAAACCTCAGACCTCCTGATCCGGTATATAAGATGCGCTGATATCGAATTTCATATATAAGGTCTGGGACGGGTTTTAGCAACTATACAGATATAACGGACAAAATGCTTCACTGAAAAATCGGATGAACCCAAAAATGAATAGCATTATCACAAGACTGATTTAATCACTTCTTTCAATTCATCGAAGTTAAACGGTTTTTCCACCTGTGGATTGGTTACCAATTCAAAGAATGCCCTTGTAGTATCGCCCAGGGTATCACCTGTAGAAAAGATGGTCCGGTCCTTTAAAGAGGGCTTCTTTTCATTTATGATCCTGTAAAATTCGATTCCGCTCATCTCCGGCATCCTTATGTCGCAGATCACAAAGTCAAAATCTCTATCTTCGAGAATGGTTAAAGCTGTTTTAGCATCGGTTGCCGTCATGATCTCACATCCCTCTCGCTCTAAATATTCAGAAACTAAATAGAGAAATGAGGGTTCATCATCAATCACCAATCCCTTTTTCCCCTTTAAACTCTTTTTAACACTCTTTTCCCCTTCTTTTTTCTCTTCGCCTTCCACCTTAATAATTGGAAGAGTGATGATGAAAGTTGATCCCTTTCCCCATTCGCTTCTCACCCTCATTGTACCCCTATGTTCTTTAATCGTATCTAACGAAGTCGTAAGTCCCAGTCCAATTCCTTTTTCCTTAGTCGTGAAGAAGGGATTGAAGATTTTGGAAATGTTTTCGCTTGCTATTCCAGGTCCATCATCCGAGATCGTTATCTCAATCTGATCTTTAACCACTCGGGTTTTTACCCAAATCCTCCCAACTCCGTGAAATTCCGAAATGGCCTCCTGAGCATTATTGATCAGGTTTAGCAGCACCTGTTCTATTTTTTTTTATCACCCTGGGTGAGTGGAATTGATGGAGACAATTCTTTTATCACATCAATCCTCTTAAATCTTAAATTGGGGGCCTCCATTGCGAGTGCCATCTTAATTAGTTTATTGAGATCCACTATTTCCTTTTGTGGCTTTCTCTTTCTCGCAAAGTCGGCGACTGATTTAATAATTTGTGATCCCTGCCGAGCTTCCTCGATAATCCTTTCCAAGTACCCCTTTGCCTCCTGATCGGTCATTTTAAACAATAAGAGCTGAGCATATCCGATCACGGATGCAAAATGATTATTCAACTTGTAAACAAGCTCAGGAATTAAATCCCCCAGATTAGCCATTTCCCGAGGCGGGGGAGATTTCTTCTGTAATTCTATTTCTTTCCCTACCTTCTTCTCCTCCATTCCGAGCCTCCTTCCTTATAAAAAAACCCGCGCCAAAATATAAACCACGGGTCTTGCAAAATTCCTTTTGCTTCGGCAACCCGGCTATCCAGGGGATTGGCAATGGCAAATACACTAAAGATTATTTTTAGCTCTTGGCTAAAGGTAAAAAACCATTTTTTGGTTTCTTCCTGGATCCGTGGCTTTCCCCGCCTCCACATTTCTGGAACGGCGGACCCCCCACCGTTACGGCGGGCAGGCGTCCCGCGATCACTCGTGGTTTGGCTTTATCGGCTTATTTAACGCAAAATATATTTATTCATCAGCAATCCTTCATGATGGATTCGTCACCCTCGAACCATGAAAATACTCCGAGGGCTTGGGTTAAGGTTAAGGTGACGAAGCCCCTTTCGGTTATGGGTTAAGGTTACGTGCAAAGAATTAAGAGACGATAAACGTAGCCTTTTATTAACGATACGGGCATCTTTACCCTGACCGTATAACGAAACCCTTATTTTCTAAGCAATTCACTCCTTTTTCAATATTCTTTTCACACTCTTCAGAAAGTCAGCATTGTCGAAGGGTTTGAAGATATACTCCGCCTGGATCTCTTCAAAGAATTTCATTGTCTCTGAACCGATTGTATCCCCTGTGAAAAACAGGATCCTATTTGACATTTTTAAATTCTTCTTCTCTATCTCTCGATATAAACCTATTCCGGTCAAACCTGGCATCTTCAGATCAATTATAGTTAAATCATAGAAGTTTTTTTTAAGCTTATTCAATGCAAGTTCCCCATTCGATACAGTCTCTACATCTAAACCTTCTTTTTCAAGAATATTTCTTACGAGTTTTAAAATGTCAAGTTCGTCATCAATGACAAGAACTTTCTTCCCTGAAATCCTCTCTTCTTCTCCTTCCTCCTCTTTCGGTTTAACAATCTTTTCCTCCAAATCGATGATCGGGAGTTCCACCGTAAATGTGGCCCCCTCTCCAAAACGGCTCTTAACGGAGATGGTGCCTTCATGTTCCTGGACAATTCTATAGGAGACGCTCAAACCAAGACCCGTTCCTGTCTCTTTTGTGGTAAAAAAGGACTCAAAGACGTTAGAAAGATTCTCTTCTGAAATCCCAGATCCATTATCTTTAAAGTAGATTCTGATTAAAGACCTTTCCAAATCGGATCTTGTCTGGATCTCCAACCTTCTACAACCGTCTGCCTCCTTCATCGCATATTCGGCATTGGTGAGGAGGTTCAAAAAGACCTGCTGAAGTTGTTGAGGATCCGCCATTGTCCTTAGTAAATCGGCTTGAAAATCTTCAACGATATCAACATTATTTATCTTCGAATCATAGGACTTCAGCGCAATGGTGCTTCTCAATATCTCATTGATATTGACATAAGACTTCTCAGACTTCCTTTTTCTGGCGAAGGCAAGGAATTTCTGAACAATACAGGAGGTTCGCATGGCTTCGTCGTGCAGCCTCTCCAAATCCTCTTTAATCTCTTCGCTTACCTCTTTTGAACCCTTAAGAAGTTGGGCATATCCAATGACCGAAGTTAAAGGATTATTCAATTCATGAGCAACACAAGAAATCAACTCTCCTAATACCGAAAGTTTTTCAAGTTGAACCAATTCGCCCTCAAGTCTGCTCTGTTTGGTAATATCTCTCATAATGTGGACAAATCCTTTCAGACCTCCTCCAGCATTGAATAATGGATAGATGAAAATGTTAAATTCTCCTTTTAAATGAGGGGTCTTCACCTCTGCATTGGCAAATTTTTTCGTCTCTATCGTTTGAAGACAGGGGCACCCTTTTATAGGTTCTGATAAATGATGAATTACTTCATAACACCTTTTCCCAATCAAGTCAGAGAGCTTTGTATTTAAAATTCTGGCCAAACTCTGGTTTGCATCGAGTATATTAAAATTGACATCATGAATCGATATGGCCTCCTCAATTGCATCGAATATTGCCTTCCATTCATTTTGGGCATCCTCTAATTTAGACGCTCTTTTGGTAACTATCTGTCCCAAAGGAAAGTTATTCTTCCGTTTTTCCCAAGATTGTTTGAAGTTTCGTCTCATGAAGTTAAAATCCCTGATCTTTTCACTACCTTTGGCAATATATTAAAGGTTTCTTCACAAATAGGGTTTTAAAAACTATTCCGCTTTCACTCTAATCTCTAATTGATCAAGTCTTTCTTTTAGCATTTTGTTTTCCTGCTCTAATTCTGTTTCTTTTGCTTTTGAGGAAAGGTAGGAATCGCTCTGCCACCAATTTATCCCCATCTCCAAAGCCTTATCTACAGAGACAATTAAAAGCCTTACTTCGCTGTATTTTCTTGCATTTTATACCTTCCTTTTAAGCTTTCAGAGTCTCAACAGTTTCCTTCCACTTTTGGGGATTTTTTACCGCAATAAAAACTCTCTTTATCCGGTCACTATCCCACCAAATACAAAGTTGTTCTACTCTTTTGCCTAAAATCCATCTTCTCTTTACTATCTCCATTTTCTGGATTCTCTCAAGAGGAATCTGAAATAATACCTTCCTCACCTGGACAAAAAGGAGTCTCTTTTTAGTAAGATATAAATTACCTACCCTCCAGGATGAAAAAACCGAGCCACCTACATCATGAGAAGCAGTGTAGGAATTCAGTATTTCTTCTCCTTCCTGTAAGGCTAGATCTGGGGCTTTTCTTAACAAATCTAAACTACTCTTCATTTTTTGGTATTCTTATGGTCAGAATTTGATTTTGAAATTGCTTATTAAATTTAGAGACTTTAACTTTGCTCGGCAAGGGTATCTGTTGAACATATTCCTTGCCATTGTGATCCCGAAAAGAAATATTTGCTTTTTTCTTCTCAATATTAACTTTAATATCCTCTTCTCGAACACCCTGCAGATCCATAATGACTACCACTTCACGGTCTTCATCAAAAACATCTACCAATAGTTTTTTTTCTTTCAAGGGAGCTTTTTCTCCATTCTCTTTTGCCAACCACCAACTAAATAGAACATTTTCTCCAGTCTCCATATCAATACGTGATTTTTCAAATACCAGAATTGGTCTTTTTAGAATCTTTAAGGCTTTCGGGTTTATAACATTCTTTATTCTCACCAAAGTATTCATATGGCTGGACTCTCCCAGAACCTCCATCAATTCATCAAGTTTGGCATGCTTATGCTCCAGAAGATATAAGAGTACTCTATGGCTACTTACATCCAATTTCTGAAGGAGTCTATCAAAATTTTTATTAATCTTAGCTGTTTTCACCATATTTACCCCCACATCAATACATTGGTATGGGATTTATACCGTAAGACCTTTGGTCTCTTACGAGGTAAATTCTGTGAATGGTTTACTAAACTCTTGCTACATTTTCCTGAGCCTTTTTTCTAAGTCTAGGACTTACCCAGTTACAATACGGGCAGCCCTTTTCTAAAAGTTCTTTAACCGGCGCTTCTTTACCACATTGAGGACAAATCTCGGTTTCCTCAGATTGTTGAGCAGGAATAATGTGGCTTAGGACTTGTGCCCATTCATCTATTTCTTTTCCAGAAAACAGAGCTACTTTTTTTGTTGAATTGACCCGGTAGAGTATGTTTAGTACTTTCTCTTTACTACTATTAAGACTACTCGTCTTTCTCATATCGGTACTAACACTGATTATCTTATCAACAGAAACATCCAAAACTAACTTCTTATCGAAATCATACCACCAAAACAACCCCTTATCTGTAAGATAGAGGTGCCCTGGTCTCCAGGTCTCTTGCTGAATTCCTTCAGCCGGCACTAAATACCACACCTTTTTTCCTCGATGAATAACTCTTTCCTCCTCCATCAACGAACCTACAATTTGTTCATCTTCAAGCTCCGGAAGAACGGGATTTTCTTCCAGGTAAAATCCCATATCCTTTATTCTTTGCTCAATAGCGTCTTTTAACTGGTTTGTCTCTACCATACTAAGGCGATGTACTCGATCCTGTTTGTCAAGAAGATAGAGCACCTGTTTTTTCATATCTTTGACAAAATGCTCTTCTTCTTTCATTATCAATGCTTTTATTTCTTCTAATGGTATCTGAAATGTGATTTCATCAAAATCTTGACGGTAAAGAATAAGCCTTTTGTCAGTCAAATAAAAATAGCCTGGTCTCCAGGCATTATATATCCCCTTGCTATAGTAATAAGAACCATACATTTTCAGGGCAATCTCTTCTCCTTCAGCCAGAGAAGGAAGAGTCTTTTTCCGATGTTCTCTCTCCCATACCCTGCTCTTTTCATCCCAGTCCTGCATTACCCCATATTTAAGCATAGTCTCCATTCCTGCTAACGCTGCCCTTAGATTAACACCGAGGAGAGGAATACCAGCTACCGAAATAATGACATCGGCATTGATCACTAAACCTTTATCCAAAATTCGATCTAGTAAATCTACTAAAGTAGCATGGGTATCTCTGGTCGGTTCCATTTCTT
>Ga0210056_1004374_pt1 | contig 11090 bp, 8 predicted proteins | sample CryGeyCG2014_080_2_FD_183965 | JGI IMG/M metagenome (GOLD analysis project Ga0210056, IMG submission 183965) | Groundwater microbial communities from aquifer - Crystal Geyser CG07_land_8/20/14_0.80 (SPAdes) (version 2) | ecosystem: Environmental > Aquatic > Deep subsurface > Groundwater | place...
CGCTTTGGTCTTTGTGTTTTATGTTGTGTATCGCGTCTACTTGAAATCCAACCGAGTTGAAAAGCAATTAAACGAATTAGTGAGAAAAATTGCGCTCAACAAACGCAACGAATAAAATGAAAATATTACTTGTTTGCCCATATTTTTTTGAGCCACACCGTTGGATGATTAGCGCTTATAAAACTGCCTACGCACTCTCAAAAAAACACCAAATCACTGTACTCACAACTGGTAAAAAACCTTATGAAAAAATTTCAACAAATCTTGAAATATACCGAATGAAGGATTGGTTTTTACCAGATCCGATTAATTACTCTATCGTGCCTGGACTTTTTAAAAAGTTTTTATTTATTACCAAGCATACCAAACCAGACATTGTTTTGATTAACAAATATATGTTTTATACAACCCTAGTAATTTTTGTGGCAAAAATAATGCGATTAAAAATTCCGTTCATTATCTCGACTGACACCTTCCCGGGATTAAATTGGCACCCGAGATCGAAGCTGATAGATATAGTGATGAAAATATATAATTTTGTTCTTGGAATTCCAGCGCTCAAACTGGCAGATAGAGTAATCTTATTCCATAGCGGAAATATTGCGATTGCAAAAAAATTAAAACTAAATTATATTGTTATTCCTAACGGAGTTGATATAGACGCAATTAAAAAAGCTAAGCTACCCCGAGATTTGATTAAAACGTCTGGTGAAATTTGGATTGGCTATGTTGGGCGACTCGAATCAGTGAAGGGTTGGGATTTATTAGCCCAAACAGCACTTCAAATAGTGCCACGATATCGCAATGTGAAATTTTTGTTTGTGGGTAATAAAATTGGCAAAGAAAAAGAAATTAAACAATATGCGCACCCGCAGATTAAATTCCTTGGGCATAGAAATGATGTTTATAGTATAATGAAAAAACTAGATATTTTTGTGTTGCCTTCATATTCTGAAGGATTGCCCAACGCCCTAATGGAGGCAATGGCATGTGGTTGTGCTTGCATTGCTTCAAATGTTGGCGGGGTGAAAGATTTAATTCAACACAAGAAAAATGGATTATTTTTACAACCAAATGACCCAAATGATCTACCCAAAAAAATCAAATACTTATTGAATAACGAAAATGCAAGAAAACAATTTCAATCTGTTTCTCACAAAATTATTTACCATAAATTTAGCTGGACAAAAATAAATTATCAATTAGATAAGCTGTTATTTAATATTACAAAATGAAAGTTATTAATAAATACATTTATGCTAATTTTGCGCTATTAATTCTATTTTCCTTTGCCATATTGCTTGGTCAATATCACTTCAATTATTTGTCATATTTTTTAGGTCTCGTAGTATTTTTTTTGCCTGGCATAAATTTGGCATTAGCGATAGAGCAAATCTCGTATCAAAAAATTTCAAAAATATTTCTTTTATTGTCTGGTATTTTTTTTACCTTCACCCTGATACCAATTTTTACCTATTTTTATGTCACTCTAAAAAACGGCGTTTTAGAGCCTATAACTATTCAAGTAATAATATTGATTTTATGGCTGGCATCTTTTCTTTTGTTCTTGTTGCTTCAGAAATGGAAAAAAATCCCACCGACTGATATTTTAATTTTACCCAAAGACAAAATTTTTTATTATATTTTAATCTTTTTTTTATTGGCTACCACCATCCATTTTTTTCTTTATCCTTTTATACCAGAAGCTGACCCATACACTTATTTATTACAAGCTGACCAAATCGCAACAAGCCATTTTATAAATACTAGTGGCTCAAGGCCTATCTTTTCAGTGTTAATTTATATTATTAATTCTATCACGTACATTGATAACTATTGGATATTTAAAATTATTTTACCTCTTTTAAACTTTACCACTATACTAATTTTTTATTATCTTTCGCGAAATATTAAAAGTAATATTTTAAGAATCGTTAGTAGTTTGGCGCCACTGTATTTACCAGTTTTTTATTTAGAAATGCTCATACCTCGTCCCCAGACCATATTTTTAATTTTATTACCCATAGCGCTTTTCGTCTCAACTGAAATAATAAAATCAACAGCAAAGCAAGATAATATTGGCTATATTTATTGGCTGATATTATTCGTCGCTCTTTCGGCAATTAGCATTAAAATTCATGAATTTTTTATTTTCATCCTAATTATCACCCTATATGCATCGTTCTCTTATTTAAAAAAATATCTGCTAAAATACCCTGCAGAGTCCTTGATGATTTTCTTAATTATTATTTTAGGCGCTTATCCGTGGCTAAACAATTTTGGGGTTATACAGTCTTTGCGATACTTTATTTCTCCCTTCGTAAAAATTCTCCAAAACCCAAAAATTAACCTTTGGTTTATTGATAATTACACTAATGTTGACGGAAACAAAATGGGTTGGCTAGGGTACACTTGGATATTGTATTATATATATAATATTGGTATTTATATCCCATGTTTTTTCTTTGTTTGCGCTGTAACGAAAAAATATAGATTAATAACCAAGAGCAAACTAACGAAATATTCGTCCATATATATATTGAGTTGTTTATTATTTTTTTCTATCGCTGAAATTTTTCCTCGACTTGGAATAGCTTATTTGCCTGACCGAGCATGGTTATTTGCTTCATTGTCTTTTATATTTTTTATTCCATTTACCATCAATACTTTTGAAAAATATTTAAGAAACAATTTAATTTTTTTATTTATTATGTCAGCGATTATATCGTTATTATTAGGATGGATTACGACATATGCCAAACAAGGATGGACTACAAAAAATGAATTTGATGCTATGAAATTCATAAAAAATAACACTGCGCCTGATTCGTTAATTATAAGTCAAGCTTCAAACGGTCCTGGTATTTCGTATTATGCAAAGAGAAAATTTATTATGCCTGAAAACGAATTTACCCATACGGCTAATTATTCGGATACAGAAAATGTTATTAAAAAAAATAATATATCGTATATGAGCGAATCATTAATCAGCGAAAAAGAACAAATCGTTCAAAAATTACAAGAAAATCTAGATAAAATTGCTAAGGGAAGTGAGAAAAAAAAAGATAACCTTGCCAATATAATGGCCAGCCAAAGCAAAAGAGTTGAAGAAATAAATTCTAAATTATATGAAATAGAACAAAGCATTATTTTAGGTAAAAATCCACCACCAGTATATTTTTTGTATTCATACGATAAATTTAAGACAATCTATACCATGCGTTCGTGGTGGCAGGAATTCAATTTTAATGATCTAAATGTTAAAAAATTTAACGCAACATATAAAACAATCTATAATCAAAACGGTGTATATATTTGGAAATTAAATTAGACTTATTACGAAATAATTTTTCATAGCGTCCCGACAAAATGTCGGGATGAGCGAAAACAATAAAGAGCAAGGAAAGCATAACAGGGTTACGTTAACGAGTGATGAATTGTTATTCAGCCAAAATTTGTTAATTACAGTAGAAAGGATTGTTTCGTAATGAGTCTAATATAAACAATATGTGCGGAATAACTGGAAAAATTAGTTTTGGGAATCAATTTATTTTTCCCAAAGAAATAAAAAAAATGACCGATGCCATTGCCCATCGTGGTCCGGACGATGAAGGTTTTTGGATCTCAAAAAATAAAAAGATTGGACTTGGGCATCGCCGTTTAGCAATTATCGACCTCTCCCCGGCTGGTCACCAACCAATGAGCTACAGGAATCGTTATCACATCGTCTTCAATGGCGAGATTTACAATTTTCAATCAGAAAAAGAAAAATTAATTAAACTCGGCTATACATTCAAGTCTAAAACTGATACCGAAGTAATTTTGGCTCTTTACGATAAATATCGAGAAAAATGCCTCGATCATCTACGAGGAATGTTTTCTTTTGCGATTTATGATGAAAAAGAAAACATTCTTTTTTGCGCTCGAGATCGGGTAGGTAAAAAACCTTTTAAATACTTTTATGATAAAAAAGTATTTATTTTCGCCTCCGAACTAAAAGCCATTTTAACACAGTACGAATATCACAAAGAGCCTGATTTTGAAGCGATCCATCACTATTTAACCCTCCAATATGTACCAGCTCCAATGACTGGATTTAAAAATATTTTTAAACTCGAACCCGCACACTACTTAAAGCTTGATCTAAATAATAATACATTGGTTAAAAAACGCTATTGGCGACTTGATTATTCTAAAAAACTCAACTTACCTGAAGAAGAATGGCAAAAAAAGATTATCAGTAAATTAGATGAATCGGTCAAAATCCGAATGATTTCCGATGTGCCACTGGGCGCTTTTCTCTCCGGCGGAATTGACTCAAGCGCAGTCGTTGGTCTAATGAGTAAACATAGTTTGAAACCGGTTAAAACTTTTTCAATCGGTTTTGAAGACGAAAAATACAATGAATTAAAGTACGCTCGAATAATTGCTGATAAATTTAAAACCGATCACACCGAATTTATTGTTAAGCCCGATGCAATTGAAGTCCTGCCAATGCTTGTCAAGCAATACGAAGAGCCTTACGCCGACTCAAGCGCTCTGCCGACTTACTATGTCTCAAAATTGACCCGGGATTCTGTTACGGTCGCCCTCAATGGCGACGGTGGGGACGAAAATTTTGCTGGTTACGAACGTTACAGCATTCAAAAGTTTTCCTTAATCTATGAAAAATTTCGATTTATTAACCGCCTGGTTTGCGTCCCAATTATAAAATATCTGTCAAATAAATATTCAAATACTTTATTTGACAGATCGTATAAATTTGCATCTACATTTGATCAAAATTATGATTATCGCTACCTTAATTACATTTGTTACTTTTCCAATGAAATGAAGCAAAAACTCTATTCTCAGGAACTTAAGAAAAAACTATTTTCAGATTCATATTTAATTATAGCAAATGCTTTTAATGATTCTCGTACAGATAATAAACTGGACCAAACTCTCTATGCTGATTTTACTAATTATCTTCCTGAAGATTTACTTGTCAAAGTTGATATCGCTACAATGGCAGTTTCCCTTGAGGGACGGTCACCCTTTCTTGATCATGAATTTTTAGAATTAACTGCGAGGATACCCTCAAGCCTAAAATTAAAAGGTTTTAACAATAAAAAATATATCTTAAAAAAATCTTTAGAAGGCTTTATCCCAAATGAGATTATGTATCGCCCGAAAAAAGGATTTGGAGTGCCAATTGACAAATGGTTTAAAAACGACTTAAATAATTATATTCGGGGAATGTTGCTTTCAGATAAAACAATTATCAAAAAATATTTTAATCTTGGATATATAGAGTATTTAATCAACGCTCACCAGAATACCAAACTCAATTATTCTAACCAACTTTGGGCACTGTTAACTTTGGAGTTGTGGTTTAGAGAATATTTTGATTAATTATTATGAAAAAAAACCATTTGCCTTTTCTATCTGATCCGATTGATTCGTCAAAATTTAGGTTAACAATTTTTAAAAATATTAATAATGAAATAGTTGACGGGTTACTAATTTCCAATACAAATTGGTTCCCAATAATCAGCAACATACCAAGAATTTTAGTTGGTGAGCTTAAAAACAATTTGCTTAAAAATAATATTCAATTCTTCAGAAAATATCAGCCAAAATTGCCTAAATCTATTAAATCCGAATGGGAAAAACAAATAAATTCAATTAATAATTTAGATAAATTTTTAGCTCACCAAAAAAAAACTGGTGAGAGTTTTGCTTGGGAATGGAGAAATATCTACCGTGAAAATAATTTCGAAAAAAATAATTTTTTACATTTTACCGGACCTTTTATCACCGAAAAAACATTAAAGCATAAAATGGTTATCGATATTGGTTGTGGGTCAGGCAGATTCACTAAATGGGGAACAAAGCTGGGCGCTAAAGTCGTCTTTGGAACCGATCTAGGTGAAAGCGTTGAAGTCGCTTACCAAATGACCAAAAAATTTGATAATGTCTGTATTGTTCAAGCAGATATTTATAATATGCCGTTTAATAACATATTTGATATTGCCTATTCTATCGGCGTATTACATCATTTGCCTCAACCGCAAAAAGGCTTTTTGAAACTACCTAAAGTCTTAAAAAAAACTGGCAAAATGCTGATCTGGGTTTATAATCGCAGAAATAATAACCGAGCTATTTACTTTTATGAACCGGTTCGGGCAATACTAAAATATCTACCTAAACCAATGCTGCTAAAACTCTGCTATCTACCCGCATTTGGTGTTCATTTATTTAACTATTTAACCACTTGGCTCAATTTTATTGAGCAATATGAAATGGCAAAAAAAGTGCCTTTCTCTTACTACGCTAATTTTCCCTTTAATATGAAATTAAACGACGCTTTTGATGTTTTAGCCACCCCAAAAAGCAATTATTACTATGTCGAGGAAATAGAAAAATGGTTTAAGTCTGCCAAATTAAAAGACATCAAATCATTCGAACATCCTGAAGCCGGAATAACTTGTGTGGGGGAAACGAAATAAAATTATAACTTTATGAAAAAAAATATTAAAGTAATGCATTTTGTAATAGGGCTAGGAGTTGGTGGCGTTGAACAAATGCTTCTCAAAACCCTTCCGTTAATGTCAAAAAACATTGAGAATATTGTTTATAGTATTAACCCTGGAGAAATTGGAGATAAACTAGCAAAACTTGGTATCAAAATTATCTATTGCCCTAAAGTGAACATTTTCTCTTTGGTCAGCGATTTTAAAAAAGTTGTTAAACATGAAAAACCAGACTTACTAATAACTTATTTAATGCATGCTGATTTGTTTGGACGTTTTTTTGGTAGATTGTTTGGAATTAAAAAAATTATCTGTGCCAAAAGAGGTATCTTGCTCAATTATGAATACTTAAAATACTTTGACAGACTATCGTCATTTTTGGTCAATAAGTATGTCTGCGTATCTAAAACACTTCAAAAACGATTAATTGACAACTGGCACATCCCGGCAAAAAAAGTAGTTGCTATCCCCAACGGGGTTAATATAAATATATTTAATCAAATTAAGCTTAATAAAACAAAAATGTTAGCTGAACTTAAAATTCCAAAAGGTAACCTAATATTCACTTACACGGCAAATTTGAGAGACCAAAAAGGACATATCGAGCTTGTCAAGGCTCTTAATTTAGTTAATAAAAAATTAAAAAAATGGACGCTATTATTGATAGGTACGGATCAGGGAGAAAAAAATAAAATAGTTAATACAATCAAACACTATAAACTTGAAAAGAACATTATATTGCTTGGTTATAGAGATGATGTTTTGAAAATATTAAAAATTACAGATATATTTCTATTTCCAAGTCTTGGAGAAGGTATGTCAAACGCTTTGCTTGAAGCAATGGCTTCAGGGTGTCCAATAATAGCCAATGATATTCCGGAAAATCGTGAATTGATTAAGCATAATAAAAATGGATTACTGGCTCAAATTGGCAATTACTCTTTTTCTAGAAAAATAATTGTATTGTCTAGAAATAGCATATTAAGAAAAAAACTTGCTAGTAAAGCTAGAGAAACCGCACAAAAGCAATTTAATGTTAATAAAATCGTAAAAGAAATAGAAACGCAATATTTTCAAGTCATTAATGAATAAAAAAACTGTCATTATTAAAAGTGATAATTTGTCTTACTCAAATTTTCCCTATCTCCCAGACAAGCTGTATCCCGAACTTCCCAGTACAAAAATAAATAAAAACAATTTTTTATATTCAGGAGTAAGAACTTTGTTTCATAATTTAAAGCTTGACCAGGATAACTTTAATACTAAAAATTGGAACCCGCTAAAAAAATACTTAAAACCAAACCAAACTGTTTTAATCAAACCGAACTGGGTTATGCATAAAAATCCAGCCAATAAAAATAGTATTCAATCGTTAGTTACTAATAGTGCAATTATAAAGGTAGTAATCGATTATTGTCTAATAGCGCTGAAAAGCAAAGGAAAAATAATAATCGCCGACGCTCCATTGCAAAGCTGTAATTTCAATAAGTTATTGATAAAAACTAAAATCAACATACTAATCGACAATTATAAAAAAAGGTTTCCCGAGGTAGTGTTTGAAATAATTGACCTAAGAATAACTAGATTAACAAATTTAAACAAGCTTAATCAATCTCAGAGACAAGAACCGGGGGATCCTCTCGGTTATACACTAGTAAATTTAGGAACAAAAAGTTTACTAATGGATATTGCTAAATATAGCTCAAGGTTTAGAGTAACAAATTATAACAACAAAATGTTGCGGGAACATCATAATTCAGAAGTGAATGAGTATTTAATATCAAATTCTGTCTTAAATGCAAACTTAATAATAAATATCCCAAAAATGAAATGCCATATAAAAGCAGGTATTACCGGCGCTCTGAAAAATATGGTTGGAATAAATGGTCACAAAGAATTTTTGCCCCATCACATAACAGGCGATCCGAGCACTGGGGGAGACCAATATATACATAAAAGTAAAATCAAAGAAGTCTATAATAAAATATACGATAATTATTGGTCAAGCTCAATTGAAAATAATTTAAAAAAATATTTTCAATTGATTTTAATGGATACGCTCAATAAACTTTCATACATTATTGACAAGGATAACCTCTTCGATGGTGGTTGGCAGGGCAACAAAACCATACCTAGAACAACGGTAGATATAAACAATATTTTGTACTATTATAACTTAGATAAAAAAATTCTTTCTTCAAAACCAGTCCGGAATGTTTTATCCATTATTGACGGGATAGTGGCTGGTGAGGGAGACGGACCATTAAGACCAATCGACAAAAAAGCTCAAGTGCTAATTGCGGGATTCAATCCTCTCTTGGTTGATTTGGCTATGGCTAAACTAGTTGGTTTTAATATTATAAAAGTGAAAACATTAGTTTACGGACTTAACAATAAAAGGTCAAAATTTAAGATTAAAAATTTAGAAGAAGTCTGTTTTTCTTATAACAAAAAACAAATCAGTCTGAACAAACTACCTAATTTAAATTTTACCAAGCCACAATATTGGATGTAGCATGCTTAAAAAAATACTATTTTTTATTCTTAAAAAAAGACTTAACCTTTCAAGAGTAGAAGCTATATACAGAACCATAGTTTCTGCTTCTGAACTAGAAAAGTTTTCAAATAATCAAATAGATAAATTAATCGGCTTTGTCAGTAAAAATAACTCTTACTATAAGAACATTAAATATATTAATAACTCAGTGCCCCTACTGACCAAACCTCTGATAAACAAAAACTTTAAAAAACTTAAAAGCAAAAAATTTTTCACAAAGACTTACTTAAATAGTTCCGGAGGAAGTACCGGCAAAAGCCAAACATTTCTTCAGGACTATAATTATTCAAATTGGTCGTCGGCAACAGTGTTGTTCTATTATAGAAATATATTAGGCGTTGACCCTAACTGCACAAAAAAAATTGTTCTTTGGGGGTCTGAAAGAGATATTTTCAACCAGAGAGACTATCCCAACATTATTTCAAATTGGCTAACCAATACTGTGTTTTTAAACTCGTTTAAATTAGACGAAAAAATACTTGACCAATACATCCAAACAATTAAAAATTACCAACCAGTTTATATCAGGGGCTATGCTGGTTCTTTATATCAATTATCCAAACAAGCTAAAAATAGAGGGGTCAGTTTTAAGGGGATTAAATTTGTTTCATCAGCCGCCGAAAAACTAAGGGACTTTATGAAAAAAGAGATTACAGAAACTTTCAACTGTCCGGTCTATGATTTCTATGGTTCCCGTGAAGTAGGAGCTATTGCAGGAGAATGTACAAAAAACAACATGCATTTGTTCACTTTTAACAATATTGTTGAGATAGTCGATCGTAGTAATAAAAGAATCTGCGATGGTAAAAAAGGGAAAATAGTCGTTTCAAATCTGCACAACTATTCAATGCCGTTAATAAGGTATGAAATTGGAGATATTGGCTCAATAACAAGTAAAAAATGTGATTGTAGGCTAAAGCTACCTATTTTAAGCGAGATTGACGGTAGAATTACTGATCATTTTGTAAAAAAAACGGGGAAATGATTCACGGTGAATATTTTACTCATCTTTTTTATTTTCGTAATTGGGTAAAAGAATTTCAGGTAACTCAAGAAAGCTATGATTTAATTATTATAGATATTGTTAAAAAAGGGCTGAGGTCTGTAAAAGATATAGAGGATATCAGTAATAAAATAAAATTAGTAATGGGAAATAGATGTATTGTGAAATGGAGATATGTAAATAATATTAAAAAAACTCCTCAGGGAAAATATATATTTACAAGATGTTTGGTAAAACAGTAGATCTATTTTTTTGCATAAATAATAAAAGAAGAACCAGTAATATTAACCCCGTTTGCCAATAATAATCGTTTTACACAATGTTCTATATAGCCAAAACCATTCATGCTACTTGAAGGGAAAACAACCCTTTTTACTTCAGTTCTCGAAAAACCCCTAAAAAGATCCTCCAGCGTAGAGATGCTAAATGACTGTTGGTGTCCCCATCTGTGAAATTTAGCACCACAATCCGGGCAAAAGATAGTCTGTTCTTGCAAATTTTCTTCTGCAGGTACTGTTGCGACAAACACCCCATCTTTTTTTAGACAACGATAAACTTCATTAACCCCATTAGTTAAGTCCTTGTTTGTTAGATGCTCCAAAACCTCACTTGCGATAACTATATCAAATTTATTATTTTCATATTTGATATCAGAAATGTTGCATACTGCCAATTCGACTCTGTAGCCTAGCTTAGTAAACTTATCTTTTATTTTTTCTATACTTCTTTTGGCTATGTCGATGCCAAAACACTCATAGCCCTTTTTAATAAAAAGCTCAAGCATTGAGCCATCTCCTAAACCAATATCCAACACCTTTCCTGTTTTTTTAAGACAGTTAACTCTCTTGACCACATAAGATAAGCGTGCCATAGAGCCCTTAAAAACATCTTTACCTTCAGTTTGGTAGTAATCCCAAATATTCTTATTTCTTTTTAATTTATTGATCATATGCCAACCATTAAAACAATCTTACCTTTTTTTACTAAAACAATAAACTCTTAAATACCTTGTAAA
>Ga0210056_1004375_pt1 | contig 11089 bp, 22 predicted proteins | sample CryGeyCG2014_080_2_FD_183965 | JGI IMG/M metagenome (GOLD analysis project Ga0210056, IMG submission 183965) | Groundwater microbial communities from aquifer - Crystal Geyser CG07_land_8/20/14_0.80 (SPAdes) (version 2) | ecosystem: Environmental > Aquatic > Deep subsurface > Groundwater | place...
GAGTTAATAGTTCCACTAAGGGCTATATTCTGGGAGGCTATATCGATGTAGCGACAGCCGTAATCGAGGATTTAATATTTTCTTCAGAGACATCGCAAGCTATAGCAGCTACGCTGGATACGGCTAAACGTCTTAGTGCAGGAGTTAATAGTTCCACTAAGGGCTATATTCTGGGAGGCTATATCGATGTAGCGACAGCCGTAATCGAGGATTTAATATTTTCTTCAGAGACATCGCAAGCTATAGCAGCTACGCTGGATACGGCTAAGTATTATAGTGCAGGAGTTAATAGTTCCACTAAGGGCTATATTCTGGGGGGGTATACCACTGCAACTACAGCCGTAATCGAGGATTTAATATTTTCTTCAGAGACATCGCAAGCTATAGCAGCTACGCTGGATACGGCAAAATATGAGGGGGCAGGCGTGCAATATGGATATATTTAGAAACGTTCCTTTTGGAAACAGCGTTTTTCAAATCCAGCATTTTACGGATGGGAAGGAGACACCTCAACGACGGTATCGGCACTGCCTTTTACAGCTCAATCAAAAAGTGAGGGCGCTAAAGGAATGCGAATTCCGGCGCAAACGGCTTGAGATTGATTTTGAGGAAATTACTGAAAAATTAAAAACATCAACTAATTACGAAACAAAAAGGCTTGAAGTTGATCTTGAAGAAAAAGAATATTGCCTGGAAATTGAGGTTAAGTTAATCGAAGATTGTTTGATTGAAATCGCAGCGTATAAAAAAATCCTTTCTGGTCTGCCTGAATATTCACGTGAGGAGTTCGAGCGAACTGAACAGGAGTATTGGGAAAAACGCTTGCTGGGGGATGCTCAACGAGAAGTGATTTCCGTAGGTCATGTAACAATTCAAACAATCCAATCACTTGAAGATATTGGTATCAGTGTTGGCCGAAATGAAAAAGGGCAAATTGCCTATACGAAAGGAGAAAAAAACAATGATTATCTATGTCTCGATCAGACCAATAAATCTTGATGGTAAGCGATTATTGTCTCCGAAATATATGTTGAATACTGGATTTCGAGGAATGCCTATAGCTTGGAAATGTATAGCCGGCGGGAATAATGACGATGGTCGGTGGCTGTATGAAATAGAAGTGGGCACGAAAGAACATAAAGAAGTTATTCTTGAAGGATTGCAGTTATGGGGTGTGCATCTTAAAACACTTGAGTCGGCCAAAGTTTTAGCGCAAAAACTCCTATATTCGACAGACGTGAGTATTAAGGGAGACAAATTGGTAATAGTGAACCCAGATGCAGCGGACTTGGTGGACCAACTTAACCTGAAAGGAAGTAAACTACTGACAGCTAACGGCAGTCAGTCCCTACAAGGAACTCTTGGGCTACAGATAAATGATTTTGCTAAGAAGCCTCTGTAAGTATATATTGGAGTTAGGAAATGGAAGAATTCTGGAACTCAAAGAAATCTTAAAAGGCATAGAGAATGTATAATGGCTGTATTTAAAAAAGAGCTGGAGTTAAGAAATGTCTAATGTTTCCATTAAAAAAGAAGAGTTCGAGAAAATAGATGATACTAATCTTAAATTGAATATTCTCTTTGAATCGGTAATTGAGAGTTCTGAGTTTTTAAAAGAACAGATCGAGGCCACAAGGATGAGATTTGAAGTCGGTGATAAGCGAGTTAAGAGGCTGGAGAACAGAAAAAATCTTAATACTGCCGCCAGCTTTGGAGGTGGTGTTGCTGGTGGGATAATAGCGATCTTTGGAAAGTATATCTTGCGGATAGGAGATTAGGCTTGGAAACACGATGCTTTTATCAGGTTTACAAAGAAGGCAAATCAACAGCGGCAGGGGTCGGTGATTGTTCTATCTGCGCTTATGATCCTGAGAATAACCGTAAGTGCCCTGGATATATTATGATTCAACTGATTTGGGTGAAAAGTGATGAAACCTAAAGGAATTAGCTTTGAAACAGGCAAAGATAAACAGGGGTGGTTTGTTTATTTGGGATAGTTAAAGCCATTACATGTTAGACCGTCCAGAAATAATATTGATGCTCAATTTGGCGGGTTTAAACTCGATCTGTTATGTGGAAAACTGAGGCGGCCAATACCAAAATTTTATAAATGGCAATTTTGGTCTCGAAATTACATGATCAAGGAGCCTGTAACCAATCCCTGGAACTCCGGCAATCATTGGTTTGTGTTTACAATTCCTTGGTGTATTGGAGTTTTTATTTCAATCAGTTTTGGAAGTGGAAAAAGACAACCCAGAAGAATATTTGCATAAAGAGTTATATCCGGTAATTTGTGCATGGGGGAAAGCTAAGGAATTATCTAATATTTATTTATGTCCTTCTCTAAGTTTCAGAGAAGATTTGGTTGGTTAAAATATGAAAATGGTATATTTAAAAAGGCAATCTTCAAGTGATGAGGGGACGTTAGGTAAACTGCTAACAGAGGGATTTTCTGCTGTTACAATAGAACTTCCCTGGAGAAATAATATTTCTAATTTATCTTGTATCCCAGCAGGAGAATATCAAACTGTAATTCGTAAATCTAATAAGTTTGGGATGGTTTATTGGATTTTAAAGGTTGAAGGAAGATCATATATTCTTATTCATTCAGGAAACTTTGCTGGAAATACAGAAAAGGGGTTTAAAACTCATTCGCATGGTTGCATTATTATAGGAAAATATACAGGCAAATTAGAGGGTCAAAAAGCTGTTCTTTTATCAAAATCAACATTAAGATCGTTTGTGAATTTTATGAGAAAAGAGCCTTTTACTTTAATAATTAAGGGGGTGGAAGATGTTTGATTCAATAGCAAATATCTTTACAGGTGGATTAGGAACCGGAGTTTTGGGGGTTCTTTCTGGATTAGTTGGGGGCGTAGTTACTTCGATCACTAATTACAAAATGAAAAAACTCCAGATGGAAGAAAGGTCTCAGGAGAGACAGCATGAGAAAGATATGTTGAAAGTGGAAACTGAGGCTATGCTTGCCGAAACAAAAGCAAAAATAGAAATTACTAAAGAAGAAGTCGCCGGAGCAGTAGAACTTTCAGAATTAGATGCCTATAAAGAATCTCAAAAAAAAACACGGACAACTCTTTTTAAATCTTCTTATATGAGTTTGATTCCTGATAATAAATTGGGAAGTATTTGCAAGTTTTTTATTGCTATTTCTTTTGCTTTTGTGGATATTCTTAAAGGCACAGCGAGACCGGTTCTTACTTATTATACAATGGCCCTGGCAACGATAGTTACATATATGGCGTATGAAATAGTGGGTAAGAAAGGAGTTATTATGACTCCTGAACAGGCATATAGTTTATTTAATCTTGCTATTCAGACTATTTGGTATTTGGCTGTCACCTCGTATGCCTGGTGGTTCTGCGATAGACGAGCTTCCAAATTTATGGCAAAGCAAATAGGCTGGGGTGATGAAAGCAAGTGACTACTTCCCGCCGCAAGCAGCGGGGAGTAGTCATTCTCGTTCACACTCGGAATGGCACATATCGCCTGGCCAAAACTTGCGTTCAGGATGGTCGAAATATGATGACTCCGGTAATGCAATCTTGTCACAATCTGGTTTACCACAATATACACAGATATCTGTATCATCATGGATCTTCGTATATTCTTCGAGCCGTTCAATCAGATTCATATTCTTTCCCAGGTCATAACCAGTCACTCCAGCGGACAGGCAAAAGCACCAGCCGCTGACCTTAACATTAGCTGCCATTGCCGGCAGTCGCGGCAATCCCAAGCAGCAGATCTTTAAATTCTGGCGGCGTGTGAATACGTGCTGTACTGTCTTTGCCGCCGCCTTTGAAGGCCAATAGCCCGGCCTTGCGGCACTTCTCGCGCCCGTATTTATCCATTGCCCATGCCGGAAAGTCCTCATCTTTAACTTCATATTTCCCCCAGCGCAGTTCTGGCAATTCGCAGCCAACCGCATAAAGCCAGGTCGGCTTTGGCGCATAGTGCCCGTATCGCCCTTGCTCTACACAGCACGTCCATCCGCCGAAATCGTCAGCTTTTACCCAGCCTCCTTTTCTCGGCGGCTTAGTCAGGCCGAAATGTGCCCAGGCGTGGCTGCTCATCGGGTGTTCAAGCACTCCGCCATATTTTCTCACTGAGGCAAGCGCCGCCTTGAAGCATCCGCCGTCGTCGCCCTTCTTCGTGCGCTCTCCGGTTCGCGCTATCCAGGCGGGTTGGCCTGCCCACATTTTACCCCACCGCTGGCACGGCGGGTGCGCCACTACTGGGCACGGCCCTTCGTACTTCCTTGCATCCCGTTCTTCGTCCCACGGGTCAACCCCAGGAACATCAAAATATGCCCCGTCACGTTGAACAAAAAGAGCAGCTAACAAAACGTTCAATTTCGACCTCCGCTTCGCTCCGGCGAATTAACTAAATCGTTATTTTTTCTTCTCGTACAATTCGCAACCGATTGAATGTTCAGTCCATCCTGAAAAAACGTGTCCTTCAAATCCAGGAGGTATGCAAACCCATCCCTTCTGGATTGAACAAATACATGTCTGCTTTTTATCTCGCAGTTGTCTGTTTGTTGCGCAATGATGAAAGTCAGGGTGATGATGTTTACAATTGCAGCAGCATTGCCTGTGTTCTGTTTCCAACCAACATTCACTCATAGCCCCGCCGTTTTTCTCAATCAATTTTCTACTTCCAACCTAACTGCAAATCTCTAAGGTTTGTTAAGGCACTCGTATAATTTTTATAGTTTTTCCAATCATTTTTACAATTATAAACAACTCTAACTGCTTCTGTAGTATGTTGGGATATCTCCTTTATTAGTCCATTCTCAAATATTCCATTTTCTTTGTAATGAGAAGGTTGGTAGCAAACCTTTTGACCTATACTTAATTTTGATAAGTCGAGCATTGCTTTCTCCTATCTAATCTTGTAAAAGCGCCGTTTCTCTCCCTTTAATAGGGGTTTCACTCCAACTGGTTCATCGCCAGCACTGTTTTTAGAGATCAATTGAGTTCAGTGTTAGGTGTATGTTCGAGTATCCTGTCATAGTCGTGGAAGCACCAACCGCAGGACAGTCTACCTTGAAGGTGTCCTTCGGACAGTTCAGAACTCCAGAGTTCCACCTTTTTAGAGATCAATTTGTGATATTGTAAATTCAATACTATGAAGTGAAGCTTTAATTATCAAAAGATGAATGTATAATTCCTCAAAGAGTGGCGGATAAGATCGTGGCGGACAGTCTTGTGGCTTCGCTTTATCCTCCATTAACCCTTCAGATGAAAGAACTGGAAGTATTATACGATCTACCTTCTTTGGCAATAGCTTTGCTAATTCCTTAGACTTAATTGCAAGTTCTATTGCAAACTGGATAACTCCTTGTGCCACTGTTTCGTGGATTTCTCTGTTAATACCACCCTGTGGATTTTGTGGATTTTGCATTTTTTCCTCCTTTTGAATTGTTTTTAAAGTTTCTCATATCATTTTCGCCTTCACCAGATTAATTTGGAAAAGCCATAGACAGCAAGCATTACCAGACTTACAGTAGCCAGAAAAAGACCAAAAATTATTATAAATCTCTTTAGCTTTGACATACTATTCTTCCTCCCTCCTATCATTATGTCCTATGCAATTCTTATCTTTGCCATGTCAAAATACTACGATACGTATCAATAGCAATCCTAACATTGTCCATGCTTTCTTTACAGGCTTTCATTACCGCTTCGGCTATGTCTAATTGGTATTTTAATTTAGCGACAACACTATCTCCCTTAGCTACCTTATCAATCATGCCAACAGGATTACCATCAAGTTTCAGCTTTAATATTGTTTGAGCTAAAGCTATGCTATATTCCTTTTCCGCCATTGCTTTTTTTTCAGACAAGATTAAATATTTATCATTTTTTTGAGTCAACAAAAGATTTTTTTGTTGCATACCTTTTATAATTTCGTTCGGAGTCATAATCCCATCTCCTTTTTCCGGTAAGCACAGCCCGTCAAAACTACGTTCTTTTAACCATTCGATAATAATGTCTTTTGCGTTCATTCCTGTCACCTCCCATAACCTCTCAATCCCCCCGATCGGGAATTCCTTCGGTGGTTTGGACCATTTCCGTGGCCTGGCGGGTTATCTCAGCGTTATCTGTTCTATTATTTTTTCCAAAACGGCCTTGTGTAGATAGACTGGTTTTGTTTCCTCGTATGCAAACGATTCAACTTTTCACCACCTTTTCGTTACTGGTTAGTTTCGCTTTTCGATGCGGGGCACCATTTCGGTGTCCAAGGTTTATTCCGTTCGATGAAAGCAATTCCTCCCTCAAATGGTAATTCAGAATGCCTGCAATAAAATTCTTTGGGAATTTCGCAGTTCCCCCCCACCTCGCGTGAAACAAGTACATCACACCCAGCACAAATTTTTCTATCCGGCATTTTCTGCTTGCGTGGACCTATCATTATCCAAGTTCCTTCAGCCGCTTGATTTTCAAGACAAGGCTTTTCAACTCGTCAATGAATTTGTCGGCTCCGTCGTTCAGGTCCTTGATTAACTTTTCATCACGTTCAAATCGCTTGATCCATATCGGATAATCAACAACCAGAGGACTCCATGAAATGAAGTCGCAATAGTTCCTTGCCGTTATAAAAAGCCCCCAATTTATCTGTCGATAATAAGATGTGTCAATTTTTCCAGTATCAATAGTTTCGATGTGAACAGATTGAATCTGGCTTTTTATTTCGATAATTCCGTTGTTTTCAACAAAACCATCTTCACTGTAATGTTTAAATTCGCCTTCTTTTGTAATTCCGATTTGATAGACTTCTACTTCTCTTTCCATTGCGTAAACATTGCGTGCGTCTGATTCTTGGACTTGACCCTTTAACATATATTCATTTTGATAAGAGTCATATGATTGTCCAGATAGAATTTCACCGGCCAATCTATAAAGCAGGGTTTTTCTCATCTTTCCGGCCCCACCAGAAACAACTGAAGAAATCGACGCACCCCCGATACTCCCTATGCGCAATTTTTTCCAAACGTCACTACCGGGATCACATTTTATCTGTTCCATTTTTATTTCTCAGATATATTTTTCTGTTATATTCAGTTTCGCATTTTTGATGATAAAACATTCCGTCATACTTTCTTTTTTTTATATTTTGGGTGTCATCGTATTTTTTACATCTTATACATTTTCTCCAATTAGCATTACCGGTGGCCTTATATGCGCGTTCTCTTTGATGTAAAAGCATATGATATGCTCTGCCTTCGCATACTATGAGATTTGTTTTTTCATCATTAGACGGGTCATTGTCGAAATGGTGGATTTCAGCTTTTATTGGTAAATGGCTGCCAAGAACCTTTTCAACAACAAGATGGCTTCTATAAACATAACTACACTTACCAGCCCTCAGATGCTCTTTGTCTAAAACCATTATCTTTGTGCCCTTATATGAAATTCCACCGTTCCACATAGGCGCTAATGCGCCGCATTTATTTTTGTTCTGATGGCCCGCTATAAACCTGAAACTTTTTCCTTTAACGTAATTTCTTAATGGGCACGATTGTTTTATAATAGGAGCTAATTTTCCACATCCACATTAACAAAATCCATTAGGAATTTCCTTTTCTTTCTCTATCCCAATAGAACGATTTGCACTTGGGGCACCTTCTGACGTCTTCGCTTCGGGGATACCATTCATGTTTACACCTCTTGCATTTAATTTTTTTTATATTGATCTTCATATTCTATGTATATCCCCTATAAGTAACTTTGTCAAGAAAATTTATTAGGTATCGTCCGATCCCGGCTCACGCTCAGCCGCTTTCTCGGCTGCTTCAAGCGCCTTCTTTTTAGCGACAATTGCTGTATAGATCTTGGCTGCTTTCTCTTTTTTCAGATCCTTCATTATCGTTTCCTTGTGATTCGGCCACCACTGGATAAGGTCATCAACGGTTCTGGCAGTTTCGATAGCCTCGTTTGCCTTGATTTCCCATTCTTCAAATTTGGACATTTCCTTACCGCCTGCCGTGTTGCCGTCATCGTCCATATCATGTGTTGCAAGGCCAGTAAGCGCAAGGAGAGTATAGCGTTCAAGATAAGAAATAGTTGATCCGACTGCCTGGATTGAGTTTTTCTTTCCGCTTGCATCCGGGGCAGCGGTTAAAAAAGTGCTTTCGCTATGCCCTAAACGATGGGTGATTGTGCATGTAACTGTTATATTTTGTCCTTCCTGCTTTGTTACCCAAGATGCTGACAAACCCTGTTTGCTTAAAGCCTGTCCGATAACTCTGGCTACCTGAGCAAGCCCCGCATAGGAATAATTTGTTGAACCGCCGCCGTCTTTGTGTTCATAGCCGACCCGCTTGTCTTTCAAAATTTTAGGTGGGTCGGCCTTGAATGCCGCCATTGCCTCATGGTACGCTTTCCGGGCCTCGTTCGCCTCCCAAGCCTGCTGTATAGATAATAGTTTTTCAAGGCGTTCGATGTCCACCCCTTTATTCAGGGCCATTACCATTATGGCTACCGGACTGTTCCCTGTTGCTGGAATTACATCTTTTGATTGTGGCTCGCTTTCCTTAAACCTCCGGTCATCAACTTTGAGTTCGTACTTTGATTGTTCTTCCATTTAAATCTCCTTTTCTTTTGATACGATATTCTTTGAGGCAATTTCTATGATATCCAGAACCGCCTTTGGGTGGAAAGTATAAGTTTATGGGTGCATCATATTTTTTGCATATTCTGCATTTACGCCAAGAAGCATGTCCACAAGCATCATATGATGAGCATTCTTTCCTTTTGGTTGGATTTTAGAGCAATGGCCATTGATAAATCTTATTGGTTGTCCCTTAATGTGCCCCCATCTTTTATCGGTATATTTTGCTATCGGAGCAGGAATGCCGCAACCACATTCGCATAGTTTTGTTTTATTCATTTTTTCTTATCCCACCAAGCAGATTTGCATTTTGGGCATATACGAACTTCGCTTTTGCGAGGATTCCATTTGTGCCCACATCGCTTACATTCTAATTGTTTTTTGATTCTGATCTTCATAGGATAAGTATACTCTTAAAGTAAATGGTTGTCAAGTTATATTATAGTTTTTCCAATTGTGCCATCAAATTGCGGGAGATTGCATGAATATCGCTAAGCGCTTGACTTGAAAGTTTTCTGGCTTCTTCTGTAGACAATTCGGGGGATGTAATATTAAGAATTGAAGCGGCCCATGATATCAATCTGTCTTTATCGGGGCGCAACCTTTCAAGTCTTTCTGCTTCATTCTTGGCCCATTGTGCCGCTTCAACCCTTGCTTGTTCTTCGCTCTTCTTGGAATCTTCGGCTTCTTTGAGGGCTTTTGCAACGGCCTCTTTTTTGGCAATTTCAAGACGTTTTTGTTCTTCAATATTGCGCTTCTCTTCCTCAATCGCTCGCCGCTCAGCTTGTATTTTTTCTTGCTCCCGCCGTTGCGCCTCCTCGATTTTACGTTTTTCTTCGACAAGCCTATTAGCTTCTACTTCTTGCTCTTTGCGGACTTTTTCAAGTCTTTTCGATTCGGCTTTTCTGGCGGCCTCCTCATCCGCAAGACGGTTTTGTTTTGCTTCATATCTGGTCTTGGCATCTTCGAGTGCGTGATCGAATTGTTCATCCGTCCAACCGGCAACCTCAAAAAAAGGAAGATGTTGTCCAACAACAGCTAAGGCCGCAACACGAACTTCAATCTTTTGTTGTTCCTGCCTTAGTCGTTCAGTTTCAATCCGCTCCTTCTCTTTGGTTACTTTATCTTCTTCGGTTTGAAGATGATTTTCAATAGGAGTCAATAAATTAAAAATTCGCTTGGCTTCATTATCAATTCGCTTGCCGTATTCAAGGGCATTAGCCTTTAATTCCTTACGCTTTTTTTCAACTTCAACTCGTTTTCCTTTTACAACCATTCTGCCCGCGTGAACTGCCTTAAAACCTTCAACATCATCAAGACCAGTAATAATTAAGCCCATATACAGACTATTCATTTCCGCTATTGCAGAATCAGTTACATTGTATTCAATAATTTCTTTCATTTTTAATCTCCTTTTCAATTTCCTCTGCGAATCTTTCTCTAAACCAATGCAGGGCACCCTCCTCATCGACAATCTGAATCCCCGCAATATATATCTCGTCTTCTCGAAAGCGTGGGTCTGGATCGCTCGGATCACCACGCCTGCCATCTATTTCTAATTCAAAGCCGTGGAAATACACTTACCCCTCTCTTTCTGCATTCGCTTGTAATTCATCGGGACTCACCTTTAAAAACTTAGCACAAATCAGTTTTGCTTCATCGTATTTAATATTAGCCTCATTCTGTTCCATCTTATCAAACGCAAAAGACCTCAGTTCAAAATACACTTTATTACCCTCGACTATAACATCATCTTCAAAAAACTTCATTTTCATTTTAACATTGCGTTTTACTTTTTCTGGTGTGTTCCAGTCCGGGTCATCAGTATTATCGGCTACTATCCTAAATATTACATGTATCCATTTATTCTGTAATAGGCTTCGGGGTTTTTTAGATCCCCATATTTTTGCTTGTAGTATCTGGTTGTCCAGAAACATCTTTCCCTTCTCTTTATCTTCTACTGAAAAGGGATAGTAAGCATTATTTTTCTGTTGTAAGAATATTTCAATCATGACAGATACTTGCCACACTCTTTGCAAACATACCCATGCGCCACAACATCGGCAGTCGGATGCTTACAACGACAATTCCATTTTGCAATTATCTGTTCCTCTGTAAAATCAACATCCTCTTTGGTATGCACCCCGCATTTTTTGCACCATACAGAAAATATTCCCTTCATCGCCTCACCACCATAAAAGAGGCAGTTTAACAAGTCATTCAAGACCGACTCGACTTTCGCCTCCCGTTGTTGCTGCTTTTCATGCGTGAGATTCTCTTCCTGCTCTATGTTCATCTTTCCTCCAATGCCGCCGAGCAGCTTAGTTCTGGTGTTATTTACTGTTCATTTTATTTGTTTTTTTTGGGGAATAAGCGCAACCGTATTTCTCGGCCATTGACCTCCATGCCGCCTTGTAGTGATTGCGCTTTCCCCCTGCCAGCTGGCCGCTCATAC
>Ga0210056_1004392_pt1 | contig 11058 bp, 9 predicted proteins | sample CryGeyCG2014_080_2_FD_183965 | JGI IMG/M metagenome (GOLD analysis project Ga0210056, IMG submission 183965) | Groundwater microbial communities from aquifer - Crystal Geyser CG07_land_8/20/14_0.80 (SPAdes) (version 2) | ecosystem: Environmental > Aquatic > Deep subsurface > Groundwater | place...
GATTTATACAGTATCAGAACTCACGAGGGAGATAAAAAATTTGATCGAGGCATCGTTCCCTCCGGTATGGGTTGAAGGGGAAATTACAGATCTCCGTCCTGCACGCTCTCAGCATATATACTTCTCCCTGAAGGATGAATATGCTATTCTCTCCTGCATCATATTTAAAGGTGATCAGGACATCACTGCCTCGCTTATCAAAAATGGGATGATGGTAAGGGTGTACGGGGAACTCAATCTGTATGAAAAAGGCGGTAGATACTCGCTCCTGGTGAGGAAATTGATCCCATTTGGCAGGGGAGATCTCTATATAAGATTTGAGGAACTTAAGAAGAAACTCGGGGAAGAAGGACTGTTTGACCCTTCAAGGAAAAGACCCATTCCGACATTTCCAGAGAGAATAGGAGTTGTTACTGCTCTTCATGGAGCGGCAATAAGAGATCTTGCGAAGATTATTAAAGAGAGAATGAGATGGGTGGAGCTTATAGTGAGAGATACAAAAGTCCAGGGGGTAGGAGCAAAAGAGGACATAGCTCAGGCAATAAGAGAACTCAATGAATGGGGACTGTGTGACCTGATAATAGTAACAAGAGGAGGTGGCTCTATAGAGGAGTTATGGCCCTTCAACGAAGAGATTGTGGCAAGGGCTATATACGAATCAAAAATTCCTGTGCTCTCGGCGGTCGGTCATGAAATAGACTATACGGTTGCTGATTTTGTGGCGGACGCAAGGGCTGCTACACCATCTGCCGCAGGAGAAAGTGCTGTCAGGGATTCTCGTGAACTCCTGTTAAATCTGAGTAACATGGAAAAACACATATACAATGCAGTTGCAGGAAGGGTTAGAAACTTAAAGGAAAGACTGCTTTCTTACGAAATGAGCTATGGACTTTCAAGGCCCTGCAATATCATCTATGAACGCCAGCAATGGGCAGATGAACTCGGAAGGAAACTCGATACCGTCATCCAGAATCTTATTCTGAACATCAATACCATACTCCTTTCTCTGAGTACATCAATAGCACGAGAGAGGAGACATCTTTTGGAAAAGACAACCACAGCAGTGAATAATCTTGACGAGATTATGAAGGAGAGGTTTTTGCATACCCTATACAAAAAAAGACAGGTGGTTGAACTACTGAAGAACCGCCTCTCTGATCTCTCGCCGATTTCAGTACTTGAAAGGGGATACAGCATATGTTTTAAACTTCCAGAAGAGAAGGTGATAAGCAACTCTATTCTACTCAATAAAGACGACAAGGTAAAAATCCAGTTTTCGAAGGGTGCTGTAGAGGCAAAAGTAAGGAAAGTAATAAGAGCAAATGACCAATGACTAATACCTATCTTCGTTTGATATTTGATTTTTGATTTTTAATATTCATATGGGGGACTTATGAAAGAGATAAAATTCGAGGATGCCCTGCACCGTCTTGAGGAGATAGTAAAAGAACTTGAAGAGGGAGATGTCTCCCTCGATGACGCCCTTAAACTCTTTGAGGAAGGACAGGGACTTCTTCTATTCCTGCGCCAGAAATTAAACAGGGCAGAGGTGAAGATAAAGGAACTTACAAAAACCGACGAAGGATTTCTATTAAAAGATGCTGTGGAGACGAAAGAAACAGGGTAGTGAGTTTGCGAAGAGAATAAAAATGTGTGCCTTATTATACTAAACTTTGAAATTAAATCCAAGGGGGGAATATGCTTTCCGATATTAACTCGCCCTCAGACATAAAGTCACTATCATATCATGAATTAAACTCCCTCGCCTCTGAGATAAGAAGATTTATAATTGAGGTGGTTTCGAAGACAGGTGGACACCTTGCTCCCAGCCTCGGAGCTGTTGAACTAACACTTGCAGTTCATAAAGTATTTAACACACCAAAAGACAGAATAATATGGGATGTAGGGCACCAGAGTTATACACACAAGATAATTACAGGGAGAAGGGAAAAGTTTCACACCCTAAGGCAGTATAAAGGAATTTCAGGTTTTCCGCGCCGCGAGGAGAGTGAATATGATGTGTTCGGCACCGGACATTCATCCACATCAATATCTGCTGGGCTTGGAATTGCCTGTGCAAGAGATCTTAAAAATGAGGACTTTGAGGTCATCTGTGTTATTGGAGACGGCGCAATGACTGCAGGTATGGCATATGAGGGTATAAATCAGACAGGATTTTTAAAGAAAAAACTGATAGTGATTCTTAACGACAATCATATGTCCATATCCGAAAATGTAGGGGGTATGTCAAGATATCTTTTGAAGATATCTACTGCTCCTATATATAATGAATTAAAGAAGGATGTATGGGAACTCCTTGGTAGACTTCCCCCTAGCTTATCAGAGCGAGCACGACTCGCTGCAAGGAAATTAAGAGAAGGTGTGAAAAACCTTATGATACCTACAATACTCTTTGAAGAACTTGGATTGAGATACATAGGCCCATTTGACGGGCACAACATCCCCATGTTAGTAGAGGCTTTTGAGTCTGTAAAGGAGTTAGAGGAACCCGTCCTGATACATGTATTAACCGAAAAAGGCAGAGGATATGAACCCGCCAGAAATAACCTGCCATTATTCCACGGACTCGGCCCCTTTGACATAGAATCAGGAAAAGTTAAAAAGAAGGACGGTCCTCCAACTTATACGGATGTATTTGGAGAGACGCTCTGTAAAATTGGCGAGAAAAATGATAAGGTTGTTGCGATAACAGCCGCCATGCCAGAAGGTACAGGACTCTGTTATTTCAGAGAGAGATTCAAGGAGAGGTTCTTTGATGTTGGCATAGCAGAGCAACACGCAGTAACCTTTGCCTCAGGTATGGCAATTGAGGGATATGTGCCCGTATGTGCTATATATTCTACATTCTTACAGAGGAGTTTCGATCAGGTAATCCACGATGTAGCCCTCCAGAATATTCCTGTGGTCTTCTGTCTTGACCGAGCAGGTCTTGTAGGGGAAGATGGCCCAACGCATCATGGAGCATTTGATATATCCTATCTCCGTATGATTCCAAATATGATTATTATGAGTCCAAAAGATGAAAATGAACTTGTGGATATGCTTGCTGTAGCGATAGATTACAGAAAGGGTCCCATCGCAATTAGATATCCGAGGACACGAGGGACAGGCTCCACGACAAAGCCCACAAAAGTTCACATAGGAAAGGGAGAAATTCTGAGAGACGGTAAGGATGGATTTATACTCGCTATAGGTTCTATGGTATATCCCTCAATTGAGGCGAGTGATATATTGAAGAAAAAGGGATTTGATGTGGGAGTATTCAATGCAAGATTTGCCAAGCCCCTTGACGGAGATATAATCATAGAGATTGCACAAAAGACAAAAAACATCTTAACCTGTGAGGAGAATGCATCAAGTGGAGGTTTTGGCAGTGCTATTGCAGAATTTCTAATAGACAAACAGATAGGAGTGAATCTCCTCCGTCTTGGAATTCCTGACAGGTTTATAGAACACGGTGCAAGGGATATTCTACTTAAAAAGATAGGTCTTACTGGCGAAGGTATAGCAAAGAAAGCAGAGCAATTCCTGAAAGATATTAGACGCAGATAGAAATAGTAATTAGGCGATCAGGCAATCGGGCAATTAGGCTATCAAGCTATTAGGTGATTAGGTTATTGACGCAACGACGCTAAGACGCAATGACCCAATAACTTTAGTATATCTGCGTAAATCTTTGTCTAAAAAAAGGAGAATCTATGTCTCTTTTTACCCCTCAGGAACGCAGGATTATATATATCCTTATTGGTATTATAGCAATTGGTTCCTCAATATACTTCTACAAACTCAGAAATCCATTTTTTGCTCCTGAACTTGACAGGGCAATTTTGGAAATGAACTATCAAGAAGAGGGCATTGACAGTCTGATAAAGCTGTCTGCCTCCGCGTCAAATGTAAAGCGTAATACTTCCCCAAAAGAGAAAGATAAAATCCCCACTGGCAGGATAAATATAAACACCGCAAACAAGAAAGAACTCATGCTACTCCCGGGGATTGGTCCTGTTTATGCTGACAGGATAGTTGAGTACAGAAAAGAAAAGGGCGAGCTTAAAGATATAGAAGAAATAAAAAATATAAAAGGCATAGGGGAAAAGAGATTTGAAGAGTTGAAAGACAAAATAAAGGTCGAGTGATGGAATTAGATAAACTTCTTATACAGAAAGCAAAAGAGGCGAGGAAATATGCGTATGCGCCTTATTCTGGGATAAAGATAGGTGCGGCAATATCTATCAAGAGCAAGGAGATATTTACAGGCTGTAATATAGAAAACGCCTCATTCGGGCTTACCATATGTGCTGAAAGGGTGGCAATAGCAAAAGCTGTATCAGAGGGAAAATGTAACTTTGAACATCTTATGATTGTCTCAAGTGATTTTATCTATCCCTGTGGTGCCTGCAGACAGGTTCTGAGTGAATTTGTGGAAGATATGAAGATAACACTTGTAAACGACAGAGGAGAGACCAGCGAGACAACGCTAAAGGAACTTCTTCCTTTTCCGTTTTATATCCCGCATTCCTCTTAACTTGATATCTTATGATAACTCCTGTTAGATATGTTCTTTCGCTACCTCTGAAAAGACAGATTGTGGATATATGTAAGGTAGTGAGAAATGCAAGACATATTGCAGTTATATTCCCGGTAGAAGAAGAAAATACGCCTAACTATAGAAATAGTATTGCAACATTGGTAAGAGAAAAGTTTACAGGATGTAAAATATTCGCAATCGTCGGTGAGGGTGGTAACGCAATTGGCTTTGATGATATAATCTATTTTGTCCCTGGATCTGCTACCCTTGGGAGGAAATTCTTTGAGACAAAGGCAATCTTGAGAAATCTCCATATTGATATATCGTTTGATCTCAACGAAACGGTAGATGTGATCAGTTATTTAGTCGGAGCGCCCTTGAGAGTAGGTGCCATAGAGTCCCCCTTTTTCAACCTTGTAGTAAAGGGGATAGAAGGAGAACCTGCTCGAATGTTCTCAATTATTGGCACCACCCCGCTGAATACAAATGAAAGCAGATAAATCTTGTAGGCACGATTTCAAATCGTGCAATGGCAAAGTTGTAGGCACGAATTCAATTCGTGCAATGGCAAAGTTGTAGGCACGATTTCAAATCGTGCAATGGCGGAGTAGATACGCAATTAAGTCTTTAACATTATCGTATTTTTCTCACGGAGGTGTATATGAGAGAAGTAAGCAGAGGGTTGACAAATATCCTGACAGCTGGTACCTACATAAAAGGTAATCTGAGGGCAGATGCAGGAATAAGAATAGATGGCATGATTGAGGGCGAGGTTATTGTCAATGACACACTCGTGCTCGGAAAAACCGGTGTTATAAAAGGCACAATACAAACGAAAGACGCCCTGATAGGAGGAAAGGTAATTGGAGGTATAAAGAGCCAGGGCAAGATTGAGCTAAAGGCAGGCTCTGTTGTCAATGGGGATATAATTTGTAAGAGACTCTCTGTAGAAAACGGTGTTATCTTTGACGGATTCTGTAAGATGTCTGGGGAGAAACTAAATACAGCAGGAAAAGGTGCCCCTGCTAGCAAGTAGGTCATTGGGTAATCAATCTTTTAATAACTTAATAACTTTAGTATATCTGCAGAAATCCGTGTAATCCGCGTCTAAATATAAGCCACAGATTTCACAGATTAACACAGAAAGAAAGATAAATTAAATCAAAGTCATTTTATAATATCCAGTATAAATTCTTTGATTAAATAATCAGTTAAATCGGTGTAATCCGTGGCTTGGGTACTGTCAAAAATAATATGAAAGGATATGAAAGAAACCACACCTGCCTACCGTCAGGCAGGGAGGACACAGAGATAAAATTAATTCCCTGCCTGCGGCAGGCAGGTCTGTGCTCTCCAGACAATGTCTTATATGATTTAACAGGGATTGCCCGCCTACCGGCAGGCAGGTAAGAGAACTTAAGAGAAAAGAAATAAAAAAGAAACAATAAATCTCTTTCAATCTCTTCAAATCCCTGTTTTAACTGATAAATTTCAATGTAGAAAGACCAAAAAACGGAATAAAGAGGTTAATTTTGTGAGAGGTCACAGAGGGGAGGGGTGAAAATCTCCTGCGATTCTTTATTACTCTATAATCCTCTCTACCTATCGGTAGACAGGTGTGCTCTCTGTGGTTAGTTTTTTGACAATACTATGGAATTAAGAGGGAGGTAAAATGTGGAAGGGAATTGGCTTTAGTGCTGAGCCCTTTCTATCAATAGAGCCATTGTCTACAAAAGAGGAACTTGAGTACTTCGTGGACAGAGAAGAAGAAATAACAGAACTTTCTTCTTGTTTAGTAAGAGACTATCCTTTTAATCTCTTGATTACAGGAAAGGCTGGTATTGGTAAGACAACACTCGTTAATAAAACTCTCTCCAACTTTCCGACATCTCTTCGGATAAACCTCTCACAACTGGAAGAACATCAGGCTATTATGGATAGAATCGTCCTTGAAGTAGCAAAATTTGCGAAAAATTTAGGCATAAAGGAGGGAAAGCGTATTGAGGAACAACTTGTATACGAATCACGATTGATTAAAGGTACCGCAGGAAATCTTAGTGGGGGGATACCATTTCTTAGAGGAGGAATAAAAAAAGAAAAAAGGGAAGAGGGGGTTTTAAGGGAAAATCTGATTTCGAGAGAAACACTATTGGAAGAACTTTTGGAGAAAATTATGAATAAGAGAGGATTATTGATAATGTTTTTAGACGATGCTGACCATTTACCAGAAAGCCTCCAGACAAGAATTCTTGAATCCTGTGAATCCGTTTTTGTTTCTAAGAGATGTATCTCAATCTTTGCATCAAGGAAAGAGACAGGCAAGCTCTTTGTAAGTGACGCCAATTCTGTTTACAGGGCACGCTTCATTGATTTTATTGAATTAAAAGACGTTATAAAAAGGGACCCACGTTCAGTAGAGCAAATTTTGCGTCCAAGATTTGAAAGGGTCGCATTAGATACTTACGTTTATCCGTTTACTACAGAAACAAATCGATTCTTGAGCGATATATGTGATGGTAATATTAGAGAACTATTACGGTACGCTTCAATTATAATAGGGCAAGCAGTTCGCCAGAATGTACCCGTACTCTTGCAGGTTGAATTTGCAATGGCTGCCCTTGCAAGCAAAAATTATCTTGTTGGAGAAATAGATGAAGAATCATACCATGTGCTAAATGCATTGAAGAGTAAATCTATGTCAGCATCCGATACAGAGTTCCAAACGGCTACAAGTCTTGCACGGGCAACACTCTCAAACATCTGCAATCGTCTTTGCGAAGATGGACTACTTAATAAGACCATTAACAAGAAAAAGGTATTTTACTCCGTTTCACCCAAAGGGGAGCATACCTTGAACATGTACGAGACCTTAAGGAGATAAAACTGTTGGAATACGAAATTGAAAAATTGATAAAACTGCTACAACTGTTTTGAAATTGTAGCAGATAAAAACAGTTGTAGCAGAACTGTTTGAGGAAATTGTGGATAAGGAAGGTCATTTATAGAAAGGAGAGATAATGCAGGTACTGATTATGGACTTGAAGAAACAGCATCTTTCAATAAGGTTTGTAGACAGGTAGGGGAGGATTCAGACGGATAGGTGAGGAAGATGCAGACGGGTAGGAAAGGATGCAGACGGATAAGTGGGAATTCAAACGGATAATCTGTATACATCAGTATGAATCCGCATCCAAAAGAACTATTACACCATGAGTTAACCTATAAAATTATAGGGATATTGTATAAAGTGCATAGTGCAATTGGCCCTGGATTTAACTTTTTGTATAATTTAGATTATAATAATGTAGATAGATTATCCTTGATAAAAGGACGAAAGTTTATTATTTTATCCTTAAAAGAAGGACAAATATGGTTTCAAAAGATAAGTTAAAAGAGATAATACTGGAAAATCGTAAATTTATCCTGCACAGTGTTAGGAGAATCGTCGAAAGGGAGGCTGGTCGGTTCCCTGAAGGAGTAAATAAGGTTAAGGTATTATATGGTGTAAGAAGGAGCGGTAAGACATTCGTTCTTTATAATCTCTTCAGGAATTCAAAGGATGAATCGTTGTACATCGACTTCGAAGATGAAAGATTGACAGATTTTGGGTTAGGTGGTTTTGAGGTTTTAATGGAGGCGTTTTTAGAGCTTTATCCTTATCTTCTTAACAAAAGAAAAAGGGTTCTTCTTGACGAAATACAGAATATCGCAGGATGGGAGAAGTTTTGCCGACGAGTTACAGAAAGGGAAGATGTAGATGTATTCGTTGCCGGTTCATCTTCCAAGATTATGCCACAAGAGATCCATACATCTTTAAGGGGAAGAGCATGGAGCATGGAGATAACCCCCTTCTCTTTTCGTGAATACTTACGAGCAAAAGGAGTGGATGTTAATAAAAGTTCCATATACGGACCCGAAAAAATTTTGGTCAAGGGGCATTTTGGGGATTACTTAAGATGGGGTGGTTTTCCGGAGATTATATTTGCCAGAAGCGAGTTTGACAAATCCAAAATATTGAAGGAGTATCTCGGTTCTATATTTTTCAGGGATCTGGTGGAAAGGTTTAAGATAAATAATATTCCACTATTGGATACTATGATGGCTTCAGTGTTTTCTCTCTTTTCTCAAAAATTTTCCCTTAATTCTTTTTATAAACAATACAAGGATAAGTTGCCATTTTCAAAGGACAGTTTATTTGCCTATTATAAATATTTTCTCGAAAGTATGCTCATTTTTGAAGTAAGGAAGTTTACGGAGTCTGTCTACAAAAGAATGAGAAACCCAGCAAAGATCTATCTTGTTGACCCAGGGCTTGCAAGAAGAGAGGCTTCACAGGATTTGGGAAGGTTGCTAGAAAATATCGTTTTTTTAGAGTTAAGAAAGAGAACAGACAAAATTTACTATTTTGAAGAAGAAAAAGAATGTGATTTTGTTATTGTAAAAGACGGAAGATTTTCTGCCTATCAGGTCTGTTACGAACTAAGTGAAGAGAATAGAGAAAGGAAAATAGATGGATTGGTATTATGTTGCAGGCAATTGGAAGAAAAGAAAGGATTCATTTTAACTTTTGACCAAGAAGAAGAGATAAATAAGGAGGAAATAGAAATAAAGATAATTCCAGTCTGGAAATGGCTGGTTACATTTGTTTAGACCAGAGATAGTAAGCGTAAGGCGTTGAGCAGTAGGCAGTAGGCAGAAGGCAGAAGGCAGTAGGCAGTAAGCAGTAGGCAGTAGGCAGTAGGCAGTAGGCAGTAGGCAGTAGGCAGTAGGCGTGGAGAGTAAATTGGAGAATCTGTGTAATCGACTTTTAATCTGTGAAATCAGAGATTGCTGACTCTTTCAGCAATCTCCATTTTTTTCTTGACAAAACTCCAAATTTGTGATATAATGGTGACAGAAACTTTGCATTTTGTGTCAGTGTATTGACAATATTTATGGAACTTAGTCTTTTGCTTGAGCAAAACCGTTTTTGGGAGGATAAGACTGCTTTGAAGTCAGACCCTCATATCAAGGCATTGTCAGTTTCTCCGCTTAAAATAACACATCCAGCAGCAGGCAGGATAAGTCTCAATGAAGATAGGGTGTATATAATCCGTGGACCGAGACAGGTTGGCAAGACTACCCTACTTAAGGCAACCATCAAAAAACTTCTTGACAAAAACATTGACCCAAGAAGAGTTCTCTATTTTGCCTTCGACATCGGAGGTATAAAGGACAACCGGGATGTTTCGGATTTGTTAAAGACATATCTGGGCTGGATACGGAGATATACTCACAAAAGAGTCTGGATACTGCTTGATGAGGTGACATACACACCCGATTGGAGCACTGGAGTGAAAGCCGCTTTTGACCTTGGTATTCTTGGAAATGTGACCCTTGTTGCTACGGGTTCATCCAGTATAGATTTGAAAAAAGGTGGAGATAGGTTGCCAGGTCGGAGAGGTATAGAACCCGAAAAAAATGATATTGAAATGTTGCCACTATCTTTCCGAAGTTTTCTTGCTTCCGTCCAGCCAGGTATTGAAATACCCACCATATCAGGCTTTTCTTGCAGGGACATTCACGATACAGTAACACAAATTTCTTTTCATGGCGACATTATAAAAAGAGCATTTGAGCTCTACCTTATTTGTGGTGGGTATCCTCTGTCAATGGTATCCTACCATAAAGACGAAAAGATTGACGAATCAGTTTTTTATACTTATCTTCAAACAATTCTGGGTGATATTGCCAAGGGAGGCAAGAGGGAGATTTATTCAAGAGAACTCCTATATGCTTTGATTTCTAAACGTTTTGAGCCTGTTACCTGGGATGTAATTACGCAGTTAACAAGTATTGGGTCTCATAATACAGTTGCCGAATACATAGACTTTTTTGAGGCGTCTTTTGTCCTCAAAAGTCTTTATCAAACGAAAAGTTTAGGCGGTAGAGATATTTCGTTCAGGAAACGAAGGAAAGTTTATTTCATCGATCCATTTACTTTTCATACTCTTAATGCCTGGTGTGGAGGCTCTCCGGACTCCTTTGCTACTACAAGAAAAATACTCACGGACAGTGCAATTAAGGGAAAGCTCGCTGAGAATGTTATTGGTATTCATCTTATTCGGTATTTTCATTCTGTCCTATTCTGGCGAAATAAGTGTGAAATAGACTTTATATGTATAAAAGAACGGAGTCCATATCTATATATTGAATCAAAGCATCAACCGATAATTACTTCGGACGATAAAGTAGGATTGAAAAAGGTCAGTGGTGGAGTGATTCTGTCTCGCGATACACTTGCTTTTGACGAGACTAACAACATAGCTATTTTGCCGGTATCTTACTTCCTTGCCGGGTTAGAGGTGTGAGGCGTCCCAGTGGAATAGTTACCCTGTTGAATAGCTTTGCTTCCACAGGGCGGGTCACATTCCACGGGATAAGTAAGCAGTAGGCAGTAGGCAGTAAGCAGTAGGCAGTAGGCAGTAAGCAGTAGGCAGTAGGCAGTAAGCAGTAAGGCGTGAAGCGTGGAG
>Ga0210056_1004394_pt1 | contig 11053 bp, 14 predicted proteins | sample CryGeyCG2014_080_2_FD_183965 | JGI IMG/M metagenome (GOLD analysis project Ga0210056, IMG submission 183965) | Groundwater microbial communities from aquifer - Crystal Geyser CG07_land_8/20/14_0.80 (SPAdes) (version 2) | ecosystem: Environmental > Aquatic > Deep subsurface > Groundwater | place...
TCTTCAAGGAGAAGTTAGAGATATTATGAGAGATGCAGGATTTCTTGAGGTTGTGAACTCAGGAATTGTGAAAAAGGGAATTTTTGAGAGACTATTTTCTGAGGAAGGAATAAAATTAATCAGGATAAAGAACCCTCTCGACGAGGAAATGGATATTTTGCGTCCCTCATTAATTCCAGGATTAATGGAAAATCTCATTTTCAATGTCAACAGGGGTATTACAAGCGTAAAAATCTTTGAGATAGGACGGATTTTTTATGGGATAGATGGGGAACTGCCTGAAGAACATATTAGGCTTGCAGGTTTAATTACTGGAACTGCACAGAGATTCTGGGGTGAAACACCTCGCAAATTAAATTTTTATGACTTAAAAGGCATCTTAGAATATCTATTCGAGAGATTAGGTATTTCTGTATTTAAATTTGTTCCCGGCTCAAGTTTTCTGCTGAAAAATGATTTAAGTATCCTGATATATATTAGAGATGCCCGGGCCGGCTCCATGGGACAATTGAAAGATGAGATATTACAATTCTACAAATTATCACAGGAAGTTTACTTTTTCGAAATTGAACTTGAATGTGTAAAGGATTTCAGAGAACTAGAGAAAAGATACAAACCTTTTTCAAAATTTCCATCGATCAGAAGAGATTCTGCACTGTTAGTTCCTGTAGACATAAGTGCGCATGAGGTTAAAGACTTAATAGAAAAAGAGGGCGGAAATATTTTAACTGAAATTTTTCTGTTTGACTATTATCAGGGCGAGCAGGTTCCTCTGGGTTTCAAAAGTTTAGCATTCAGCTTTGTGTATCAATCCAGAGAAAAAACATTAACTGATGAAGAAGTGAATGTTTTGCATTTTCGTATCATTCAACGCCTCTCTGAGAAGGGAATTAGTTTGAGAATGTGAAAGGGGAGCTCAGATGATGGAACAACTCAAAGTATTGGAAGAAAGGTTGCAGAAGATTTTAGATTTAGTTGCAAAATTGAAGAAAGAAAATGAGATGTTTTTGTCCAAAAACTCGGTACTTCAGACTAAAGTAAAAGAATCTGAAGAGGTGTTGGACAATGTACTGAAGGAAAATGCACAATTGAAGCAGGAAAAAGAGGAATCTTCAAAAATAGTCGAGGACAGGGACCTCATTCAGTCCAAGATAGAAGAAATGTTAAATAGCATTGAAAAGATAGAGAAGAGTAATGAGTAACAAGGAAAATAAGATTAAGGTGGAAATTTTTGGTACAAGTTACATACTCAGAGGAGAGAGTGACATTGAATATATGCAGGAACTTGCTTCTTATGTGGATAGAAAAATGAGAGAAATTCAGAAGGAAACCGGAATTATTTCACCTACAAAAATCGCTATCTTATCTGCTTTAAATATAGCTGATGAACTCTGTAAGACAAGTCCTAAAAAGAAGGAATCTATAAGTGTGGACACATCTCTGGCTAAAAGAGCAATTGAGTTAATTGATAAGATAGAAAAAGAATTAAGGTGAATCCTGCCCCTGCGCGTGATGTGTTGATGTTTTTAACCCAACACCTTTAAAAATGGGAACTAGACTTTTATCCCGATGTTACATCGGGATTCAGAGTGCCCACTTTATTTACAAGGTTAAAAAACTTTGATATACACGGCAGGGGTGGGGCTTTTAAAATATGGAAGAGAAAGAATTATTCTTAGAGAAGAAATTTGAAGAACCTCTTGCAACCAGAATGAAACCTGCAACCCTCGAGGAATTTGTAGGACAGGAACAAATTCTGGGGTCTGGTAAATTGCTGCGCCGTGCAATTGAATCTGATAGACTCAGTTCTTTGATTTTTTTTGGTCCTCCTGGAACAGGTAAGACTGCCCTTGCTTATATTATTGCCACTAAAACAGGAGCACATTTCATCCGGATAAATGCTGTGACCTCCGGGGTAGCGGAAATAAGAGATGCTATATTAGAAGCAAAGAGACGTCGAAGTATGGGGCAGCGCACAATTCTATTTATTGATGAAATCCACCGTTTTAATAAGTTACAACAGGATGCTCTTCTTCCGGACGTTGAGAATGGTACAGTTATTCTTGTTGGGACCACAGTTGAGAATCCCTATTTTACAGTAAGCCAGGCTTTAATTTCACGTTCTCAAGTTTTTGAGTTTAAAGTCCTTAAATATGATGAAATAAAAGTCATACTGGATAGGGCGATAGTTGATAAAGAAAGGGGGCTTGGAAAATATAATGTTGAAATTACCAGCGATGCGATGAAATATTTAATTTCAGGAGCAGATGGAGATGCCAGACAGTGCCTGAATGCTTTTGAATTATCAGTTATTACTACAAAACCTGAAAATGGAAAAGTTAAAATTGATTTAGATGTGATGAAAGATTCAATTCAGAAAAAGATTGTCTATGACAGAGATGGGGATGCTCATTATGATACAATTTCTGCATTTATAAAGAGTATGAGGGGAAGTGACCCGGACGCTGCTCTTTATTGGCTGGCAAAGATGCTTTATGCCGGAGAGGACCCGCGATTCATTGCACGCCGAGTGGTTATTTGTGCAAGCGAAGATGTCGGCAATGCTGACCCCCAGGCACTTGTAGTGGCAAGCGCCGCGCTTCAGGCGATATTATTTATCGGGATGCCAGAGGCTAAAATTCCGCTGGCACAGGCCGTGGTATACATCGCCACTGCTCCCAAGAGCAACGCTTCATACGCAGCTATTAACAAAGCACTTGAGGATGTTGAAAAAGAAGAAACAGCAGAGGTTGCAGACCATTTAAAAGTCGCAAGTTATAAGGGAGCAGAAAAATTAGGACGGGGTGGATATCAATATCCCCACGATCCTGAAATTGCGGCAAAAATAAAATCCGGGGAAATCAAGCAGGAATACCTGGGAAAGAAAAAGAGATATTATTTTCCCCTGGAAAGCGGTTATGAAATAGAAATTAAAAAGAGAATTAGAAAATGAAGGTACGTGGCTGTCAAGAAAAATCAGACCTGAAGGTCTGAGTTACGTAACTCAGGACTTTAGTCCTGAAGGTTGAGGAATAGCTATGCATCGATTTCTTGTAATTATTGAAAAGGCAGATGGGAATTATTCTGCATATTCACCTCACTTACCTGGTTGTGTGGCAACTGGTAAAACCCGCGAAGAAACAGAAAAAAATATGTATGAAGCAATCGAAATGCACATACGGGGATTAACTGAAGATAATTTTTCTATTCCTAAGTCAAAATCTTTTTCCGAGTATGTGGCTATTAAATAAAATTCAATGGAAAAAATCAGGATTTTTATAGCAATTGAATTGATGCAGGAAATAAAGGAAAATCTGAGAGGAATACAGGAGGAACTTAAAAAAGCAAATGCAGATGTGAAATGGGTTAAACCGGAAAACATTCACCTTACCTTAAAATTCATGGGTTCTGTTCCTGCCCAGCAAATTCCAGAAATTGCGGGAGAATTAAAAAGTGGACTTGTCCGAATGGATCCCCTTGGGACAGGGTTTGGTTTTTTTTCTGTCGAAATTGCAAAGGTTGGTTCGTTTCCAGAAAAAGGCAAGCCCAGGGTTATATGGGCTGGAGTTGAAAGCGGTAGCGAAGATGTGATTCGATTGCAAGGTAAGGTCGAAGATTCTTTAAAAAAATTTAATTTTCCAGGTGAAGACAGGGAATACACTCCACACCTGACAGTTGGAAGGGTGAAAGGTCCCGAGAATATAAAAGTACTTCAGGAGTTATTGGGAGTAAAAAGTTCTGTTCAATTTGGCAGGATGCTCGTGGAAGATGTAAGTATAATCCGCAGTGACTTAAAACCAGACGGTCCGGTTTACACAACATTGGAGAAAATTTTATTGGAGGTACAAAATGGAAGTAAAAAAGTTTGTAAGTAGAGTTTTACCAGATGGGCATCTATTTTTGCCAAAAAATACTGTTAAAGGAGTTGGAAAGATTTTCGAGGTAATTCTTATTCCTCTACAAGAAACTGATGTTTACTCTTATGCAGAATCTTTGACGAAAGAAAAAAGTTTTTCAGCGCTTACTGAAAAAGATGTTGAAAAGATTATTCATGACTCAAGAGGAATTGAGTGAAACGCATAGTTTTTGATACAAATGTCACTATTTCTGCTTTTTTCTGGAAAGGTTATCCGAGAGATGTATATGATTTAGTAAAACAGGGAAAAATAATATTGCTTTCCAGTAGAAAAATAGAGGTGGAATTTATCAGGGTATTAGCATATTCTAAATTTGGATTGACTCCCGCTGAAATTCTGCCCATTGTTAATGATTTGAGAAAATTTTCTCGTCTTGTTGAAACGAAAAGCCAAATCAATGTTATTAAAAAAGACCTTTCAGATAATATGTTTCTCGAATGTGCCATAGATGGCAAGGCTGACTACATAATATCCGGAGACCGCCATCTTCTTGAAATAGGCAAGTATGAAAATATACAAATCATAAAAGCGAAAGATTTTCTAATAAAAAAGAAGAATCTGGAATAAGGAGGAGGAAGATATGACTGAGGAAAAAGAAAAAGGGCAAGGCAAAGAAAAGGTTTTAGACTTAGCAGTATCGCAGATAGAGAAGCAGTTTGGTAAGGGTGCAATAATGAAACTCGGAGAAGGGAAAATTGTGCCAATTGAGTCAATATCAACCGGTGCATTATCTCTGGATATTGCGCTGGGAATTGGCGGTGTTCCAAGAGGTAGGGTGGTTGAAATATTTGGACCCGATGCATCGGGAAAAACTACATTAGCACTTCAAATTATTGCAGAAGCGCAGAAAAAAGGAGGAGCAGCAGCATTTATTGATGTAGAACATGCAATAGACCCTTCTTATTCCCAAAGGTTAGGCGTGGATGTTGACAATCTTCTTATTTCCCAGCCTGATTCTGGTGAACAGGCACTTGAGATTACCGAGACACTGGTTAGAAGTGGAGCAGTGGATGTTATTGTAATTGATTCAGTTGCGGCACTTGTCCCGCAGGCAGAAATTGAAGGGGAAATGGGAGACCAGCAAATGGCACTTCAGGCCCGTTTGATGTCCCAGGCATTGAGGAAACTTACAGCAGTTATAAGTAAATCGAAAACCTGCACAATTTTCATCAATCAATTGCGTGAAAAGGTTGGAATAATGTTTGGGAATCCTGAGGTTACACCTGGTGGAAGAGCGCTTAAGTTTTACGCTTCAGTGAGGATGGATATAAGGAGAGTTGAGGCAATAAAAGAAGGGGACCGGGAGATAGGTAATCGGGTTAGGGTTACAGTAAAGAAAAATAAGGTTGCACCTCCATTTAGAAAAGCGGAGTTTGACATTATTTATGGTCAGGGAATTTCCCGGGAAGGATGCATTCTTGATGTAGCATTAGAGCAAAACATTATTGAAAAAAGCGGGACATGGTTTGCGTTTAGTGGAGAGAAAATAGGGCAGGGCAGGGAGAACACCAGGTCGTACCTGAAAGAAAACCCTAAGATTGCAGAAGAGATTGAGGCAAAGATCCGCCAGAATCTTTTAAAATAAGGATAAATACAGAATGGAAATATCTATTCTTCCTCATGCTAAAAAACAAGCCAGCGAGAGAGGTATAGAAGAAAAACTGATAAAAGAGATTCTCCGCGATCTCCCCAAAGTATTAGAGGGAAGAAAAGAGAGGAAAATAGCGCAGGGAAAGTATTTTGACAGTGGAAAAAACAAAGAATTTTTAATCAGGATAATATTTAGAGAAGAAGGAGAAAGAAAAATAGTTTTTACGGTTTACAAAACTTCAAAGGTTAAAAAATATTGGAAGGAGGACTAAGGTGAGAATAAATTATGATCCTGAAACAGATATTCTATATGTTCGTTTCCGAGAGGACAAAATAGAGGAAAGTGATGAAATTAAAGAAGGGATAATTATAGACTATGATGTCAAGGGTAGAGCAGTAGGAATAGAATTCCTCGATGCGATGGAGATGTTAGCGGGTAAGCCCGAACTAATGGTAGAATTTCCTTTACCCCGGAAAGATAAGGTGCAACTATTAGAGGCATGAAATGGTTTTAAGCATGAAAAATCCTATTCTTAAATTCCCACAGAGTCATTATTGGGTTGATTATGACAATGATAAATTAGCGGGGGTTACAGTACATTCGTCCTCTAACGCATTATTTTGTGAGGTCAAGGGTCTAACCCCCCCTGTTTTATAGATTTACCGACGCTAAATAACCTCTTGGCAACCTTCATTAATGGTTATGGGGTAATTTGACAAAATTGTGAATAATAAAAAGAATGAGGAAGAAAGAAAGGCGAGAGAGTATGCGTTCAAACTTCTGGGAAGAAGAGATTACGCAAGTTCCCGTCTTAAAACTAAACTTGAAAAGAGGGGTTATTCTCAAGGGATAATATCCAGAGTTATAAAATATCTGGTGAAGGCAAGTCTTTTAAATGATAGGAAATTTTCGTTAAATTATGCATATTCCCGCCTGAAGAGAAAACCCAGGGGCTCAAGAGTTCTGGAATATGAACTTTTTAAAAAAGGAATTTCGCATCAGTTAGTGAATGAAGTAATTTCGAGTGTTTATAACGAGGTTTCCGCCGAAGTAGGCTCGCCGTGGCGAGAGGAAGACCTGATTAGAAAAGTAGTAAAAAAGGAGATTGGACAGGGAAGAATTACTGACGAAATCAGGCGAAGATTATGCGGAAAACTCCTTCGTCTCGGATTTTCATATGAAAGCATTGAAAAAGTGACGAAGTCATTGCGAACAGAGTGAGGAAATAAATGAATAGCAAGGAAATTCGTTCTAAATTTTTGGATTTTTTTAGTAGTCGCGGTCATAAAATTTGTCCAAGTGCGCCTCTTGTTACAGATGACCCTACACTTTTATTTAATAATTCAGGAATGTCGCCCCTTAAAGAGTATTTTTTTAAGAGAAAAAATGATATGTCCCGAGCGGTTACAATTCAAAAGTGTTTGCGCACTGTAGACCTTGAGACCGTGGGACACACAAGTAAACATCATACATTTTTTGAGATGTTAGGAAATTTTTCCTTTGGAGATTATTTCAAAAGGGAAGCCTGTGCCTGGGCGTGGGAATTTCTTATAAAAGATATGGGGATTCCAAAAAAAGATATCTGGATTTCCATTTACAAAGGAGACGATACTGCACTTCAAATATGGCACGAGATTGGTATTCTAAATGAGAGAATAGTAGAGATGGAGGAGAACTTCTGGGCCATGGGTGAGACCGGTCCCTGTGGACCCTGCTCTGAAATAATTGTGGACAGAGGTCCAGACAAAGGCTGCGGGAAGAGTAATTGTTCAGTTAGTTGTGACTGTGACCGGTTCCTGGAACTGTGGAATCTTGTATTCACACAGTTCGACCGCAAGCCCGATGGCAAATTGGTACCATTATCGCAGAAAAATATTGATACAGGAATGGGACTGGAGAGACTGACTTCTTTGCTTCAAGGCGTGGACGGTGGATTTGAAACCGACCTTTTCAAACCTGTTCTTGATTATCTTGTTGATAAGTACAATCTTTCCAGTGATGAATCTTCTGTTAGTTTGCGCATAGTTTCTGACCATGTTCGTGCTGCTACTTTTTTAATTGGCGAGGGAATTCATCCTTCAAACGAAAGCAGGGGGTATGTTCTGCGCAGGATTTTAAGACGTGCAGTAAGACATGGCAAATCTTGGGATAACCAGCCTTTTCTTTATAAATTATCACCTATTGTAGTTGAATCTATGAGAGATGTTTACCCTGAGTTAGTTGAAAAAAGAGAATACATATCAAAAGTAATACTTGAAGAAGAAAATAATTTCAGTGCTACACTCAACCAGGGTGTAAGAATGATGGATGAAATAATCGCACAGATGAAAAAATCTGGGAAAACACAGGTACCAGGCAAAGATGTATTTAAACTTTATGATACATATGGTTTCCCTGTCGAATTAATAAAAGAAATTGCTCTTGAGCAAGGATTTAACATTGATGAAGATGAGTACAGAAAAGAAATGGAGAAACAGCGCAGCCGAAGTCGTAGCAGTCGTGAGAAAAAAGAATTCACAGCACTTAAGACAAGTGGTGCAGGGGTTGGAACAGTTGTAAATTTGTATGGTAAAGAATATGAACCTATATTCAAAGTAGAAACTGAGGTTAAAGCAATATTTAGAAATGATAATAAAGAAATTCCATCTCTCAAAGAAGGAGAAGATGGAATTATTGTTCTTCAAGAAACATGTTTTTATGCCCAATCAGGCGGTCAGGTTGGAGATACCGGTCGTATTTTCAATGAGTCTACTACACTGGAAGTTACTGATACACAGAATTTTAATTTGCATAAAGTAAAGGTTATCAAAGGTGAAATAAAAACAGGAGATAAGGTTAGTGCAGAAGTTGATTCTTTGAGACGCAGTTTTATAGCAAGACATCACTCTGCGACTCATCTCCTTCAGGCATCTTTACGTCAGGTTCTTGGAAGCCATATTGAGCAAAGAGGGTCTTTGGTATCATCGGATTACTTGCGTTTTGATTTTACCCATTTTCCCATTATCAAGAAAGAGGAACTGGATAAAATTGAGGAAATAGTGAATGAGAAAATAACAGCAAATTTAGAGGTTAGAGTTGTTCAAACTACACTTGCCAGGGCAAAGGAGATGGGTGCACTGGCAATATTTCAGGAAAAATATGATGAAGAAAATGTCAGGGTTGTTTCAATTGGCGAGCATCCTGTAAGCAGAGAATTATGCGGCGGGACACATGTTGAAAAAACAGGCGAGATAGGTTTATTTAAAATTACTGGTTGTGAAGGAATAGCAAAAGGCATCAGGAGGATTGAGGCGGCATGCGGATGGCCTGCTTATCTATTTACAAGGGAGCAATTCAGAATACTGAGTGAAATATCAGCGGCGGTTAATCTGCCGGCAGACAAGTTATCAAAAGGAATTAAAGAACTTATTGAAAACAAAAAGATGGCAGATGATTCTATAAAGCAGCTGCGCAATCAAATAATCCAGGCAGGGATTGCGGACCTGATAGACAAAAAAGAAGAAATTAAAGGGGTTTCTATTATAGCTGGACAAATAGAGAACGCTTCTTATGATTCTCTGATGCATCTTTATGAATTAATTGAAAAAAACACAAGACCGATTATTGCCATATTCGGTGCTATTTTAGATAACAGGGCAGTTATAGTGGGCAGAGCGAGCAAGGAATTAAAAGAAAGAATCCATTTAGGTCAAATTATGAAAGAAATATCGAAAATTATTCAGGGTGGTGGAGGTGGCAAAACTTTAAAAGCACAAGCCCAGGGTACAGAAAAAACAGGGATTCATGAAGCAATAAATAAAGCAAGAGAATTAATAAAAGAACAATTAAAAAAGGGATACCCCTAGTTTCTCACGAAACTAACAGGGGTACAGGGGGGGGTAAAATGGGTGTAATTGGGAATTTTGTAAAGAGGTGGACGGTTAAAAAAATAATGAAGGATTTACCGAAAGCATCAAAAGAGAATTTAGTGAGGCTTGCAAAGATGGCGGAGAGACTTGCTGCTCTTCCAGAAGATAAGGCAAAGGCGAGAATAGTTGGGGAAATGTTTGAAAAAGAACATCCAAGTTTGATTTATTCCAAGAATATATTAGGGAAACTGCATCCGAATTGCAGGGATAAGTTCGCTGTTAATCTTATGGTTAACCACCTTCTTATCAACAATGGAATAAGAGAAAGCTTTAGAAAAAAAGAAGGTTTTCAGCCACCCACAACAATTCTTATCAGTCCCACAATGAAATGTAACCTCAGATGCCAGGGATGTTATGCTGCAGATTATGTAAGGGAAGATGACTTAAGTCTTGAAATAATGAACAAAATAGTCAAAGAAAGCAAGGAAATCGGAAATTCATTTTTCACGATTCTGGGCGGGGAACCATTTATATACCCGCATCTTTTTGAATTTCTTGCTGGTCATAGCGATTGCTATTTCCAGATTTATACAAATGGGACATTGCTGACCGATGATAACATAAAGAAATTAGCGAAACTCGGGAATGTAGCACTTATGTTCAGTTTAGAAGGTTTTAAAAAAGAAACAGATGAAAGGCGGGCTCCAGGTGTTTACGATAAAATTATGAACGCAATGGACAAAGTAAGAGAAGCAGGAATATTATTTGGATACTCCTGCTATGTTACAAAATATAATGTTGAGACCATAATGAGCGATGAGTTTATTGATTTAATGATACAAAAAGGTGTTTTTATAGGCTGGTATTTTCTGTGTATGCCAGTAGGTAAAAATCCTACAACAGAGTTTATGCCAACTCCACAACAGAGATTGTATCTCAAACTGAGAAGAGATTATATCAGGGACAATAAACCCCTTTTCATCATAGATTTCTGGAATGATGCTCCATATGTGCGTGGCTGCATTGCTGGAAGACAATTTATTCATATAAATTCCCGCGGCGATATTGAACCCTGTATTTTCACGCACTTTGCTGCAAATAATATTAAGACGAGTTCATTAAGAGATGCTTTAAAATCTCCCTTCTTTAAGGCTTTGAAAAACCGTCAGCCTTATGATGAAAATCTTTACCTTCCCTGCACTCTCATTGACCATCCTACAGTTATCAGGGAAGTTTTTGAGGAAACACATCCATATCCCACACATGAAGGAGCGATGGCGCTTATTAATGACGGAAAAATAAGGCAGGACCTGGATAATTATGCCAGGGAAGTAAAAAATCTTTATCAGAAAGTGTGGGAAGAAGATGTTAATAAGGGATTATGGAAATTTATGAGGGAGGAGACCAGGAGAAAGAAAGCAGGAGAGGTAGTGGATTAGAGGATTGGCGGTATGGAAATCATAAGAAGAATAAGCAAAATAAGAACAAAACACAGGGATGGCATTTTAACCATTGGAACATTTGATGGGGTTCACCTGGGTCACCAGGCAATTATAAAGAGTGTGCTCAAGCGCGCCAGGTCCATTAATAAAAAAAGTCTAATTTTAACTTTCCATCCTCATCCATTAGAAGTTTTTGATTCAGAAAGCCAGTCCATTACCACACTCGAAGAGAAAATAAGAATAATCAGGGACCTC
>Ga0210056_1004397_pt1 | contig 11050 bp, 6 predicted proteins | sample CryGeyCG2014_080_2_FD_183965 | JGI IMG/M metagenome (GOLD analysis project Ga0210056, IMG submission 183965) | Groundwater microbial communities from aquifer - Crystal Geyser CG07_land_8/20/14_0.80 (SPAdes) (version 2) | ecosystem: Environmental > Aquatic > Deep subsurface > Groundwater | place...
ATCATTCTGGGGCTTTTAATTTTGGGCTCGCAATCAACCATTTTTAACAAAAAATCCACGATTTCTGTGGATAACTCTGGGGAAAAGGTCTAATTATGTTAATAAGTAGACAACAAGTCAAGAAAATAGCATCTCTAAACATCAAGCCACAAATAGCAAATTTCAATAATTAATAAATATATCCGCGGATATTCTTGTAATTAGTCGGCAAAGTCCGCACGGTTTTTTTACCCCAATAAGGCGCGTTCATTTCTGAAATCGTTATCCATTTGCCATCCGCCGACACTGATTCCACGTAAGCCACGTGGCCAGAGCCCGGCAATTCTTTAGTCGCGATAATCGCGCCAGCCACTGGTGTTTTGCCCGTTGAAAAACCGTATTTTTTAGCATTGTCCAACCAAGAAATCGCGTTACCCGACCAAGGAATATAGCGGCGTTGCGCCACGTACCAAGTGCAATAGCCAAAAGGATAAGCGTAGCTTTTTAAACCATTTTCAAATTTCGTAATTGCTCCAGACACAGCAATAGCCAAAGAACGCGAACTTGGTAACGGAGTCCGAACAGGAGCCGCCGGCATTATCCCCCCAGGGATAATCAGCTCCTGGCCACTTTTTATCTGGCCATCCGCCGGCAAGCTATTAAAAACAATAATATCATCAACTTTGGCCTTGTATTTTTTAGCAATCGCGCTCACCGTTTCATTATTACCAACCGTATGTTGCGTGCCATCAACCGGTAAAATAACTAATTTTTGATCCGCTTTAATCACCGAAGTCAGCGAAAGATTATTGGCCCACAAAATACTTTGGGGCGCTAAGCCAAATTCCATGGCAATTGAAGAAACCGTATCTCCAGGCTTAATTTGATATTCTACGATTTTATTTCGTTTTTCCTGGGCGACAACAGCCATTGGCGACGCGCTTGCCGCCAAAAAACTTTGCTGACAAATAGCCACTTCCACTATTTCATCAAACTGATCTTCGCCAAAAGGATCCGGATTTTTGATCTGATAAACTCCAGGCATAGACCCATAAATCAAGCTTGAAACCGTTAAATTGGGCTTAGCTAATCCTTCTTCAGCGCTCTCTTCTATTAACCCCTCATTACCTGTAGGGAACAAAAATTTTTGTTCCCTACTCTCTGGCTGGGCTAATGCCTTTACCTGCCAAAAATGCCTATTTATCCCTAAAAATAAGCCCAAAACCCCGACAAATAAAATAACTGCCCCTAACACAAAGCCCTTCTTGCGGGTTCTGATAATACTGAACAGCTTTCTGAACCAAGATGATATAACACCATGAGATCCTAACCGACTAAAAAAGCCGACTTTGGGCCTATGGTTTTGTAAGTTGGTACTCATTACCAGTATTAAGGGTAGAGGAGTCGGCCCCACTTGTCAAGGATTTTATCCACAGCCCCCCGATGCTCCTTCTTTGTGGAATGGCAAAATTTGGTAGATAATGATACTATTAAGCATTAAAGACACAACGGGTTTTCCAGTTACTCGGTTAACGAGTTTGCGAGTTAACGAGTTAATTTTAAACGCTTAACTCGCCAACCCGTTAACTCGTTACCCCGTTAACAATGAACTTTTTAACCGACTTAAATCCAATGCAACAACAAGCAGTTAAGGCCATCAATGGCCCGGTTTTGGTGGTGGCTGGCGCCGGATCTGGAAAAACTAAGGTTTTAACCTACCGCATTGCCTATTTAATAGAACAAGGCATTGCTCCACAAAACATCTTGGCCGTAACTTTTACCAATAAAGCAGCCGAAGAAATGCGCCAACGGGTCATAAAGCTAATTTCGGCTATGGCCACGCTACACCCTCGCGGGGGAGCCACCCAAGAAGATAGGATAGGCATCAACGCCCTGCGGCAAAACATTGGCACTTTCCACAGCATTTGCGCCCGAATTTTGCGCCATGAAATTAGCGCCCTTGGCTACAAGCCCAGCTTTACGATTTATGACGATAGCGACCAAAACGACCTGATCAAACACCTTACCAAAGAAGCCAATTTAGACAAACAACAATTTAAACCAGGGATGATCCGCGAAATCATATCTTCAGCCAAAGATGAACTTTTGGACCCCAACCAATTTCGTGAAAAAGCTAAAAATTATATTGAAGAAACTATTAGCCAAATTTATCAGGCATATCAAGCGCGCCTTAAAATGGCCAACTCCTTAGATTTTGACGATCTTATCTTTTTAACTGTCAAACTTTTCCAATTTAAACCCGAAGTTTTGGCGCGCTACCAAAATTACTGGCAATATATTTTGGTTGACGAATACCAAGACACCAACCACAGCCAATATACCTTGCTCAATCTTTTGGCCCAAAAAAACCACAATATTTGCGCTGTCGGCGATATTGACCAATCAATTTATCGCTGGCGAGGCGCGGATTTTCGCAATATTTTAAATTTTGAGCAGGATTATCCCAACACCCAAATAATTTTAATGGAGCAAAATTATCGCTCCAGCCAAAACATTTTAGCCGCGGCTAATGAAATTATCAAGCAAAATAACCAACGCAAAGAAAAAAATCTTTGGACTGAAAATCCCGCGGGGCCAAAAATTACAGCTGTTCAATTGACCGATCAAAAACAAGAAGGCCAGTTTGTGGCTGACGAAATTTTATCACAACGAGAGGAAAAACGAGAACTTCGTCTATCGGACTTTGTGGTACTCTATCGGACAAACGCCCAGTCGCGCGCCTTAGAAGAGGCCTTTTTAAATCACAATATTCCTTATAAAATAATTGGCGGTATTAAATTTTACCAACGCAAAGAAGTTAAAGACCTTCTGGCTTATTTACGCCTAATTCACAATCCCGATGATTTAGCCAGCATACAAAGGATTGCCAATGTGCCGCCTCGCGGATTGGTCTTGCGCGGATTTCAATTAGACGCTTTTAAAAAATGGCCCCAAGCTAAACAAAATCGCTGGAATCAATTTCAAGCATTAATGTCTGGGCTTCGCCAACAAAGCCAAAAATTAGTTGTCAGCGAACTTATTAAAACGATTTTAACGCAAACAAATTACAAAAATTATATTGATGATGGCAGTCAAGAAGCCAAAAATCGCTTAGAAAACATTCAAGAATTTATTGGCGTGGCTTCGCGCCATGACCAACAAGCGCCCACCGAAGGACTTAATAATTTTTTACAAGAAGTTGGCTTGTTGTCCGATACGGATAATATTGACCGCGGCCAAGACGCGGTTCATCTGATGACCTTGCATTGCGCAAAGGGGCTGGAGTTTCCCGTGGTATTTATTACCGGGTGCGAAGAAGGCATTTTTCCACATTCGCGTAGTTTAATTAATCCTGAAGAATTAGAAGAAGAAAGGCGTTTGTGTTATGTTGGCCTGACTCGCGCTCAAAAGCGCGCCTATTTTACTTTTGTGCGCCAACGCTTGCTTTGGGGCAGTATGCTGGCTAATTTACCCTCAAGATTTCTATCGGACATACCGGCTGAATTGGTTGATTGGCACCGCTTAGACGACGATGATAATTTTGACGTTAGTTTTTAGCTTACACAATTATCATCAGAGACAGCGTAGGGAACAAAAATTTTTGTTCCCTACTAACGAGAACAGCAACCTATATGCTCTCCAAATCCCAAATAAAACAAATCTTAAAAGATCGCAATCTTAAGCCAACCAAAAAATTTGGTCAAAATTTTTTAATTAACCAAAAACCAATTCAACAAATGATCATCGCGGCTGACATAAACCCCAACGACACCATTTTAGAAATTGGCCCCGGACTTGGCGCTCTCACCCAAGAATTAATCACAACTGGCGCTAAAATTATTGCCCAAGAAAAAGACCGCAATTTGGTGGCAGTTTTAAAAGAACAATTTAAAACTGTCGAAAATTTAGAAATTATTGAAGGCGACGCTCGTGCCATTGTAGGGAACAAAAATTTTTGTTCCCTACAATTCAAAGTCATTGCCAATTTGCCATATTACTTAACCGCCCCGATTATTCGCCAATTTTTAGAAGCGGAAAACCCGCCCGAGCTAATGGTCTTTTTAATTCAAAAACAAGTTGGCCAAAGAATTTGCGCCAAACCGCCCCGAATGAATTTGTTGGCTGTAAGTGTTCAACTTTATGCTACGCCTAAAATTATTAATTATGTTTCCCAAAAATGCTTTTGGCCAATGCCCGAAGTTGATGGAGCTATTATTAAAATCATGCCTCACCACGAGAAGACCGGAGCAACGACAGACCGAGAGCGATTTTTTAAAATAGTCAGGGCCGGCTTTAGCCATCCTCGTAAAATACTAATCAGTAATTTAGCTGATGGGCTTAACATGAATAAAAACGACTTGGAAAAAGCATTTACTACTTTGGCCATACCACTAAAGTCCAGGGCAGAAAATTTAGCGGTGGCCGAGTGGATAAAACTGGCAAAAAACTTATAGCTACGTCATCCTCGGACTCGATCCGAGGATCTATTTTTTTTCATCCTGAATACATGCGGCGCGCAGTACCTTCGGTTCATTTCAGGATCCACGTCATGGATTCCGGCTCCTGCCTTCGCCCCCCGACGAGCTCGGGGCTACGGCAAGGCAAGGCGGCGGCCAGAAGGACAACACGACAGTATTTTTATTTTGCTTTGTGGATAACCCGTCCACAATTTTTTTGTTTTTGTGGTATAATAGAAGCAAACCTATGGCTAAAAACCGCAAAAAATACCTTATCTTTTCAGGCGCTATTGTTGTCGTTGGCACAATTGTTGCCTTGCTTTTGTTGCACGGCCCATCTTTTATTTGGCAACCAGCTAAAATCTTTTCTTCAAGCGCCAAAACCCAAAACCAAGCACTTAAAGATATTAAAGGAAACCTCACTTCCAGCTTGGCCCAAAATCTGGCCGGACAACTGCTTAATAATCCTGATTTTTTGAGAAACGAGGAGGATTGGGATACCTTAGAAAAGATTGCCCAAGATAGCGATCCCGCCCAAATTTTTCCCGTGCCAACAGTTCCAGACGCTGACATCGTTATTAGCCAAGACAATTCTGAAACAAGTGTCAACGACTACATCAACAAAGTATACCAAACATTCAATAGCCGTAACCAAAAAATGGCTGAAGATTTTGACAAGTCTGATATTGAGATGCTTCAAGAAGCCATTGACCAAAATGATTTCAAACCATTAGACAAACTACTCAAAGTCAACGATCAAATCACTCAAGACCTTAAAAAAATTCCCGCGCCTAACGCGTGGATAGAAATTCACAAAGAACAAATCGGCTTATTTATGCTTTATAGCAATGTCATCAAAACGATCCAAAATACCGAAAACGACCCCTTAAAAAGCATGATCGCCTTAGAAAGATTCCAGCAGTTGCCAAATTTAATGGATGGACTGGCGCAAAAACTCGCCCCGATGTTTGGGGTGGATTTTAACAAACTACAAAACGAGCTATCAACGGCTGGCCAGCCGACGCCGTAGTCGTCATCCTGAATTCATTTCAGGATCCACGTTAACGCCGTGGATTCCGGCTCGGCGACCGGAATGACAAAGCTCTTTTTGATAATTATCAAAAAATCAAATGCCATCTTTTTACAAAAAACACTCTCTCCAATCAATCAGTTTAATTCTTTTAGTCGCGCTTCTTTGCAACGCGGTAGTTTTTAATGTTTTAATGAGGCCTAAAATTGCCAGGGCATTAGGCGATGAGTGGGCCACGATTGGCAACTTTTTTTCAAACGTCGGCGAAATCCTTTGGAAAATTGGTGTTCAAGTAAAAGATTGGGCATGGGCGGAGCTCAAAAATATTTGGGAAAAAAAGATAAAAAGCGTTGATTGGTGGTGGGAAAGAGCTAAAGACGCCGCACAACTCATTGCCCGAAAATTACAAGCCAGCCTTTTAACTAACATTACCAACAATCTGGCTGATGTTATTGAGGGTAAAGATACTTTAGATGGTTTTAAAAAATACGTGGAAGATTTTAAAAAAGATATTTTTTGGGACGCCATAGCCAAAGCCACCAACCAATTTTCTCAAGATTTAGCTGGTATAGATTTGTGTAACGACCTTGGTCTTGCTTCTAAAGCCGAAGCCAAAATAGTCATTAATCCGCCGCTTTCCGACCGCTTGGCAACAATAATGTCTTGCTCGCGCAAACAAATGGGCCAAAATTTAAAAAACTTTTACGAGAGTTTTGAGGGTGGCTGGGGCAGCTGGCTCAATGTTACCCAACCCAATCAAAATTTTGCTGGCAGTTATTTATTAGCGTTAGACGCCAAAATAGATTTGGCCAATAAAAGCACCCAAGCCAATGTTACCAAAGTAGTAGCTAATGCCGGCTGGCGCAGTAATGAGCAATGCGACGAGTGGTTTATCTCAAAATTAAACCTGACCTTTTCCCGTAAATCGGCCGTATCTGGTCAACTCACCACCTCGTTGTCCAACCAACCAATTTCGGTCATTGATTATTTATTACGGATGTATTCAGATCCACCACAACTCGCTACCTTTCGTCTCGCTGCTGGTGTAAGCGTTAAACAACAAGAAAAAGAAGCTAAAAGCACCAACCTCACCATACAGGCTGACGATGCCACATTATGCTATAATAGTTGCAGGGGCGACAACAACTTAACGCCCGAAGGGATAGCGTCACCCGACCAGTGTGCCAATCCGCAAGGCGACAGAGCTGGTTTTTGTTGTTATGACAAAATAAAAGCGTGCCGTGATGCTGGCCTCAACGAAGATGTATTATTAGGAAATTTTTTAGGCGCTGTCTGTACTAAAAAATCCGTTAAAAGCCCGGGGCAACTAATTGGTCAAAGTTTTACTAAGTCAGTTAACTGGGAATCGGACTGGCTTTTGTCCAGCACCGAGGTTAGTGCTGCTATTTCTATTTTGGCAAACGCCACCATTAATCGCTTTATACGCGTAGGCATTGATGCCATAGGTAAGGCCAAGACAGGAATCGCCAACATTTTTGGTTCTGATAAAAATGCAGTGGAAGCAAATCAGGCGGCCTGCCGTAAACGCTCTGTTGCTCTTGACCGTAATGCTTGTCTCCAGTGCGCCGACGTTGATCCAAAACTACCTGAATTCCAAGCTTGCTTTAACAACGAAAAACAAAAAATGATGATGGCGCCAGCACTCACTGGTCAAATCAACGACAACAACTTGTCTGCTGATATGACCCAAATCGGCTTGCTAAACCAAGCAATTGAACTCAAGGAAAAAGTCAACCGCGCCTTGCAATCCATGGGCGGAGCCACCTATTACGCCAACGTCCGCAACCCACTACAATCAATGCAGTATTTGGCTAAATGTCGCTGGCAAACCTGCGCCAGCCACGACATCAGACAATTTATGATTCAACACTGTATTGATCCGTCAGACCCCAATGACGCCTATAACTATGATAATTTAGCTATGCGATGCACTCTTCCGTCTGGCGTGCTTAATTTTGGTATACCGCCAATAAGTTGTCGTCAAGATCCTTGGCCACACGTTGGGGAAGCAACTTTTTTCTGCTCCGCCAAAGAAGAAAACACCTGCGCTAACGCATTAGACACAACACTAGCAGCTAGATGTTTCACAGAATGCCGACATTATGATAATGATGGCAACATAATACCGAATCCCACTTGCGAGAACGACTGCCAAAACGATAAAAATATTTCTAATCCTAACGGTGGGTCAAAAAACCAATCCGGAGCTCATAAGTTTAACAGCTATCAAGGAGACAAATTTTTCTCTCCGTGCCTTGAATTATCCGCACGAGAAGCATTGGGAGCGAGTAACATAAATACAATTTATCCCGCACCAGACATTAATACTGGCGCGCCCTATCAAGACAACCCAGCAGTTGAACAATTTACTGACCCTAACTGGCTAAGTAATAATGTCAGTTCTCAATCTGGCACTTGTCTATCTAATGCCGCCTGGTTATATGGCAATAAAAACGACGACAGCGCAAATGGCGATGGCGGAAACATTGGCCGAGCAAAATTTTATCAAAAAACACCACGCTTTGCGGGCAACCTACTCGTACCTGGTTGGTGGAATTATGAACAAAAAATTACCATTGAACAAAAAATTAAAGATTTAGCCGTAGAAATCGGCCAAGACAGTCGCCTACTCCAAATCTATCGCGATAATATTTGTGGCACCGATAGTGTCTGCAAAAATAATTTTGGCGTTATTGATATGTCCTACGAATACGCTGACCAATGTGTGACTAAATGCACGGGGTCAAAAGACGTTCCTGCCTGCCTAACCAAATGCACTCAAATTGATGTTTTTGAAAAACTAACGCCAACCGATATTACGGCAATGTTTACGCCGTTTACACCGCAAGCAGCCACGACTTGTGATACCCACTGCGCTAATGTCAAAGCGGTCAATTCGAATATTGATGAAGGCTCGTGTAAAGAATTCTGCAAAAAAGAATTGCCGTTAGGATTGTGCGGCGATGCCAGAGAAGAACCCGCCCTAGCATGCACTAAGTCCTCACGATACAGCCGATTGGGCAGTATGCGCATTCAACAATGGGATGTTTTAGACAAACAAAAACAGGTTAATGGAGAAGAGGCAATTTTAGAGTTTGCCAAAAACATTCTTGAAGTATGTCCGGCCAACAATGTTCCTCCTGTAGATGCTTCTGATTTTCACGACGACATGGCCAAATATGAAAACAATATCATTCAAAAAGCCGTTAGCGAACAAGAGCTTTATGCTAATGAGGGCGTAAAATCTGCGGCCTTAGTTTTAGCCAACAGCATGGGCAAAAAAATAGGGAATGCAACTTACAGCTACGCCAAATGCGATCTTAAGTTCGGCGAGCAGAAAAATCGCGACGAATTTATGGCCGCAAACATTGATTTTTGTCCTATTACTCAATTATGGCTCAATTGGGCATTCCATTCTCTCAGCGCAACTGACGCGCCATCGTATTCGGCATGCGACAACTACAATCCAGATAGCAGTTTAGTAGCTAGAGCTTGTCCGTCTGGTTGTAAGATTACTTTCGCCCGAAATTCAACCCCACTTGCTTTTGTTTCCCGCATTGAAACTTATCTAGATACCGCCCGCAAGACTCTTGCGGAATGCTCAACCCAAACCATCAGCGATGGCCAAACTTTTAGCATTGATACCAGCTTGATTGACGAACTTAACAGCCAGCTAAAATTTGTTAATGATAATATGGATCCACGATCACTTAAACAGCTCAATCAAAATATCAATGAGGCATTAGACCAAGAACAGTGCTGTGCTCGCATTGCCTATCCCAACGACAAAATCAAAGATGGCAAATGCGTTTGGCCAGGCAGCGACTATGCTGGCAAAGATTAAACATTTTAAATTTAAAATTTTAGATTTAAGATTTAAGATTTCTGTCATTCTGAATTTATTTCAGAACCCACGTCGTTAATACTGGATGCTGAAACTAGTTCAACATGACGGCGTTATAAACCCCACAATCACATCAACCCACTACCTCTCAAAAAAATAAAAATGGCGATCAAAAAACTCGTCCAGAAAAAAAATATTTGGACTGTTTTTAGTGTTTTCGCGGTAGCGAGCATTGCCTTTTTACTTATCGCGCCTCACGCCAAAGCAGTTGACGTGGCCACGGTTTTATCCCCCCAAAAGGCAATGTATTCAGGTATCGCGTGGGTGGTTGATTTAATTTTTAAACTCTTAGCCCAAATTGTCGCTTTAGCTGGCGCGCTGGTGGACTTTGCCTTGGGCCTGGACGCTTTTGCGAATGCCGAAGGCGTTAAAATTGGCTGGCGCATTTTACGCGATTTTTCTAATATGGCTTTTGTGGTTATTTTATTAGTTATGGCGTTTGCCACCATTTTCGGCCAAGAAACATGGGGGATGAAAAAGCTTTTGCCAAAACTAATCGCGGCCGCACTTTTAATCAATTTTAGTTTAGCCATTGCTGGTTTTATTATTGACATCAGCCAATATTTTTCCGCGTTTTTTCTTAAAGCTGGCGTGTCTGGCGGCGGCGTATCCGCCACACTGGCCCACGGCCTAAGCATTTCTCGTTTGGTCCAAGCGGCACCCGATACTTCGTGGTCCGAGACATTAAATTCGGGACTAAGCGCGATTATCTATGGCTCGGTTTTGGGCGGGGCCGTCCTACTTGTTGCCGCTTTTGTATTTGGCGTTTTGGCCTTTATGTTATTCGCCCGAATGTTTGTTTTATGGACATTATTGATTGTTTCACCAGTGGTTTGGGTTTTATGGATTTTGCCTGTAACCAAAAAATATTTTCACGATTGGTGGACAGCGTTTTTGCATTGGACTTTTTTCGCGCCTATTTATTGTTTCTTTTTATATATTGCTCTTCGTATTATTGACTCTGATATTATCAAAAGCACTTTTCAAGCCAACGTGCGTCAAATGCAATCCAGCACTTCGGCAATGGATTTTGCTTCCGAGTTTTCTGGTCATGAGCTCGAAGCCGTCCCAGTCGTTCTCATCGAGACCGTCCTCGATGGAAATAATCGGATACTTGCCGACGAGACCGGTATAGTAGTCGACCATACCTTCACTGGTCAGCTTCCGTCCGCCCTCGCCTTCGAGCACATAAAGGTTTTGTTCCTTGTCAAAGAACGAGCTTGCCGCAGGGTCGAGCGCGATCATGACATCATCGCCGGGCTTGTAACCGGCTTTGCCTATCGCTTCGATGATGACCATGAGGGCTTCCTCGTTCGATTTGAGGTTGGGTGCGAAACCGCCCTCGTCGCCGACCGAAGTGTTGTAACCCTTTTTCTTGAGCACTGACTTAAGGGAATGGAATACCTCGGCGCCCATCCTGAGCGCTTCACGGAATGTCGGAGCGCCGACCGGCATGACCATGAATTCCTGGAGGTCGACATTGTTGTCGGCGTGTTTGCCGCCGTTGAGGATGTTCATCATCGGTGTGGGAAGGAGCCGCGCATGAACGCCGCCCAGGTACTGGTAAAGAGGAAGCCCAACCGCTTCCGCAGCGGCACGGGCGACAGCCATTGAAACGCCGAGGATAGCATTGGCGCCTAAATTCCCCTTGTTTTCGGT
>Ga0210056_1004403_pt1 | contig 11041 bp, 15 predicted proteins | sample CryGeyCG2014_080_2_FD_183965 | JGI IMG/M metagenome (GOLD analysis project Ga0210056, IMG submission 183965) | Groundwater microbial communities from aquifer - Crystal Geyser CG07_land_8/20/14_0.80 (SPAdes) (version 2) | ecosystem: Environmental > Aquatic > Deep subsurface > Groundwater | place...
CTTTGTCTTCATTCTTTATCCTCCATTGAGCCGTCTTTTCTGCAGGCTACCTCATGAAATTGGCAACACCAAGATACTACGAGCTTGGGTCAGTCTTGATTATACTTAAACTACGTAATTTAGGCAAACAAATCCCGTAATTTTAGTTGGACTATACACTGAGGTTGAATAATAGGCTAAAAGTTCTGTCTGTCGTCCCGTACCGCCCACTTTACTGGACTTGAACTCTATTACATACCCAATTCTTGAGTAGTTCTAAACTACACGTTTCGTCAGGTTGTACAGAAAATGACATCGAGTGTAATAGTCGACTATAATAGATGTATATCAAGAACAGCCAAAATAGAAACGAAAAGTGTGGGATATATTTATCAGTCATGCAAGTGAAGATAAAGACGCTGTCGCAAGGCCTCTTGCAGAACGTCTCCGCTCCCTTGGCCTCACGGTGTGGTATGACGAGTTCACCCTTTCCCTGGGTGACAGCCTTAGGCAGTCTATTGATTATGGGCTCGCCAATTCAAAATTCGGGGACGAAATTGCACAATAGTCAGTTTTGTTTACTGCCAGAACTGACCCAATAGTCCCATTCTGGACAGTTCCCGAACTTTTGTTTCAGAAGAAGCAACTTGTTCCGGCGTTGCAGCAGTTGCTAATCCTATATTGAGTACAGCCTAACGCAAATGGTAAAATGCTGCCAGAGAAGAATTGATATGGACATTAACAGAAGGAGGAGCGAAATGGGTGAAACTTATATGCGTATTCATCATACGGCAACTCCAACAGGTGAGTTCTTAAACATATGTTGCCCTCACTGCGGTAAAGAAATTGAACTCACAGCTAAACTTCTACCTGACAACGATACGATTGTCTTGAGCTACGGAGAGGACGAGGAACAGGATGAAACGAATCATTACGTCGAGAACCCTTAAGCTAGGTGATAACTTCGCCGCTATAAAGGAGAAAATAGAGACCTATCCTAAATACGCGAGTCTAAAGAAAAGGAAGCTGTGTGAATTTAATCCTGAGAATAATGAGCTTGTATACCGCACCGAGAAAATATATCCCAACCGTTCTGAACACCCCCAGCGTATTCCGGTTCTCCTGCTTTTTAGCAATCCACATCCCGATTCAGTTGCACGTGGATTATTTCTGTCGGAACCACACTCTCGAAGTTTCTGGCAACGATTGTTCGAGAGCGACTATCTCTGCTTGCCAGTTGGGGGAATCAACTTGGAACGTTGGGACGAATCTACTCTGAAACTGCTAGGGAAATTGATGCTTGAGGGCAAATACGAAAGTCGTTTCCTCCTCTATTTTCACTGCTTGTTCCCGATCCCAACAAGGCAACTGGCGGATTTGAAGAGGCTTTTTAAGTCGGCACCGCACCTGTGGGCAAAAATCGAAAGGTCTGGTATGGAAGAGTTGGGCAAATTGACAAAGGATGAACGAATCAAGCACATTGTAGTCTTTGCCGGCCCAACATTCCAGGCGTTAACTGGAGCAAGTGTAGAGACTTACAAAGGATGGCGGAATAAAGTCAAGCACTCTGTAGACGATTACCTGAAAGATAGAGATACCGGAAAATATTGGACAAGCCTCTCCGCAGGTTATGCCAAAACGAAATTGGGTTCAAATGATGTCGATGTTCATCTCGGTCTAGATACATGGGCAAAAAACATAGGCAAGGGAATGGGAAAACGCTATTTCACTTGGGTTCTCGATATGATTTTTACCAGAATTATAGAGACTACTTAGTGGTAATAAAATTACCACTATGGTGGAGCTTCGGTACTCGAACCGCTGAGCAAACACCGGCCTTAGTTGTAGGACTTGCTCTTAAGGCTGCCAAAATGGTTACAGCTTGAAATAGTGTGTTACCGTGATGACATTTGTCCCGAATGTGTGGTTTGTGGCACAAACACTAAATTTGTTGGGACTGAGTAGCCTAGGTTGCACAAGTTAGCGGTTTGTTCGCTACTGATCAGGCAAAGGTGGAGTTCGCATAGTTATCGTATGCGGAGGCTGAGATACATGGGTAACACTCATGGTATGGTTAGTAATGATATTAACTTACCATAAGGAGTTACCAGGATGAGAAAGTCAACCAGCTTCTACTTCTTTAAAAGAAAGCCCATTATTCTGGAGAATAGGTATGAGCACTGGAGAGGGGTGGCAGACCTTTTACGCTTTACCACCCGTGAGAGACTGAGAGTAGAATGGATAGTCTTCTACTATACCGCGGGAAAAGAGAATGCCGCCCTCACTGCCCAACACTTCGGCATCTCAAGGAAGACCTTCTACAAATGGTCCAAACGCTTCAGGGACTCAAAATACGATGTTCATAGCCTGGCTGATAGGTCTAGAGTTCCCCATCGTAAGAGGCACTGGGAAGTGACCCTCATCCAGGAAGAGAGGATAAGGCGCTTGAGGAAGAGATATCCCTGCTATGGCAAAAAGAAGCTGAAGGTTCTCTATGAGAAGGAATATTCTGAGGAGCTCTCCACCTGGAAGATTGAGAGGGTGATTCGAAGATATAAGCTCTATCCCGACCAGAGGAGGGCAGAGAAAATTGCTAGAAAGAGAGCCAGAGCTTGTCAGAAACCAAAGAAGAGAATCACACAGCTAGTGAAGGAAGGGAGACCCTGTTTCCTCGTTCAGCTTGATACCATTGTTATCTACTGGAATAGCCTTAAAAGATATATCCTGACTGCCGTGGACCATGCCACCAAGCTAGGCTATGCCCGGATGTACAAAAATAAGAGCTCCCGGGCAGCAGCAGATTTTCTTTATCGTCTCCGCTATCTTGTCAACCAGCCCATAGAAAACTTACAGACGGATAACGGAAGTGAATTTGCTTTAGAGTTTGAAAGGGCGACCACAAAGTTAAACATTCAAAGGTATTTTTCAAGGGTAAAAACCCCTAAGGATAACTCTGAGATAGAAAGGTTCAACCAGACCTTAGAGTATGAATGGCTTTACAACTTTAATCTATCTTTAGACCCTGAAGAGCTCAATCCCGGGCTAACCGAATGGCTTATAGAATATAACTTCAATCGTCCACACCAATCCCTTGGCTATCTTGTCCCTGTGGAGTATATTGAAAAGGAACTTGCTAAAATCCGTAGCCCAGTGTTACCTATGTGGTCAGCCAGCACACGCTATTGACTAAAACATTATTTAATTATATTATCTTATATTATCCCACATAGAATGTGAGAAACAAAAGCAAACATGTAATTCGTTGTATTTGTGTACGTGAATTGAGAGAAAGGTGCTTCGGTTAGGAGAAGCTATAGTGAAACGCCAGATTCCGCTGACACCAATGGTTGTTGCCGAGTATTGCCAGGTAAGCAAGAGCACTACTCTGAAGTGGATTAAAAATGGCAAACTACAGGCATTCAGGCTTCCCAGCGGTCATTACCGCATTGACAAAGAGGATTTCAGAGACTTCCTTGAGCGGTGGGATATACCAATTAAGGAGGAGCTCTTTGGATCCGAATCTGAAAAGAAAGGAGGTAAAAAGTAATGGCAGTACAAACTTCTATGGCGCCTTCAGGGCTGGCCGAGGTTCTCGACCGGATTCTGGACAAGGGCATCGTAATAGATGCCTGGGTCAGGGTTTCCCTGCTTGGCCTCGAGATCCTCACTGTTGAGGCTCGCGTGGTCATTGCCGGTGTTGAGACCTACCTGAAGTATGCCGAGGCAGTCGGTCTTACTGCTCCAGCAGCCTAAGACCAAAATGAGGGGGGTTTGCCAAGGTACCCTTAGCTTGTGTAAAGCGTGCCTTGCCAAAGGTCTCCCACTATCCAAGTGGAGAATGACATGGAGGAAATGGTTTTAGACCTTATCAGTTCTTACGAAAACAGAATCTGCGTGGTGGAGAAGCTGGTTACCACTGCAGATTCCGATGAGAGTCTGTCTGAGCTTGGCAAAGAAACGGAAAAACTAAAAACCACGCTACGAGAAACACTAGTTAATAACTGCTCCTTGCGGCGGAAAGACTTCAACAAACTGATGGAAAGGATGCTTTCCGATTTCGAGAAGGACAAAAAGAAAATCGAGGAAGAGCAACAACAGGTTAGGGATAAAGTTAAGGGGTACCTGAGTGAGCAGAAAGAACTAGCCGCCTCCCTAAGGGAAAAGTTAGCCAGATTTGCCACGGATGCAGAGAAGGATAGCCTTAAGGCGGCGATACAGGAGTTTAAGACCGCATGTCAAGATAAAGCAGAGCAGGTTTTTGTTCTGCTTCGTGATTTCCAGTCACGCTTAGATGTCTTTCAAAGAGAGCAAGAGGAAGTAAACCATAAGCTGCAAAGACTTGTGGACAGAGGTGAAACCTTGAGGATAGAAGACCTGAGGCAGGTTGAGGCAGCGAAGGCATGTCAAGATAGAAAAGCTGAGAGGGAATTACGACGAGAGGATATAGAAAGGCTATTGACTCATTTCAGACAACAGCGCCGGAGAAATAGCTGATATCGGCGACGATATATAAAACTAAATAAAGGAGGGTCGAGATGGAAATTGCACTTGGAATGAAAGAATTGACGCAGGACATCGCTTCTTCCCATAAGGGTAGGGCGAAAAGGCTTGGGGAGATAAAGGGAGAGGCGACTCATACAAGAGAGGAAGCCAAGGACTTAATAAAGGGCTTCCAAGCCTGCCGTAAGGAACTAAAGGCTGAATTAAAGGAGGCTTCGACTGCCTGGCAAGGGTTAACGGCGGCAAAAGCAAAAAAACAAAGGAAGGAGGACTAAGAAATGGGAATCGCGACAGGAATGAAAGATATAGTTCAGGACATTGTGTCTTCTCGTGATGCAAGGGTGGCTGAGCTTGGGAAGTCGAAAGACGAAGTCAAGGAGATGCTTGGCTCTTTTGATGCTTCTCATAAGAAAATGGGCACCCAGTTGAGGGGAGATTTAGCTCAGGACAAGGCAAAGGTAAAATCTAAAGTCAAAGCCATGCGGAATGGTTTTCAAACCGAGCATAAGGAGATGCACTCAGCATTGCGCAAGGATTTGGCTGGGTATAGCGAGACAATAAGGGGAGAGACGGCCAAGATGCGTCAAGAAACAAGGGCTACTCACAAAGAGATGAGCGCAGAGTTAGAGAAGAGTTTGACTGAAGGCGTGGCAACGCGAAGGTCTGAGGTCAAGAGCATGCGCAACGATTTCCACAGCTCGCACAAGCAGACCAGCGCACAGCTAAGGAAAGAGCTGGCTGATTATGATCAAGGTATAAAGAGCGAAGTTGCAGGAAAGCGGCAGGAGACCAAGGCGGACCTAAAGGAAGCCCGAGCTGCTTGGCAGGGGATGGCTCAGGCTATGGAGGCAAAGAGGGCTGGGGTAAAAGTGCCGCCAAAGAAAGAAAAGATTAAGGTCCCTGTAATGGAGAAAGAAGAGGCTCGTGCAGTGGAGGAGGAAGTGCCTGACCTGGAGGCAAAGCTGCGAGCAATCATTGCTTTACATCCCGAGGGGATAACTCTGGCAGAGGTAGCTGAGAAACTTGGTGTCGTTCCCGTCGTCCTTGGGAGAGCGTCAAGGAGCCTTCTGGAAAAGGGGTTAATCCGCAAGGAAGAGAAACTCTACTTTCCAGTAGCGAGTGAGTGAGGAGGTGCCGGATGATAAAGAAATCGCCAGGATACATCAAGCTTCAGGGCCAAACTAAGGATAGCTCTGATATACCGGGAGTGCGTGATATTAGAAGTGCCAGCTCAATGTTCATGACAAGAGAGGAGCGGGAGTCTGTGAAGTCGGCTATGGACTTTAGGGCGTTGGGTCGAGAGGCGGGAAGGGAGAGGGATAAATTTGCCCGCCAGGATGCTACGGTAGAGAAGTTCCAGAAAAACTACTATAAAGCTAGAGAGAGGCTGGCAGCCAAGATAAACAAAAACCGGTCCCTGATGGAGCTGAGGCGCGAGCTGCAAAAGAGACGCCGAATGGGAGAAGACCCTGACCCAGGAGGATGCAACACTAAAGAAGCCAAATCGCCTGTTGACCAGGGAGGTTTTAATGAGGTAGAACTGAGGTATTAATACTTGATAAGGAGGAGAGGAAATGTATGCCAAAGTTGATGTTCTTGTTCCTAAGCCCAGGGCGGATTTCGTTGAAACTCCTTTTATAAGGGAGCTAACCGGTCGTGCCCTCAATTATATCAGGATTGGCTTTCCCGTCCACTTAAGTGGGCCGACCGGCGTGGGCAAGACCACTTTGGCCTTCCACCTGGCTGGTCAGCTTGCTCGACCAGTGGTCTTGATTCATGGCGACTACGAGTTCGGCACTTCCAACCTTGTTGGTGGATTATATGGCTATAGCAGAAAATATTTGAGGGATAATTACATCCGCTCGGTACTAAAGGTCGAGGAAAATGCCACCCAGCAATGGATGGATGACCGTTTAACTGTTGCCTGTGAGCATGGCTTCACTCTGATCTATGATGAATTTACCAGGTCGAGACCGGAGGCAAACAATGTCCTGCTTTCGGTGCTAGAAGAAGGAGTCCTTCCCCTCTCTCTGGTTAGAGGTGGGGGGAATTACCTAAAAGTTCATCCTAATTTTAGCGCTATTCTCACCTCTAACCCGGAGGAATATGCCGGGGTGTACAAAAGCCAGGACGCCCTCCGTGACCGCATGGTGACCATAGAGCTGGGCAATTTCGATGAGGAAACCGAAGTCGCCATCACCCAGGCGAAGTCTAAGCTTTCCTTAGAGGACTCCCGGCGCATCGTCAGTCTGGTGAGAAATGTCAGGGAAGCTAAATCCAACAAGCTCACGCCTACCGTGCGGGCTTGTATCATTATAGGCAAGATATTAACACTGAAAGGCGAGTCACCTTTTGGCAGTAACCATGTCTTCAGACAAACCTGCGAAGATGTTTTAATGCCTGAGGTTCCCAGAGAGGAAAGAGGAAGAGTTAGCCAGGTGATAGTTGATGCTATTAAGGAAGTCTCTGATGTTACATAAATGTGGCTTTTGTCAGGGAACGGGAGAGGTCTGCCGTTCCTCAACCTCAGGCTCTATGGTATGCCAGGTTTGTTCTGGCAGAGGCATGGTTGGGGTTGAAGAGCCTGTGGCTAGGTGTACTTTTTGTAAAGGAACGGGCAGGGATCCCTATAAATATCCTCAAGCCCTGGTCACTTGCCCTGTTTGCCGAGGCAAAGGGATTGTCACCTCAAGGGAACCAAGCACACAATCACCCCATGCCGGAGAAAAGGGTGACAGGGCAAAGGAGGAGTCTAACATTGGTTCCCTTTTCCAATATCCAATGTCCCGTTTGTAGGAATAAGAGCAGTGATGCTGAAAGGAGGTCTGATGTTACATAAGTGCGCTTTTTGTCAAGGGACAGGGAAAGTGCGCCGTTCCTTCAAACATGGTTTTAGCACATGTCAGGTATGTTCCGGAAGAGGAATGAATTATGTGGAAGAGCCTGCTGTCACCTGTGTCTTCTGTGGAGGGACGGGCATACAGCCCAACGCCTATCCATATGCACTGCTTACTTGCTCTGTCTGCAGCGGTAAAGGTGTCGTTACTTTAAAGGAGCCAAGCATCTTATGCCCTGATTGCTCCGGAGCAGGGAGAACGGTTGATGGCAGACTTTATTGCCTGACCTGTAAGGGCAAGGGAAGAGTGGAATCAAAAGAGAGTGGGGTAAAGGTTTGAAATGAACACCGATGAGATAATTAAAAAGGCGCAGGAGGACTTTGCCCGACTTAGCAAAATACCAGTTGACGGGGTTACCGGCCTGGCTAAGGCAAAGGAGGGGTGGATAGTCTCGCTAGAGGCGCTGGAGAGAAGGGCCATCCCTGATACCATGGATGTATTAGGGCTATATGAAGTCCGTCTGGACAATGAAGGTAATCTTCTTGGCCTTGGCAGAAAGAAATTGCGTAAGCGTGGTGAAATGGAAGAAGAATAAGCTGTAAGGATTAACAATTGTAACTACACAGCCGCACTGGGTGTCATTCCGAACTTGTTTCGGAATCCCAAAACAGAGATGCTGAAACAAGTTCAGCGTGACAATAGGGGTGAGTAGTTACTAACAATTAAAGAATCTGCTAATCCTGAAAACTTAAAGCGGAATAAAGGAAGAGATGAGATGACAGAATGGAACAAGTGCCCCGGCTGTGGAATTACAATTAGCGGTGTTCCTGATTACTGCCCCAATTGTGGCGAGCCCTGGACCATAGAATGCCCCAATTGTGGCATAACTTGGCGTTTCTGGGAATATACCAAATTCTGTCCCAATTGTGGGGCACCAACGGAGAAGCACGGCGTCACCAGGGGCAAGCAAAGGCAGGTGACACCGGAGGTTGGTAAGCCGAGGGTTGCTTCTTGAAGACAGCCAGGGCAAACAGGCAAACTAGTAGCTCTCTTATTGAGCTGCCCTTGATGGCAGTTTTTGCTGATTTTAGTGAAAACTGATAAACTAATAGCTGAACACTTACAGCAGGAGGTTTGATATGGCGGAAAAGGAAGAAAAGGAAAAAATCGAGATTGACTTTGGTATGGGGAAGATGAGTTTTGGTGGACTGTTCAAAGGGATAGGCAACCTTATTGACCTGGCCTCTAAATTGAGTGAAGAGGCGGTGGAGAAAAAGGGCGAGATTAAAGGCTTGCCCAAAGGAGCCAAAGGTGTCTATGGCTTTAGTGTAAGAACCCTAGCAGGTAAGCCAGTAATTGAGACTTTTGGCAATATAAGGGAAACAACGAAGGGACCGGTGGTAGAGGAGGTCCGAGAGCCAATAGTGGATGTTTTCGATGAGGAAGACCATATTTTGGTTATCGCTGAATTGCCCGGAGTATCAGAGGATGAAATCAAAATCGAAGCCGCCGGAGATATTCTCAATCTTACTGCTTCCGACACGGACAAGAAATACGCTAAGGAGATTCTACTCCCCAGCAAAGTAAAGCCATCATCACTAAAGACTACCTATCAAAATGGGATATTAGAGATTAATCTTGAAAAAGAAAGATGACTGAGATGAGTGTAACGTGGTGAGTACCGATATTAAATCGCTAACCCTTCGTGTTGGTGAAGCGAAACCAAAAGATGTGGGGCGAGGTATTGCCCGAATTGACCCGCGGGACATGGAGAGGCTAGACTCCCAGGTGGGAGACGTCATCCAGATTGAGGGCAAGCGAAGGACGGTTGCCAAAGTCATGCCGGCCTATCCCGAAGACCGGGGAAAGTCCATAATCCAGATGGACGGACTGCTGCGGGGTAATGCCCAGGTTTCACTGGATGAAAAAGTAACTGTGCAAAAAACCAGCTGCTTGCCAGCTGATAAGATAGTTTTGAGTCCCCTGACCCTGACAAGGTCAATCAGCCGAGAAAAAGATGTCAAGTATATTGGTACTTTGCTGGATGGACTGGCGCTGGTAGAGGGGGATACCATAAGAGCCAATCTTTTTGGCACGCGCAGTCAGGATTTCACCGTTGTCAGCACTGTCCCCAAAGGAGCAGTGCTTGTCAATTCCAGAACTAGAATCGAGATTAAAGAGAAAGGCGAAGCCAAGGCTAAAGGTTTTAAGGTCTCCTACGAAGATATCGGTGGACTGGGGAAGGAATTACAGAGGGTCAGGGAGATGATCGAGCTTCCTCTGAAGTATCCCCAGGTTTTTGAAAGACTGGGCATTGACCCACCTAAAGGGGTATTGCTTCATGGACCCCCAGGATGCGGCAAGACACTGATTGCCCGTGCTGTAGCTAATGAGACGGCTGCCTATTTCACTCACATCACCGGGCCGGAGATTATGGGTAAGTTCTATGGTGAGAGTGAAGCCCGCCTGAGAGCCGTTTTTGAAGAGGCTAAGGCCAACGCGCCGGCTATTCTTTTTATTGACGAAATTGATGCCATTGCCCCTAAGAGGGAGGAAATGGGAGGAGAAAAGCAAGTAGAGAAAAGAGTGGTGGCTCAGCTTCTTGCCCTTATGGATGGGCTGGAGTCACGGGGAGAGGTAATCGTCATTGGAGCTACTAACATTCCCAACTCTCTTGACTCAGCTTTAAGACGCCCCGGAAGATTTGACCGAGAAATTGCTATAAGTATACCCGACCAGAGAGGGCGACTCCAAATCCTCCACATTCATACTCGTGGCATGCCCTTGGCTCAAGATGTAGACCTGGAAAAGCTGTCCCAGATTACTCACGGCTTCGTTGGCGCTGACCTAGAAGCCCTATGCCGTGAGGCAGCTATGAATGCCCTGAGGAAGATAATGCCCAGCATCGACTTCCAGTGGGACGAGATTCCGTACGAAACCTTGCTAAAACTTGAGGTGACAATGAACGACTTTATGGAAGCACTGAAGGAGGTGGAGCCATCAGCCATAAGGGAAGTCTTCGTTGAAGTCCCCAATGTAAGATGGGAGGACATCGGTGGTCTGCAAGAGGTGAAGCAGAAATTGATTGAAGCCGTGGAATGGCCACTAAAATATCCCGACTTGTTCCAGCAGGCAAATACAAAACCTCCAAAAGGTATCCTCCTATCTGGACCTCCGGGGACGGGGAAAACTCTGGTGGCGAAGGCTTTGGCCAATGAGAGCGAGGTGAATTTCATCTCAGTTAAGGGACCAGAGCTCATGAGTAAATACATTGGGGAGTCAGAGCGAGGCGTGAGGGAGGTATTCCGAAAGGCAAAACAAGCCAGTCCTTGCATCCTCTTCTTCGACGAGTTTGATTCGCTGGTTCCCGAGCGAGGGCTGGGAGGAGATTCTCAGGCTACCGAGAGGGTGATTAGCCAGTTTCTCACCGAGCTAGATGGGCTGGAGGAGCTTAAGGGGGTGCTTGTTTTGTCTGCTACCAATAGAAAAGATTTAATTGATTCGGCTATCTTGAGACCGGGGAGGTTCGATTTCATCCTGGAATTTCCCCTGCCTGATGAAAAGGCGCGGCAGAAAATATTCAGTGTTCACACCCAAGGCAAGCCTTTAGCCCCTGATATCGCCCGGGATGTTTTAGCTCAAGAGACGGAGGGCATGGCAGGTTCGGATATAGCAGCTATATGTCAGGAGGCTTCCATGGTAGCAATTAGGGAACTTATTAAAGC
>Ga0210056_1004409_pt1 | contig 11032 bp, 7 predicted proteins | sample CryGeyCG2014_080_2_FD_183965 | JGI IMG/M metagenome (GOLD analysis project Ga0210056, IMG submission 183965) | Groundwater microbial communities from aquifer - Crystal Geyser CG07_land_8/20/14_0.80 (SPAdes) (version 2) | ecosystem: Environmental > Aquatic > Deep subsurface > Groundwater | place...
CGGGATAAACTCTGCGAAGCAATCCGCTTGTCGTTGCGAGGAAGAAAGTGACGAAGCAATCTATCATAGATTGCCACTCCTTCGACTACGCTCGGGATCGCAATGACCATTTACCATTAATTTATTCATTTAAACATTTATCAATCAGAATAATTAAGATTTCAAAATCCAGAATTCATAATCTAATCCAAAATCTAAAATTAAAAATAACAATAATTCTCAATTCTAAATTAGATTATTAACTTTGAGATCTTAATTCTTAATTTTGTTCTAAATGGTCACAAATAAATGTAATTGTTCATTATTTTCTGTTATAATTAAAAGTATGAAAATATGGAGGGTGGTTAGAATCCATAAGTTTTTGATTTGGGTTATGGTTTTGGCGTTGGCGTTAGCCATTGGTTTTGGTTACTTCGCCAAGAAATTTACGACTAATGTTAAAAAAATCTCTGAGGCGGAAGGGTCGGTCTATTTTGAGAAAGCTAGAAAAGCGCAGGAAGAAGGCGATCTGCAAAAAGCTAAAGAACTCTACGAAAAAGCGCTCCAAGCTGGGGATAACGAAGCATATCTCGAAAAATATGCGCAAGTCAGTTATGGTTTGCAACAGTTTGACGATTCAATTGAGTCGTACACAAAATTGTTAAAACAACGGCAAGACAGCGCCAGCACTTGGAACTCGATCGGCAATGTCTATCGGGACAACGGCAATAGCGATAAAGCGATAGAGAGCTATCAAAAAGCCATCGCAACAGACAGCCACTATATCGTTGCTTATACCAATTTAATTAACCTCTATCTTTTGCAAGCTAATAACGAGAAAGCTAAAGAAGTATTAGAACAAGGATTAAAAGCCAACCCAAATGATGCAAATTTGGCTGGGATTAGGAAAAATATCAAATGATAACAAATGATAAATTTCTAATTAACCTAATTATTCTAATTTCTAAAAAAATCCCAAATCCCAATTTATTAATTAGTCATTTATTAGGTCAATTAGAGCAATTAGAAATTAGGTCAATTTAATTATTACTCAACTTACAATGCTAAATCATTTTCATAATTTGCGTCATCACACTACGCATAAACTCCACAATCATTTGTGCGGGCGTTGGGGTTGGTACGACCGGTGGCACAAGCATCCGGCGCACCACTATATTCATTTTGGCATATTTTTAATTTATATTTTTTCAATTTTTATTGGCGGATTATATAGCTTTTATCCGCAAGGAGCCAGCGCATCGTCCGACTACACAATTTCTACCAACACCGTTTGGTGCGACAGCGACGATCTGCCAAGCGATATTGGAACGCTAACTATCAACAACGATGTAACTCTAAAGATTGGCGGAACAACCGGCAATGCGACCGGTGGTTACAAAGGCGGAGCGCCAACCGACGCTTGTTCTCTGGATGCGAGTGGGATTACAGTCGCTGGATCGGGTAATTTGGTAGTTAACGGAATGCTCTATGTCGTCAGCGAATCGAGTACTAACGACGATGGAGTTGGTCATACTTTTAATTTTACTAATGTGACAGTCGCCTCAACCGGTGTCATTAACGGATTCGCTTGGGGCTATCCAAATGGTTATGGAACTGGAAAAGGATCTTACAGTTCTTGCGGATCGGGAGCGGGTCATGGAGGCGCCGGGGGATCGGGTAGCGCCGCTTGTAGTTATCTACCATCTGGCGGAAGTACATATGGTGATAGCGTTAATCCAATAACCTTAGGATCGAGTGGTGGCACAGACCAAGGCGGGCAGGGCGCCGGGGGGAGTGCTATTACAATCAATTCTTTATCGGGAACAGTTACGGTCGATACGAGTGGAATTATTAGATCCGATGGTCAGTCAAGTTATACTGCTAATTCAGGTGGTGGCTCTGGAGGTTCAGTTCTTATCAACGCAAATGTTATCGCAGGTGGCGGGATTATTACAGCGCTGGGTGGATCGGCGGCTAACTCGAACGGCGGAGCCGGGGGTGGGGGGCGAGTGGCACTTCACTATGTCACCTCAAACGCCATTACTCCGAGCGTTGTCAAAGGTACGACCGGCTATGGCGGATCAAACGGGACAACCAATCTAACATCAATTCCAGCAGTCCCCTCTTTAAGTTCGCCGGCAGATGCCTCGGGATCTGGCGCAACTGGAGTGGCTTTCCAATTTTCCACCACCAATGCCGATGCCAGTAATATGCAGTATCAATTTCAAATTGATGACGACAGCGCCTTTGGATCGGTTTTTGAAAGCGCCGATCAAAGCAGTGCGCAAACCGGTTTTAGCGGACAAAACGGCGACGGTTCAACCACCTATACGACAGGAGCATCGGCTACCTATACTCTGCAGGGAACGCTCACGAACAATACGACATATTATTGGAGGACAAGAGCCAAAGCGCCAAGCGGATCTAATTCTTGGGGAAGTTGGTCAAGTAGTCGTTCGATTATTGTTAACGATCCTCCACAAGTATCAATAACTAATTCTCCAAGCCAAGATTCGAGCGGAAATATTGCAATAACTTACAATGTTTGCGACACCAACCATTCCAGCTTGACGATGAACATTCAATATACGCTTAACAATTCCGACTATGCGACCGCTCAAAACGCTGGACTTTCGGGAACAAATAGCTATGGAAGTGTAACCGGTGTTTCCAGTAGTTGCGACTCCCCTAGTTCTAAATCAGTAACTTTTGATCCTTCTGCCGATAGTAATATTCCCGCTTCTTATTATTCAGTTGGATCGGGTAATTTTAAAGTTAGAGTTCAGGCAGTAGATGGAATTGCCAATGGCACTGTTAATTCAACTGCGTCGAGCGCTTTAGAAATGGACAACGCCCTGCCGGCAACAGCGACCCATTCCTCCCCCGCCGATGGTTTTGCGTCGCAAGACAATACGCCGACCCTAACAGCTAGTGCTTATTCCGACAATACAACTATCTCGGCGGCGCAGTGGCAAGTCGATGACACCAACAATTCATTTGCTTCGTTAGTCGTTAACGAAACTGTCACCGACTCTCCGACTAATTCTTATACAACCGCAGAGCTTGGCAACGATACTTTTTATTGGCGGGTGCGTTACAAAGACGCAAAAAATAACTGGTCGGTTTGGTCAACCGCTACCAGTTTTAGCGTTGATACTGTATCGCCGGATGCGACATCATTGACGGTTTTCGACACCTCGGTTGCTAGTAGTAGTCACTACGAACATTACTTATGGTGGGTAGCCGACGACGACCCCAACTTTACCAACTATCAAGTTAAACGATCAACCAACGGGGTTGATTATACAACCGTTTCGACCATTACCGATAGTGCGCAAAATTTCTACATTGATTCCAGTTTAAATTCAACCACTACCTATTCTTACAAAATTACCATCAACGACGATGCCAACAATACCTCAACTTCAGCTGTTGACAGCAATCAACCGGCATCGGCGGATAATACGGCGCCAACAATTTCGGCGATAACCACCAGCGACACCAATTTGACTACCGCCACTATCACTTGGACGACTAACGAAAATGCCAATTCAATTGTTGATTATGGAACGACCACAAGCTATGGATCGTCAATGGGCAATGCCGGAGCTTCTGCTACTTCGCATTCGGTAATTATCACGGGGCTGTCAAATGGTACAGCGTATAAATATCGCATCCGTAGCGCCGATGCCAGTAATAATATGACGGTGGATGATAATGGCGGTGCTGGCTATTCGTTTACCACCAGCAGTGATGCGACCGGTCCAGTAATCTCGTCGGTTGTTTCAAATAATATTACCAATACAGAAGCATTAATTAGTTGGACGACTGGCGAAGTAGCAACCGGAGCAGTCAGCTATTCGACTACCACTGGGTTTGCTTACGCTACGGGGACAGCAGTTACTGGCGCAACGAGTGCCGACACTCAAACTCACACAGTCCAGCTAACGGAATTAACCCGCAATACAGTTTATTATTATTTAGTTCGTTCAACCGATGCCAGCGCTAACACCACCACTTCAGCGCAGGGAACATTTACTACAACTGGTGATGCGACAGCTCCAGTTATTAGTTCGGCGACTATCGGTTCGGTCGGACAATCTTCGGCGGTCGTTAGTTGGTTGACCGACGAACCGGCAAGCTCTAGCGTTAGTTTGGGGACGGATGCCGGTACATATTCAATAACCGGCGAGACGGATGCCAAATTAGATCGCAACCACCAAATTACAGTTTCCGATCTCTTGGCAAATACTAGCTACTATGTTCAAATTTCATCCAGCGATAGCAATTCTAATTCATCAACCAAAAATTATGGCGACGATGCCACTTTAACTTTTACTACTCAAACTGTGCCGTCAATTTCTGCCACCACCGTTAGCGCTACCACCGCTACCACCGCTACAATTTCTTGGACGACCAATATTGCCGGTGATAGTTATATTGAGTATGGCACAACGGCAAGTTATGGTTTAAGACAAGGTTCGACAATACTGGCAACGAGTCACGAAGTGGCATTGACTGGGCTTAGCTCATCAACACTTTATTATTATCGGACACGCTCCTCGGATGCTAACGGTAATTTAGCGGTTAGTGCTAGCGGAACATTTACGACCGAGTCAAGTGTCAGCGCCGATGCGGTTGCGCCAGAAATTTCTGATGTTGGACCAAATGTTTCCGTGACTGCCGATAGTGCTGTTATTACTTGGGTTACCGACGAGGGGGCAAACTCGGTTGTGCAATTTGGTACGACCAGCAGTTTGGGGCAGGAACAGGCGCTTGATGACAGTATCACTTCGCACTCGGTAACGCTCAAAGCGCTCACGCCGTCAACCAAGTATTATTTTAAAGTTCGCTCCAAAGATAGCTCTGGCAATATTGGAGAAAGCACGGTTGAAGATTTTACCACCAAAAGCAAAAGCGATATTTCCGAAGTGGCGATAACCGACATTACCTTGTCGTCGGCAATAATTGCGTGGAATACCACTCGTGCCACGACGAGCGTTCTAAATTATGGAACTTCGTCGAGCTACGGATCTTCAACTGCCGATCAATCCCTTGGCTCGACTACCAAGCACACGATTAAATTGGAAAATCTTGCCAGTGGCACGACCTATCATTTCAAATTAGCTGGCATCGATGACGACAGTAAAACGGTCGAGTCGGACGATTATATTTTTACAACCCAAACTCTACCAATAATTTCTAATTTGAAAATTAGCGAAGTTCAAGCCAATAAAACAACGATTAGTTGGGCGACCAATACTGCAACCGATGCGACTGTGTCGTATGGAAAATCGACAGCCAGCGAACACGACCAGGGCTCGAGCGATCTGTCCACCACTCACACAGTCAGTTTGATCGGTTTGGAAGGACAGACAAGCTATGTATTTATCGCCAAATCACGAGATAGTTTTGGCAATCAAGCGGTGTCCGCAACCAGTTCGTTTACCACCCAAAAAGATATTTATCCACCGGAGATTAGTTCAGTAAAATCGGAAGTTTCGACCGTTGGGCGAGGCGCTAATTCACGCATTCAAGTCATTATTTCGTGGTTGACCGACGAACCGTCCACCTCGCAAGTGGAGTTTGGCACGGGCGTTTTGGGCGCAGACTTGGGCACAAAAACTCCGGTTGACGAAACGCTCAACCAAAATCACATTGTTATTTTGCGAGATTTGATGCCGTCAACCACTTATCGCTTTAGATCGATTTCTAACGACAACGCCAAAAATACCTCCCGCTCCAGTGACTTTACAATTCTAACCCCGGAAAAAGAAGAATCGGCATTGCAAATCATCGTCAAATCACTGGAAGAAACTTTTGGATTCCTTGGCAATATTAAAGGATTGTTTAAATAATAACAAAAATCAAAAATCAACCTGCCCGCCAAGCTTCGCTCTGCACCATACGGTACGAGACTTCGCTGGCGATAGCAGGCGGGAATGACATATCAAAAAGAAAAAAGAAGAATAAATAATTTTGAATTTTACTTTGTCATTTTAAGATTTAAGATTTGCATTTTGAATTCTATATCAATATGAAAACCATCGTAATCGAAGCCCATAATTTGAAAAAAACATTCTTGGCGGGGAAGCCAAACGAGTTTACTGCGCTCGACAATGTCAGCCTTAAAATTCATTCCGGCGAGTTTGTGATTTTGTTTGGTCCATCGGGTTGTGGAAAGTCAACGCTTTTAAACTGCATTGCTGGCTTGGAAGAATTTGATAGCGGAACGGTGCATATTCGGGGCGAAAATATCGCCAAAAAAAGCGAAGACGATTTGGCGCTCCATCGGCGCACTAAAATCGGAATGATATTTCAAGAGTTCAATTTAATTAAGGGCATGAGTGTGCTGGATAATATTGCGATTACGGAACTGTTTTCTGGTAAAAATCAACGGACTCGGAGGCACCGAGCGTTGGAACTTTTGCGAGAATTTGATTTAGGTAAATACGCTAAAAGAAAACCGAGCGAGCTCTCCGGCGGACAACAACAGAGAGTGGCAATTTCTCGTGCGCTGGTTAATAATCCGTGGATTATTTTAGCCGATGAGCCGACTGGGAATTTAGATAGCAAATCGGCACAAGAAGTGATAGAAATTTTGCAAAAATTAAACAAAAGTAAACGAACAATTTTAATGGTCACGCACAATCCCGACCAGCTAAAAGTCGCCGATCGGGTGGTGTATATGAAAGATGGGAAGATTGTTAAAACTTCGTAGAAGTTTTAACAATCATTTATCATTTACCATTTATCAAAAATTTATCATTTAAACATATATCAATTAAATAAAAATGAACCAACGGGTAAATTAATGACCAATATGTCCAAATTAATCAATTCTTGGTATCAAATGGTAAATGAAATATGAATAAATTAATGATCAATGATAAATGGTGTATGATAAATAAAGTATGAGCAAAACATCACATACAATCCGTTACATCGACATTTTCCGGGTGGCGCTGGGCAATATTTTAGGCAATAAACTCCGTTCGTTTTTGACCGTGTTGGGGATTGCGGTTGGAATTGGGGCGGTGGTATTTTTGGTCTCTTTCGGTTTTGGTTTGCAACAGCTGACTATCAATAAAATTACCTCTTCTTCGGCGGTAACAACTATTGATGTGTCGCAATCCAGCTCGACCGTTTTGCGCTTAAACGATGAAACTTTAAAGCGTTTTAAAAATATTAAAAATGTGGAATCGGTCTCCCCGATTCTGTCGGTTGCCAGTCAAGCGGGATTAAATACCATCACCACCGATATAATTACGCTCGGGGTGGAAGAGCAATATTTTAAATTGGAACAACCAAAATTTGTCGCCGGGAATAAATTCGCCACAAAAAACGAGATTGTGGTTTCAGATGCGGTCAGTAAATTATTGACGATAGAAAATCCGATCGATATTTTAAACAAAGAAATTTCATTAGAGCTATTTTTAGCGCTGGGAGAAAACGGACAAAGTTTGGAACAAAAAAGCGTTAAAGCTAAAGTCGTTGGCGTGGTGGAAAACCCATCCGGCATTGTCTATTTTCCACTGGATAATTTAACCGCTTATGGCGTCAAAGAATTTTCGCAAGTTAAAGTTAAAGCCGATGATGCGGGAACGGTTGAAAAAATTAAACAGGAGATTGCCGATTTAGGCTTTCAAGCCAATTCGGTTTCGGATGTGATAGACGAAATTAATGGCGCATTTCGGGTGATCCAATATGTGCTTGCCGGTTTTGGTTTGATTGCACTTTTGGTGGCATCGATTGGGATGTTTAACACTATGACAATTGCGCTTTTAGAGCGTACTAAAGATATCGGGGTTATGAAAGCGCTCGGCGCCCGCAACCGAGATATTAGAAAAATATTTGTCGTGGAAGCAATTATTATTGCTCTTTCCGGCGGAGTAATTGGCACAACTCTGGCGATGGTTTTAGCTGGGGTTATTACCACCGGACTTAATTTGTTAATCTCTGCTACCAAAGGCGACAAAATTTCATTGTTTGTTTTCAACTGGCAATTTATTGTAATCATTTTGGCACTGACATTGGTTGTCGGCATTATCACTGGCATCTACCCCGCCCGCCGAGCCAGTAAATTAAATCCCCTCAATGCGCTAAGGTATGAATAAAATAATTCAAAATGCAAATCTCAAAAATCAAAATGACAATTCAAAATTAAAAATGGTAAGAAGATTTCATACGCCCAAATTATTAAAATTAGAAAAATCATTGATCGGTTGGAAAATTGATAATTGAAAAATTAAAATAATGATCAATCATTTGAATAAAATCCGCCACTCCGGAAGTGGTGGATTACACAGCAAGTTGATGTTTTAGGATAATTTGAGATAATAAGAGCTATGGCAGAAGTAAAAATTGCTATTTTCAAAGGCAGAAATATCCGTAAAATCATCTATAAAAATGAATGGTGGTTTGTCATTATTGATGTGGTATTGGCATTAACGGACTCTATTCAGCCTGATGGCTATATTAAAGATATGCGTCGTCGTGACCCTGAACTGTCAAAAGGGTGGGGGCAAATTGCCACCCCCCTTATTGTCCAAACTCTAGGTGGCAAACAAAAAATGAATTGCGCTAATACGGAAGGAATTTTGCGTATTATCCAATCTATCCCCTCGCCTAAAGCTGAGCCGTTTAAGCGCTGGTTGGCAAGAGTCGGTTACGAACGGGTGCAAGAAATAGACGATCCGGAATTGGCAACCAAACGGACTCGGGCGTTATACAAACTCAAAGGTTATTCCGACGGTTGGATAGAAAAAAGGATGCGAGGAATCGCAATCCGTGAAGAATTAACCGATGAATGGCAAAAACGAGGCGTAAAACATCATAAAGAATTCGAGATACTGACTGCAGAAATATCTAAAGCGACATTTGGCGTAACACCAAGCGAATATAAAAAACTAAAAGGGTTGCGGAGACAGAATCTCCGTGATCATATGGATGACTTTGAATTAATTTTTAATATGCTAGGAGAAAAAGTGACGACTGAAATATCTACGCAAGAAAAACCAAATACATTTATTAAAAATAAGATTGTAGCAAAAAGAGGAGGCAATGTTGCGGGTAATGCCAGAAAGCAGACGGAAAAAGAAATTGGTAGGAGCATTGTTTCAAAGGGCAATTATTTACAAACATCAGAGAGCATTAAAGGTGGTAAAATAAAAAAGCCCCCGACGCAGACGAAACTGCATTAGGGTCCTTTTTGCAGTGATTAAATATATTATTACATAATTTATATCAATGTTAAGATTACAAACAGCAAGAAGTGATAAATCGCAATTAATAATTAATAGATTATTTATTATAATTTATTTTATATTTCTTATATTTCCGCAAAGTGCTTTGGCTCTTACGAGCACTAATTACGGTATTCCGCAGTATCAGATTCCGGATTTTGGCGGGAAAGCAAGTAGCGAGCATTATATTTTGGATGCCACTGGTGGTCCGATTGTCGGGGTGGCAAGTAGCACTAACTACGGTTTAGACACCGGCTTTCCATCGGTTACTGGCGGGACGATTACACTATCTCTAAATTCGGGGACTGTTGATATGGGTGACTTAAATCCGGGAACGCCAATTACAGGGCAAACAACCGCTACTGTTGCTACTGATTCGAGCGCCGGCTACAGCGTGGCAATCGAAAAAAACCAACTGTTAACTCACTCAAATTTAACCAATACGATAGCCGATATTGCCGGCACAATTGCCTCGCCGGCGGTTTGGAGCGGGACAGGTTTTGGTTTTACAGTTTCAAGCGCTACTAATTTGGAAGCCAAATGGGGAAGCGGATCAAATTATGCTTTAATTCCAACGCAAACCGCCACAACTTTCCATACTACCTCACAAGCCATAAACACCCCGGACGCTACGGTAATTGACTACAAATTAGACACGGCGTCTGCTCAACTTGTTGGTGATTATTCTAATATTGTGGCAATTTCGGCAACAGTGCTACCGTAGTTCATTTATCATTTATCATTGATCCCCGTCTGCAGTGACACCTCCCCCGTGTCATCTCGAGCGAAGTCGAGAGATCCCTTGACTTGTTAGATGATTGCCACGCTTCACTCGCAAAGACAGGGTTTAAGGGATTCCTCCGCTCGTTACACTCGGTCGGAATGACATTAGGGAGGCACTCGGTCGGAATGACAGAAGGGAGGGTAGATTGATGTATCAAACCTAGACCCCGAATTTGACACTACGGCGAAAAATGAAATTTTCTTGCATTTTGAACTAAGATTTGGGAAGATACAAGTACTTTAATCTCAAGGGGGTTAGGCACATGAACAAAAAGGGTTTTACCCTGATCGAGCTGTTGGTTGTCATCGCCATTATCGCTATTCTGGCGGCGATCCTGTTCCCCGTTTTCGGACGGGCACGGGAGAAAGCCCGCACTGCCAGCTGTGCCAGCAATCTCAAACAGATCGGGTTGGCAATAATGATGTATTCGCAGGATTACGACGAGTTATTGCCACTTGTCTGGCTCGACGACAACGGCACTGCCGGGTATCAAAGCGGTGATTCAACTTGGGCGGAATTGATCCGCCCGTATGTAAAGAACAGCCAGATATTTAAGTGTCCCAGCGCTTGGGGAGATGACGAGGCGTTGGTGCATCACTACGGTGTAAACAATGCCAACTATGGTACTGGAGATTCATTGACTCCGCCAATTGGTCAGCCGGAATCGGCACTTGTTGGAGATCCGAGTCGAACTTTTTTGGCGATGGATCGCAAAGCCGGTGTTTTGGCTACCCCCCAAATCGCATGGGAAGATTCCAGTGGTCGTTGGGGATTTTCTAACTTCACTGACCGTCACAATGGCGGTCTCAACATCCTTTACTGCGATAGTCATGTCAAGTTTGACCGTCGCACCCGAATCGCCTCGTCTTCGGCGACTTCCGATTGGACTATCGAAGACGATTAGTCAACCCCTCCCCGATTTCCCCGTTTGCCAGCGTAAGCACCTATTGCGCTGGCGATTTTTTTGCTATAATAAAACAAACATAATATTATACACAATGAAAAATTTTATTTCTTTGTTACT
>Ga0210056_1004422_pt1 | contig 11020 bp, 10 predicted proteins | sample CryGeyCG2014_080_2_FD_183965 | JGI IMG/M metagenome (GOLD analysis project Ga0210056, IMG submission 183965) | Groundwater microbial communities from aquifer - Crystal Geyser CG07_land_8/20/14_0.80 (SPAdes) (version 2) | ecosystem: Environmental > Aquatic > Deep subsurface > Groundwater | place...
TACTTTTGTAGATCTCAAATACACCGCCACAAAAGACGCGTCTAATCCCTATATCAAATTTCTACTTTTGTAGATTCAGTCGTGCGCTCAATAATAAATACGTCTAATCCCTATATCAAATTTCTACTTTTGTAGATTTTCTGTACATATCATACATTTATGATAGTCTAATCCCTATATCAAATTTCTACTTTTGTAGATCAAAAGGAGAGAAAGCGTACTTGCAAGTCTAATCCCTATATCAAATTTCTACTTTTGTAGATAGTATCATATACGGGGGCGAAACAATGTCTAATCCCTATATCAAATTTCTACTTTTGTAGATTACATACATACAATAAATGTATTGTGTCTAATCCCTATATCAAATTTCTACTTTTGTAGATTGGCAGATGAAGAAATTACCACCAAAGTCTAATCCCTATATCAAATTTCTACTTTTGTAGATTTGAAACCCTGCAAGAAAAAGCGGTGGTCTAATCCCTATATCAAATTTCTACTTTTGTAGATTTGTTGTGTTCCCAAGATGAGGAAGGTCTAATCCCTATATCAAATTTCTACTTTTGTAGATTAAGAACCCTCCTCCAGTGTCGCGGCGTCTAATCCCTATATCAAATTTCTACTTTTGTAGATTCCAAATCTATCCCTAGAATCGTATGTCTAATCCCTATATCAAATTTCTACTTTTGTAGATGTAGCGTCTCCGGGAAATGTAAACGCGTCTAATCCCTATATCAAATTTCTACTTTTGGATGCGGCTAGCAACTCGTTTGTCTAACTTTCGTTGACTATAAGCGGTACGAAGGTAAATCCTTCGTACGTTTCGTCCCTGACTTCTTCATTGAAGAGTTTTGTTATCTTATGGATCGCGTTGCCGATCGGGATGACAAGCACGCCGCCTTGTTTCAGTTGATCAACAAGGAGGTGGGGAAGTTTTGTCGCGGCGGCAGAGACCAATATCCTATCAAATGGCGCTCTCTCTTCGAGGCCAAGTTTTTTGCCGCTTTGTGCAATGGAAATATTATTCCATGTATTATATTTTTCTATATTTTTATTTCCGAATGCAACAAGTTCCGGTATCCGTTCAACGCCAAATACTCTGCCCGTTTTCCCTACGAGGCGACCCAAGAGGGCGGTTGTCCATCCTGACCCGGAGCCGACATCAAGAATGGCGTTCCCCGGCTCCACGCCGAGTAACTCCAGCATGAATGCCACCGTCGTTGGCTGTGAGATGGTCTGATTATGTCCGATCGATAACGGGTGATCTTCATATGCCTCTTCTTTGTGCCACGGAAGAATAAAATTCGCCCGGTCAACATCCAAGAACGCCTTGATGACGTTTTGGGAACGAAGTATTCCGACGTTGACCATGTGTGTGATAAGTATCTTCATGTTGCGCGATGGACTTTTCCACTGTTTTTGTGTCAAATTCTTATTTGAATGTTATAATACATCGTAATTTACTAAAATGTTATTGTATGTCATATAGGGTGCTCATGTTTGGGTGGGAATTCCCTCCGCATAATAGTGGCGGGTTGGGTACGGCGTGTTTTGGGCTTACACGAGCGCTCGCAGATGAAGGAACTGACATTATTTTTGTTCTTCCGAAGAAGATCGGTGATGTAAGATCGGGTCGGATGCGCGTTTTGTTTGCCGATACTGCCACGGGAGCAGGTACGATTACGTTCACCGAAGTCGAGTCGGCGCTTGTGCCGTATGCTACTTCTGAAAGCTATATGCTCTCAGGGTCAGAAAATGGCGATATTATTCGTAATCTCTACAGCCGTACGCTTCTCGGCGAAGTAAAAAACTATGCGCTCCGGGCGCGGCAGATCGCACGAAAGGAGCAATTTGACATCATCCATGCGCATGATTGGTTGGCATTTCTTGCAGGGATCGAAGCAAAAAAAGTGAGTGGCAAACCGCTCATTCTTCACGTGCACGCGACCGAGTTTGATCGAACGGGAGGACAGGGAGTGAATAGCGATGTCTATGATATTGAAAAGAGCTCGATGGAATACGCTGACCACATTATCGCTGTCAGCAATTATACCAAACAACAGATCGTTCGACAGTATGGCATACCTTCCGAAAAAATAACCGTTGTGCACAACGGTATCGATCCTGATTTTCGATACAATGTGATTCCTCGTTTGCAAAAAATCAAAAAGCAGAAAAATAAGATTGTTTTGTTTGTTGGAAGGATCACCATACAAAAAGGCCCCGAATATTTTGTAAGAGCGGCAAAGAAAGTTTTGGAGCGTTATCCGAACGCCTTGTTCATTGTTTCCGGATCGGGGGATATGGAACGTCAAATGATGACTGAGGTGGCGTATCTTGGCATTTCTGATCGAGTGATTTTTACCGGTTTTTTGCGTGGAGATGATCTCATCGCTCTCTATCAAGCGGCCGATCTTTTTGTTATGCCGTCTGTTTCTGAACCATTTGGGATTACTCCGCTCGAGTCGATCATTAACGGGACACCGGTGATTGTTTCGAAGCAATCGGGTGTTTCAGAGGTGTTATCACATGCACTCAAAGTAGATTTTTGGGATACGGACGAAATGGCGAACAAGATACTGAGCGTACTTCAGAACGATTCCCTTAAGGAAACCCTCAGAGAAAATGGCCATAAGGAAATCAAGAAGGTCAATTGGAATAGCGCGGCGAAGAAGTGCGTCGCTGTTTATAGTATATTCTTATAAAAATTATTACAGTAATAATCCGTTATGCCGTCAGTCTGTTTTTATTTCCAAGTTCATCAGCCGTATCGGTTAAAAAATTACCGAGTCTTTGATATCGGGAACAATAATGAATATTTTAATGACGACTCAGAGCGAGATGTAAATAATAAAAAAGTTCTTCTCAAGGTCGCGCGCAAGTCATATTTGCCAACGAATGCAATACTCCTTGATCTTTTGCGGGCGCATCCCGATTTCAAGGTGAGTTTTTCTCTTTCCGGCGTGTTGATGGAACAGCTCGAGGAATACTCGCCAGAAACCATGATCTCTTTTCAGAAACTCGTTGAGACCGGGCAAGTAGAGATACTTTCGGAAACATACTTTCACTCCCTCTCTTTTTTGTATTCGAAAGACGAGTTCAGAAAACAGGTGGAGATGCACAAGGAGCGAGTCCGCTACTTCTTCGGTGTTGAGCCAAAAGTGTTTCGCAACACGGAATTGATATACAATAATGATCTTGCGCGCGAAGTCGAGGCGATGGGCTTTAAAGGGGTTCTTTCGGAAGGAGCCGATCATATCCTTGGATGGCGAAGTCCGAATTTTCTCTATAAACCAAAAGGAGCGCAGAACATCAAATTATTGCTTAAAAACTATCGGCTCTCGGACGACATCGCGTTTCGGTTTTCTTCTCGTGATTGGGACGGATACCCGCTTGACGCGCCAACATTCGCGAATTGGGTATCGGCGGTGAACGGCAACGGGAACGTGGTGAATCTTTTCATGGATTATGAGACTTTCGGAGAGCATCAATGGGAAGACACGGGGATATTTAACTTCCTTAAGCATTTGCCAGGCGAAATATTGAAGCATCCTGATAATAATTTTGTCACGCCTTCCGAGGCGATTGACCGCTATCCGGATGTGGCAGAATTGGATGTCCCTCATTTTATCTCATGGGCGGACGTCGAACGCGATCTCTCGGCGTGGCTCTCCAATCCGATTCAACGTGATGCAATCAGTAAACTCTACGCTCTGGAGGAAAAGGTGTTGAGCACGAATGATAAAAAGATTATTAATGACTGGAGGCGGCTTCAGACTTCCGATCATTTTTATTATATGTGCACGAAATGGTTCTCTGACGGCGATGTGCACAAATATTTTAATCCGTACGAATCCCCATACGAGGCGTTCATCTCGTTTATGAATGTATTCAATGATCTGAAGTTGCGTATCGCCGATAGAACTATCAACGAAACCGAATATTTGGTATAATATTTGATATAATAAAAAGCACGATAAACAATAAATTTATTACTTGTAATTTTATATAAAAATATGACACCAAAGAAAGTAAAAAAAACGGTGCCTATAAAAACTCAAACAAAAATTGCTCCGCGAGGAAAAAATGTTATCGCAAAGATGAAAAAAACGGTAACGATACCGGTCAATTCTCGACAGAATAAGGCTGCTGGCTCGGTTAAGCGCGCTACGGGTACGGGAGAGAAAAATTCACGTATGAACGCAAAAAAAACAAGAAGCTTAGTTGTTGCTGTTGGGGGTGGTTGTTTTTGGATGAATGGGGGGACGGTACTGCGTGACCTTGTTGAACTTAAAAACGCGCTTCTCGCCATGAGCAAGGAGCAATATGACTTTCATGCCAACAAAGAACGAAATGATTTTGCGGCGTGGGTTGAAGGTGTTCTTCAGGATGAATTATGCGCGCGTGGTTTAAGAAACTCCATGACAGCCCAAGCCGCATCGAAAGTGATCGAAAAAGCTTTACAAAACTATCATTTATAACAGTTTACACACCTACATATGCCACGATCACTAACACTCGGCAACGGGAATATGCTTGTTTGCCTGGATGCGCACGCAGAGGTGCGCGATTTTTATTTTCCGTACGTTGGTCTTGAGAATCATATCGGGGGACATTATGTTCATCGTGTCGGGGTATGGACTGAAGGTAAGATGAGATGGTTTGACCATCCAAGCTGGCATATAACGGTTGGAAGTAGGGATAGGTCGTTTGTCGGGGATACGTATGCCATCAATGACGAACTTGGACTTCAGATGCATCTTTCGGACATCGTTTACAACGAAAAAAATATATTTTTGAGGCGAGTGAGCGTAAAAAATATTTTACCGCGATCTCGAGAGGTAAAGATATATTTCGGTCAAGAATTCGAAATATATGAGTCTCATCGAGGCGATACTGCGTACTTCGACCCCATCAGCGATTCGATCATTCATTACAATGGCAGGCGAGTTTTCTTGGTACGGGGCTTGTATAAAAACAAGAATTTCGACGACTATACGACTGGCATTTTTAATATTGAAGGGAAAGAAGGATCTTATGTCGACGCAGAGGACGGTCTTTTGTCAAAAAATCCGATTGAACACGGGTATGCCGATTCTGTCATAGGGTTTACGCTCCAGATTGGCGGCGATGGAGAAGAATCTCTCTATTACTGGATTGCCGCGGGCGAAACAATCAAAGAAACACACGAACTGAACGAGTATCTCATATTGAAAACTCCCGACCACCTCATGAAGTCAACGAATGATTTTTGGAACGCGTGGCTCAATAAAAATCATTTCAGTTTTAATTGCCTTGACGACAAGATCGTAACTCTTTTTGGTCAATCACTTTTTGTGATTCGCGCGCATTTTGATAACCACGGGGCTGTCATCGCTTCCAGCGACTCAGACATGCTTCAGCGTGGCAGAGATACATACAGTTATATGTGGCCACGTGACGCTTCGTTTTCCGCAATGGCGCTTGATATGACGGGCAATTCAAGCATATCGCGTCGGTTCTTTGAATTTTCGAACGAAGTGGTTTCCGACGAAGGATATTTCATGCATAAATATCGTTCGGATAAATCGCTGGGGAGCTCATGGCATCCTTGGGTACGCAACGGGGAATTCCATCTTCCCATACAAGAAGACGAAACCGCGTTGACCATTTATGCGCTTCTTGAGCATTATCGCGCGTCGCAAGATCTCGAATTTATTGAGAGTTTATATAATTCGCTGATCAAAAAAACAGCGATGTTTATGGTTGAGTATCGTGATGATTTAGGTCTTCCAAAACCGAGTTACGATCTTTGGGAAGAGAAGTATGGAATAACCACATTCACTTCGTGCGCCGTATATGGAGCGCTTAATGCCGCGGCCAAGTTTGCCCGAATGCTTGGGAAGCAGCGAGGAGGAAATAATTATGCGTCAGCAGCCGATGAAATCAAAAACGCCATCCTTAAATACTTATATGACGAACAGACCGGCAATTTCTATAAAATGATCAATTTTGCCAACGGAGGAATCGTGTATGACAAGACCATTGATATGAGTAGTTTTTATGGCCTCTTTGCCTTTGGAGTTCTCGACATCAATGACCAGAGATTGGAACGATTTTCTCAAAATATTGTCGATCGCATTTCTCCGCGCTCGCCGGTTGGCGGTATCGCTCGCTACAAAGGAGATCTTTACTATCGAAAAAATTCCGATATTCCCGGGAATCCTTGGGTGATTACAACGCTGTGGTTTGCGCAATATCTCATCGCGAAAGCAAAAAATGTAGATGATCTTGACGCGGTGAAAACATGGCTGACGTGGGCATCAAAGTACGCCATGCCGTCGGGAACTCTACCGGAACAAATTGATCCGTTCACCGGCGAGCAACTGTCGGCAACACCGCTTACATGGAGTCATGCGGAGTTTGTTATCACCGTCGTCAAATATATGGACAAATTGGAGGAGATGGGTATATGTAACAAAGTCATCCCATCGGGTACATTATAATAAAAGAGAGAAAGCAGAACGTTTCCATGCACTAGAAAGACACGATTGTTCTATGGTATCATTTATATAGTATGCAAAAAAATAATAATGTCCCAACACTCATCACGCTTTTTGGCGGAACTGGCGATTTGAGCCAAAAAAAACTCCTGCCGGCATTTTTTAATCTCTATCGTGGAGGATATCTTCCCGATTCTTTCAAAATATTGGGTGTGGCGCGAAAACAGCTAAGCGATGACGAATACCGTGGTTTTGTCGCGCGATCAGTATGCGCTGACGATGATGGAAAATGTGATCGCGAAGCAGTTGATTCATTCCTCGGGCATATACTTTATCAATCGGGAGATACCGGAAGTCCGGAAAGCTACAAGATCCTTTCGGAACGGCTTATTGCCGAAGAGACGGCAATCGGGCAATGCGCGAATAAATTATTCTACGTTGCCATGTCGCCAAAATTTTATGACACCTTATTGAGAAACCTTGCCGATTCCGGGTTAACGATTCCGTGTAGCAACGAGACCGGGTGGACGCGTATTCTTATCGAAAAGCCATTCGGTGATGATACCAAAACGGCTCAAGCGCTTGATGAATTACTTGGGTTGCTTTTTAGTGAAGAACAAATTTTCCGAATTGATCACTACTTGGGGAAAGAAACGATCCAAAATATTTTAACCTTCCGTTTCTCAAATGCGATTTTCGAACCGGTCTGGGATAGCGGCCATATTGATCGGGTGGAAATAAGACTGCTTGAAAAAGATGGGGTTGGAGAGAGAGGAGGTTTTTATGATGGAGTTGGCGCTCTTCGCGATGTTGGGCAAAATCATATTCTGCAGATGCTCGCGCTCATCGCGATGGACAATCCGACCATAATGAACGCTGAATCAATCCGAAGAAAGCGAGTCGAAGTATTTGAAAAGCTTCACCATATGGCTCCTGACGAGCTCGAGCGATCGGCTATACGCGGACAATATAAGGGGTACCGCGAGGAAACAAACGTCGATCCGAGCTCAAAAACGGAAACTTATTTCAAAATACGCGCGTTTTTGCATGGTAATCGGTGGGACGGCGTACCGTTCATTCTTGAAAGCGGGAAGGGATTAGGAGAAAAGAAAACGGAGATCAATATATATTTTAAGCGAACGAAGAACTGCCTTTGCTCGCCTGGATCGGAACGGCATCATGAAAATATCCTCACGTTTCGCATCCAACCTGATGAGGGAATATCGATACTGTTCTGGTCAAAGAAGGCGGGGCTTACTTCAGAGCTCGAACCGAACAAACTATCTTTTGACTACCAAACGAATGATGAGGATGACGGTAAAACAATAACAACCGCTTACGATCGTATTTTGCACGATGCTATCGTCGGAGATCAAACGCTTTTTACCAGCACACAAGAGGTTTTGGCGTCATGGAAATTCATTACGCCAATCGTTGATGGCTGGAAAGATACGGAACCTTATAGCTATAAACGCGGCAGTAATGGGCCCGAGTCAGTACATTAATATAAAGTTAATCAATTCAATAAAATGATCATGGACAAAAAAGAGATCGGGTATGTTGGGCTTGGCAAAATGGGTAAAAACATGGTTACCCGTCTTGTTGAAAAGGGGTGGGGAGTTGTTGCGACCGACGTTTCAACGGAAGCGGTTAAAGAAATTTCCGTTATCGGAGCACGGGGGGTTGTGAACGTGCAGGAATTAGTTGGCGCGCTGTCGTCCCCGCGCTTATTATGGGTCATGGTTCCACATCAAGTCGTCGATACGGTTCTTCAAGAACTTGTTTCGAGCTTGTCTCCAGGCGATGTGGTCATTGATGGAGGAAATTCGAACTATAAAGATACTATGCGCAGAGCGGAAGAGTTGGGGGCAAAAGGCGTTGAGTATCTCGATGCCGGAACGAGTGGAGGCCCCGGAGGAGCGCGCAATGGAGCATGCGTCATGGTCGGGGGGAAACGAGAATTGTTCAACCGGTATGAAGAATTATTTCGTGATATGGCGGCGCCGGATGCGTATGGTTATATGGGAAAGTCGGGGAGTGGGCATTTTGTGAAAATGGTACATAATGGAATCGAATATGGAATGATGCAAGCGATCGCGGAAGGATTTTCTTTGATGAAAAGCTCTGACCTTGAACCTGACCTCAAAGAAGTGGCGCGGATTTATGATCATCAGAGTGTCATTGAATCGAGGCTTATCCAGTGGCTTGGGGAGGCATACGAGCGCTATGGCGTTGGTCTTAATGAAATATCGGGCAAGGTGTCGCATAGCGGGGAGGGTTTGTGGACCGTTGAAGCGGCACGGGAGATCGGCGTTCCGGTGGCCGTGATTGAAGAATCACTGAAATTTCGCGAGGATTCGCAATCGAACCCGAGTTATACCGGTCAAGTCGTGTCAGCTCTGCGAAACATGTTCGGAGGGCATGAAGTAAAAAAAGAGAAAGAATAGCGATGCGCAGATGCAGACCGTTGGAAATCTAAAGATCAGTATAAGTGCCGATAAGGAAACTGCCGCGCAAACCGCGGCGGCGGGCATTTCGGAATTTCTTCGTCAAGAAAAAGAAAATGTCCTTTTACTTGTTTCGGGCGGGTCGTCTCTTCAGATACTTGATCATATCAATATTAATTCTTGCGGAGAACATTTGACGATAACCGTGCTTGATGAACGGTTTGGCGTTGCGCGGGAGGACAATAATTTTTTTCAGTTTACCACGACGAAGTTTTATGACCACGCGAAAAGATCAGGATGTCACTTCGTCGAATTTTTACGAGAAACAAAAGAAGACACTGCTGATGCTTTTGAAGTGTCGTTGAGAGCATGGCGAGATGAAAATAGGCAGGGTAAGATCATCGCTATCGTCGGTGTTGGCGATGACGGTCACACGGCAGGGATGATGCCGTTTCCCGAAGATCATGCCCTGTTTGGGCGACTTTTTGAAGGAAATCGATGGATTGTTTCCTATTCTGCTTCAGGCAAGAACCAGTTTCCTTTGCGCGTGACAACCACTATGACATTTTTGAAAACACTTGACCGGGTGTTTGTGTTTGCTACGGGTGCGGAAAAAGGGAACGCGATACGTTCAATAGGTGAAGAAGAGAATGTTGCCAATGTTCCGGCACTTGTTTTACGTGGTCTGCATGGAGTATTATATATTGATGAACAGTTGGCAATATCATCTGACCTGAAAATATAAGAGGTGTACATCTTTATCAAAACTAAGAAAGAACATGTATATACTATTTGATATCGGAGGAACTAATACCCGTGTTGTTCGATCAAACGATTTGAAAGTGTTCAGTGATGTAGTGAAATACGAGACGCCAAAAGATTTTGCAGAAGGGATTTCGAAGCTTGTTGCGACAGCGCAAAGATTGGCTGGCGGAGAATATATCGAAGCCGCGGCCGGTGGCATTGCGGGACCGCTTGACGCGAAGAAGACGATGGCGGTCGGCGGGCCGAACATTCCCGGCTATCACGAGAAACCTTTGAAAAGTGAGCTTGAGAGTCACTTTGGTGCGCCGGTCCATATCGAGAACGATGCTTCAATGGGAACGCTCGGCGAGGCGAATTTTGGCGCAGGGAAAGGGTACCGGGTTGTTGTGTATATGACAATAAGCACCGGCGTCGGTGGAGCACAGACGGTAAACGGAGCGCTTTCTTCGAGTTCAAAGGGTTTTGAGCCTGGCTGGCAGATCATCGACGCGGGCAATACGCTCTGCAGTGGGTGCAGTGAGTATGGTTACTTGATTGATTACATTTCCGGTGCCAGTGTGGAAAAGCGACACGGCAAAAAACCCTACGAGATAACCGATAAAGATTTCTGGGAGAACAAAGCACGCCTGCTTGCTTACGGACTCAACAATCTGGCGGTGATCTGGTCGCCTGATATTATCATACTCGGCGGTTCAATGATGAAAACGATTGGCATTCCGGTTGAGAGTGTGCGGCGTTGTTTGAAAGAGGTTTTGCATATTTTTTCCGAACCGCCAATCATCGAAAAGGCGGTGCTAGGTGATGAGCTTGGACTTTACGGCGCAATGGCATACATTGCGCAAAAGAAGACGCCATGAATGTTGCGGGGCAAAAAGTCGTGAGTTACATTATCAAACTCTCCAAACTGACAAAATCGATCTGGGGTTTTTATATTGTGGCATCTATAGTAATGACGTTTGAGTATGGGATACGGTACAGTATTCATTTTATTGTTGCTCTCATTTTTTTCTGGTGTATCACTAGAGTTGTTTCTTGGTTCTGGCATAAAGTAGAAAAAACTTCCCTAGTTATATCGGAGTAAACTCTATACGACATCGCAAGTCGTATATTATTGTCCGAATAGGGGCTCTTTTCGTTTGCGTAACGAGAGCTTGATAAGTGTGATATAGTGTGCCATATGGCGGCGATTTCATTTGAAACAAAGGAGAAAATCCCGGGGAAGCTTGGCAGAACCGGAGTGCTTTCGACACTGCACGGGGAGATCAAAACGCCAGCGTTCGTTGTTGTGGGGACGAAGGCGACGGTGAAGGCGCTCTCGCCGGAGCA
>Ga0210056_1004426_pt1 | contig 11012 bp, 7 predicted proteins | sample CryGeyCG2014_080_2_FD_183965 | JGI IMG/M metagenome (GOLD analysis project Ga0210056, IMG submission 183965) | Groundwater microbial communities from aquifer - Crystal Geyser CG07_land_8/20/14_0.80 (SPAdes) (version 2) | ecosystem: Environmental > Aquatic > Deep subsurface > Groundwater | place...
TTGTGTATAAGTTTTGTTGCAGTAATATGTGTTTCCTGTAAGGTTTTGGGTGACAGAGAAATTTGAATAAGCACCATTTGGATATGTGATGTTCAAATAAACTTCATCTACCTGCAGGTTGTCTGTAACATTAACAGTAATATTTACCCAGCCATCCACATCATTTTGTGGGTCAGGAATATCCTCTATGTTTGATAACTCAGGTGGTGTGTTATCTATTTCAAACGTTTTTGTTTCTGAGATGTTTTTATTGTTTTCTGTATCATTAACCCATACATAGAATGTGTATATGCCTTTCTCAGAATATGTTTGATTGCAATAATAAATATCGCCTGTCCTGTTTTGGGTGATTGAAAAATTACTACATTCGCCATTCGGATAACTAATATTCAGCCACACCTCGTTTACCACGTAATTATCCGTAATTTCTGTGGATATGTTCACAAAATCATTGACATACTGCAATGTCGGTGATGCAGATATACTCAAAATTTCTGGTGGAGTAGTGTCTGTGATGTTAAATGTTTTTGTTTCTGAAACATTTGCATTTCCACTACCATCAGATGCCCATATAAAATAGAAATATTGTCCTGGCGGAGCATATGTTTGATTACAGTAATACGTACTCCCAGTTACGTTTCCAGTGATGGATATGTTTATTACAGAACCATCTGGATATGTAATATTTAGATACACCTGATTTACCGCTACGTTGTCTGTTACAATTCCTGAAATGTTCACATATTCGCCTGTAACCTGATCTTCAGGTAATGCCTGAACATTTGAAAACTCTGGTGGAGTTGTATCAGCTGCCCCTGTTATATTAAATGAATAGACATTAGAACTATTCCAGTTATTGCTTGTGTCGTTTGCCCATATTGTATAGTTGTACCATCCAAGCATTGTGTATGTTTTGTTGCAGTAGTATGTGCTTCCTGTTTTGTTCAACGTTATAGAAATATTTTCATAGTTATCATTAGGATACGTGATGTTCAGCCATACCTCGCCCACCTGATAGTTGTCTGTTATAACAGCAGAGATGTTTATATACCCACCTGATGTTTCCAGATCAGGGTTTGCTTGAACAGAAGATATCACCGGTTTTATAGTATCCTGGATTGTAAATGTGTTAGAACCAGATTTATTTCCATTGTTTGATGTGTCATTTGCCCAGATAAAATAGGAATATGTTCCTTTAACCGTGTAGGTTGTGTTATAATAATAGTTGTCCGTACCTGAAATTTTTGTCATGGTCGCGTTCACTGGTGTGAAACCAGCTGGTCCTGAGATATTCACCTTCACCTTATCTAACATTGCATCTGTTACGGTAACAGTAATGTTCACCCATCCATTAACCTCCTGAGGATCAGGTGTGTCCTGAGCGTTGGTTATCTCAGGCTTTGTTGTGTCCTGAATTACAAACGTGTGTGTTATAGATGCGTTCTCATTGCTGCTTGCATCTGTTGCCCAAATAAAATATGTATAAGTGCCAAGAACAGAATAACTTGTATTGTAATAGTACGTGTTTGTAGATGGAATCTTTGTCATGCTATTGTTCACAGGTGTAAAACCAGCAGGACCAGAAATATTAACCTTTACGCTGCTGAGACCAACATTGTCAGTCACAACAGCTGTGATGTTGACATACCCTCCTGTTTCCTGAGGATCAGGAGAATCATTCACACCGGATATTTGCGGTTTTTCTGTGTCTGGTGGTGCACCGCCCTGCGTAGAATAAATATATGCTTTTCCGGTATTACTGCTGTAACCCGGTGCGCCAGCAATTACATCATCATATTTATCATTGTTCACATCACCCAAGCCGCATACTGAGAAGCCAAAATTGTCATTTGGACTTTTTCCATAATTTGTTTTATCAGCAGCACCTGCGCACATACTTGTACTCATTATTGAGCTGTTGCCATAGAGCACATAAACCGCACCTGTATCAGATGCAGTTCTGTCATTGCATGGTGCGCCAACAACTGTATCATTAATCCCGTCATTATTTATGTCCCCAGCCCAGGCAACTGAGTAACTGAACTTATCCAAGGGCATTTCACCTGTGATAAATGTTGTTGATGATGGTTTTTTGCCGGTTATGACAACATCATCTACCTCCCACCAGTAGTCATAGTTTGCTACATATCTCCATCTGAGTTTAACATTTGATTCACCAGCAACATAATTGGAGATATCTACTGTTTTTGTTTCAGTTGTAACACTTGTTGTCCCATCACTCTGATACAATAGTATGTTGTATGCCCAGCTTGTTCCACCATCTATACTAATATTAAGTGCACCATACTCTGTTTTATCAGTATAATCCTTGTAACTACTCCAGAATTCTACTGCTATTTTTTTATATTCTGAGCAGTTAATTACTGGAGAAATTAACCAGTCATCCATCGTACCACTACCAGACAAATCAGAACTAACCTCATTCTGCCAGCTGCCATGATCCGTTCCATCAGGTGTTGTGGTCAATTTCCAGTGAAACTTACCAGCACCACCGTGCACCTCTGTTGTCCAACCCAGTTCAGCATAGGTAGGAGACCCATCACCCTCAAAATCCTCTGAGAAGATTGTTTCACTTACATAAGGCTCTGTTGTCATTACTGTGTTGCCATAAAATATGTATGCCCTTCCCTGGTCGTTGTTGTACTTGGGTGCGCCAACAACTATGTCATCATAACCATCACTGTTTACATCCCCGAGATTTGACACCGAGAAGCCAAAGTTTGTGGTTGACTCACCTGTTAGGGTGATGTTTGCTTTACACTCAGTTTTTATGTCAAGTTTCACATGATCAACATTGAGCGCCTCAGTACTCACAACCTGATATACGCCCCATACAAGTTTTCCTGTCGCAGATATGTATGTGGAAAAGTCAGAGGTTAATGAGCGGGTCATTGTAGAATCTGCTCCCGCTGGGAAATTCACAGTAGCGCCAACCTGTGTCCAAGAGGCACTCTGCTCCCAGGCCGCACCTGCCTTCATAACATATATTTTCATATCACTAGCTACAGCAGAATAGCCCTCAAAAGTGAAATCAATCTGCGTAATACTGGCTGGGCTCTGGGTGATGCTGTTTATCTCGAACCACATAAAAATCTGGTCCAGAGCACCTGGGTCGACAGTTGTCCACCTTGAGTTATCGCTTGCGGAGATTGCTGTGTACTGAGCATTTGTCGCCTCTACCATAGTGTTCCTGTTGGCAGCGTCGCCAGCAAACGGAAAAACATCAACATCACATGCGTACGCGTCGTGCGGTCCTGCTGTGGTAACGCCCACATAATTATAGGTTACTAATCTTAACACAGCAAAATCGTTTTCCATTGTTGAACTTCCGTAAAAAATGTATGCAGTGTCTGCACCAGGTGCGCCAACAACCACATCATCATAGCTGTCACCATTCACATTACCAGCACCTGAGACTGAAAAACCAAAGTAGTCAAATATGGTTGCTCCTGTCAGATTCACGTCAGCGCTTGTTACACCGATAGTTCCTGTTAGCCCAGAGTCACCGTAAAAGATGTATGCCGCACCGCAGTCCACCCATTTTCCATCTGCAGAATCGTTGTAAGGTGCGCCAACAATAATATCATCGTTATCAGCATTGTTCACATTACCTGCACATGAAACAGAGAAACCAAATCTGTCCCCATTGCTGCCCCCATTTAATATTACATCGGCATTGTTTGCATTATAACTTGGATTCCATGCTCCTCTGCCATAAAATATATATGCGCTCCCAGCAACTGTAGTTGTGTTTCCAGGTGCTCCTATAATGATATCATTATATGCATCACCATTCACATTACCAGCACTGCTTACACTCCATCCAAAATGGTCATTTGCATTTGTCCCATATATCTTTACATCGGCATTTGCTGCATCCAGATTCCCAGGAGACCAGGTTGTTCTGCCAAAAAATATGTATGCTGCACCTGCATCAGCACCGTTGTTGTCATTGTAGGGTGCGCCAACAACTGTATCGTTATATCCATCACCGTTTACATCCCCTAGATTAGAAACGGAATATCCGAACCAGTCACCGGAAAATGCGCCAGTGCCGCTGACAATCTCATTTAAAGGGTCAGGTGGTTTTATTGTGAAATCATCATCACTTGTATCATTTCTATTTTTTGTTCCATCATCTGCAGTAACCTTTATCCTAATATTTGTTGACTCTATATTGGGTATATACCATGTATAACTCCCATCATTCGCCTCATTTGTAGCAATAGGATAATCATATGATAGACCACTGTTTGTTGAGTATGTGATATTGATGTTTAATGCGCTGCTGTTGCTTGTGTTATAAACATCAACAGCCTCCCACTCGATAATGTATGAGCTGCCTGCAATCAGTGTTTCATTTCCATTTGGATTGTTTAGTTTTACACAGGGTCCTGGTCCTATTCCCACCACCCAATGATGTGTTTCACTTCTACCGCCAACCCAATAATTATCTTGAAATTCCACATCACCTTTGCAGTTGTCAACCATTACATAGAGATAATTTGTAGTAGATACATCAAGACCTATTATTGCATCTGTGTTACTTACATCTGCAACATAATTTGATTTAACCCCTGGTATTGCACTTGCAGTCACAGGCGCATCTTTTCTCACATATAGCCACGCATATTCTTTTCCTTCTGCAAGAACAACATCAACTGTTGATACACCTGAAACATCAACCCTGAAAAAGTCTCTATCACCTTCACCTATGTCACCCTCAGCAGTGTTACTAGGGGAAATTGTTGGAATATCTGCATCTGCACATGTATATGCTGTATCCAAGTTAATATCAGTCCAATCAGCCATTGCACCTCCAGCACCAGCCCCTTTCCATCCACGCGCTTGTGGGCCATCACTGCCAGTAGCTGGTGTACCACTGAGTTTTATTGAATGATAATAATAACCTTTTTCTGTATCTATTGAACTCTCACCTGCACTATCATGACCATTATTGTGGTTCTGATCAGTTGCGTCAAAAACCAGCCATTTTGAGTCATCACCAGCCAATGTCGCACCTGGGTCATCTATATACAATTCTGCCCATTCATGATAGTTCCATTCCCATATAGTCTTACAATGAATTCCTCTTGACGGAATACCTAATGAGCGTGCTAAACCTGCTGTAACATATGCAAAATGTGTGCACTGATAACCTGTAGCCAACACCATTCCTGAGGGTAAAGTATAACCTGTTTGCAAAGAAACATTTTTTGCCTCCCAAACAGGCAGTGCGGTGGCTTGATTCAACATTTCCGTAAGGCTTGGAACAGTAGCACCACCGTCCCATGTTATCCTTGAGTTTGTTACTCTATACATTTTTATTCCTGCTTCATAAGATGTTGTTGTATTACCACCAAGTACAGACACTGCCATCTCAGTTGCACGTTCAGTAAACGGGTTAAGAGTTGCCACATTAGTATTATCAAGAACCGGGATGTAATTATCTGCTGTTGACGACTCATCATAAGCCCATCCTGCAAACTGATTATCAGTCATACCACTAGGGTTTTTTGTCAGAAACACATCAAAAATCACATATAGTGTGCAGTATTCACTATCCATATATATTTGGTAGTCGCCAACTGACGCATCTTTTGGTATTGTTAGCTGCCAGTTCTCTCCGCCAGCATATGTTGGGCTCCAGCCAGTTATTACAGGTCTGCTACCAGAATCTGTCGGTCCTCTTACTTCAATAACTGTAGAAGCAGTTGCTCCTGTACCTGTAAAAGTAAACGTTGTGCCTCTCCTTACTACACCTGCATTCTTTACTGTGTTAAGATTGTTATATGCTGTACCTGTCCAGCTGCTGTATCCTCCACTCCAACAAGTGTAATCTGCTGTTCTGTAGCTGGCATCATAGATAATTTTTACATCCGTAACAGCTTTTGAAGATTTTACTGTTTTTACAGACTCAGCCACAGCTGCTTTAGGAAGCAGCGCAGTTATTATCATCATGCACACTGCTATGAAAATAAAAATTTTAAATATTCCTCTGCTTCTTTTTCTTTTTTTCATCTTTATTCTCCTTAATTAATTCCTATTTTTACTTCCATTATTCTCATACTCAGTAATCAACTTGTTTATTATATAATCATAGGTTTCCCCTTTTCTACCAACCATCATCAGTTTTTCCCTTGTTTCTGGTTTTATTGCCACCATAGCCCTTTTCTCATTTCTGTTCATGTATGTCACCTGCATAATATGTATGCAACTGTGGGTATTTAAATGTTTTATCATATGTTTTAAGTAATGAAAAGGTGATTATGAGATGATGAAAAAGATAGAGATAATCATGGTCGGTGTGCTAACCGTTTTAATAATGATGAACGCAGTTTCTGTGACCAGCACCCACTGGAATGTTGAAGATAGGATTTCAACCAAAGACACAGAGACAATTTATGTTGGTGGTATCGGTCAAGGAAATTATTCATCTATCCAGCAGGCGATAGACAATGCAAGTACTGGTAACACAATTTTTGTTTACAATGGAACATACAATGAAAGCATAGTAATAAACAAAACAATTAGTTTAATCGGTAAGAATAAGAGCAGCACAATTATTGATGGAAACGGGGCAAGGGATGTTGTTTATGTTTCTGCAGACTGGGTGAATATTAGTGGGTTTACAGTTAAAAACGCAGAGGAAAGTCTTCTCCATTTTTATGGGTCAAACAATAACCAAGTACTAAACTGTAATTTTTCCCACAGCACAGAAAGTGATAAAGGGGGTATTTTCCTTGATAGTTCATATAATAATATAGTATCAAACTGTAGTATCTATAATAATACTCATGGCTTCCATCTCCTAAAATCCTCACGCAACCAAATAACAGACTGTAATATCTACAACAATTCTCAGTATGGTATATACATAAGATATGTAAATAACAATACTATATCAAACTGCAACATCCACAACAATGATTATGCTATCAATATCTACGAATCTTCAGACAATCAAATAACAGATTGTAATATCTATGATAATTTTCAGTATGGGATATACATAGCCTTCTCATCAAACAACAATACAATAACATACTGTGACGTCAACAATACAGGCCATGAAGGAGTTCATATTAGTTTTTTTTATGATCACCCAAGTAACTACAACCTCTTTCATCACAACAATTTTATCAACAACAATCAAAGCGTCTACGACCCGCATACAAATTATTGGGATGACAATATTGCTGGGAATTACTGGAGTGATTACACAGATGAGGATGCAAATGGCGATGGTATTGGTGACACATCCTACAATATTAGCGGTGGGACTAACAAAGACGATTATCCTCTGATTGAGCCTGTTGGTACTGATACCATAAAACCGAAGATAACAGTGACCGGTGTTGAGAACAATGCTTACTATAATGTTAATGTTACACCGGTGATTACAATTTTTGATATTAATTTGAACACAAATATAACAACATTAAACGAAGGAAATTTCACAAGCGGCACCATGGTTGCTGAAGACGGAACCTATATATTATTTGTTCAAGGAACAGACAAAGCAGGCAATTCCGCGGAAGAAACAATAACATTTACTATAGACAAAATAACGCCAACGATAAACCCGACTTCACCTGCTAATAATTCAGTAATTAAGCCTGGAACAAATCTCAACTTTGAGATAACTGATATTCATCTAAACACTACAACCTGTACAGTAAACGATGGGGTAGCTCAGCAGTTTTCTTCACCCTACAACATTAACACTGAAGATTGGGGGGAAGGACAACACAACATCACAATCTGGGCAGACGATTTGGCAGGAAATGGAATATCCGAAACATTCAGATTCACAATTGATGGCACATTTCCAGACATAAATATTGCCGGTGTAACAAATGGGAGTTATTACAATACAAATGTCACACCCCTAGTTAATATTAGCGATGTGCATCTGAACACAGATGAAAACAATATTACATTAGACAATACTTCTTTTATCAGTGGGACACCAGTAAGTTCTGAAGGAGAACATATATTGTATGTTTATGCTGTTGACAAGGCAGGAAACAACATAAGTCAAACAATCATGTTTATAATAGATAAAACCCCTCCAACCATAAAAATATTAGAGAAAAATCAGACAACAACAAGCTCTTCTTTCACCATACACTGGTGGCCATCAGAACCTATTCAATACTATGAAGTCAGCATGGATGGGGAGAAATGGATAAATATCAGCACAAACACATACTGCACCTTCACATTATCAAAAGGTATAAACACATTCTATGTTAAAGGGAAAGATTTAGCCGGAAACACAAACACAACAACTGTAACAATAGAAAGGACAGAGGGGAAAGAGGAAAGAATGCCTGAGTATTTAATTTATCTAATTCCCATCCCATCTGTTTTTGCAGTTGCATTAATTGCTATCATAGCATTTCTGAAAAGAAAAATAAGAATCAGGTGCCCTGCCTGCAAAGCGGTTTTTAATGTGAAACCAGGGAAAAGACCTCTTAAAACAGAATGCCCGAAATGCGGTAAAGAAGGCGTGCTAAGATAAATCTTGTTCACCGAAATCATTTTAAATATACTACAATGATTACAAACTATGAAACACAGACATAAGCTGATATTTGAGGGAGAGAAAGAAACAGGAAAGGAACTGGTATTAATCTACAGATGCTCAAAATGTGGTAAGGTTATCAAAAAAACAAAGCAGGAAATGCAGATTGAAGAAAATTTAAAATTGACCCATGAGGAAAGAATGCACAGCTTGATTGATTTAATTGAAACACTTATGAAGGCTAATGCTGGTATGTTCCAACCATGCATAAAACAGCAGAAGAGTTCATAAAGGTACTCAAAAAAGTTAAAAAAGAAAAAATATTAAGATAGTTTGATTTCACCCATTATGTTGCCTGTTAAAGAATAGGTTAACCTGAACGTATAATCTGGTTTTGCATATTCACCTTTTATTATAAAGTAATCATCCACTGATATTTTTTCATTCTTGTTCAGATCAAAAAAGCTTGCGTTTCCCTCTGCATCACCATAAATCTCGCTCACCCTCCCGTTTTTTACTGTTTTCCCGGTTTTATCCGCAATAAAAAAATTGACATCATAAACAGATACTTCCCCTGATGCTTTTAAGATTGTAACAGTATAATTGCCGTTTTCCTTCTTCACACTAAGTTCTACTCTTGGCGTTTCCTTCACACCACCACCAATAATACCAATGACCCATAAATAAAACACTGCTGCTAAAACAACAGTAATCATAACCATTAGGATAACACCAACCACAGGAGAAACAGCATCCTTTTTCATAGGTTTTTTCATAATATCACCGTATAGTTTACACTCTCAGTTATGTGTTGCTCTTCTTTCATCATTGTAAGATTAACAGGAACATTATATTTTTGCCCAACATTCGTGATGTTACCTATATCTAATTCAGCATCAAAATTGATGCCTCTGTAGGACAGTAGTATTCCAAAGGAATCCCTTGTTTTGTTAAACCCATAGTTAATAGCACTAATATTATCACCAGATTCGGTATAGGTCTGATTTGCACTCTCATTCAACGCAAACCCAAACTTTTCCTTTACATTACCATATTCAACTGCAAGTGAGCCATTCATCTGGCTTTGCTTAACATTCAAAAACACGGTTGCAGCGGATGCAAGAATTATGAGTGTTATCGCAAGAAAAACTACTGCAAGCAGAAGCAGCTGCCCTTTGTTGTCTCTCATCAATTATTCTAATACTTTTGTTAATATAATAATTTTGTTATCCTGAGCCTGATTATAATATTATTTTTGCAGAGTCTTGCTGAAAATTTCCACCTTCCGGATAATTTTGTCATAATGACTTCCCTTCCAGTATATTCTGTTACAATCAGGACATCTCCAAAAGGTATTATGATTCGTGTAGATCCTTTCAGGGACAAGTTTTTCCACGGATTTTTTATCTGCTTCAACCAGAATCTGGTTGCAGACAGAGCATCTTGAAAGAGGAGCTTTAATTTCAAGTTTTAATTCATTCATCACCTGCTTCAGCTGCTCATCAATCCTCACACTTTTAATCAGAAAAACATTTTCCTTTTTCCCAAGTTCTTTATCCCTTGTAAGAATAATCCTTTCATCCGCAAACTTCAGCAATTCTTTATCATCCACTGTCTCAGGATAAAGCACATCAAATCCCAGGAGGCGCATCCATCTTGCAAGACGCCCTAGCATAGTATCAGCGGCAAACTTCATTTTACCACTTCATAATGCAGCAAAATACCGTCACCTATTCTTTCAGCATCAATTAATTTTAATGGAATGATTTCCTCAAAAGATTTCACACCCTCCCCGCCTGCAGGCGTTGGTGATTTTTCTCCACCGATGACGACAGAGCCAACAAACACCATAAGTTCATCAGCCAGTCTCTGATTCAGAAATGACCAGATAGTTGTGCTGCCACCCTCAACAAGCAGTTTTTTAATACCTCTCTCGTCCAGGATTCTTAAAAGTTTTTTTAAGTCAACCCTGTATTTTCCACACTCAATAATTTCTGCATTCTTTATTTTTCCTGAATATCCCTCAGCGGTTGCAATAATGGTCGGTGCATTCCCATCCAAAACATTCGCATTATCAGGTATCCTGAATTTTGAGTCAAGAACAATTCTCACAGGTTTCCTTGGATTTTTAACATACCTTTCATTCACAGTAAGTTTCGGGTTGTCAGAAATTATTGTGTTTATCCCAACAAGAACAGCATCACATTCATTCCTTAGCAGATGAACCCTTTTCATGTCCTCCTCATTTGATATTTTCGTCTGAACCCTTGAAGGGAGCGCAATCTTTCCATCTACAGACATTGCGCAGTTAATGATAACTCTCATCAAAACCAGTATATGTTTCAGATAAGACATTATTTTCTATACATTTAAATACCGACAGATAGATTAAGGGATATGGTTGAGATTACAATACACAAATTCAAGGACATGGATGTTAAGGGTGCCACTGTTGTAGATG
>Ga0210056_1004428_pt1 | contig 11011 bp, 12 predicted proteins | sample CryGeyCG2014_080_2_FD_183965 | JGI IMG/M metagenome (GOLD analysis project Ga0210056, IMG submission 183965) | Groundwater microbial communities from aquifer - Crystal Geyser CG07_land_8/20/14_0.80 (SPAdes) (version 2) | ecosystem: Environmental > Aquatic > Deep subsurface > Groundwater | place...
AAAAATCTTATTCCATTTTGAGCCAGCAGTGGTTACACCGAGTGTATATAAGGATCTTCCAAAATTGAAACAACTATATGACCAAATTTACCTAACTAGTCAAATAAATGGATTCAATTACTTCCATATGCCGCAGACATTTGATGCTCCTATTGAACCATTTTTTTCTAATCATGATCGGAAATTTTTAGTGATGATGAATTCCAATAAAAAACCATTACGGCGCAAAAACGAATTATATAGTGAACGTTTGAGGGCGATAAAATATTTTAGCGAGCATGATAATATAGATTTATATGGCAATTTATGGAATCACCAAATATTTTTCCCCTACACTTTTTATAAAAAATATGTTAAAAAAGTGTACCGAGGTTTTGTTGATAACAAGCTTGCGACAATGAGTCGATATAATTTTGCTATATGCTTCGAGAATGAGATATCACCCGGATGGATCACAGAAAAGATTTTTGACTGTTTTTTAGCTGGGACAATTCCGGTTTACCTTGGAGCCCCTAACATAACTGATTATGTGCCACCGGATTGCTTTATTGATTTCAGAAGATTTAAAAATTACGATGCTCTAAAAGAGCATTTAGAAAGCTTAACCTCAAAAGACTTGCAAAGATATCGAGAAAATATCGTCGCTTATTACAAGTCTGGAAGATTTAATGTTTTTACTAAAAATTATCTAGCTAAAACTATTGTGGCTGCCATTAACAAGTAATTTTAATAATTTAAACCAAAGCATAAATATATTTTATGATCATCGTTAAGCTAATTGGCGGTTTGGGCAATCAACTTTTCCAATATGCCGCCGGAAGGCGGTTAGCCTCTATTCATAACGCGGAGCTTAAGTTAGATGTCTCTGGATTTAAAACCTATAAATTACACGCATATAGTTTGAATCACTTTCATATTACTGCGCTTGAGGCCTCAGATGTTGAAATAGAAGCATTGAAGGATCCAGAGCCGAGGAGTTTAGTCGGTAAAATTACGGAGCGTTTTAAGCAGTATGGCCTTGCCTCTCGAAATCCACATTACATAAAAGAGCCGAAGTCTGGCCTTGATACCACTATTCTTAATTTGCCTGATAATGTCTATCTCGATGGGTATTGGCAGAGCGAAAAGTATTTTAAAGACATAGAGGCAGTAATAAGACGGGAATATACACTGCGTTATCCGCTCACCGAAAAAAGCCAAGAAGTAGCAAAAAAAATAAAAAAAATAGAATCGGCCGTAGCAATTCACGTACGAAGAGCCGACTACATAAATAGCTCAAATCAGCAAATATACGAAACGCTAGGATCTTGCTATTATAAAAAGGCATTAGAGATTATTACTGAAAAAATTTCCAGTCCTTCATTTTTTATTTTTTCCGACGACATTATCTGGGCGCGAGAAAATTTTAAACTTAACTTTCCGACCACTTTCATGGATTTTAATGGCGTGGGCAGAAACTATGAAGACCTTCACTTAATGAGCCTCTGTAAACACCAAATTATCGCAAATAGCAGTTTTAGCTGGTGGGGAGCCTGGCTTAATGAAAATAAAAACAAGACCGTTATCGCGCCCGAATTTTGGTTACGCGGTGTTGAGGCAATAGAGGAGGAACGATACCCAACGAACTGGATTACGATATAGACGGACAACAAACCAACAATTTTATGAAAAATCAAGCCAACATAGATGAGCAAAAATCGCCATATGTCTCAATTATAATGTCCACCTACAACCGCGCGAATTTGCTGCCGCGGGCTATTGAAAGCGTCCTGAATCAAACATATAAAAACTTTGAATTTATCATCGTGGATGACGCGTCTCCGGACAACACCGAAGAAGTCGTTAGGCAATATCAAAAAAAAGACGGTAGAATAATTTATTTAAAAAATCAGAGCAATTCCAAAATACAAATTACCCTAAACAACGGTCTGCGCGCCGCTAAAGGGAAATATATTGCGAGAATTGATGATGATGACGCCTGGATGGACGCGGAGAAACTTAAGAAACAAATAGAATTCTTGGAAAATAATCCGGACTACATGATAGTAGGTACTGGCAGTGCCGCAATTTTTAAAGCCAAGGGCATAAAAATTCAAAGTTTGAAACCACGAACCGACGAGGAGATAAGAGCGGCCATGCTTCTTGGCTGTCCATTTTTACATCCATCGGTAGTTTATCGCCGCTCCGCCATACAAAAAGTCGGAATGTATGATGAAAGCTTGAAGCAGGCCGAGGATTATGATTTGTGGATGCGCATGGGCAAAATTGGCAAAATGTACAATTTGCCGGAATATTCCATAGAATCAATTGTCGGCGAATTCAATGTTGGCCACAGAAAGAGGGCGGAAATTTTGAAGTTTAGTTTGGCGCTGATAAAAAAATATCGCCATAATTACCCTAATTTTTACCGCGGCTATTTTAAGAATTATTTGGAATATATAGATGCTTCTTTGCCGATATTGAGAAAAATATTCGGCCCAATTTTTTTGTTTCGCCGGCAGGTTTTGGATAAATTCGGCAAGAAAATGAAAATTTCTAAATTATGATGTATGCGAGCGTAATAGTATCGGCGTATAATCGAGCGGGGGCGTTAAAAGAAAAATCGTTGCCTTGCCTTTTGGCGCAGTCAGACCGGGATTTTGAGGTGATTCTTGTGGACGACGGTTCTGCGGATAACACTGCGGAAGTCCGGATAAAACTGCGGAAGTCATAAAAGAATTTTCCAAAAATTTAAATATCAGGTATTTTTTCCAAAAAAATAGCGGGGTTTCCGTAGCCCGTAATTTTGGGGTGAGAGAAGCAAAAGGTGACATAGTGATTTTTCTGGACAGCGACGACGAACTTGAGCCGCAATGCGTTCAAGAAATAAAAAAATGTTTTTTGGAAAATAAAACGGCCGAAGTCATTATTCCCGGTTTTATTTTAAAAGACGAGCAAGGAAGAAAATCTTACATGCGTTCCGTAAAAAGGCCCGCCTGGATGACCGGCTTGGGCGGCGGGATAGCCTTGCGTCGTTCCGTGTTTGCGGATAAAAATATTTTCTACGATGAAGGATTAAGAAATTTTGAAGACAGCGACTTTGGATTCCGAGTTGTAAGCCGCTGTGAATTATTTTTTTTGGACTTGCCGCTTTATATCTACAATTTCCGTTCCAATATTTATCGCGATGCAGACAAAAACCTTTCCAGCGATCCGTCTCAACTCATAAATAATTTCAAAAAATTTAAAGAAAAAAACTTGGATTTTTATCAAAGTTTCGGCCCAGAAGCCATGAGTTATCTTTTTTTGTGGGAAGGCACTTTGATTGCTGATTCTGACGCCAGAGTGGCAAGAAATTTTTTTTGGCAGTCGTTTAAACTTGATAAAAATCTTAGAAATTTTTCTTACTTTTTGCTAAGCGCAAGCGGTTCCACTATTATTTACAGGAGCTTGCATCGGCTATTAATTTTTTTGAGGCGTTATTATAAAATAATTACCAATGCAAGCGGTTCCACTATTATTTACAGGAGCTTGCATCGGCTATTAATTTTTTTGAGGCGTTATTATAAAATAATTACCAATTGATATGAATTGTCCAATTTGCGCATCCGCCGCAATTTTAATACTTTTTAAAACCAAACCAGAAGACGCCGATGGGAGGACGGCCTCTGTTTGCCGTTGTGAAAATTGCAAAACAGGCTTTCTCCATCCGCAAATATTTTTTAAAGAAATAGAAGAGGGTTTTTATAACCAAGAATATCACGCCTACCAGCCTCTAAATATGCCGGCTGGCGGTTTTTTGTGCCGCGTAAAAAGATTTATAAAAACATCTTGTCTGAATTATTTTTTGGGTTATGGGCGGAAAAAATTTTGGCAAGCCGTATTCTATCCGTTTTTTCTACGCATGAGTTTCTACCCGCAATATTTGCTTGGCGGTAGGGCTTTGGATGTGGGTTGCGGCGTCGGCAAATATATGCGCTACCTGAAAGAAATCGGTTGGGATACGTATGGTCTAGATATAAGCGGGCTTGCCGTAGAAACGGCTTCTGCATCCGGCCTAAAAAATATCCATAAAGGAGAGCTAAGAGACCGTCTTTTCCCGGCCGGCTTTTTTGATTTAGTAAACCTCCATCACGTATTTGAACATTTGCCAGATCCGCATGCCGCGCTGAAAGACATAAATTTTATTCTTAAAACTGGCGGGGAATTGATAATCACAGTTCCGAATTTTTCAAGTATCGCCACAAAGATTTTTCAAAAGAATTGGGGCGGGCTTGATATCCCTAGACATCTATTTTTCTTAAACGAAAACAGTTTTCGTATTCTTGCCGAAAAATCCGGGTTCCAAATCAAAGAGGTTTTTTATTCTGACACTTTCCGGGGCATAGCCAGCGGGTTTTCATATTTGTTCTTCAAAAATGATGGACGAAAATATGAAAAATATTTTTTGCCGGCGGGCATATTCTTGGATTTATTTTTTGATCCGCTGCTGCAAAAATTAAAATTAGGAGACCAGCTAACCATAAAAGCCAAAAAAATAAAATGATTACAATTTTATCTTTAAAAACCCCCAGCGGAAAAGCGACCGATGCCGTCGATACCGTTAATCGGAATGTATTTGATAGAATTAATAAAAATGAAATAAAATTTGTTGAAGCAAGGGGCATTTTTAATAAGGTCATTTTGATGTATGAATTAAAACCCCAATTTTTATTAGGAATCGGAAATATCGAAGAATTGTTTTTTGTGATATTAAAACCTCGCTCGACCCGCTATGTAATTACTTGGCATACTTTACTAAGAAAAACGAAGACATGGCCAATAAGGAAACTACTTTTTAAGTTGTCTGAGTTTGTTATTGCAGTTTCTGGCTGCGCCGCTGAAACTGTAAGAAAATATTTCCCAAGTAAAAAAATCTTTGTTGTTTTAAACGGCGTTGACGTAGATTTTTTTAATCCCAATAAAGAAAATAAAGAATATTTAGCAAAAAAATACGGCATTAATTTTAGTAAGCCCATAATTTTATTTGTGGGAGCCTTATTTGAAAGAAAAAGGCCAGATATTTTTATTGAAGTTGCGAAGCGGATTAAAAATGCCAATTTTGTTTTAGTTGGGAGAAAAGATAAAAAAGATTTTTTATCGTCAGCAATAAACATAGATAATTTTCAGTGGATTCCATTTATAGATAGAAATGACATATCAATAATGATGGCTTCTTCCGATATTTTTTTATTCCCGAGTATAAATGAGCCGTGTGCGGCAGTTATTCCAGAAGCGATGTCCTCGGGGTTACTAGCGTTACTTTCAAAGAGTTGCGGAAATAAAGAATTAGTTGATGACGGAATAGATGGATTTTTGGTTGATGTTGGCGGTAATGAAATAAAAGAATTTACAGAACATTTGAGAAATTTACTGGACAATGCAGAATTTAGAAAAAAAATTAGTTTAGAATCTCGAAAGAAATGCGAAAACAAGTTAAATTGGTTAATAACTTCCGATAATTATAAAAAAATATTTCTTGAAAATTTATGAAAATTTTATATGCGGCATTTAAATATGATTACGCCGATAAAAAAAGAGGCTTCTCTTATGAACATCTTAATTTTTGGAATACTCTTTCGCGAATGTACGGGAATAATGTAATTTACTTTCCCGTTGATGAGAATATTATGGAATGCGGCAGAACTAAAATGAACAATCTTTTAATTGATTTGATAAAAAAAGAAAACCCAACTATTCTTTTTTGTAATTTGTTTACTAATGAAATATATCCCAAGACAATCAAAAAAATAACGCGGGAATCTAAAACGATTACCGTTAATTGGTTCTCCGACGATCAGTGGAGATTTGATAATTTTTCCAGATATTGGGCTCCTCTTTTTGACTGGGTAATTACTACAGATCCAAATGCTCCAGCTAAATATAAAAAATTGGGTTACCTGCATGTTATAAAATCAACTTGGGCGGTGAATACAAATTTATATCATCCGATGCCATCAAAAGAAAAGTATGGAGTTACGTTTGTCGGCAGCTCACACGGCAACCGATTGAAAATGGCGAACTTTTTGCGAAAAAATGGCATCGCCGTGGATTGTTGGGGGCAGGGATGGCCCAATGGCCGGGCGACACAGGATAAGATGATTGAGATATTCGCTAACAGCAAAATAAATTTGAATTTTGCAGAAGTGAGCACTTCTTCCAGAGACGTGAAAACGATTATAAAAACAATGGCGAAAGTTTTTCTGCGCCGCGGCATTAATAATACCTATCATTTTTTCCCGCCGTCTATTATTTTTAGAAATTTAATAAATTTTGGTTTCCCAAAAACATATCCACAAATCAAGGGCCGCAACTTTGAGGTTCCTGCCTGCGGCGGTTTTATGCTTACTCAAGCGGCCGAAGACCTGTTTAATTATTATGGATATGACAAGGAAATAGTCGTGTTTAATACTCTGGAGGAATTATTGGAGAAGACGCGATACTATTTAAACCATGACACCGAAAGAGAAAAAATTGCTATGGCCGGCTACCAGAGAACTATTCGTGATCACACTTGGGAAAAAAGATTTTCGGATATATTCGGCAAAATTCTGGCCGGAGGAAAAAATAAATAAAAATAAAAATGACCAAAATTAAGCAACCTTTAGTTTCTATAATAATACCAACCTACAACACGGCCAGGTATCTGGAAGAGGCCGTAAATTCGGCTTTGGGCCAAACCTACAAAAACAAAGAAATTATAGTCGTTGATGATGGTTCCACAGACAATACAAGGGAAATATTGGATGTCTACATTCGCAAGGGGGTGATTAAATATATTTATCAAAAAAACAAGGGGCTTGCCGGCGCGCGAAATACGGGCATTATGTCAGCCAGAGGAGAATATGTCGCTCTTTTGGATGCGGACGATTTATTTAAGTTGGATAAGGTAGAAAAGCAACTGCGATACCTGAATAATTGCCCGGACTGCGATTTTTGTTATTGCGATGTTCTTTTATTTCAAGACAACCGACCGAATAAATTTTTTAGGTATGATTATAAATATTATTCCGGCAGTATTTTTAAATATTTACTGCGACAGAACTTTATCAATCCATCAACCTTGTTCTTCCACAGGAAAAACATTATTGATAAGTTTGGTCTTTTCAATGAATCATTAAGGAGAGTAGAGGATTTAGAGTATTACTTGAGAGTTTCTTTAGCCGGCGCAAAATTTTGCTTTTTGGATGAACCGCTCTTTTTGAGCCGAGTGAGAAAAAACGGTAATTTGCAGTCCGATCAGGCGTTTGTTCAGGAGACCACACTAAATGTATTGAAAAATATAGGAGAGAGATTAACTTTTTCGGAAAGGGAAATCTACGGATTAGATGAGGCTATTAATTCTAGAAAAGTAAAACTATCTTTGGCTTATTTGGCCAGTGGCAACCGTCGCCTAGGGAGAAAAACAATCCTTGAGGTTGACCGCATGTACATTTTAAAATTTCTCGTTTTGCTACTGTCTTTTATATCTATATCGCTAATTAGTTTTTTGGTTGATAAATTAACCATCCTAAGAAGAAGGATTCTCTTTAAGAGAAGTATTTGAAGCATGATTTCAACGATTATTTTAACCCGAAATTCAGAAAAATATATTAAAAGATGTTTAGATTCTCTCATCTTTGATTTGCGGAATTCCAATTTGGACTTTGAGATATTTGTTGTTGACAATGGATCCGAAGACAAAACGAAGGAAATCTTGGATGAATATCAAAAGCAAGGACAGATCAATTTAATAGTTTTAAAAGAGAACAGGGGCACTACCTATCCGAGAAATCTTGCCATCAAAAAAGCCAGCGGAGAATTCATATTAATTTTGGATTCTGATACTGAGACTAAGTCAGGGACCGTAAAAAAACTTTTATCTGAACTTCAAAAGAATGACAAAATCGGAATTGTAGCCCCAAAGCTTTTGTATAGTGACGGATCAGTCCAGCAATCATACAAAAAATTCCCTACAATACAGCTGAAGTTTTTAAAATCATTGCCATTTGATTGGGCGCAGAGATTGGCATCTCAATTAGAACTGTATGATTTTATTATGGGCGAAGAAAAGTCATATAATGTTGATTATTGTATTTCCGCTTTCTGGCTTTTGCGCCGGCAGGTCATAGATAAGGTTGGCTTGCTGGATGAAAAGATTTTTTATGCGCCCGAAGATGTTGATTACTGTTTAAGAGTATGGCTTGGCGGTTATACCGTCGCATACTATCCAACTGCTGAAGTCATTCATTACACTCAGAGGCTTTCTTACAAGAACAAGAAAGTTGCTGCAAGCCATCTCCGCGGGCTTTTATATTTCTTCAAAAAGCATCATTACTGGTTTTCGCGAAAGAATATATATGGTAGAATTTACATATGATTCTCGTTCGCGCTCCATTACGAATAAGTTTTGTTGGAGGAGGCACAGATCTGCCTGATTTTTATCATCGGTATCCCGGCCGGGTAATTTCCGCTACAATTGATAAATTTATTTATGTCCTCATTAACCATATACCTCATACCAAGAAAGTGATTGTCAAATATACAAGTACCGAGACGGTTGATTCTCCTTTTCAGTTAAGCCATACTAGGGTAAAAGCGACTCTTTGCGACTTGGAAATTATGAGAGATATTGAAATTGGTTCTTTTGCCGATATCTCGGCAAAAGCCGGTCTGGGTTCATCAAGTAGTTTTTCAGTGGCTCTTTTAAAAGGGCTTAATGCTTTTTTAGGTAAGAATCTTAATAAACAAGAAGTGGCAGAAGCCGCCTGCCGGCTGGAAATCGACGTTCTGAAAGAACCAATTGGAAAACAAGACCAATACGCGGCAGCTTTTGGCGGTTTTAATATTTTTCAGTTTAATCCAGACGATTCAGTTGAAGTTAAACCAGTTCTCTTATCTCACGACAAAATTGAAGCATTGCATAATAATTTACTGCTTTTTTTTACCGGTATTACCCGGCCTGCTTCTAGTATTTTAAATGAACAGCGAAATAATATCCCAGATAAATTTAATATTCTTAAGGAAATGGCTGATTCGGTATTTGAATTTGAAAAATATCTTTTAGGGGGGGATTTTGAGAGTGCCGGTAAACTACTTGATAATGGTTGGCAAAAGAAAAAGAGTTTAGCTTCAAAAATATCCAATAATGTTTTTAATTCTCTTTATGAAACTGGACTGAAAGCCGGTGCTTGGGGCGGGAAAATTTTAGGAGCCGGCGGCGGGGGCTGTATGCTTTTTATGACGCCCTTAGATAAAAAAGAAAATATCAAAAAAGCGATTATTAATTTAGCCAGAAAAGAAAATATGTCCGGTTTTGAAGAATTACCATTTAAATTTACCGAATGCGGAGTAGACATTGTTTATCGCGACGACCGTTGATATGGAAAAATATATCACAAATTTTTTTAACGAAATTAATAGCCATCTAAAGTTAGTTTCGCCGGTAGAGATTGCTAAGGGTTTGAAAATTTTAGGGGCTACTTATGAACGCGATGGACGAATTTACGTCATTGGCAATGGCGGTTCTTTAGCAATTGCTCGGCATTTTGTTGGCGATTTAAATAAAACGGTGTTCAGCCGCCACCTTGATAAAAAAATCAAACGTTTTCAAGCCATTGCTTTGCCAACCACCGATTCTGAACTTACGGCCTGGGCGAATGACATTGGTTATGACATGGTTTTTGCCGGTCCCTTAAAAAATTATATTCAAGAAACTGACACCTTAGTTGCCATTAGCGCCTCTGGAAATTCGCCCAATATCATAAAAGCGGTTAAGGTGGCTAAAGAGTTTGGTATTCCGGTAATTGCTTTGACTGGTTTTGACGGTGGTAAATTGCTTCCCTTAGCCGATGCTAAAATCTTTGTCTCAACAGAGAAAGGAAAGTACGAAATTGTGGAAAGTATTCATGAAATAATTTGCCATCTCATTACAAAATACTTTCAAGAATTAATCAGTAATAGAATATAGATATAAAATGCAGGCATTAATTCTTTGTGCCGGATTGGGCACTCGACTAAAACCCCTTACTGATGCCGTTCCTAAGGTAATGCTCCCGATTGGCGCAAAACCGTTATTAGAACATCATTTTGAACAATTTGAAAAACACGGCGTTAAAGAATTTTTAATTAATCTTCATTATTTACCGGATAAAATTACTGATTATTTCGGCAATGGTTCAAAATGGGGGATAAGAATTACTTACAAATATGAGCCGGAAATTTTAGGCACGGCCGGGGCAGTAAAAAATTTTGAAAAAGAAATTAAAGATGATTTTTTTCTAATTTATGGAGATGTGTTAAGTTTGGTAAATTATTCAAAATTATTGGATTTTTATCAAAAAAGAACTCCTTGTTCGGGAATAGAAATGGTGGGAGAAACTGATCATCCGTTAGATTCTGATTTAGTAGAATTAGATAATAATTTTAGGTTTATTAAAATTTATCAGAAACCCCACCAAAAACTTCCTCAAACATATTATTCAATGAAAGGAGTTTTTATCTTTAACCAAGAAATTTTAGACTTTATTCCCGATAATCAATATTACGAGATAGACCACCAGCTTTTACCAAAAATTATTTGGGACAACTCTTTTTATGGATATTTACAACAAAAAGATGATTATATTAAAGACATAGGTACTCCAGAAAGGTATCAGGAAGCGAAATTAAGGTTTAAGAATTTTCTTAGCTAATTTTAATGCCTCAAAAGGATTTTTCGCTATCCAATTAGGTTTAATTTTATATTTTTTATCTTTTCCTCCCCAAGCGGTCTTTACTAAAATACTTTTTATTTCCGCTTTTTTACCCGCTAATATATCTTGGGTCATATCCCCAATAGTAATGGTTTTTTTGGGGTCAAGTTTAAATTCTTTTATTGCTTCTTTAAACAAACCAATTTTTGGTTTTCGGCAACTGCAGTTCATTCGATATTTTTTTAGATTAGCTTTAGGGTGATGGGGGCAAAAATAAAATTTATCTATAAAAGCACCCCTCTTATTTAATCTCTGTTGAA
>Ga0210056_1004436_pt1 | contig 10996 bp, 17 predicted proteins | sample CryGeyCG2014_080_2_FD_183965 | JGI IMG/M metagenome (GOLD analysis project Ga0210056, IMG submission 183965) | Groundwater microbial communities from aquifer - Crystal Geyser CG07_land_8/20/14_0.80 (SPAdes) (version 2) | ecosystem: Environmental > Aquatic > Deep subsurface > Groundwater | place...
GGGGCGCTCATTGACGTCGTGCGGTCCGGAAGAGCGGACATGGCTATCGGCTCCCGCTACCTCGCCCAACGCCGCAAGGGTTCGTCGTTTCTAAGGCGCTTGGGCAACGCTTTCTTGGCCAGATACCTGAGCCTCGTGACCCGTTCCCGTATCACCGACCCCACTTCGGGCTTTCGGGCGGTGAACCGCCGGGTGATCGAGTTCTACGCGTGCGAGTACCCGACCGACTACCCGGAGCCGGAGGCGATTGCGGTGCTGTGGCGCAATGGCTTTCGGGTGGTCGAAGTGCCGGTGACGATGCGCGAGCGCCAAGGCGGCCGTTCTTCCATAGATGCTCTGCGTGCCTGCTACTACATGATCAAGGTGCCCCTCGCGATCGCGGTAGGACTCCTGCGCCGACGGGAGATCGACCGTGAGTAGAGTCCAGGTGCTCTCGGTCGTGGCTTGCCTGGCATTCCTGGGCTGGATGTTCCAGCTCATGCGGTCTCGTCGCCTGAAAGAGCAAGACGCTCTCGTCTGGCTGGCAACGGGTCTCTTGCTCCTGGCGTTCGCCCTGAAGCGCGATCTCATTGACCAGTTCGGACGCGCCGTGGGCATCGCGTACAGCCCCACGGCCCTTCTGCTCGTGTTGGTGCTACTACTGATGGCGATCCTGCTCCACTTCTCAACGGTGATCTCCACGTTGACGGACCGAACGGTGCGGCTGGCGCAGGAGCTGGCGCTGCTGAGGCATGACGTTGAGGATGCCGGGCCTCGGGCTGACTCTCAGAATGAAAGTGTGGTGGACCAGGAATGAGCTCTCGCGTTCTCCGCCTCGGTCAAGGTGTCGTTCTGCCGGTGGTTGTGGCGTCGATCTTGGGGTCCTGGCTTCTCACCCAGCATGTGGGCATTGACAGTGACGGCACCACCTACGTGGCGGCCGCGAGACAGCTCATGTCAGGAAGGCCGCCCGAGTCCGTGACCTACCGGCCGCTCTATGCCTTTCTCCTGGGGCTTGTCCTGAGGACCGGGATTGGTCCTGAGTCGGCCGGTCAGATCGTGTCACTGGTGTTCTGGATAGCCCTCGTTCCCTTGGTCTGTTCGCTGGGAAGACGGCTGTACGGCACTGAGACTGGCATTGTGGCGGCGTGGCTGATCTCGGTCTATCCAGGTTTGAGTTGGCAAGCGGGTGCAGTGCTCACCACGACCACCTACACCTTCCTCCTTGTTGGCTGTGTGCTCTGTGGCTGGGTCGCTGTTGCAGAGGCGCGGCTCTGGTACTTTGCGGTCGCAGGCGCGCTCAGTGGTCTTGCGTCGCTCGTGCGCCCGGAAGGCGTTGGGGTGCTGGTGTGTGCGCTGATGGCGTTCATTGCGGTTGGCGGTCTGCAGCGTTGGGGCCGGGCGCGGTGGCTGCGACTCTGCGTCGGTCTCGTGATCGTGGTCGCCTCGTTCGGCGCCGTGTCGGTCCCTTACCGCTCGTGGGCGCGCGCTCACGGTGCGAGTCGCGAGGGCACGGTGCTCGACGCGGTTGCATTCGTCGACCGCGTGGGTGGAGGCGCCGCGTACTTCGAGGACAAGTTTGCCGAGGAAAGGGTCTCGTACGATCTTCCGAAACCCACGACCGAGAGGCGGGAGGTTGATAGGCGGTCGGTTCTCTCCCTGGGAAGGAAGTTCGCCTCATCAGCCGAGAAGCTGTACACGGAGGTGCTTCCCAGCGTGTTCCCGCCGCTGCTTCTCATGTTCGCTGGGGTAGGCCTGTTCTTGTCGTCAGCCGAGGGGCGCGGGATGCCGTGGGACCGTCACTGCTACGTGCTGTGCTACGTTCTTCCGTGTCTCGCGGTCTACGCAGCCACCCTGTTCATGCCGCGGTACCTGCTGCCGCTCTGTGCTCTCATGGTGCCCTGGTGCGCGCGGGGCATCGTCCGCACGGCGGACGAGTGGTCCCAGCGGAGGCGGGGGTTGGGTGAGGTTGGAGAAGACACGATTGCGCACCTTGGAGCCAGGTACCGGTTCCTGTTGACTGCCCTGGTCGTGGCGTCGCTGCTGCCACAGACGGTGAAGCCCGTTGTCACCTACCCAAGGGTGTACGAAGAGATCGAAGCGGGCCATTGGATCCGGGAGCATACCCCACGAGCCGCGGTGCTGATGTGTCGAAGCCATCAACTGGGGTTCTATGCCGAGAGGAAGTACATCGCGATCCCGTGGGCGTCGGAACGTGAGATCCTGGAGCACGCCCGCAAGATGAAGGTGGACTACTTCGTGGTGAACGAGGATAAGATTCCCCGTCTGCGGCCGCAGCTTGCGCGCCTGCTGGACGAACGGAACGTGCCGGCCGACTGGGTGAAGGTGCAGGAAGTGAAGGGGAGACCGGGCCGCGGGATTCGTCTCTATCGCACCCCCTTTGCCGGGGAACCCGCGGGTCGGCAGGCCGCACCCCAGGGGCCGCCACCGTGAGGGCTCGATGATGTTTGGCAAGCAACCCTCTCCGCGCGACGTTGAGGAGCTGTTTGATGTTCGTGTTCTCCAGCAAACCACTCGAACGGCGCTCTACGAATGGGTAGGTGGGCAGTCGCCTGCCACCACGGACAAACGCAGGACCGCCCATCCTGAGCAGTCTGCCCCACCGCCAAGGCTGCACGACCCTCCCGCCAGGGAACCTGCCCCGAGCTAAGTGCGGTTGTAGTATTGGCGCTCGGGACCTGACACCTGACGCGACTTCAAGGTATGCGCTACCACTGGGAAAACCTGCCTTCGTCTCTGCACACGCAGCGTGAAGTGTTGCGGGAGATCATTGAGTCCATGGCTCGCGTGCGGAACCTTCACCAAGTGATCCTGTTCGGTTCGCATGCTCGTGGCGAGGCGGGTCCGGAGAGTGATATCGACCTCTGCATTCTGGCTGAAGGGGCCGAAAAGCAGATCGAGACTGCGATCGCCTTCCGTCGCCAACTCCGTGGCATCTCGGAGAGACCGCCGCTCACCCTTGTCCCGTTCTCTCCTGGGCGGTGGCGGCAGAAGCAAGCAGCGCACGACCCGTTCGTTGAGACGGTCCAGAAGGAAGGAAGAACGATTGCCGCGGGAAACTGACTCCGGCAACGCCGGAGACTGGCTGTGGCTGGCTCAGGATGACCTGCGCGGCTTGCGGGTGCTGGTTGAGCAGGAGACGTCGTACCATCTGTGCATCTCCAAGCTCGCCGAGGTTACAGAGAAGCTGCTCAAGGCAGTCCTCCTCCAGTTGGGCTGGCGCTTGGCGAAGATCCATGACCTACAGCGTCTCAATGACGACCTGCGGCTACGCGACGCAGACCTCGCCGGCCAACTTGACGACCTCGTTGAAGCATTAGCCGAGCGGTACTTCACCGACCGCTACCCCGGCTTTGACCTCGAGGATCCGGACTGGCCTGAGCTACGCGAGCTGATGGCGCGCGTTGACCAGTTGACCGAATGGGTCCGCGAGATTGTCGAGCCAGAGACCACCGAGCCGACAGGGCGGAGTGCGCGGCGAGTGTAGGGAAGCGCGCAAGTAGGATGATCGGTTAGAATGGATAGACTGCCTGCTGTTCGACGATGCTTCCTCGAAAATCGAGTTCTCTATAGTCGACACGCCCGGCACGAGATGGTCGCGGAAGAATTCGGATCGATCACCGACGACGAGATTGCTGAAGCAGTTGCCGAGGGTGAGATCATCGAGAGCTACCCGGCCGCTGAACCCTACCCCAGTGTGTTGATCCATGGACGCACTCGACGGGGACGGCCTGTGCATGTGGTGGCCGCCTACTCGGAACGCGACAACCTCTGTGTGGTTGTCACTGTCTACCATCCAGACCCCAGTCGCTGGATCGAGTACCGAAGGAGACGAAGATGAAGTGCGTCATCTGTCATACCGGGGAGTTGGAGCGAACTCACGTAGAAGAAGAGACTCGTGTAGGGAATGATCTGCTGCTCACGCCTATTGAAGCCCTGGTGTGCGACGGCTGCGGGGAACGCTACTACGATCGTCCCACCATGAAGTATCTGGAGCGTGTCGTCGAAGAGGCGGCAAGGCGCCACGACACGTTGCGCCCGGTGGGGCAGGTGTTTGCGGTGGCGGCATAACGGATGGACGGTAGGGCGACTCTGAGAACGGGAGACAAGGGGATGTGGGGACAAGTGGACAGCCGGGTGGAGGACTTGGGCGAGTTTCTGGCTCAGCTTGCTCGGCAGGTGGCAACGGTCAATGCGGCAACGATGCGCCTGGGGGAATCCGCGAAGGCGCGCGAAGAATCCGCGAAGGCTTTGGAGCGGTCGTCTCTCGCTTTGGAGCGCTCCATTGACAACCTGAGCCAGCAGGCCGAGAGGGACCGGCAGCGGAGTGACGAGGAGCGCAAACAGGACCGGCAGCGGAGTGACGAGGAGCGCGAACAGGACCGGCAGGAGTGGAAACGGGAGCGGCGGAAACTGGCTCAGGAACTGGGCGACATTGCTCGCAAGCAGGGCACGCTGGTCGAGGACATCGTGGCGCCCAGCCTGCGGCGAATGGCGGCAGAGGAGTTGGCGTGCGGCCCCGTGGAGTTCTCCGCACCCCGGGTCGAGCAGCGACAACCGGGCGACCGGAGCAAGCGCCGGGAGTTCGACTTCCTGTACGTGGGCCGAGAGGCCGTTCTGCTGAACGAGACCAAGTCCACGGCGAAGCCGGAGTATGCGAAGGAATTCGTGGAGTTCGTGCGCAGCGGCGAGTTCGCGCTCTACTTCCCGGCGTATGCAGACCGGCCCGTCGTGCCGGTGTTCTCGTCACTGTACGTTCCCCAAGAGGTCGTTGCTTATCTGACCGGGCAGGGGATCTATGCCGTCGGCATGGGCGAGGAGGCGATGGAGGTGCTGAATCTCGCGGAAGTGCGAGAGCGTCGGCAAGGGGATGGGTGAGCGGATGAACCAGTGGGAAGGGATTCCACGTGACTGGCTCGAGGAATTTGAGGCGGCGGCACGGCGGCCGTTGGAGTTGCGGATGCGGTACGCCTTCTTGCGCACCTACAAGCCCGTGCTGGATGACGCGTCGTTCCGGGCGTTCGAGACGACTGCTGACTACCGACGTTGGTGCGAAGAGAACCTACCGAGCTGGCTTGGCTATGGCAGCGTTTGAGTACCGTCAGGCAGAGGCAGTCCGCAACGCCTTCGCCCGTCGCGGCGTGCGCTACCTGTTCCTCGGGAAGTCGGGGGCGATCCTGCTGGGATTCCCCGACACGACGCAAGACGCAGACCTGTTCGTCCAGCGCTCGCGCGAGAACGGGCGGGCGTTGGTGGCCGCGCTCCGAGAACTGGGCTTCGATCTGACAGACAACCAAGCGGCCGAGATCGAGCAGGGCAAGGATTTCGTGCAGCTCAAGAACGGCCCCTTCGACTTGGACCTGATCTTCGCACCGGACGGTATCGAGCGATTCGAGGAAGCGTGGGAGCGACGCCTGGAAGTCGAGGGCTTCCCGGTCTGCCACATAGACGACATCATCGCCAGCAAAGCCGCGACCAATCGGGTCAAGGACCGCGAGGCGCTGCCTCGGCTGCGGGCCTTCCGGGAATACTGGCGGCTCAAACAAGAGAGCCAGGCCAGTGAGTAAGCGAGCGCCGACTCCCCACATGACCGGAGTAGTCCCGGACTGCGCAACCATGCTCCCGCACCTCGTGTTGGCGTTCAGCAGCGGCCGCTCCTCCGCGGGCGTTCGACGCCGGACGCGGATAATGGAGCTGGCGTCGCCATGAAGCTCTGCTACCTAGCTGATGAACGCTCTGAGCATACCCGACGGTGGGTGAGCTACTTCGCGCAGGCTGGACATGAGGTGCATCTGCTGGCAATGAACGGGAGCCGCGGCGACCTACCGGGAGTGCAGGTGAGACCCATCGCCCGCCCAAGGCAGCCGCGCGTCGTCCGGTACGTGCTGAAGTGTTTGCTCCTACGCCACCAGATCATGCAGATCAGCCCCGACGTGCTCCACGCGCATTTCGTGGCGGATTGCGGCCGGTTGGCGGCTTTCACGGGCTTCCGCCCGCTGGTGCTATCGGCGTGGGGATCGGACCTGTACCTCCATCCGAAGCTGTCTACCTGCAACCGGCTCTCGATTCCATGGGCTCTCCGGCAGGCCGACCTCATAACGTGCGACGCCACAGACCTTCGGGATGCCGCAATAGCCTTAGGCGCCCGGGCTGATCGCGTTGCCCTTGTGCAACACGGTGTTGATACAGAGATCTTCCGACCCGATCTCAACGTGGACCGGGTAAGAGAGCGACTGCGGCTTTCCGGCGCCAAGGTCATTCTCTCGACCCGGGCCCTGGAGCCGCTATACAATGTCGATCTGATTGTGCAGGCGTTCGCAGAGGTTCATAGGCACGTCCCCGAAGCGGCTTTGATTGTGAAGGGAACCGGCAGTCAACGGCACAGCCTGGAGCAACTCGCTGCACGCCTGGGGTGCGAGCAGGCTGTGCGCTTTGTGGGCCACCTGCCGCGGCATGAAGACCTGGCCGAGTTGTACGCGGTTGCGGACGTGTTTGTGACTGCGGCGAGCTCGGACAGTACACCCGTTTCCTTGCTTGAGGCCATGGCCTGCGGCGCGGTGCCCGTGATCTGCGATCTCCCCGCACTGCTGGAATGGGTGCAGGATCGCTGGAATGGGCGCGTGGTTCCGCAAGGAGATCAAACAGCTCTCGCCCGCTCTATCGTGGGTCTGTTGCGGGCCAACGATCTTCGAAGATCCATGCTGGAGCGGAACCGCGCCTTAGTGTTAGAGCGGGCTGACTACTACACCAACATGACCCTGATGGATGAGCTTTACCATCGCGTCTTGGCAACACGCCCGTAAGGACGCCGCAAGATGGGACTCCTCAGCTACTGCTTCGGTTGGCGCAAGCTCGACATCCGCCCCGGTGAACTGGTGCTGGAGGTCGGGTCCGGCCACAAGCCGATGATCCGGTCGGATGTGCTGTGCGACAAGTTCCTCGCGGACGCCACCGAACGCTGTGGTGATATTTGGTGGTGGCCCGTCCTCGCGTCGCGGCGGACGGGCCATATGGGCCCGTGTGGATGGGCAAATGGGGTGCCATCGTCTGGGCTGACGCACCCCAGGACGTGGCCCTTGGGCTTGAGGGAGCGCTCGCCCGAACGTGGGACCGCAAGCCTCTTCGCCGGCGCGCCGAGGCGTTCTCGGCTTCGGCGATGGCTGCCAGGCTGTACGACAAATATTTGGCGCTCTGCGGCCGGCGGCTGCCGGGGAAGAGACAGGCAGTGTGAGCGAGAGGGAGATTCTGTGGGGAAATCGCCCACGGTCGGCGCCACACCACGCCGGATCAAGAGGCAGAGGAACCATCGTCCAGACTTGGGCCGCCAAGCCCTTCTCTGCTCGCGCCCGCGGGGCGCGCTCTTTGCGTCTCTGGCGTCTTTGCGTTGAACGCCCTTTTCTGAGGAATCATTCATGCCCGCCCGTCGGTTGGGCACCACGTCAGATGAGAATGGGAGGGCGAGGCTCCCGCCGAGCCGGTGCGCGCAACCCCGGCTCGGCGGGAGCCTCGCCCTCCCACAAAACGCCATTCTCATAGGAGAGACTGTGCCTTGAACGAAACCGAACGTGTGCTTGTGCTGGCGCCCCACACCGATGATGCGGAGTTCGGCTGCGGCGGGTTCATCTGCCAGTTGCTGGAGCGGAACTCCGCATCATCGGTGTGGGCGTTCTCGGCGGCGGAGGACTCACTGCCGGAGGGATGGGACCCTGACACACTGCGCCACGAGGTGGAGCGCGCCGCCTGCGTACTCGGCCTGCCTCGGGGCAACCTGCGGGTGCTGAAGTACCCTGTCCAGCGGTTTCAGGAATACCGGCAGAGCATCCTCGACGACATGATTCGACTGGGGAGCGACCTGAAGTCGTCGATGGTCCTACTGCCCTCGCCCAATGACACCCACCAGGACCACCAAGTCATTGCTCACGAAGGCTTCCGCGCCTTCAAGCGGGCGACCATGTTAGGCTATGAACTGCCCTGGAACAACCTGACCTTCGTGACCAATGCGTTCGCCGTTATTGACGAACGGCACCTCCGCAAGAAGATCGAGGCCATTGCCTGCTACAACTCGCAGAATGACAGAGCCTACATGAGCCCCGACTTCGTCCTCAGCCTCGCCCGCGTCAGGGGCACCCAGATCGGATGTCAGTATGCGGAGGTGTTCGAGGTGGTCCGGTGGGTGCTCCGCTGAGTCGCGAGGTAGCATCCTCGTGAGCGCGGCCGGCTCCGGAGTTGGCGAGGGCGAGGGATTCGTTGTGCGAGAACCGTGACCGTCACCATTCACCAACCCAACTACCTGCCCTGGCTTGGGTTCTTCCACAAGATGGCGCAAGCGGATCTGCTGGTGCTTCTGGACACGGTGCCGTTCACCAAGGGCGGCTACCAGAACCGGACCAGGATCCGGGTGCAAGAAGGCGCAACCTGGCTCACCGTGCCTGTGCTGACAAAGGGGCGGCTGGGTCAGCCGACCTCAGCCGTGGAGATCGACACGCGGGTCCCGTGGCAGCGAAAGCATCTGACGACGCTGGAGATGAACTACAGAAAAGCCCCGGGGTTTGCGGCGCATTGGGAGGGACTTGCGGGGGTCCTGAACCAAGGTTGGGAGCGCCTCGCGCCCCTGAACGAATCGCTGATTCGGTGGCTTGCGGGCCTTCTGTGTCTCAACACGACGATCTGCCGAGCGTCCGATCTGGACGCAGGCGGCACTGGGAGCCTCCTGCTGTGCCAGCTCTGCGTGGCGGTTGGTGCGACCCGGTACCTGTCAGGCCCGAGCGGCCGCGAGTACCTGGATGAGCGGGTGTTCGAGGGTGCCGGGATCGAGGTGCAGTATCACGAGTTCACTCCGGTTCCCTACCGGCAGTGCTATCCCGACTTCGTGCCGGGGCTGTCGGCAATGGACTTCGTGTTCAACGAAGGAGCGGCGAGATTCCACGAACTGGTGGTCGCCAGCGCCGCCAAGTAGCTTGCTCTCGGAGACGCTATGCGAATGAAGACCATGGAGCGAGTTGCCGAGCCTGATGGCCGCCCATGCCGTCACGATGGCTCCCAGATGACCTGGTCCTCCCCCGTGCCGCGGACTTCCTTCGTCTACTACATGTTCGGCGTGTCGCAGACCGAGGAGCTGGACGGAGTGCCGACTTGCTCGGCTGAGCGCGTGCCCCCGGGGCATGGGCGATGAGAATCGTCTACCACTGCAACATCGACCTGTCGCGGCGTGGCGGCGCGACCATCCATGTCGCGGAGGTTGTGGCGGGTCTGCGAGCGCGGGGGCACGAGGTCCGCCTAGTCGCGCCGGCGACGCCTCAGTCCCTGATCGTTCCCGACGTTGTCCTCTCGCAGTGGGCAATGGGCGCGGCTGGGCGGGTACGGGCGGACGCGGCGGCGGCCGCCGCGCTGCGAGCCCTGCGCCGGAACTGGCACCCGGAGGTCTGGTACTTCAGGTCCCAATCGCTTTCGCTGCTGCCGTGTCTCGCCAGGCGGTGCTTTGGGGCGACCTCCGTGGTGGAGGTCAACAACGACCTCTTGGGGGAACTGCGCCTTGCGGGAGCCGCGACCCCGAAGCTTGCGCTCACGAGGTGTTGCGAGACGGCGAACTTGCGGAGTTGCGACCGCGTTATCGCGGTTGCACAAGGAATCCGGGACCTCCTCTGCCGCCGGTACGGGCTTCCAGAGCAGAAGGTGGCGGTGGTGATGAACGGCACGAACACGCGGTTGTTCCGGCCCATGCCCAAGAGCCAGGCCCGGGCCACTCTGGGGCTGCCTCCGGACGTTCCCATGGTGGGGTACGTCGGAAGCATGTTCCCTGACCACTGGGTCGACCAACTCCTCGCGGTGGCACCGCACATATTAGCGATTCGCCCGGACGCGCGGTTCGTGCTGGTCGGCGGCGGTCCTCGTCTGTCGTACCTCCAGCGGCTCGCGTCTGACTGCGGACTCGGCGATAGTGTGACCTTCACGGGGCGCGTGATGCCAGAGACCGCCGCCAAGTACATCAACGCCTTCGACGTCGCCACCGTTCTCTACGATCCGAAATCCATCGGGCCCGGCATGAAAGTGCTCGACTACATGAGCTGTGCCAAGCCGGTCGTTGCGGGCGGGCCGGGGGAGCTAACGAAACTGGTTTCGAGCAGCGACGCAGGCATGGTAGTCGAGCCGGGCAACGCGCGGCAGTTGGCCGATGCCGTGCTGGCGTTGCTGTCGGATCGGTCCCTCGCTGACAGGCTGGGGCGGAATGGTCGAGCGGCGGTGCTAGCGCAGTATAGCTGGGAGCGGACGGTTCGTGAGATCGAGGCGGTGTGCCTGGAGGCAGTTGAGGTAAGGAGGACTGGTTGGGCGCGGGGCCGAGCCTGAGTGGCATGATCGAGGTCCTCAGCAGGAACCTGTACTATCCGGCGACGTGGTGGTGGAAACGGGAGCCAGTGCCGCGCCACCTCCGGCTGCTGGAAGGCTCGCAGTGGGAGGACCCGGAGGTCCTACAGCGCGGGCAGTGGCTGGGCGTGCAGCGTCTGCTTGGCATTGCTTCCGAGTGGAGTCTCCACTACCGCGACCTGCTGTCCTCCCTTGGAGGACCTCAGGCAGTCCGCTCATGGCGCGACTTCGAGGGGCTTCCTGTGCTGACCAAGGAAACGCTTGCGGGCAGTCTTGACCAGCTCCGGACCGGTAGCCTGCACGGCAAAGTTCAGTGGGCGAAGACGAGCGGGTCCACCGGGGTTCCGGTGAAGTTCTGCTACAACCTTGAAGCCTTGGCCACCAATCACGCCAGCCAGTGGCGCGGACGCCGCTGGTGGGGCGTCAATATCGGCGCCCCCGTCCTGACGGTATGGGGTCGGCCACTGGATGCCTCGACGCGCTCCCGACTCATTGCCTTGACGCACATGCTCAAGAACTACCGCCGAGTCTCCGTGTATGACCTCAAGCCCGAGTCGATGCCGCGGCACCTAGAGCTGATGCGCCGGTTCGGCCCCAAAATGATCTACGGCTATGGGGTCGCGATCTACCGCCT
>Ga0210056_1004446_pt1 | contig 10974 bp, 1 predicted proteins | sample CryGeyCG2014_080_2_FD_183965 | JGI IMG/M metagenome (GOLD analysis project Ga0210056, IMG submission 183965) | Groundwater microbial communities from aquifer - Crystal Geyser CG07_land_8/20/14_0.80 (SPAdes) (version 2) | ecosystem: Environmental > Aquatic > Deep subsurface > Groundwater | place...
CTTTTCCACATACAAATGATAATGTTCAAGCAACATTATAAACGTTTACTATGTGCGTTTATTCTTTTTGCTTAGATACGGAAGCTTCATAAAATACAGGTTAAATCTACTTTATAGCCCCCTCCTTCCCACAATACGGGCATTTAACACTAAACGGTTTAGGCTTTACCTCTACCGAAAATGTTTTTCTGCATTTCGGGCAGCGAAGCATCTGCGTAGGTTTCTTTTCTTCCTTGACCTTAGCAGGCTTTTTCCCTCTGTGTTTAACCAAGACAACAGCACTAATAACACACACAACCACCACAGCAACAATTGCAAGCACATAATTTAGATTCCCATATTTATTCTCTCCACCATCTGGTTGCTGCCCACCATTGGTTGTACCACCATTTGTGCCATCACCATTGGTTGTACCACCATTTGTGCTTTCCTGCTCAACCGCAAGCCTCATCTGCTTCCAACCAGTATGATTACCCGAAGTTATAGTAACCCTAATTGTGTAATTACCTACAATATCAGGTGCTGTAATGGTTTTACTGTAATCTCCATTTGAATACGTCGTGGTGTTCCACTCATCACCTGTCTCTAAGATTTTGATTGATACATTAGCGTTTGGAACTATAGAATCATTGTAAACTGCATTACCTGAAACTGTTATAGAATCTCCTGGTTTACAGGATGTTTGGTTAAGAGACTGAGTAACCATTATCGGAGGTTCTGTAATAGGGTTAAGGGTGCGTTTGTAATAGACTTCCAGAGTTTGGTTATCATCTTCCCTTTGATCGTACCATACTACATGAAGAAGATTCTTTTCATCCATGATCATCTTAGGCCACATTCTACCACCATAAACAGCGTTTGTTAACCTAATCGTAGGGCTTGATATATTATTAGTATCACCAATTTTTTTATAATAGAAATCGTTACTATTATCAGACCTATTACTTGTTTTCCATATTAAATGAAGATTATTATTTAAGTCGGCTATTATGTTAGGCATAAAAGAATCCGCATATGATTGCTTAGTGATATTTATATCATCACTCCATGTGTTCCCTCCATCGGTACTTCTCTTGTAAAAAATGTCCTCTCTAACCTTCTGGGACCTATAATCGGCCCATGCAACATGAACATTGTCGTGTGAATCTATACAGAGTGTTGGCTCTCGTGACTCTGCAGGGTCTTTTGTTAATCTCACATCTTCACTCAGACTTTCTTCGCCGTTCGTGACTCTTTTATAGTATACTTGAACATTTCCGTCTCTCTTGTCATTCCATACAATATGGACATCACCATTGGAATCTATAGCGAGTGATTGAGGCCAAGAGACATCCGGAGCATTTGTTAGCCTTATATCTTCTTCATCCCATGTATCTCCCAAATCTATACTTTTTTTATAATATACTTCCATATTTCCATCCCTTTGATCACACCATATAAGATGGATTATACTCTGGTATATACCAATAATTGGTCCTGTAGAGTGCCCCTCAAAATTTGTAAGTCTTGTTTCCGATGACCAGATAGACCCTTCGTCTACACTTTTTGTATAGAATATTTCACAATTATCTCCAACCCATCTAGAATACACAAGGTGTATACCCCCATTTTCATCCGTCGCAATACATGGGTGCTCTCCATTGGTAACAACTAATTTTTTATTTTCCCATGTTACACCATAGTTTGTGCTCTTCCTGAAATAGATACCCCAATATTCTTCTGAGACGTCATCTTGCCAAACTATATATATATTGCTAGAACTCCTATCTATAGAAGGATATAAAGAATCTTTTCCATCGGCATCACTTAGCCTCACATCCTTACTCCATCCCGGCACAAGCGGGGCTTCTTCTAAAGTTTGCTCTCCATCCTTTTCAGCATGTAGACCATTTATTCCGAGATTTCCTAGGATAACACAAAAAATAAGAGAAAGAATGAAGATTGTTCTCGTTCTCATATTCCCTCTCTCCTCATTGACTCATCATCCATTGCAACACATACCTAACATTCTCTGATTGCGAGTACCAGCTCTGATACTGCTCCTCAGAAAGCTCCTTTCCATGCTGTGCATCCAGCTCATTCTGGAAGGCATTCATGATATTGTCTGCGGCATTAAAGTTTTCCTGCGTTACTTTCTTCTTTACATTCTGCAACTTGGATATCAGGCTGCTTGCGACACAATCTGTTATGTTTGAGTTTTCTATGTCACTTATTAGTTTGTCTATCATGGTTATTATTCCGTTGACTTTTGCCTCATGTGTGCTGCTAAGATTAGCAGTGCCATTGCTTGGTAGATAGTATTCATCGCCTGTGAATTCTGCCATCCATGTAAAGTTACCGAACAAATACAAGAACGGTACAGAGCATGTAGCGATACCACTTTCATTTGTAACCCCTGAACCGACGTATGTGCCGTTAATGTAAAAGCCAATATTTCTGCCAGCAATCGGCGCGCTGTCTTCTATTAGTAGGGCTGTAAGCGTATCATTTACTGGATCTGAGACTACTATATCGTAGGCAGTGAGTATGGTGTCCTCCTTTTCTATAGTAAATATGATAGATGTGTTGCTTGAGAAGTAATACTCATCACCTAAGAATTCTGAAGTAAGTGTATAGTTTCCCGGGATTTGCATTAACGTTATTGTTGCTGTTGCTACGCCTGTTTCGTTAGTCGTCCCATTAACTGTTTGATTTCCAAGAGTGAATATTATTATTCTGTTTGGCATACCTATTCCAAAGTAGTCAGTGAGTATCGCACTTAACACAACCTCATCGCTGTAGCCTCCAGAAGACGCACCTGTGTATGTGAGGTTGGTTTCTCCACCTATGATACTCATGTTTCCATATCTCACTGCATCATTGTATGTACCATTACCATAGAAGTACACCATCAGCTCATATACACCCGGCATCTCCATCAGATTTTCAGGCATGGAGATATCAAATGTTACACCGCCATTGCTGAGGCGTTCTGTACCTATCAGTTTCCACTCAGTACCATTGAAGTAATAGAGTTCAATTCTCCATCCGTCTCGCTCAATAAATGGCCCGGATGGAACATATTTGATGAGTTCTTCTCCATCATCATCCGTGACATTGATTGTTACAGTAGTGCTGTTCATGTAAATGATTGTGAAACTCGGATCTGAAAGGATCACATTTTCTTTAAGTATCGTTAAAGTGCCATCCGTGCTTGCAAAATTATACCTGTCATTACCATCGAAAACTGCTCTTAAACTATAATTCCCTGCTGTTTCGGAGAAATCCCCTGGTATTGAGACATTAAATGTTATGCTACCATTTATCATGGTTGTTCTGTCTATCTCCGTCCAAACATTCTCTCTCACCCAGTAAACTATGATTTCGTGTGTATGTCGATCCCAACGCATCTTCAACTTCCAGACAGTATGATAAAACTCCAGAACAACCTCTACATCCTCCTCATGAAGCAGGAAGTCATTATCATCATCCAGCATGGTTATTGTTACGGTAGCGTTGTCTGAGTAAACAATGGTGAAACTTGGGTCTGATATCACTACATCTTCTCTTAGGATTGTTAATGTACCTGTTGCATTAGCAGGATTATACCTGTTATCACCATCAAATCTTACTCTAATATCATATATCCCTGCTATTTCATCGAAGTCTTCTGGTATTGACAGCTCAAACGTAGCGGTGCCGTTAATAAGTGTTGCATTACCCAGAGGTATCCAAAATGAGTCGTTGTAATATTCTAGATGTATTGTTTTTGGTTCATCCTGTTGATGAAGTATCGGCTCACCTTCTTCATCAATCATGGTTACAGTTAGTGTTGCATCATCTGAGTAAACAATGTTAATGTTTGGACTGCTTAGCACAGTATTCTCCTTCTCAACCGTGAAATTAATATCTATGCTGGAGTTAAGATAGTATTCATCACCAAGGAAGCCTGCTGTAACCGTGTAGATGCCTGGGTTTTGGGTCAAGGTAACTGTTACCGTAGCACTGCCGTTTTCATCTGTAACACAGACACCATCATAATCCGCGAATGTGAACTCTAATGTTTTATTAGATATGGGTGTGCCAGTCTTTGCATCCATAAGCATTGCAGATAATATGATGTTATCAGAATACTGCCCATTGATGTCTCCTATATATATGATAGTTGTTGTTCTTTGGATAATATTGAAGGTATAAACCATGCTGGTGTTTCGGTTATCGCTTGTATCAACAGTCCAAACATAGTATTGGTATGTTCCATTTATCTGATAGGTTGTGTTGTAGTAGTAAACACCTGTACCTGCCATGTTCTCCATTAGCATGCTCACAGAGATTCCCTGTGGATCTGTGATGTTCACGTAGACATTCTTGACATTGACATTATCAACCACATCACATGTTATATTCACAGAATCAAATACATCCTGCACCTGTGGTGATGCTAAAATGTTTGATATTTCTGGTTTGGTTGTGTCACCAATAAAGAAGTTCCCTTCACCAGTTGCAAAGTTATCAGCTAAATCCTTTGCTCTAATAGCGAAGTTGTACAATCCAAGCAGATTGTATGATGCATTATAATAGTATGTATCTGTATCATCTACGTGGTGCATCAGAACAGTTATGTATGCCCCGTTTGGATCTATGATTTCTACTTCTACAGTATCCACCACATAATAGTTATCTGTTACTGTGGTGGTGATGTTCACATATCCATATATTTCCTGCACAGTTGGTGTAGCAGTGATGTTTGTTATTGTTGGTTGTGTTTTATCTATTGTGAAAACAATGTTCTGTGTTGCAGTGTTTCCTGCAAGATCAGATGCTGTAATGTTTAGGTAATAAACATTTTCCGCAGATACTGTTGTTCCACTTGTGAATGATATATCATTTAGTGTGATTGTACCTATACCCATGTTTGCATCTGTTATTTCTATTACTGGTGTAACATTTACATTATAATACCCTGCATCATTTACTCCTGTGATTGTTATTGTTGGTGGTGTTTTATCTATTGTGAACATTATTTTGATTTCGTTATTATTCCCTGCTTTATCTGTTGCGGTTACATTTAGATAATATAGTCCGTCCGCACTTATTGTAGTGCCACTGATGAATGCAACGTCATTTAATGTTGTTATACTGGTGTTTAGGTTGATGTCAGTAATACTGATTATAGGTGTGATGCTAATGTTGTAGTATGTGCTGTCTGAAACACCAGATATAATTATCTCTGGTATTGTTTTATCAATTGTGAATGTTATAATCATAGTCGCATTATTCTTAGCAAAGTCTTCCGCATAAACATAAAGTATATGTGTTCCTTCTTGAGTGATTGTTGCACCGCTCACAAACCCAATGCCGTTAAGTGTAATTATAGTATAATTGAAATACTCATCTGTAACATTAATTGTTGGTGTTACATTCGTGTTATAATATGCATCATTATTTACTCCTGTAACTGTGATTACAGGTTTTGTTTTATCTATCATGAATACCACGCTTTGTGTTGCAGTGTTTCCTGCGAGGTCTGCTGCAGTAACAGTTAGATAATACATACCTTCTGCAGATACTGTGCTACCGCTTGTGAAATCTACATCATTAAGTGTTATTGTATGAGTATCAAGGTATGTATCACTTATTTCTATTACAGGTGTTACATCAGTGTTGTAGTATTCATTGTTTGTTACTCCTGTGATTGTTATTATTGGTAGTGTTTTATCTATTGTAAACAGTATATTCTGCGTTGCAGTGTTTCCTGCAAGATCAGATACGGTAATATTCAGATAATACACATTCTCTGCACTTATTGTTGTACCGCTTGTAAACACTATATCATTGAGTGTTACTGTGGATTTATCTAGATTTGCATCCGTAATAGTAATGTATGCTACAATATTTGTGTTATAATAAGTGTCGTTGACCACACCTGTAACATCAATTGTTGGTGCAACTGTATCCACACCGCATATAGCAATGCTAAGGATTGTTTCCTGTAGGTTTCCAGCATTATCAACTGCAATACTGTAGAATTGATAATATCCATCACCATTTGGCACATCAAACAGCCATATATATGGGTATGTTGTATCATTCACACCGTAAAGTATCCAGCCAGTCCAACCTGTCAAATTATCCGTACTGTAGTTATAGTATAATGCAACCTTTTTTATTCCGCTTGTTATGTCAGATGCGTCTACAATTGTGGTAATTGGTGTTGTGTTTTGCCAGTATGGTGATATCGTAGTTACTGCAGAGGATGGTGAGGTGACGTCAACACCACAGAATGTATCAGACTCTGTTGGTGCGGATTCAATGTTGCCTGAAACATCTTTTGCTATACTGTAGAACTGATAGTAACCATCACCATATATTTTTGATGTGTTGAACAACCATTCATATGGAGAATCATTATCTATCCCGTAGGATGCCCAGTTACTCCAACTAACATTATCTATAGAATATCTATAGAATAATTCAACCTCTGCTATACCACTCATTCCATTACTTGCATTGGCTGTTATTGTAAATTCTGTGTTTGTCTGCCAATAGGGTGATACTGGTGTTATGCGGGATGTTGGCATGCCTGTGTCAACACCACAAATAGTGTCAGGGAATTCTACCGTTGTTTCCATGTTACCTGCCACATCAGTTGCGATAGTGTAGAACTGGTAGTAGCCGTCACCCTCTAAAATCGAGGTGTTAAAGAGCCACTGCCAAGGAGTATTACAATCCGTTCCATACAATGTCCAATCGCTCCAACTGGCATTATCTGAGGAGTAGCGATAGTACAACGCAATATTTGATATTCCGCTCAGCGTATCGTTCACGTTTGCCATGACTGTAAACTCATTGTTTGTCTGCCAGTAGGGTGTGATTATATTCACTTCTGATTCTGGAGATGTGATGTCGTAGCCGCAAACTGTGTCATTCACAGTGAAGTATTCCTGGTTTCCTGCTTCATCCCAAGCTATGGTGTAGAATTTGTAGTATCCTTCACCGTTTGGGAAGTTGAAATTCCACGTCCATGGACTTGTTTCATCAACACCAAACATGTATGGTCCATACCATGTGTTGTTGTCTGTTGAGTTGTAATAGTATAGTGTCACATTTGTTATGTTGCTTCTTTCATCAGATGCAGTTGCTGTGATTATGATTGATTCATTGTGCCAATATGGAGAGATAACATCAATGTAGGACTCGGGTGCAACATTGTCTACTACCGTGAAGTTGAGCGCATAGATACCTGTGTTTCCATTTTTGTCCATTGATATAATCTTCAATGTATGGCTACCAAGTGTCAGGGTAGTCATGTTTATTGTTATGTTTAATGTTGCAGTATGATATGCCCTTGTAATGGTACAGTTTGTGTCTTTGTACCATGTTTCATCAACCCAAACTTCTACTACCCATGGTTCTGGATCACTCTCATCGGTAATATTGATTATAAGACTTATTGTGTCTTTGTACGAATAATTTCCCACAAATGGAGAAATTAGGTTTGTCTTTGGTGGGAAAATATCCCCATATGGATTAATAATGGTTACATTGCAGGTTGACCAGTTACTAGTGCCTCTTTCATCCCAAACCGTTAGGTTTACTATGTATTCACCGAACCAGCTGTATGTATATGTACAGTTGAAGGAATAGTAGTACTGATCTTGTTCCGCATCACCTTCTATTATGGTGCCGTCATCAAAATCCCATCTGTATTTTATTATGCTTCCATCTGGGTAGTCTCTGTCGCAGGCAGTTGCATAGAATGTGAGTGGTAGCCCCCAGTATGTTTGCAGATGTGGTCCTATACCAACCTCTGGCCCTAGTTGCGGACCTACTTGCACTTCTGGTGCATGATTATCAATTACTGTTATGATACATTCGTCAGATATGCTTGCCCCGGCGGTGTTTGTCATAATAAGTGTGGCTATGTAGTTACCAGGAACATTGTAGGTATGTGTTACATTTGTATATCCATTTATTGCATCTCCAGCAGCAAAGCGGCTGTCGCCGAAATCCCAGCTATAACTATTAACAGTGCTTGGTCCTGAACCGTTAAAGGAAACATTCGTTCCAACCCACACTGTTTGATCAGGTCCTGCATCAGGTGTTACTGTGATTTTGCAGATATCAATACTATAAAGTTCATCATCTGAAACATTTAGGATGACAGTATAGATTCCAATATCGGAGTAGGTGTGAGTTGGTTTTACACCGGAACCAGTGTGTCCATCCCCAAAGTCCCATGTATATGTTAAAGCATCATTATCTATGTCATAGGATTTAGAACCATCAAATCTTGCATACTGATTCCACTTCACTGTCTGATCAGGACCTGCGTTTGCAACTGGAGCATGGTTAGGGGTGATGGTAACTATGCAGATATCCTCCGCTGAAGATGAGGTTCCTGTTTCTGTTTCATCCTCTATTCCAAAAATTGCAATGTACTCGTACTCTATTTTGTATTCCCAAGTAGTATTAAACCAACCACTTGCTATTGTGTGCCCTCCTTTAGATACTGATTTTCCACTTGGTCTGAAAGTCTTATCCCACCCCCAATTCATATTGTTGTCAAAATCCCACTTGTACTCTCTAATTTCTGCGTCCAGCGTCTGCCCCATCCCACTAAATGGCACATCCTTCTTCACTCTGTATGTTTTATCTGCCCCTGCATCTGCAAGTGGATAAATTACTATCTTGAGTGGTATGGTAGTATTAAGCCCTTTATGATCTGTGACCCTAAGCACAGCCCAATAAACACCGCCTTTACTATAGGTGTAATTAAAAACAGGACCTATCACACCACACTTATCAAACCATTTAATCTCATAGGATGGGGAACTATTCCCTGGTATGCTAGAATTCCTCAAATTATTCCATTCGAAGTAACCATCATTATCAAGATCCCACTCCCAAAGGGAGATATTATTAATCATATTTGTGTAATTGCTCTCATAGTCTAACGCATAACTACGGATTGCTACATTCTCATTTATACGCCCAGATATTTCCTTGTCTGTCAACGCAAACGGAAGAACATTATCAATAAACGTTACATTAGCTGTACCATTCCCTTCAGCACCATCATTATCAGTAGCAGTAACATTAACTATGTATGTGCGAGGATAATCTGTTTTAGCATATGTATGATTGACCTCAAATCCCACAATTTTACTCATCAACTCATCCCGTGTTATCAATGGTTCAGGTTGCTCAAGACCCCATTTCATACAAAGATCATGATACGCCCATACCATAAAATTCCCAACACAATGCGCCTCACCTCTTTTACGTGCTTCTTCAAACAGGTTAAAAGATTTTTCAAACAGATGGTACACGTCAATGAGAACATCAATTGGGATTTCTACAATGTTTGTAAGAGCATCTGCAAACCTGCCTTCTGCAATAGCTTCACCAATCTTATCTATATAGTCTCCTTGAAGTAAACCCGTGACTATTTCTAACATTGCATCTACTATGAACGGTACCTCTACTCCTACCTTTAGGGCTATGAGTCCTGCCTCTAGTATTAAAAGCATTCCCTGATCATACATCCACATAACATCCTCTAACATAGCATATAATGGATTGTCAGAAGAAGAATTAGAAGTAATAATAGTAAGATTCTTTGCAAAATCCTTTTTCTGATCATCAGTAAGGTTGGAGAAGCTGCCTACCACTATAGAATTCCCGTCACCGAAATCAACAGTGAAACTCTTAATACTGTCATCAACATCTACACCCATGACAAGAAAATGTGCTGTTCTATTTTCTTCTGAGTCTGAATTTTCAACATATTTTATTTGGTTGCCTGGCATAAACACTATTGGTTCCCAGTTAGAATAAACCTTCACAGTAGCAGTAGCAATAGCCTTAGCACTACCCTCCTGTGCTGTGACCTTCACCCAATAATCCTTTATGCTTGGTGGTTTAGCATAGAAATGCGAAACAGACTGTTTATTACCTGTTCCTCCATCCTTAAACTCCCAAGAATAAGTTATCGTGCCACCATCCCCACCATATGCATATGCAGTAAAGTTCACTGATCTGTTTCCAAATGTTGCTTTATAATAAGGGGTTATATACACTCCTAACCGGGCATGTGCAACAACATGCACTGTAGATATTCCGGTTCCAGTGCCACCTTTATTATCCACAACCATGAGATTGGTAGTGTATGTTTTTTCTTCATTCCCATCTAAAGAATACCAATGTGTTCCTGTACCTGTTGTAGAATTACTATCATATGTGCCATCACCATCAAAATCCCATAGGTAATAAGCAACACTGCCATCACGATCATAGCCTCTTCCTTGAATCGTAATCTCTACACCTGCTTCTCCCTTTGTACTTTTTTCTATAGTAGGTACCACATCTACTATTGGTGCAAAATTATCTACAATCCGTATAACACAAGTATCTGTAGTACTAAAACCATAGCTGTCTGTGACTGTAAGGTTTGCTGTGTAAACCTTCTCCTTCAAACCTTCTTCAAACTCATAACCATGTACCATAGTTGCCTTATAACCATAGCTGCCATCACCAAACTCCCATGTATAATTCACTATACTTCCATGTGTACCGGTTTTGAAAACTCCTTTCCCAGACAGCATAACATATACTGTACAGTCAGCACTCACTGTTTGATCAACCCCAGCATCAGGTGTTGGTGGCTCAACAACTAAAAAGGTGCAAGTATCCGTGTTCGTGAAACTCTGATTATCATAAACAGTGAGCACAACCTCATACAATCCGGGTGTATCATAAACATGGGATGAATCACAATCACCACTATGTGGACTCATGTCCCTCCAATCCCAATCATAACTCACTATCTGACCAGGTGTGCCATTTTGCACTCCTTGTGTACCATTGGGTGGATTAAACCATCCAGGATCATAAGAATTTGAACCAGTAACTGTAACGGTATGACCAACACAAAACACATTATCACCCGGCACACCATCATTATCTATAACAGCAGCATCCGCCACAGGCAAA
>Ga0210056_1004463_pt1 | contig 10948 bp, 6 predicted proteins | sample CryGeyCG2014_080_2_FD_183965 | JGI IMG/M metagenome (GOLD analysis project Ga0210056, IMG submission 183965) | Groundwater microbial communities from aquifer - Crystal Geyser CG07_land_8/20/14_0.80 (SPAdes) (version 2) | ecosystem: Environmental > Aquatic > Deep subsurface > Groundwater | place...
CGCATCTGCATTGGAGGTAATGAATACTTCCGCAAACATAACATCGTCCAGGTCTGTGTATCCTTCCGTGGAAAGCGTCTCCGACTCAATGTAACGACCAGAGATCTCAAGATGATCGATCACTCAGCGTTTCCGTTCTGCGCGCATCTTTTTAATCAGCGCATTGACATCATTCAGCGCCATGTTATCCAGCCCAGCCTTGCGTGCCTGGCTGCGGATGGACCGCACGGCCATCTGCGCGCGTAAGCGGGAGACCATCAACAGAATATCCTGAACATTTTCGTCGCCCAGGCTGATCATCACAGCGAATGGTTCGTTATTCATAGTTACCACCAATTCACCCTCGCTTGCCAGTTTTTTGCGCAGGGCAGCAGGCTCATTGCGTAATGTGCGGTAGGGAACAAATTGCACGGCTCACTCCTTCTGAAGCGGATTTTGCTACACTGTTTTACCCCTCTCGATGAAATTTGGTCAATCTCTTTTGCTCAAAGTTCAAGGCGTAGGTTATCGGAATTTTGGTTTAGTTATTTTGCGGCACTCTAAACACCAAATCTTCACCTTGCCTTACCAGTTGCCACTCTGAACCTTTGATCAGTTTTCCCGCAAGGATTAATTCGCTCAATGGGATCTGGACTAACTTTTCCACTACCCTGCGCAACTCGCGCACGCCATACTGCGGACTGTAGCCTGTCTGGGCAAGCAAGATTTTAGCCTGTTCATCAATCTGCAAGGTGACTTGATATTGTTCTTGAAGGCTTTGCTGAATTTCTTCCAGCATGGGACTGAGAATCTTTTGCACATCAGCCTGACCCAACGATTTGAAAATGACCTGCTCATTGACTCGGTTGATGAATTCAGGGCGGAAACGTTTCGCGACCTCGTGGAGGATTTCATTTTCAGTTTGTTCGGAAGGCAGGAAATTCAAATCCGCCTGTTTGCCAGCGGTAATATTTGAAGTCATGATAAAGATCGCATTCCGGGCATCTGCGGTGCGACCCTTTGAATCGGTCAGGCGGCCATCGTCAAATACTTGCAGGAACAGGTCAAAGATACGGGGATGCGCTTTCTCGATCTCATCCAGCAGGACAATCGAGTGCGGCTTTGTGCGCAGTTGGCCGGTCAGTTGACCTTCTTCCTCGTGGCCGATGTAGCCGGGCGGTGAGCCGATCATCTTGGAGAAACTATGTTCCTCCATGTATTCGGACATATCCAAGCGGATCATGTTCGCTTCGTTCCCGAAAAGGAACTCGGCCAGCGAGCGCGCCGTTTCTGTTTTGCCTACGCCGCTGGGGCCGAGGAACAGGAAGACCGCCAGCGGTCCATGTCTTTCAGCCAGGCCTGCGTGCGCCATGATCAGCCGTTTGCAGACGCGGGCGATTGCTTCGTCCTGACCAATGATGCGCTGTTTTAGGAAGGCTTCGAGTTCCAATAGCCGCGACTTTTCCCCGCTTTCCAGATGACCCATGATGATATCCAGCGGCACACCGATTTTTTCGGAGAGGACGCGGGCAACCGTCATTTCAGTCACCTCTCCATTCACGTGCGTTCCGCTGGCATCCTTATCGCCCACCATCATGCTCAGAATGGGAATCCTTGTGCGCGCCCCGGCTTTATCTATCAGGTCAATCGCCTTGTCGGGTAGTTGATGATCGCCGTCGAAGCGGATGGATAAATCCACCGCGGCTTGCAGTGCCTGATCCGTGAACCGCGCTTGGTGGTGTTCCTCCCACTTGTGCCGCAAGCCTTTCAATATCTCGATAGTCTCGTCGCGGCTGGGTTCGTTGACGATGATCTTCTCGAAGCGCCGTTCCAGTGCCGGGTCCGTTTCGATATTGCGGCGGTACTCGCTGATGGTGGTCGCGCCGATGCAACGTAGTTCACCGCGCGCCAAAGCAGGCTTGATCAAGTTTGCCGCGTCCATGCTGCCGTCGCCCGTCTGCCCCGCGCCCACCAGCATGTGGATTTCATCAATGAAGAGGATGATTTCCGGGTGCGTGTGTACTTCCTTCAAAATATGATCGAGACGTTCCTCGAATTCGCCGCGATATTTCGTTCCGCCCATCAGCGCGCCCATGTTAAGTTCGATGATTCGTTTATCGCCCAGGATTTGCGAATCCTTGCCTTGCACAGTCCTCAGTGCCAGCGCTTCGACTATGGCAGTTTTGCCCACACCCGCCTCGCCCACCAGAACCGGGTTATTCTTGGAACGCCGCGCAAGCGTTTGGATGATTTGCAGAAGTTCGGGACGGCGGCCAACGAACGGACCGAGTTTTCCATCACGAGCCATCTGCGTCAGGTCGCGCCCATAGCGTTCCAGGTAATGCGTGCCTCCCTGATCCTGTTTGTTTTTTTCAGCGTGTACCTTGACCGGTTCAACATCCACCCCCGCAGGCGTGACCTTCCCCAGGGCGCGCTTGCCCAGATCACTCGCTGTAACTCCTTCTGCTGCTAAAACAGAAGTGATGACAGAATTGGGCTGCTCCAGAACCGCCGCCAGAAGATGAATACAGGTTAAGGTTTCTGTGGACGCGGAGCGTGCCAACTCTCCAGCGCGCTTGAAAACCTGTTTACATGCCGGACTGCGGTGAATGATTTTCTCGGTGTGCTCGTACTTGCTTTCGCCTAATTCATCCCGCACACTGCGCCGCAGGTCTGTTGCATCCAGTTCGAAGTCACGCAAAATATCGTCAATGGCATCCTGTTCGAATTGCAGAGACTGCCGCGCAGGCGGGTCAAGCTCATCTGCCTGCATGGATATTTTTTCCAGACTGCAGATCCCGATCAGGATATGCCGAGGTTCAATGAACTCAGAGCGCGCCGCCGCCGCTTCCTGGGCAGACATTTGCCAAGCCAGATTTGCGCTAAAGGATAATTCTGTCATCATTTTCTCCTGATGAGGGGGTAGAATATTAATTTTAGGTATATATTTTTTCTTGGTCAAATTGCAAGTCACGATCATTATTGACTTGCAATTTCTTTCAGCCAACTCAGTAGTTGGTTAAAAGAAGGTTTGTTTTGCAATGGAATTTGTTCATTAATCACCTGCTCGACAACTTCAATAAATCTATCATTAGTCATGAATGGATACTGCCTGACTGCAATATGCAATTTTGCAAGCGAATCTATCTGATAGAAAAAGACTTCATGCGCAGACTGAGAAATATTATTTACAACCTGCGCCAACCATTCCAGTCGTTGTTTATAAGCGGGTCTTGCATCTAGTGGAATTTCTTTAAGAACAGAACCACAAAACTCATCCAGAAATTTAATATCCATCATAATAGGATATTTCTTGACGACATTCTGCAGTTCAGCGGGCGAGTTCACCTTCTGGACATTCTCTATAATTTCATCTATGTAAATCGTTCTAGATTCTTTTATTCGGGCTACAAATTCTTGTGCTTTTTTCTTCATAGGGTGATCGATTTGACCCCATAATTGAGTTGATTGTTGTGCTAAAGGCAGAGCAATGAATAACTCGTCCTGTTGAGCGTAAATAGTTGCCATATTGAATAAAATTTCAGCCATTCCGCTTAGGTTTTCCCGATTGCCATTTATTATCAGTGATTGCTCTAATTTTCGAAGATCTTCTTTGTAACGGCCAAGACTGATGAGACAGTTGCCTTTGTTGTGCAAAGCAGATGCATTATGTGGGTCAATTTCCAATGCCTTATCGCAATATTGAATGGCTTCTTCGTAGCGGCTCAGATTGCGCAGAATATCAGCTTTGTTGTTCAAAGTATCCACAAAATGTGGGTCAATTTCTAATGCCTTTTCAAAGCAGCGGATGGCATCTTCGTAACGGCTTAGACTGTTGAAACTTTTGCCTTTGTTATTCCAGGCATTTACATTGCGCGGGTCTATTTCCAATGCCTTGTCATAATAATGCATGGCTTCTTCATAACGGCCTAGATGGTGGTGAAAGGAGCCTTTGTTGCCCAAAGCTGCCAAATCGCGTGGGTCAATTTCCAATGCCTTATCAAAATATTGAATGGCTTCTTCGTAACGATCTAAATTTGCAAGGCTAAATCCTTTATTGTTCATAGTTGCCAAATTGCGCGGGTCAATTTCCAATGCCTTATCAAAATAGCAAAGGGCTTCTTCGTATTCACCCAGACTGTTGAAACAACAACCTTTGTTGTTCCAGGTATTTGCATTGCTTGGGTCAATTTCTAAGGCTTGGTCACAGCAGTGAATGGCATCTTCATATCGACCAAGGCTGCTGAAGTAGCGACCTCGGTCATCCCAAACCAGCGCATCGCGTGGGTCAATTTCCAATGCCTTATCGCAATATTGAATGGCTTCTTCGTAGCGGCCTAGACCGTTGAGACTTCTGCCTTTGCCAAGCCAGATATCTATATCGCGCGGGTCAAGCTCCGAAGCTTGATTGAAGCAGTCGAGGGCATCTTCGTAACGGCGAAGACTGTTGAAGTAATTACCTTTGTTGATTAAAGGATCAATAAAACGTGGGGCAATATCCAATGCCTTGTCAAAGCAGCGGATGGCTTCTTCTTTATTACCTAGTTGGTTGAGACTGTTACCTTTGTTATTCCAAGTAGCCGCAAGGAGAGGTTGAATTGCCAAGGCTTCATCACAATAACTGATTGCTTCTTCGTAACGACCCAGATGATTGAGACAACTACCTTTGATGGAAAGAGCGCCTACATGACGCGGATCGAGTTCCAAAGCCTGATCTAAGTAGTGAAGGGCTTCTTCGTAACGCCCTAAATGATTAAGGTTGAGTCCTTTGTAGCTCAATTCTTGAGCATTCTGTTTCGCCAATTGCGGAACCCTGATTATTTCCCCATTCAGTTGCTTGAGAATCGATTCCAAATCTGAACGCAATTGTACAAAACTCTGATAGCGCTTATCAAGCTCCTTCTTTAGGCAACGTCTGATAATTGGATAGATTGGCGAATCCAATCGAGGCACAGGGGCTTCGTTATGCAGTCGTCGCATGTCCAGCCCGAAGCGCATAATCTCTTCCCGCGAGCCATCCCTAGGCGGAGTAGCTAGGAAGGGCAACTCGCCGCCACTTGCCATCTGGAAAAGCACAATACCAAAAGCATAGATATCACTTCTCACATCGCAACTTGCGGCATCATCGAACTGCTCCGGCGGCATGTGGGTGAGGGTACCAAATACATCTCCTCTCTGTGTCTTACCGAATACATTTATCTCATCCTTCATACTTGCTGAATTTTCCGCGTATGAATCCAATACACCTGCCAAACCAAAGTCGGTAATTTTGGCTGTCCCATCTTGTGCGATCATGATATTTTCCGGTTTCAGATCGCGGTGCGTCCGAATCCCTTTAGAGTAGGCGTATTCCATCCCAAAACAGACCTGGATAGCCCAGCGCAGACTCTGCACCAATTCCGGCGAGCGGTATTGCAAGTAACCTGCTAGGGAATTAATTCCTTGCTTATTTGGCGCAATGTACTCCATAGCTATGAAAAGCCGTCCTGAGAATACGTCCACAAAATATGTTTGCACTAAATAGGGATGTCGTTCGAGTTCCACTAAAACGTTTGCTTCTTTACGAAAGAGGTCTCTTGTTTTTGCGTCCGCGAGAAATTTATCCTGGAAAGTCTTCAAGGCGCACTCACTCTTAGTCACATGACTAAAAACTAAATATACTACGCCAAATCCTCCACTGCCCAATACTTTTAGAACTTCGTATTCTTGTCCAATAATATCGCCGGGATGATAAAGTCCGCCTGTGGGTTGATCGGTTATCCCTCGATCTTTTTGCGGGTTTTGGCTTTCTGTATTTTTCGAGGGATTTACAATAGGCTTTTGATCTTTTTCCAATTCAGCCAGGCGCGCAACGGCGCTTTGGATTAACCCAGGTTCATCATCTGCAAATTCCAGCACCTGTTCGTAGGAATGAATTGCATCGAATGTAAGTCCAAGATTATCTTCGCACAACGCTTTTTCGTGCCACGCATACGCGTATTGCGGCTCAAGTTGCAGTGCATTTTCAAAACAACGGATGGCTTCTTCGTAATCTTCCAGATCACAAAGTTGTTTCCCTTCTATGTACCAGTGGTTTGCATCCAGCGCGTGAAGATCAGCGTCTGATTGCTTTTGGGTATTTGCAGTTTGAGCAACTGGCGTCACATTATTCTTTTGTGCTGGTTCAAGTGGCAAATCCTGTCCCGCAAGGGTATCCAACATTTGTTTGGCTTTTTCGTTCTTTGGATTGATGCGTAACATTTGTTTCAGGCAATAAAAGCGTTCTTTGTCATCAACTGAAACCTGATACATCCACCCCCAGGCAAGTTCGTCATCCGGACTTTGCTTAGCGACAGCTATAAAAACATTTCGCGCCTCGTCCTGTTTCCCTGCTCTATATGCTGTTATACCCTGATGAAGTAAATCATCCATGAAACATCCTCTTTGTGGAAAGTGGCCGCGCAGATGGGTCAAACTCATCTGCCTGCATGGATATTTTTTCCAGGCTACAGATTCCGATCAGGATATGCGGCGGTTCAATGAACTCGGACCGCGCCGCCGCTGCTTCCTGGGCCGCCAGTTGCCAGGCTAGATTTGCACTAAAGGATAGTTCGGTCATGGGTTGCTCCTGATGAAGGGTTGGAATGTTGTCTGCAAGTTTACTTACCCTCCAACTCTCGTATTAAGTTCGTTTCCAGCGTTTCTTGAAAAATTTATTGCCTTCGAGCCGGTACTCGACACCTGCCTTGAGCCATCCAGCAGGCAATGAGTTAATCGCCATTGGATTGCGGAAGAACAAAAAATCATCACCGTAATTATCAGGCAGACACGAGATGTCAATATTTGAAAACAGAATCGCGCTAATGCCCGCATATTTCGGTTCAGGAAAAAATTTGGTTGACACCTTTTTACCAGACGGCTTGACTATTTCGTCTCGGTAAGAATAGCCTGTTTTTACGATTTGTTTACCGTCATGATCCAGAATCATTGTATAGTCACCGAATGGTACGACAGCTTTAATTATGTTCGGAATCATGTTAGATGAATCATCGTCTGGTATTGAAAATGGAATACGGGAACCATTGATAGCAATTAAGTAAGGCTCAGAACTTGAGAGTATACCTGTATCCTGATATTCTCCATATTGCCTGAACTTCTCAGCTATTGCGGATGTGTATCGAAGAATCACCGATTCATCAATCGAATCGAACCCGTTTTCAGACTCTGCACAGTCATCGGGGCTAGTACCGCATGCAATTGCTTCGATCCAGATATTGGTTTCTGCTAACGAGATACAGATATCTGGCCCTTTCTTGCCTAATTCAAGGCGAGGGCGTAATTTAAACCCTAAGTCCAGTAGAGTCACAGCTAAATACATTTCCCAAAAGCGACTTTGAAACTTCGATATGCTCTTTGATGAGATTTCGGTTATAAAATGCGAATCTGCGTATGGTTTGAATCGCGTCCAAAGTCTTTCTAAATTATCCCTTTCTTGCTTTCTGTTTGGATCATCAAAGATCCGCTTCAATTCTCCACTGGGTAATTTATCCGAATGTTCAATTAACATTTTGCCTCATGTCACAAAAGGTTGCTGGGAGGGGCGAGCAAGACGCGAAAACCACAGTTGAATGCGAAAGTCGGATAATTGTGATTACGAGTAGACACGTATATCCATTCGGAACCAGCAACATCGTCGAACGAGCCGCGCAACACAAGCTGATCAGACTCCAAAGCGCTTTCAACCATGTTCTTGATGCTGAAAGGATAGGGTTCATACAAACTGGAAGTCCATTCTCCAACATTGCCCATCATATCGGCACAACCGAAAGGTGAATCTCCCTGTGGAGAATAGAGTGCAACGGGCGTTGTTCTAAATTTGCTAGAATTATATTTATTTTCATCACGCGCACCTTCCCAAGGATATTCGCGCCCGTCTGTTCCACGCGCGGCTTTTTCCCATTCTGCTTCGGTGGGCAGGCGTAATACTAAACCCGAAGGCGTTTCGCTTTTTATTAAGTTATTCAGCCATTTACAATATGCCGTTGCATTATTCCATGAGACTCTAGTAACAGGATGATCTTTTTTCTTTTCCCAATTATCTATAGGATGATTGATTCCTTTGGATTTTACATAAGCGTTATATAACTCATTTGTCACAGGAAAGCGCGCCATCCAATAATCGTAGGGAATATCAACGGTGTGTCGAGGCTTTTGATCATCAAAGTCATAGTAGTAATGGTCATAACCATAGTATTCGCTGGCTTCATTGTCATAGTGCCATCCTTCAAGCAATCCTTCAATATTCCCGTTTCTGTTACTAAAAATTTTGTAATCGCCTCCCATCAAAAACTTGCCTGCTGGCACGCGCATAAACTCCATGCCATTGGAGATGGTAAGTTTGTTGTCGTAAGTAGGATTTTTATGCAAGTCGGATTTATCAACTTTGATTACAGGCGGCGTTATAACTTGCACAGGTTTAGGTACTTCATGGTCAGCCTGGCGCGGTAAACGAGTAAGCAATTCTTGCAAATCATCCGTCGTTGCGAAAAGCCTTCGATATGCCGCGGTTTCATTCAATGCACCTCTGAGAGCAGTAAATAATTCCGCTTGAAGATATGGGTTTTTCTCTTGCTTCTCTTCCGACAAACTAACAGTATCTTCTTCAATGTTTATAGTCAGTTGCCCCCCTGCCGCGAACCATTCCAACCCAACCTGAATGGCACTCTCGCATAAACCCATCCATGCCGCAAGTCCACTAATAGTCGTTTTTCCGTTGAAATGACCAATCGCGTATTTGCAGTAACCTGCTAAAAGATTTAAGAAATCTTCAGGCTTTTCTTCTGAGGGTGAAACTGCAAAAACATGAATCGTTCTTGGCTCAACAATTTCCAATGCCATTCGTAATTCTAGATGTGATGGTGGAGTTGTCCAAATCGCGAACTCATTCGCTTGATATAACTTGAAGCGGGATTTACCCTTCGATCTATCCGCGCCTTCCGCCCAAATCAACGTTGAACTTGCAAGGTTACTTAAAATTTGAGTCTTCAATCGCAGATCGCGAATTTCGAAATTCTGTTGCTCTTTGGGCGATTCTACAACCTTCACCTGAGCAAAAGGCTTCTGTTTGGCTAACAAGGCGGTTTTGAAATCTTCCGCTGATAAATAGCGGTCTGTGCGGCGTAACTGCATGGCGCATTGCAGTGCATCGCTGATTGCATCAGGGATATTTCGATTAACGGCTTTTGCGGGCGGCGGCGGATTGACGTTTCCCAACATAATTTCCACACTATCTGGCGGAACGCTGTACGTTAATAGACAATATAGCGTTACGCCAAGTGAGTATATGTCGCTCTGTGCGTCAGTTCCACCAGTACCGTATTGTTCAGGCGCGGCGAAGTGTGGGGTCAGTCCGCGTGCGCCCATCGAGGTCTTCGCACCGACATCAAAAGTTTTTGCCAATCCAAAATCCACCAGTACCACGTTTCCTTGTGGCGTGATACGAATATTGGCAGGTTTGATGTCGCGGTGAATAATTGGGGGATTCTGATTGTGGATGTAAATCAGGGCATCACATACTTGCCTGATCCATGCCAATGCTTGCTCGCCTGGCAGGGGACCTCCGTTGTCGGCGAGAATTGTTTGTAGATCATCTCCTTCCACAAAATCCATTACGAGATACTGTCCCTGATTGGGAATGATGAAATAATCGGTGACACGTACCAAATGCGGGTGATTGAGATTCGCCAGCATGATCGCTTCGCGCTTGAATTGCTTCTGCGATTCGGGGGTTATTTGCAGGTTTTCCTTGATGGCGCAAAGTCTCTGCAGGTTATCGTCCCATACTTTGTATACCGCGCCGAATCCACCCTCGCCAAGCACGGCATGAATTTGGTAACGATTGTTTAGGACTTGTCCCTTTTTAAGCATACGTTTCTCTTTTTGATGTCACGAATGACATAAGCATTTCGCTTTGTAAAAGTCGTTGCCTTTTTTGAACCAGTCATTTTCCATTTGATTTTTTCCGCAATTGAAATTTAGACTGTTATATGTTATCGGAATTACGAGAGATTGATGGAACGCAAAACAACTTCCTTTACTCCAATGTCCGTTTCAAATTGTTTTTTAGCTTCGTCAGATTTTTGTTTGGCCTTCCATGTAAGATAACCGAATATTAGCATAACAAGCAAACCAAAGACAACCGCCGTTGCATGAATTGCAATAACAACACTCTCTGTTTTAGAAGTAATAGATACTCCAAGGCTTATTAATTCTCCAACAGTTACTCCCAAAAAAAGAGAAGTGAATCCAAGCAACGTGTTAGCGTCCTCTTGAAATCCTGCATACTTATACGCTAAATTGGCATCTACGAGTTTTATACTGGGTTGCAATATAGTTAATCGTGGTTCAATGTTGCTAGGCGGTGATGATGTCGCCCCTAACTCAGAAATTGTTCGTTTGTAAGATTCTGTTAGATTTTCAATCTGCCTCTCTAACATCTCAATACGTTCTGGCGCAGCCCCATCTTTGCGAATAGACTCAATGTCGTCTTTTACTGAAACGGTAAGCGAATCGGTTTTTGCAATAAACGCATTAACGTTTTCAAGCGCATCTATTCTTTTTCGTATTTCCATCAGTTCGGCACTGACTATTTTATCTGCGTTCTGGAGATCAAACGGAACCGAACCTGAATCTATAAACTCAGATTTTTTTGTTTCAATCAAATCAAGGTTTTCTTGGTAGCGAAACTCCTTTGTCCTTAGAAATTGCAATTCCTGATATACCGCTCTCCTGTCTTTTTGCAAAAAATAATCACAGTCAATTTTTTGGGGAGAAGGGGTGTTAGCTACATCTACCCATTGATAACAATAATCAGTTTTCTTTTCAAAACCTTCCGTATCAAGTAACTTATGGATTTTTTCCTTTCCCCAAGTAAGCACACGTGTTTTATTGGCGTCTGTTTTCTTGCTATTGGCAGTCTTGATCACCATCC
>Ga0210056_1004467_pt1 | contig 10945 bp, 10 predicted proteins | sample CryGeyCG2014_080_2_FD_183965 | JGI IMG/M metagenome (GOLD analysis project Ga0210056, IMG submission 183965) | Groundwater microbial communities from aquifer - Crystal Geyser CG07_land_8/20/14_0.80 (SPAdes) (version 2) | ecosystem: Environmental > Aquatic > Deep subsurface > Groundwater | place...
ATCAATTGACCAAGCCCCAGCGCTCCTTTTACTGAACGGGCATCGACCTGGAAGTCTGATTCTATGGCAATCACCGCTACTATTAACCTCGGGTCAACATTGTGTGACTTAGAGTAGACCAGAATGCTGGAAGCAATTCGCTCAGCATCCCGCCCAGTGAGTTTTGGATTAAAATATTGGACAGTCTTTTTATAAATTTCAAGAATATTAAAATCGGGTATCAATATAGAGGAGGTTAAAGGCTTTTTTGAACTCACTACCCTTGGAATTTTCTGGGCGGAAATACCCTGAATAATCCCTCCCTCAAGTATCTTAACCACCATCCTTACCCAGTTACCGCTGGAGAGAATGCCTTCCAGGGATTTAAATTTTTCATCATCCAATTGAATGAGCACATTCTCATTTTTATCCGTTTTCAGAATAAGGGTAATCTCTACCTCCTCCTTTATCGTTCCTACTACCTCACCTTTGACCTGGAACATCTTTCCTGCAAGGTTTTCATAGTATCCCATTCCATCAAGAGCAATAAAGCAGAATAAGAAGATAAACCACGAAAGCACGAGCATTTTCAGATTTGCGGATAGTTTGTGTAATCTGGCTTCGATTCCTATTTTTCTCTCTTTTTCCCTTGCAACAATTTCAGAAGGTGCTTTCTTAATAAATGCCTTATTGGAAAGATTTATTTTTACATTGGACAGTTCCTCTATGGCTTTTTCTGCTTCTTTCTGTAATCTTTCCTTCTCTTTTTCAAGGTTAATAAGCCCCTTAAGAGGAATGCTTAACTCCATCCCCTTCACCAATGACATAGCTGCAGGTCTGGGCGTAACAAGTTTGGTGCCAATTTTCAAATCCTCAACACCTGCAAGCCATTTCACATAGGCTGCGTTGGATTTAATAACCTCGACTCCCTCCCTGATTTTCGCGCCTCTATAATTTAGCACAACCTGTATCCTTGTTGCCGGAGGAATGTTCAATTCTGAACGAATATTGCGAATTGCAAAAACCACAGCCTTAATCAAATCCATCTGTATTATCGATTCATTATCCACTTCTTTCTTGTTATATTGCGGCCATTCACTTATCATTATACTCTTTTGATCGGTTGTGCGATGAATCGCAGCGCTACAATTTGCAGAGTCGGGGTACCCACCCGAAGGGTGGGTCGTGCCACTACATCTTTTTGACTCTTTGACTGTTTTTTGAAGTGTTTGCCATATCTCTTCTGTAATAAATGGAATAAAAGGATGCATCAGTCGCAAAGACTGTTCTAACACACGAAAAAGATAGCTAAGCGTCATGCGTCGCGCATCGTTCATAATTTGCAATTTTGCGATTTCCAGATACCAGTCGCAGAACTCATGCCAGAAGAATTCATAAATGGCAAGTGATGCCTTGTCGAAGTCATATTTATTCAGATAATTCGTAACCTCTTTTGTCACCTGGTTGAGCCGGGAGATAATCCATTTATCTGCAAGTGTTGGTTGACGGGTACCCACCGGGGTACCCACGATAGTGGGTCGGGTGGCAAGATTCATTATAATAAATCTGCTTGCGTTCCAGATTTTGTTCATAAAATTCCGATATCCCTGAATGCGTTCTTCAGAAAGATAAATATCCCTTCCTTTAACTGCTAACGCTGCAAGCGTAAAACGCAGAGCATCAGTGCCGTAATTGTCAATGACTGCAAGGGGGTCGATAACATTTCCTTTTGACTTACTCATCTTCTGCCCTTCAATATCACGGATGAGCGCATGAATATAAACAGTGCTAAACGGCGCATCCCCCATAAAATGCAAACCCATTATTATCATCCTCGCAACCCAGAAGAAAATAATATCAAATCCAGTAGAAAGCACACTCGTTGGATAAAATACCTGCAAATCTTCTGTTTTATCAGGCCATCCCAGCGTTGAAAATGGCCAGAGTGCTGAACTGAACCAGGTATCTAACACATCTTCGTCCTGAGTTAACTTATCGCCTCCACACTTTGGACATTTATCGGGTTTTATCCTGGAAGCAATCGGTGCACAGTTTTCGTTCTCGCAATACCAGACTGGGATTCTATGCCCCCACCAGATTTGCCTTGAAATGCACCAATCCCTGATGTTTTCCATCCATTGAAAATAAGTCTTTTCCCAGTTCTTTGGAACGAATTTGACCTTCCCATCCTTAACAGCTTTTAAGGCAGGTTTTGCAAGTTCTTTCATTCTCACAAACCACTGACGGGAAAGGTATGGTTCTACATAGGTATGGCAGCGATAACAGGAACCAATAGAATATTTGTAACCTTCAATTTTCTCTATGTATCCTTCTCTTTTCAAATCATCCACTAAAACTTTGCGGCACTCAAAACGGTCTAAACCCTTATATTTACGAGCCTGCTCATTCATTTTCCCATCCGGACCTATAACCTTTATTGCCTCAAGATTGTGTCGATTTCCAATCTCAAAATCAGCAGGGTCATGGGCAGGAGTAATTTTAAGACAGCCGGTTCCAAATTTGATATCCACATAATCATCTGCAATAATCGGAATTTCCCTGTCTCCACAGGGAGCAGGTAATCGAACTTTCTTCCCAATGAGATTTTTGTAGCGCTTGTCCTGCGGATTCACAGCAATTGCAAGGTCTGCGAAAATAGTTTCCGGGCGGGTTGTGGCAACTACAATATAATCGCCATTCATAAAAGGATATTTCACATAATACAAATGGCCCTTTACATCTTTGTGTTCGGCTTCAAGGTCAGAAAGAGCGGTCTGGCAGCGTGGACACCAGTTTATGATATAATTGCCCCGATAGATAAAACCTTCATTGTACAGAGATATAAACACTTCCTGAACTGCTTTTGAAAGTCCTTCGTCCATTGTGAATCGTGTCCGGCTCCAATCACAGGAACAGCCAAGTTTTTTTAATTGATTTATAATTGTGCCGCCGGTTTCTTCTTTCCACTTCCAGACTCTCTCAACAAATTTAACCCTGCCTAATTCTTGTCGGGTTAATCCTTCCTTCGCCAATTCTTTTTCAACTACATTCTGCGTGGCGATGCCGGCATGGTCAGTCCCTGGTAACCAGAGGACATTGTATTCCTGCATCCTATTCCATCGGGTGAGAATATCCTGGAGGGTATTGTTCAGGGCATGTCCCATATGAAGTGAACCTGTAACATTTGGCGGCGGAATCACTATGCAAAACGGTTCCTTTTTGCTTTTAACATCTGCCCGGAAGTAATTCTTATCTATCCAATAATTGTACCATTTATCTTCAACTTCTTCTGGATTATATTTTGTCGGTATTTCCATCTACCCTCCAATTTATATTATATCATACTTTATTAAATTTATCAAATAAAAAAGCGGATTTGCCTTTTATAGACTTCCGTTTTGCTTTAGTATAAATCTATACAAGAAATGCCTTAACCAATTTTTTGATGGAAGATTTTAATTCGGGAGTTAGAAATGCACCTAATTCAATAGTCTGGGGCTGAATTGCAAGAAGAAAAATGTCTGCATCTGTCTGTTGTTTGAGGCAATCCATAAACACACGTGGCGAGAGGGTGTGGGTAGTGAAGCCAATTTTACTTATATCTTCTGTTTCAAAAATCCTGACTTCACCCGGTTTTCCTCCAAAATCAGCAGCATCTACGACCATAATCGTATCTGGCTTTGCTTTGATGATAGGACTGAGATAATTCTCAGGGACTTCGCCAGCATCTATTAGCAAAAAGGGGACTGTCCTCTTTTTGGGGGACTGTCCTCTTTTCTGCAGAGCCGGGGCACCCGCCGCTGAGGTGGGTCGTGCCACTACATTTTTCAATTGCTGGATAAAAAAAAGGCCGGCACCATCATCGCCTTTCAATGGATTACCGACCCCTACGATTACAACTTTACCCTTTAATCGCTTTTTTAATTTTAGAAAAAGTAGCCTGTCCCCTTTTTCAACTATTTTTCTCCCCATTCTTCTTTAATCACTACCTGCCGGCGGCACTTAGCGCAGAGAATGCGCATCAAACTCGCTCTTTTATGTGGAATTTCTTCTTTTTCTGCAGGTCCTTCAATCAACCCCAATTCTTCCTGGTTGATTAAGATAAGGTTAGCATTTGAATATGCAAGTGGCCCGAGTTTCTTTGCTAAATATCGCAGGTGCTCAATAGTAGTAACAACCTCACCGCAGCACTCGCAGAATACAAGGTTTTTTTCTACACTTGTAATTTGTTTATCCCTGTCCTTCAAGAAAGCCAGATCATATTCCTGCGTGAGATTGATGCCCTTTTTGGTCAGACAGTTTGCCTGGCACTGCCCACAGAAAATACAAATATCATAGTGATGAATAATCTGGCGTTTTCCACTCTTTATATCATCAACCATTTCAAGTGCTTTTGCAGGACAAACTTCAACGCAGGCACCGCATCCAACACATTCTTTATCGTCAAACTCAACCTTTCCACGATAAGCAGGGGCTGCTGGAGAAGGTGCAAATGGAAATTTTGTAGTATATGGGCCCTTAATCAGAGCTTTTATTGCCTCACCCAGCTCTCTTAACTTCGGCTTTTTCATTTGGACTTGTCCTCTTCGTATTTATCGCAGACACTTTTCTCCCACAGTTTTACCCCTGAAATATGCGCTCCTCTTGCAAGAGCGTGAGCAGCAGTAGGAGATGCAAGAACGATAAAGAAAATACAAATAAGAGCCTTTATTCCCATTGCAGTAAAACCACCGCTGATAAAAAACACACCCAGCAAGATTAGCCATGTCCCCAATGTAACTGATTTCGTGGATGCCTGAAGCCTGTTATATACATCTGGCAATCTCACTATTCCTATACAACCCAGTAAATCAAATGCTACACCAATGATTAACAAAACCATTCCTATTTCATTCATCAAAGTGTTTCCCCTCTAAATATTTTGCGAGTGTAATTGCTCCAATAAATCCAAGCAATGCCCAGATAAGTGCTATGTTCATATACCAGTCCTGTTTGGCCTTAAGTGAAAAAAATCCACAGAAGCCAACCACAAGAATCCCTAAGATGTCTGTTGCAACTGCTCTATCCGCAGCAGTGGGTCCTCTTGCAATTCTATAAAGACAGAGAAAACAACATATTCCAAGAATTATAAGTAAGTAAGTCATAAAAATCTCCTACTACGGGGGTCAGGTCTTACACCCCAAAAATGTTAACCATTTTTGGGGGGACTCCATTGAATTGTGAATTAGTGTTAAAAAGCAGCCTGTCCCCTTTTTCTCATTCGTAGATATGTTTCAGAAAATATTCAAATTTGGCTACAATTTCCTTGCTCGCTTCTTCAATATCTATGGTCTTAACATTAATCCAGTGAACATAGAGATACCCTTCATCAGTTATATCAACAGACAATGTCCCTGGAGTAAGAGTTATGGAATTTGCAAGAAATGTCCTTCCAGCATCTGATTTCAAATTTGTTTTCACCTTCACTATTCCAGGTTTTATTGGCATTTTAGGGTGAAGCACGCGATATGCAACATCAAAATTTGCAAGTATGCAATACCAGAAGAAATATGGAATGTAAGCAATCATCCAGAGGTACCTTTTAATATCTTTGAATTTGCCTGGATGCTCTGTGAAAATGTCACCCATTAGAATTGCAATAAATAAACTCAAAATTAGACCTATGGTAACGTCCTGATAATTAAAGGTCCATGTTAAAAGTAACCACAGCAGGAATAAAATGACGAAAAGTACAAACTTACTCATTTTCATCTGTCAACTCCACTAATTGTAGTGGTCAAGTTTACTTGACTAAATCGCAGAGCCGGGGCACCCGCCGAGGCGGGTCGTGCCACTACGGCAGAATCGTTTTTACATAATTGGTTCCGTTGACCAGAACTTCTTTTGCCGGCTCAATCATTACCCTTATAAACCAGGACGCATTGGTGCCCTGAATGATGCGAAATGCGTCCAATCCTATAATCAGGCAAAGTGCAGCCAGAACAATTAAGGAAATGCACATTGGAACCGGAACCTCTTTTATGTTCATCAGGGTATCCTTAATCTTACCAAAGAATGCATACCTTTGAACTTTCAAGAAATATGCAAGGGTTAGAACACTTACCAATATTGCAATAACCGCATACACAGGCCGACCTGCTTGAACTATAGCAATAATAATTAAAAGTTTGCTCCAGAAACCATTAAATGGAGGTACTCCAGAGATAGAAAGCGTGCCAACTGTAGAAGTTATGCCGGTCACAGGCATTCTCTCAGAAAGTCCTCCCATCTTCTGTAAATCTCTGGTCTCTGTCGCATATTCCACAGCTCCCGAATTTAAAAACATCAGGGCTTTAAAAATAGAATGATTCGCAAGATGGAATAATGCAGCAAGATAACCTAACGGAGTACCAAGTCCAAATGCGAGCATAATATAACCCACCTGACTTATGCTGGAATAGGCAAGCAACCGTTTGTAATCCCACTGACCTATGGCAAGAAGTCCTCCGGCAACCATTGAGATAGCACCAAGGACCAGCATAATATCCCAGGCTCGACCGAGAGTGGCAATACCGATAACATTTGTCAATATTCTCATCATTGTATAAATTCCAAGAATTTTAATGAACACTCCAGACAGCATTGCAGAAATTGGTGCAGGAGCGCTTGGATGAGCATCCGGAAGCCAGGCATGGAATGGAACAATAGCTGCTTTTATGGCAAAACCAGCAATTAACAGAGCACTGGTAAATAACAAACCAATACCAAAATTCTTGCTGGCAATTATTTGAGAAAGATGAGCCATATTTAAGGTTCCTGTCATTCCGTAGAGCAGAGCAATTGATAAAAGGATAAAGAGTCCGCCTACCGAACCTATTACCATATATTTAAAGGAAGCCTCCAATTCTTCGTCTTCAGTCCCAAAAGCAACAAGGACATAAGAGGCAATTGAAGCAATCTCAAGAAATACAAACATATTGAACATATCACCGGTCAAAATTACGCCATTCAATCCAGCAATCATAAGCATAAACATTGCATAAAACTTCGCCTTCGCAGTAAACCTTTCAATGTAGGAAATCGAAAAAATAGTAGCCAGAAAGGAAATAAGATTTACCATAACAAGCATAAGAATGGACAAACCATCCAGCACAAGAACAATGCCTATTGGTGGAAGCCATCTGCCCATAGAATAGGTAGTGGTCCCCTTGACTCCAATCACACTTATGGCCAGAATCAATAGAAATGCTGTTACAATATTTGCGAGTAAATCAATAAGGCTGTGCCTTGCCTTTCCTAACATTGCCAGAATAAAAGCAGCACCTAATGGAACAGCAATAAACAGTGGTATTATTTGCATCCGTTTACCCCTTTAATTTGCGCATTTTCATCACATCAAAAGTTCCATATTTGTCATAAAGTCTGATTGCAATTGCAACCATTAGAATTGTAATACCAAGTCCGATTACAATAGAAGTGAGCACAAGTGCCTGCGGTAATGGGTCGACGGCCTGGGCAACAAATTGCGCTTTATCCTGTCCTTTCATCATAATCGGAGCAATGCCATCTCGCTTGTATCCAAGAAGTATAAAAAATAAGTTAACCGAATAATCAAGAATTCCAAAACTAATAATTATCTTTACTAAATTTTTCTTAACAACTATTCCATATAAGCCTATTGCAAACAATATTATGCATAAAACATAAATTAGCATTTCGCCTCCATATTTTTAATTCTCTTTTTTTGCAACCCTGAATAGAACAAGTGCAATGAATGCCCCAAAAAGACAGACGCTTACTTTCAATCCAATGCCAATATTACATAATGGAATTATGCCAGCTGTCCAGAGATGAAAGGGTATCCCTTTATTTGGAAAGAAATTCAAAAAGAATGTTCCCCAGATATAACCTAACAATGCAACCCCTAAAAATATCAGCGCCCCGGCAGAATCGAGAATTGAGGCAGAAGCAGTGCTCATTTTCTTCAGCGCTACCTCTTTACCAAAAGCCAGGCATAGCAGAATGAATGCAGCACCAATAATAACCCCTCCAGGAAATCCTCCACCAGGGGTTAATTGTCCATATGCTACAATATACACTCCATAGAGCAAAATCAAACTTGTGCTAATCCTAACTATTGTCTTTACTATTAAAGTCATACCTGGTTTATTCATCTTTTTCTCCAACTTTTTTCCTGCCTTTTTTCCTCAATAATACAATTGCACCTGCAACAGCAACAAATAGAATTGTAGCTTCTCCGAGGGTATCATAACCACGATAATCAAGAATTATAGCCGAAACTATATTTGATGCTCCTGTTTGAGCTAAACCATTCTGAACATAATGAGAAGAAACTGTCATCAGGGGTTTTCCGAAAGAAGGAATTTCCATCAGGGCAAATGTTGAAAAAAGGACAAATATTGCCATAAAAACACCTATTGCAATCAAGCCACCAACTTCTTTTTGAGCTGTGACATGGGTGAGGTCGCGGCTAATTGTCGCCCTGATTAATATGACTAAAGAGAGAGTTTCTACAGCCATCTGGGTTATCGCAATATCCGGCGCCCCTAACATCAAGAAACAAATACTCACTCCTGCACCAACTGCACCAACAGCAATAACTGCAGAAAGAAGATTCTTGGTTTCAAGCGCTATAATTGCGCCCGCAATCATAAAAATTAGAAGAATGATTAACAACATTTTATCCTCATAGGGACTGTCCCCATTCGGCATGTAGTGGTCGAGTTTACTCGCCTAAATTGCAGACCAAGGTCTGCCACTACTTGTAGTGGTCGAGTTTACTCGACTAAATTGCAGACCAAGGTCTGCCACTACTTGTAGTGGTCGAGTTTACTCGACTTATTTCTCTGCCGATACATTGCAATTTATCGCACAAGAACATACAATATAATTCCAAAACCAATCAAACACCAGGCAAGATAAGTTGGCAGTGCTCCGATATGTCCTCTGCGCAGAATCCAGGAGAATAACAATACCAACCTTGCAACTCCGAGCACAAGCCAGTCAACAAATCTATCTATGCAATAAAACAGAATATAGGCGACACCTTTAAGAAATCCCATTCCCCATTTATAAAAATCTAAAAACTTCTTTTCAGCTGCTTTATAAATACCTGATAATCCACCAATTTCCCGGACAGTATTATAAAATTGAGTTCCAGGAAAACGATGAACCTCAGTAGCCACTTCTCCACCAATGTAAATTGAATCAACTCTGGGCTTTGTCGCCTTTCCTATTATATAAATGATATAACCAACAATCAACCCGATGACTATTAAACCAGTTGCTAAAGTTGGACTCCAAAGCCCTGAAAGACTTAAAGCTCTGGGAATGCGAGCAAAATCAAGTCCAATTGCAGGACCAATGAATTTTCCGAGTGGAATCTGGGCAAATACACCAAAAATTACACAAAGTGCTGCGAGCACTGCCATTGGTACCCACATTGTCCAGTTAACTTCTTTAATAGGAGTGGAGCTTTCCCTACCCGCCGAAGCAGTGGTGGTGGGAGACTCGTTAACAGGTTGACCAAAAAATGTGGAATGAATCAGTTTCATAAATGAGGCAAGCGTCAGCGCAGAACCAAACATTGCAGCCACTAAAAATATCCAGCAAAAGAAACTTGTCAACTGATTCACTTGTGAACTTGCTGACTGTATTACTCCTTGGTACACCATCCATTTAGAAATAAATCCATTAAATGGGGGAACTCCAGAAATTGAAAACGCTGCAATCAGTGTAGCGACAAAAGTAATTGGCATTACTCTGGAAAGCCCTCCCAATTTCTCAAGGTCGGTTGTACCTGCTTGATGTTCTACTGCTCCACCACCTAAAAACAAGCAGGATTTATATATTGCGTGATTCAACATATGGAATAATCCACCGGCAATACCTATTGGATTTCCAGTTCCAATGCCCAGCACCATATATCCTACCTGGCTAACTGCATGATATGAAAGTAATTTCTTCAAATCATGCTGAATTAAAGCCATCATAACAGCAGCAATAATTGTAAAAGCACCGATGAACATCAATATCATCCCAAGCCATGATGGCATTATAAACAAATCTGAAGTAATGCGAATAAGGAGATAAATACCGAGGAGTTTATCAAGAGATGCTGGTAAAAATGCCATCACAGGAACAGGCGCTTCAGTCGCAGCATCAGGAATCCATGTATGGAAAGGCATTGAACCTGCCTTAGCAAGTGCACCGCAAGCCATACAAATAAATGCGAGTGCACTTATCTTAAAACTCACACTTGTAAACAAAGTTGCTTTTATAACATCAATACTGAATGTTCTCGTCATATACCATACCAAAAGAATTCCCAACAAGAGTAGAAAATCGGCAACTCCAACAATTATAAAGGACTTTCTTGCACTGCAGGAGGCAGCTTTTCCACCTCCTATACTTATCATTCCATAAAGGCAAATTAAAACTAAATCCCAGAATATCAGCAGGGTTAAAAGGTTGTTCGAAAGCACTGCACCATTTGCCACACCAATATTAATAAGAAGATAGGCATAATATTCATTCAACCTATTTTTACCTTCCATAAATTTAATGGAATAGAGGGTAACCAGAAACCCGAAAAGGGTTATGAATATAAGTATAAAAGAATTTAAGTAGTCGACCCTGAGGTCAAGATTAATTCCTAATATCTGTGTAAGTAAACCTAATTCCCTATAAAAAACTGCTCCTTTTTCTTTAAAAATGGTTATACCGATAACCAAAGCAACAAAACTTACAATCAGAGCAATTGCCTCTTTGAGAATTTTTACTCTATTAGGAATTAACAGACAGATTAGTCCGCCCAAAACTGGCAAGAAAATTGAATATACAAGAATAATCATATTACATCCTATCTTTTGCAGAGTAAACTCTGCCACTACTTGTAGTGGGCGAGTTTACTCGCCTAAATTGCAGACCAAGGTCTGCCACTACTTGTAGTGGGCGAGTTTACTCG
>Ga0210056_1004473_pt1 | contig 10939 bp, 11 predicted proteins | sample CryGeyCG2014_080_2_FD_183965 | JGI IMG/M metagenome (GOLD analysis project Ga0210056, IMG submission 183965) | Groundwater microbial communities from aquifer - Crystal Geyser CG07_land_8/20/14_0.80 (SPAdes) (version 2) | ecosystem: Environmental > Aquatic > Deep subsurface > Groundwater | place...
AACAAGATAATCCTCCGGCTCAGTCAATCTATCAATATCTTCAGGTGCATGAATTATGGGGGAAGGTTTGGGTTCGCCATCCTCAGGAAAGACAACCTCTACCCCTAAAGAAATAACGTGCGGATAGCAAAATCCAGCCAGTCTTGGTATAGGAGGTTCTATGCCGAGTCGCTTGGCTAATGGTCTAATATTTTCATAAGCACGAAGAATAGCTTCCACATCAAAATGTAACTGCTTCTCACTAACCCCGCCAACTTCCGTTAATAAAGTATCAGAAAATCCAAAACTAAAATTTTGTCCCATTTTCTCCTCCCCTACTTAAATTATCATGGATCAACAGCTAATCCAAGCACTCTTTTTGCATTTTCCTCTGTTGTTTTGTCATAAACAATCTTTGAAATCTTTCCTTCTTTTAGCCCCTGCCTGAAGTAATCAACTATTGGTGCTTCCTGACCCACGTGGCAGATGTCTGTCCCGAACAACAGTTTATTCTGAAATTCTTCAAGAAACTTATAACCGTAATTCAGGTCACGGCTGATTGCGTTATATCCTGAACCAGCAGATAAATCTCCATAAAGGTTGGGATACTTTTTCAATAATTCCTGCAATTTCCCCGGTAATTTTACTTCACCCGGCGGATAAACACCCCTGGTTTTTTCATTTACATCAGCAGAAATTTCTGACCAGAATGCCATTGCATGACCTATAAAGATTGTATCGGGAAACTCCTGTAAAACTTTCTCGAGACGGGGCAGGCCAATATCATCAGCCAGACCATAGATTCCGTAAGTAACGCCCACCGCCAGATGAAAAAGTACCGGAAGCCCGACCTTACCGCAGTGGTGGAAAAGATTTTTACATAAAGGATCATCGATATAGAGGTTGGCGGTAATCTCACCCGCTCCTTTACAACCAGCGCTCTTGTATTTTTCAAGAAGACAGGAAAAATCTGTTTCCGGAGAATTACCCCCATTTCTGGGGTCAAGTTTACAGAAAGGAATAATACGATCAGGATGTTGTTTGAAAACCTCTAAAACATCTTCGGTTTCAAAATGAAAAAATGAACACTCTGGACTTACTCCTCTCGGTAATACAACTGCTTTTTCTATTCCCAATTCATCCATGCGGGAGAGTAGTTCTTTCTCGTCTATCACTGGTTCACCCTTTGTTACTCCTCTTCCGATATGAGTATGGTCGTCAATCATATTTCCTCCAGATACCTGCCGTATTCTCTCCCTGCTTCATACATAGCTTTGAAGTGAAGAACGGAAGTCTCTGGAGCACAATTATTACCATCGTGAAGAATAAATTTCCCACCTTTCATCACCCCGGACTGGCACAGATTCTTTACCTCATCTTTAATTTTCTGCACAGGCCCCATTTTCAACAAGTGCGGTGGGATATTGCCAATTAAAGTCACATCTTCTCCCAAATCCTGTCTTGCCTTTCCAAGGTCAGTTGGAAATCCAAGGTCAAAAGTTTTGATATTCAATTCATCCTTAAGAAATTTTAGATGTCTCTGCACCTTGCCGCAGAGGTGAATACTGTTAGGACCACCTTTTGAGAATTCCGCCAGTAATTTTTTATGATATGGCAGGATAAAATCTTTATACATTTCCGTAGAAATTAATTCAATGCTGTCATCTGCAAACCCCCAGCACTGCACCGGATATTCGGCTTTATTAAACTCCATTATCTTTTTGATTCGCACAATTTCCGCATCTGTTATAAAAGAGAGTAAGTCGCGTAGAAATTCAGGGTCCTCGTAGAAATCCATCGCAACTTCACTTACGCCGCGCAAATCGCAGGCAACTGTAAGGGGCCCGTCTGTTCCGCCGAGAGGCAATGCTGTTGCGCCAACAGGATTGCCTTCAAAATCAGTCTTTTTTCGTTTTTCGTTCAGGTATTCATATTGTTCCATAATCATTTTCATTATGTTGCCAGAAAGCGGGTCAGGAATGGTCATATCGTAAAGTTTCTTTTTGTCTTCTTTCAGAATAGGTTTCATAAAGGGCATATCATCCTTGGGATACTCTATTTTGCAGCCAAACCACGCGGCTTCCTCGCAGTTCTGTAAGCCCAATCCGACCCCACCCCATTCTTTTGCAGGCGGACCCATTTCCATGTCCTGAAGCACATTGAATCTAACCCATTTCTGGAATTCAAGCTCAACCTCCCACCTTATGTCAGGATCCTTGAAATACTGTTCCCATGTGTATCCGCATTTATTCAGTTCAGGATTCATCAAAATCATCCTGGGATTCATTGAAAATTGAATAGGTGCTCGAATAGGTTTACCTTTGTTATAGGCATCCAGGACCTTTGCTATTTCTTCGTTGTGTTTTTTAAAATCTATTTGTTCCTCAAGATAAAATTCAGACATCGTTTCTCCTTGTTATATTTCCTTTAAGAACCGCTTGACGTTTGCCATACCTATCCTTGAACCGAGTTTGCACTCTTCCATGCCTTCAAATTCTATAGATAAATAACCGCCGTAACCTGACTCCTTGATAATTTTAAGCACAGCTCTTATGTCTATGTCACCTTGCCCTACAATTGCACCCCTTAAAAAATTGCCACTCAATGTCTGGAACCATCCTTCGCCAGGATTTGCATAAAACGGACGGAAATAGAAATCCTTGAAATGTATATGCGAAGCAATTGAAATGTTATTTTTTACTGCTGCAACCGGATTTTCATCAGCGCACATAAAATTTCCTATATCAATTGTGGTTTTAAAATTAGGTCTTCCTACTTCACTTACAAGCCTGCGAACCCTGTCGCTTTTCTGCATAAAAAATCCATGATTTTCAACGCTGGTGGTAATGCCGTACTGTTTTGCGTGGTCTGCTATACGTGCACACGCTTCAACTATTTTTGGCAAGTCCTTTTCAAACTGTTCTATCCCGCACTCGGGAATAGGACGGGAAGCTGCGTCGTGACGCATCAATTTAACGCCGAGTGCATTAGCAACATCTACCTCTTTCATAACCCTTTTAATTTCAGTCTCAAAAGCCGTTTTATCAGACTGGATAAAACTTGCGCCTATTGTGTAACTTGAAATATCTATTCCGCAGTCTTTTGCCTTCTGTCTTATAGCTTTTGTCATTTCAGGATTTTTAGCAAGGTTTAATTCTGCTGGTGGCGATATTTCAGCATGCTCACCGCCATTGTCCCTTATCCACTGAATCACTCCGAATATATCCATCTCTTTTTCTGAATACGCCCGCGATAAACTGTAAGTACTCAAACCTACTTTCATCTCTCCTTGTATAATATAGTTAGGCAATCATTGTAGTGGCCAACAGTAGCCGACTGTAGGCACTCTGGAAGTGGCACTCTGCCGAAGTAGGCTCTGTAAGAGGAAGTGCAGAGTTTACTCTGCTGTCTGGTAAAGATTTTTCGTAGTCCTAACTATTTATACAAATTTCACCACCTTTCTCTTAGATTTTTTGGATTGGGGACGTAAGAGCGTCATTAGTCCTATCCAGACCATGTCGAGGATGCAATGGAGATTGCTACATCGTCCTCAATCCTTGCTTTAATTTTATGATTATGATATAATACCGGTGATACCCAGGTAGAGGCAAAGGCACTTTCTCCTTATCCTTTTAAGGATGTAAAATGAGTATGCTTGTCACCTCCTCTGAATTGGAGACTGCACATAAGGAAATTACATTTCCTTTACTGTGTATAAAACACAAGGATGCAGCGTCCCGATGTAACATCGGAACACCCTTTCAGAAGGAATGACCCCCGAACCAGTGGATACAGGGTTTGGGTGTACGCCTTCCTGGTTATTCCCCCGTTTTTTATCGGGGAGTCTGTATCCAGAGGAGGTGAAGGCATAATTCTCTATCCGGCTACCACCTTTAAGCCGGTCAATTTTAAAGGAACAAAGGTTGTTGTCTCCTGGGCCAACAGTAGGCTCTCTGCCGAAAGTAGGCACTCTGGAAGTGGAAGAGAAAAACCCAAAATCAGGGGGTATTAAACCCTTAACCCCCTCATGAAAATGCGTCAGAACGCATCTGTGAGATTTTTTCAGAAAAGAAAAATCTCAAAAACAGAAAATGGAGGTAAAAATGTTAAAAGAGCAACCAATAGAAACACAGGATAAGCAAGAGCAAAAACCGGATAAAGAACAAAAAGAAAAATATCTTCCTGTGGGTATAGATCCGGGAAAAAATATATGTGGTGTCGTCCTGCTACATCCTGACTCAGGCAATGACACCGTATTAAGTTCCATGTTTATGGACAACTGTTCCTTTGAGGATGCAGATGCCCTTATTGCCGAAAGTAGGCCCTCTGGAAGGGAAAGAGCAGAAAAAGTGGCCAACTCTTTCGGGCTTAAGCCAATCTTTGTTATTGAAGCTACAAACATCCTCTGGAGACCTTTATTCTCTTACCTTAAGAGTAAAGGGTGCCTTGTGCATACTGTATGTGCTACGCAGACCAAATCCAGTCGTGGAACAAAAATGAGAAAGACGAAGACAGATTTAATTGATGCCAAGCACATTGCCAGGATTTACAAACAGGGCGAATCCCATCCCACGAAGTTCCCTGAAGGGATCCACATGGATTTAAGAGAACTGGTGAGGCTACATTCTTTCTTTACGGATATGAAGGGAAGAATCTTAAATAGAGTGTATGGTTACCTCTTCCAGGTATTCCCTGAGTTTGTATCATTTTTTAATAGTAACTCTTTCCTGGGGACAATGTGGACACTTCTAAAAGAAGGACTTGTCCATCCCGATTGCCTTCAGAAGGTAAGAATTGATAAGCTTACTTCTATTCTTCGTAAGGCAAGCATGGGAAGATTCAAAAGAGAAAAGGCAATTATGCTTAAGGAGAAAGCCAAAAATTCCTTCGGGATTTCCGAGGGAAGAGAGGGTTTCTCCTCCTGCCTTAAGCTTTTAGCCTGCATGTATGAGTTTGTCGAGAAAAGTATTGCATGCCTGGAGGAAGATAAGATTAAGCCCATCGTGGATCAGATCCCCAACAAACTGAATACCATCAAGGGACTGGGAATAGCACAGGCATACTTCCTCGCGGAATCCAGAAAGCCTGAAGAATATGAAAATGTAGATGATGTGGTTGCCTGGTTTGGGGTTGACCCACGCCTGAGTGAATCAGCAGGAAAGAAGAAAAAGAATAGGCACATCTCTAAATGTGGCACCAAGTATGGACGGGAGGCAATGTTCCTGTCTACAGACATGGTTATGATCCACAACCCCACTGTAATGGTAAAGTACAGACGGTTGAGAAAGAACGGAAGAACCAATAGGGAAGCAAAGACAATTATTGCTGCTGATTTAGTGAAAGCCTGTTATTCTATGCAAAGAGATAATGTTCCTTTTAATCCTTCGCTGATTCATTAAAGAACTGAATTTAAAGGTGGTAGTCATTGTGTTTGTCAATCGTATTTTCCTGGTAATTTTTAACTCGCCTCGGGCGAGTATGGGAGAAATCTGTCCATTTTTGTCAAAAAACTAATTTTGAGCTTGACTTATTATAGGAAATCTCCCATTTCTTTCACTATACCCTTCGCAACTTCTTCTTTCATCTCTTCCCGCATTTTTTTGAAATTGATGAGACCACCTTCATGTTTTACCGAGCCCCTGATGTCAAGAATAGTTCCTTTTAATGGACGAATGATTACATGGTCTCCATAGGGAATAAATACTACTCTATCATGGGGTTTTAATTCCAATATTTCCCTCACTGATTTAGGAATAGTCACTTGTCCTTTAGAAGTTATTGTTGCCTCTGCCATTTTTATCTACCTCCTTACTTTTTATATTTTATTCTTACATTGTAGCATAAAACTTACTTTTTGTCAAGTTTCTTTCAAATAAAAATGGCTGGGTACTTTTAACCCAGCCCAATCAATTACTAAGAAGAGGCAAGTTTCGCGTGATTACATCATTTCGCTTTTGCCTCAATTACATTTCCAGTAATGGCAGTGACTTCAACGGGAAATTTCTTTATGTTGGTGAGGTATGAGGCAATCTGCTGGGCATTTCCATACCGCAGATTGATATCTATTGATGCAACACCTTTTTCTGTTCCATAAGAACGGATGTATGTGCTTGCGACTCCCTGCATGCTCTGGATAAATTTATTTAACTGGGCGAGTTGATTGAAATCTGGAATATTGGAAATAGTAAGTTGCACCTGGGCTCTTTCATTCAGTGCTTTTGTTATTCCTGGTATCATCTCATCTGCCACTATTTTTGCTGATTTCAAAAGAGCAGTGCTTGCAGCATTTTTCTTTGCAACATCTGCTCCTGCGCTATTCTTGGTGCTTGTGAATAGGACTTCTGAGGAGTCTGTTTTAATTGCTTTCGCAGTAAGGGTTCCACGGTAAGAAATAAATCCACCCAGTCCCTGGTCAGTATTGAATGTTGAATATGCCTTGCCAATTACTATTACATCAACCTTCATATCCTGCCCAATTTTAGATGCTGCCTGTATATCACCCTCCATTGCGGATTTAGTGTTTGGAAGAGAGCGAATTTTTTTCACTTCTGCACTTTCCACAACCCTGTAGCCGGTATTCATAAACTGTTGTGCAAGTTCTGACTCGCAGACAGAAATTGGAACTTCTGCGTCGTCAATGGATTCACTTATAAGCACCATTATGCGGGGATTCTGGACCGTTGCACCCTTAATCATCAGTCCAAGTGCATCCAGGTCCTTGTTTACGTCTCCTACTTTCACAAGTGCCTTTAGTTTCATCTTTAGAGCGTCACCTTCCTGTGTTTCAGAAAGGACTTCGTATTTTTTTACATAACCGTTAGTCTTGCTATAAATCTGGCTATCAACCAGCTGTGCTTTACCTACAAGCGTTGCAGCATTGACAAACACGCCCACTACAAGTTCCACAGCTTTTCTCTGGGCTTTCATCAATGCTCTTTCTCTTGCTGCATTTACGTCGTTGTTTAAAATGGGCTCCGTTACTTCCACCTCTACACTTTCAGTTTTTCCTTCAACCGGTTGCGCTTTACTTTCTGTTTTTCCTTCAACTGGCTGTGCTTTCAGTGTGGGCACATTTCCTACATGAGCGCATCCACTAAATAAAAAACCAACCAAAATCATTACCATAATTTTTTTACTTTTCATATAACTTCCCCCTAATTTTTTAATAATTTTTCCTTGCCGCCCAATTAAAGGCATAGAAATATTTTTCCCACTGCTTGTCGGTTGATTTATATTCATTGTCTCCGGCAAAGTAATCACAAAGAACTTCTCTGACACGGCAAATTTCTTTGAGGCGAGACTTGTGCTGTGGGTCAGCAACGGTTAAGTCCAGAAGTTCTAAAGTTCTCTCAAAAGCAAGACGGCTATAAACTCTATCTCCTTTTTTCCTCCAGGAAATTGCTCTAATTACTTCGCTGCCAATATTTGCCATCTGTTCAACAAGTGTCAATTGAAACCATCGTCCATTAGCTAATTGTCCATTCTGATAACTCATTTTTCGACTAATGAATTAACAATCCTTATAATTTTTTCTTTAATTTTCGGGTCATCTACGCCGCGACTGCGATTACCTTTAGATGGTTTGATATTAATCATAGAATCAAACTCAATAAACTCATCTCCTGATTTATCAGGATAAATATTGATACCCCATAAATTTTCTTGTTTTGACCCATCTTCAAGCAGTGCTTCTTCTTCATCAGAATGAAGCTCACCACCAAAAGCGATTAATTCCTTATCCATATCAACTACTGCTTTCACAAAGTTGCCAAACATATTCTGAGCTATCTCTCTAAGTTCGCATAGTTTAATTTTATCACGAATAATTTTCATTTATATACCCTCATAAACAGCAGGAATCACTCCATCAATTTAAGATATTCCTGTGCTTTGGGGGATTTTTCCATTGAAATGGATTTTTTTAATTCTTCTTTTGCTTTTTCAATCTCCCCAAATCTATAATAGATAATTCCAAGTTCTCTGTGTGGAAAATATTCAATAAAATGCATTCCGTATATCCGCGCTTTACAACGGTCCCTGCTCTCCAGAGATATAGCACCAAGAAAAGCATTTTTTGCTTCTTCCAATTTACCGAGTTGTGCAAAAATCTTTCCTTCCCCATAATAATCCCACCAATCCATATCTCCTGCTGGAGATACTTTTTTCTCTAATGAAACTATTGGTTTTGGTTGAGATGCTTTAATTTGAGGAGGAGGTAATAAAATTTCAGGTGTGGTAGAGAGCCCTGCCATTTTGTTTGCAAGATTAGATACAGCAGATAATAATTCATCTTCACTCTTAACTTTTTCCGGTTCTGCTTTTTCAATCTTGCCGGTCTCTATATTAATAAGTTTTAGATTAATAAGATAGGTAGTGCCAACTTTTCCTATGGAACCGGTAAACATCTTACGTACCCCAAGTAATTGCCCTACCTGTATAATACATTCCTGGCTTGTGCAGCCTGATATCTGAAAATTCTGCTCCTTCAAAATTGTCTCCATATTTTCTCTTGTAACCATGGTAAACTTATCTGTATTCACAATCTGCGTGCGCAGATAATCAGAAATTATAGATGCCACACCCACAGAAACTCCTTCCTTTGCATCTAATTCCATAACAGCAACAGTCATTTTGGTCTCTTGGGCAAAAAGAGAAGCTAGAAAAAACCAAAAACAAAGAAGAAGCCCAAAATAAAATTTTTTCATAGACCCTCCTTAGAAATATAATACTGGCGTGAACATTACATCAAAGCGTCGCTGGCAAATGTCAAGTGCAAAATCGAAAGACCACTGTTCTCTTGAAAAACCCATTCCTATGGTTATATGGTGCAGGTCAGCATCTTTTCCATATTTCTGTCCAAGGATTGTTCTATCCTGTGCAGTTTCTCCTGTAATATTCTGGTCTCTTTGAAATTTATAAAAATCCTGAGCGCTGGGTTCAAGATAATAGCCAAATCTTAACGGAAGTATAAGTTCTTCCCCCTTCTTTCCCAGAAAGAATAAATATTCAACTCCGGCATGATATTCAATTGCATCTTCAAAAACCCAGTTGTCAGTGCGGTCAGGATCCATTTGAGTATAGGCAATATGATTGACCTGCATTGAAATTGTGAACACATCCCGGATACGCATAGCAAATCCTGCACCTATAAACCGCGGATACTTAAAATCAAAATCATTATGAAATGGATAATAATAATTCTGGTCAATTTTTGTCCAGCTATCGAACTCCATTCTCGCAGAGCTAAAATCTTTATAAACCAGACCAAAACTCAATCCAGAAACAGGGCGATACAGAACTCCTATGGAATACGAAAGCAATGAAGGTTTCTTCTCAAACCATGTTTTGTTATAAAAAGGACTTGTAATGGTATTTCCATCTTGTGCTAATTTTGGGAAATATTCTTCTCTTGATTTATTTGTTCCTATCTGTTCTATAGAAGGAATTATTCCGACTTTAAACCCGAAAGAAAGACTTCTTATTAAATTGAACGCAAAAGCAGCTCCAAAATCAGGTTGACTATAATAGTGCTCCTGCTCCCTTTTATCTTCCCAGGACAATCCTATATCCTTACCACCAACATTCTTAAGATAAACAGGACCTTTTCCGCCTTGATTACTATTTCTGAATTCAATATAATCCTCATAACCTGTTGTCCCAAAGCCAATAGCCATATTTTTCCAGGGATATACATAATTGATTGTACGAACATCTCCCTGTGGTCCACCACTGCCTTCTTTAGATTCTTGAAATTTAATAGCGTCATGCCAGTCAGTATAAACATAAGTTGGTTTACCCGTCTCCCACTGATTGGGGTCACAAGGATAGATTTGTCTGTATCTTTGTTCTCCTCTCATCCTCGCCAGATAAGACATTTCTGGCCTTTTTAATAAAACCATTCCCGCGGGATTCCAGGAATATGCTGTTGCATCATCAGCAATCGCAACAAATGCTCCACCCATTGCCTTACTTCTTGCTCCATCGCCAGCAAACTCATAATGCCCGGCATAAGCCACTACTGAAGAGATTAGGATTGAGATTGAAAATAAAAATATTTTTTTATACATTTTGGTCTCTTCTTTCTTCTCACTTTACGGTGGGCAGTTTTTCTTCTTTCTTTTCCTTCTGCTGTTGAATTTTCTCCTGAGTTCTTTTTTTGAAATCCTCAACTTTCTTTTTCATTGCCTCAATTTTTACCTGTCGGCGATTGCGGATTTCTTCAAGACGCAGGCGATTCTGCTCTACCCGCTGGCGGAATTTAGCAACAATATTCTCGCGATATAGACGGGACTTTTTACTTAATGCCTGAGGAGTTAAAGGAGCTTTTCCTTTTTCAACCAGTGTTTGCTGGTCCTGAGAGACCCTAACTGATTGCCCCGATATAATCGGGGCAGATACATCAACCTCACCTTCGAAAACAGCAACCTCTGTTTTGTCCTTTTGAGATTCCACAGAGAATTCAGTTCCCCTGACACCCGCAACCGCAGTTTGAGTTTTAATATTATATCTAGATTCCTTATGAATCAATTTCTTGAGGTTATTCAGGACTTTTCCCAGTCCCAGGTTAATCAAGAAACTTTTCTTTCCTTCTTCTGTACCTTCCTCAATTTTGGAATCCACAATTTCAATGAGAGTTTTTTCCTCAATGCGCAGCATACTGCCGTCATCCAGGATTAGTTCTGCTTCAGATTTCGCTTCAGTTTTCACCTTATCTCCTGGATACACCGGCATATCCACATCAGCTTTTTTCCATTTTTCTTCACCGCCGCGCTGGACAGTAACTTTTCCCTTCACGGTAGTGAAAGAACCAACAAGTATCTGTTCTTTTCCCAAGCTAATTACAGAAAATGCAGACAGAATTATCCCGCAAAGGACAAAAATGACAATTTTCTTCAAATGCCCTCCCTGTTTTATTGCAGTTTGAGCCCAACCCTTCTTGCCAGTCCCTGTAAATCAATGC
>Ga0210056_1004477_pt1 | contig 10930 bp, 12 predicted proteins | sample CryGeyCG2014_080_2_FD_183965 | JGI IMG/M metagenome (GOLD analysis project Ga0210056, IMG submission 183965) | Groundwater microbial communities from aquifer - Crystal Geyser CG07_land_8/20/14_0.80 (SPAdes) (version 2) | ecosystem: Environmental > Aquatic > Deep subsurface > Groundwater | place...
GAAAAGACCGGCTGGAAGCAAGAATAAACATGTGTCTTGCCATTCCGGTAAAAGTGGTCTCCATAGAGGGCAATGAGGCTGAAGCAGAGATTGGTGGGGTGAAACGCCGGGTTAGCATTGTGCTTACCCCAGAAGTAAAACTAGGTGACTATGTACTGCTCCACACAGGCTATGCCATAGGAGTCGTTGATGAAGCTGAGGCGGAAGAGACCCTGAAGCTCCTGGAAGAGATAGTAAGTCTAAGTGAAGTTCATTGATGAGTATCAAGATAGTAAGCTGGCTAAGGGATTAGCCAGAAGAATTGCTGGGCGCTCTACCAAGCCCGTCAGGTTAATGGAATTCTGTGGCGGGCATACCCATGCCATACTGCGATATGGAATTCGCCAATTAGTTCCTAAGACAGTCGAAATGAGGTCAGGGCCGGGCTGTCCTGTGTGTGTTACCGCAACTGCTGATTTGGATAAGTCCATCGCTCTGGCTCACTTGCCCGAAGTTATCATCACCACATTCGGGGATATGATGAGAGTCCCTGGTAGCTACTCCAGCTTGCAACAGGCAAAAGCTGAGGGGGCAGATATACGAATAGTTTATTCCACCACAGATGCCGTAGAGATAGCTAAAGCCAATCCTGAGAAATCGGTCATCTTTATTGGCATCGGCTTTGAGACTACGGCACCAACAATAGCTGCCTCCATAATTAAGGCACAGCAAGAGAAAATAGAAAATTTCCAAGTTCTGTCCCTTAACAAATTGACTCCACCAGTGATGAAAGCACTGCTCGGTTTAGGCGAAGTAAAGCTAGACGGCATCATTTGCCCTGGACACGTCAGCGTCATAATTGGTTCCTATCCTTATAAATTCATCCCGCAGAATTATGGTGTTGCCTGTGTTATCTCGGGATTTGAACCATTGGATATCCTGCTATGCATTGATAAACTGGTAGAACAATTTGAAAATGGTCAGCCAAGAGTGGAGATAGCTTATCTTCGCGGAGTAAAACCAGAGGGGAATAGGAAAGCCTTGCAATTGATGGAAGAGGTTTTCGAGACTGGTGAAGCCAACTGGCGAGGAATTGGAATTGTACCCCAAAGTGGTTTGAAGATAAAAAGGAAATATGAGTGCTTCGATGCAGAAAAGGCTTTTTCGGGATTGCTTCGCTTTGCTCGCAATGACAAGCCAGTGAGGGAACCAAAAGAATGTCGCTGTGGAGATGTAATCCGGGGGGCAGCTACACCACTTGAGTGCAAGCTCTTTAGAAGGGTTTGCACTCCGGAAAGCCCTGTAGGTCCCTGCATGGTCTCCAGTGAAGGCGCTTGTGCCGCCTACTATCAATTTTGTGGCTAGAAAGCCACAGAAAAGAAAACATCTAAATAAGAAATACAAATTTAAAGCAAGATGAATGGATTGAAAGATTATAGTGGGGAATTTAACCCTGATATAAAATTTGAAGATTTCTCCAAAGATGTTCTTATAGAATTACTAAAGTTATATTCCAGGCTATATTTAGCTATAGATGGATTTTGGTATCTCGCTATTAAGGAAAGAGTCAGCAACGAGGAAGCTTTGTTATGCGATATACGGGCTTGGGAAAGGGAAGTTAAGTATGAAATGAACAGGCTCGTGAAATTACTAAAAATCCAAGGAAATGATGTCGTTACCCTTATGAAAGCTCTTCAGATGGTCCCCTGGTTTCGGAATCTTGAATATAGTATGAAGATTATAAATAGAAATGATGCTGTGCTTACTATTACTCGCTGTCCAACATTAGAGGCATTGGAAAAGGAAGGGGAGGGAAGAGAGGAAACCATCTGCAAACTGGTGGATGCCGAGATCTATAAGGAGTATGCTAAGTTTTTTAATCCCAGTATGAAAGTAAAGTACCTAAAGTTACCTTCTAAACAAAGCAAAGAGGAAATCTGCTGCCAATGGGAGTTTAAAGTAGGGTAAGACTCTGGAGTAAAGATGAATAATTCCTATTTATCTTTTCATGACAGGGCCCGAAAAAATGAGGTTATCCTTCTGGCTCATGGCAGCGGCGGCAAGCTAAGCCACGATTTAGTGGAGAAAAAATTTCTCCCTTTCCTGGCTAATCCTATGTTGAACAAATTGGATGATTCCGCTATCTTTGAAGCCAGTGGATATTTAGCTTTCACTACTGATAGCTATGTAGTCAATCCCATCTTTTTCCCTGGTGGAGACATCGGTAAGTTGGCTGTGTGCGGCACAGTTAATGATTTAGCTATGAGCGGAGCCACGCCCCTGTATCTGAGTCTCTCGGCAATTATAGAAGAAGGTTTTCCTCTAGGTGAACTTGAGCAAATAATGCAGTCAATAAAGGCAACAACTGAAGAGGCTGAAGTAAAAATAATTACCGGTGATACCAAAGTGGTAAACCGAGGGCAGGCTGATAAGATATTCATAAACACCTCAGGAATAGGAATAATTCCTCCGGGAATCGATATCGCAGGGGCCAACGCTAAAACTGGAGATAAAGTTATCTTAAGTGGCACTATTGGTGACCACGGCATAGCCATAATGAGCCAACGCGAAGGTTTGAAATTCTCCATCCCCATAGGAAGTGACTGTTGCCCACTCTCCAAATTAGTATCTGAGATGCTGGATGCTTCGCCAATAATTCATTGTCTCCGTGACCCTACCAGGGGTGGTCTGGCTACTACCCTTAATGAGTTTGCCCGGCAATCTAATGTGGGTATCGTAATAGAAGAAGATAAAGTGCCCATAAAGGAAGGAGTCAGGGCTGCGTGTGAGCTTTTAGGTTTTGACCCTATTTATGTTGCCAATGAAGGTAAATTGGTAGCCATAGTCGAACCTTGTGAGGCTGAGAAAGTCCTGGTCAGGATGAGGCAAAATAAATATGGCAAAGATGCTGCCATCATTGGAGAAGTGGTTAACGACCACCCGAGAAGAGTAATAATGAAGACAAAACTAGGTCCCTCCCGAATTGTTGATATGCTTTCCGGGGAACTATTACCAAGAATATGCTAGAATTTCAACCTAAAATCGTTGTCCTGGGTATAGGTAACTTACTCCTCCGAGATGAGGGGATAGGAGTCCAGATAGTAAAAATGCCCAGTGTCATTTTTTGTAGTTGCCTGATTCATCAGGCAGAATTGCCCAATAAATTGGGCAACTACTATCCCAATTTAGCAATCATAGATGGTGGCACTTCCCCTGAAATCATGTCCCTCGTTGAGGGCGCTGACAAACTAATCATAATTGATGCCGTTAAAGGGGGCAAAGAACCCGGCACGATTTACCGTTTTACCATTGATGATGTAGACCTAGGTTCGCCATGTAGCGCGGAGGATTGTGCAGCACATAAAGATACAGGACTTCAAGTCTATCAGAAGCTATCCTTACACCAGATAGACATAGTGGATAATTTGCGAATGTTAAGTTTGATTGGTAAACAACCAAAAAATATTGTTATTATTGGTATCGAGCCTAGGACAATAGAGCCTGGGCTGGAACTGTCGCCGGAAATACAAAGCAAAATACCGGAAATTACCCGATTAGTAAGAGATGAAATACGAAATACTAAACCCTAAAATCATAATAACCGCTCCCTTGGTGTCATTCTGAGCGAGTGTAACGAGCGAAGAATCTAGAGACCCTTCGTTTCGCTCAGGGTGACATAAGGGTAGCTGAACAGTCACAAACCCTAATTGCAATTTGGATTTAGGATTTGTTTAGGAATTAGAATTTAGGATTTAACTTCAAATGACTTCCATTGGCGTTGATATCATAGAGGTAGAGCGTATTGAATCAGCCATTAGGCAATGGGGAGAGCGCTTCCTAAAGCGAATTTACACTGAAGTTGAGCTTAAAATATGCCAGGATAGGGCTTCATCTTTAGCCGCTCGATTTGCTGCCAAGGAGGCAGTAATGAAGGTATTGGGCACCGGTACCAGAGGCATAGGCTGGAAAGAGATTGAAATTCTCTCTGACGGCCTGGGCAAGCCACTAGTCAAGCTTTATGGTAAAGCTAAAAGTAAAGCCGAGGAGCTAAACTTAAGAGAATTTTCTATCAGCCTTTCTGATACCAAGCAATATGCCATTGCCACAGCCATAGGCACGTAGCTAGCAAAGCTTCTTACCTGCTATAATTAACAACAATATGGTAACCAAGATAAAACCTATGCTTGCGGCAAGTAACCTTACCCATCGTCTTGACATAAGGAATGTGGCCATAATCGCCCATGTTGACCACGGCAAGACCACCCTGGTTGATGCCATGCTAAAACAAAGCAAGGTCTTCCGGGAAAACCAGCAAGTGGGCGAGTTGATATTGGACTGGAATGCTCTGGAACGGGAAAAAGGCATTACCATCCTGGCCAAGAACACGGCGGTAATTTACCGGGGAGTCAAAATTAACATCATAGATACCCCGGGGCATGCCGATTTTAGCGGAGAAGTGGAGCGGGTAATCAACATGGCTGACGGCTGTCTGCTCCTGGTGGACTCCATAGAAGGTCCTATGCCCCAGACCAAATTTCTCTTGCGGCGGGCACTGGAAAAGGGCCTAAAACCGATTGTGCTCATCAACAAGATAGACAGAAAGAATTCACGGATAGCCGAGGTGGTTAGACTTACTCAGGATCTCTTCCTGGAATTAGCCACCAGCGCTGACCAGCTTGATTTTCCAATTCTGTACACCAGTGCCAGAGACGGCGTAGCCATTACTGAACCAGGGTCCGAAGGCAAGAACCTGGTGCCCCTCTTTGAATGTATTCTTGAGCGGGTGCCACCGCCACAAATTGAAACTGGACAGTTTCAGATGCTGGTATCCAACCTGGACTATGACAGCTACAAAGGGAAGATTGTCATTGGCCGCATTTTCCGGGGCAAGATAGCCACCGGCGACCCTGTGGTCATAATAAGTGCCGGAGGAAATATAATACAGCAAGAAATCAGAGAAATATTCACCTACCTGGGACTAAACCGGGAGGAAGTGACTGAGGCATTGGCTGGAGACATTGTAGCGGTGACGGGTCTGGATAATGTGAGCATTGGGGATACCGTTGCCAGCCCGGAGCAGCCTGAGGCCCTACCGGGTATAGATATAGGTGAACCTACCGTAAAGATGACTTTCGGAGTAAACACCTCTCCGTTTGGCGGCCGAGAGGGACGTTTCAGCACTTCCCGGCAGCTTATGGAAAGGCTCTACCGGGAACTGCAGACTAATCTCAGTCTAAAAGTCCAGAATACGGACAGCCCTCATTGTTTCCTTGTCTCAGGTAGAGGGGAACTGCACCTGGCTATCCTTATTGAGACTATGCGCCGGGAGGGCTACGAATTTGAAGTCTCCAAGCCAGAAGCTATTACGAAGGTAGTGGACGGTAGAATTATGGAGCCAGTAGAAGCCCTAACTATTGACACCCGGGGTGAATACATGGGGGCCTTAATGGAAATTCTGAGCCATCGGCAGGCCCGACTCCGGGACATGCACAGCGATGTAGGGGCAGGCTTGCCTGCCCAAAGTGAAGGTAATGTGCGTCTGGAATTCCAAATCCCCACCCGGGGACTCATCGGCTTCCGCAACGCTTTCCTGACTACCACACGAGGCGAAGGCGTCATAAACACCCTGTTCCTGGACTATGAGCCATGGTTGGGAGATATAGTCTCCACCCGTAATGGAGCTCTGGTAGCGGCCGAGGAAGGTACGGCTGTTAGCTACAGTTTAAATAATGCCCAGGAGCATGGTAGCACTTTCATTGAACCAGGTACGTCAGTTTATGAAGGCATGATAGTCGGTCTCAATTCCCGAGAACAGGATTTGGCTGTTAATGTCTGCAAGGAAAAGAAACAGACCAATGTCCGTGCTTCTACTTCCGATATCGCCATAAAGTTGACCTCACCCCTGAAGTTGAGCCTGGAGGAGTCCCTGGACTTTATCAAGGATGATGAACTGGTTGAGGTGACTCCCAAAAATATCAGGTTGCGCAAAAAGTTACTAACCCAGGAACAGCGGCTGAAGGCCAAGGCACAAGCGAGGTCTTAATCGGCCAATTGTTCAACAGCCATACACATAGCCAGCAAAGCTTTTTGCCTGCTATAATTGCCACGATATGCTAGCCAAAGTAGCAAGTTGTGCTGTGGTGGGCCTGGAAGGAGCTATGATAGAGGTGGAAGTGGATATCGCTGCCGGCCTTCCTTCTTTCACCATTGTGGGCTTGCCCGACAAAGCGGTACAGGAAGCAAGAGAGAGAGTTAGAGCTGCTATAAGAAATTCTAACTATAAGTTCCCTGGTAGACGCATTACTGTCAATTTAGCTCCAGCAGACCTGAAGAAAGAAGGTCCGGCTTACGACTTGCCCATAGCCGTAGGCATATTAATCAGCTCAGGACAACTTATTGCTGACCTCTCAGGTAGTGTCTTTCTGGGGGAGTTATCTCTGGACGGGAAGCTACGCCATACTCATGGCGTATTGCCTATGGTAGCTTTAGCTAAGAACAAAGGCTTAATGACAATGTTTGTGCCTCTGGATGACGCCAAAGAAGCATCTTTAGTAAACGATCTGCATATATTCCCGGCAGAATCATTGGCTCAATTAGTTGCCCATTTGGAGGGAGAGATAAGGATTCCGGAATATCCCCGGCAGGTAAATTGGCAGCAAGAAATTCACAAAGATTATACTTTTGACCTCAGCTACATTAAGGGACAGGAACATGCCAAAAGAGCTCTGGAGATAGCCGCGGCAGGAAGACACAACATCTTGATGATAGGTCCACCAGGAAGTGGCAAGACTATGCTAGCTCGCTCTTTACCATCAATTCTGCCTCCTCTAACAATGGAGGAGGCTATTGAGGTAACCAAAATTTATAGTGTCAGCGGATTACTCCCCCGGGATACTCCCATCATCATAGAACGCCCTTTCCGCTCCCCTCATTACACTATTTCTCATGTTGGACTGGTAGGAGGGGGACAATGGCCAAAGCCTGGCGAGATAAGCTTGAGTCATCATGGGGTAATCTTCCTTGATGAATTTCCCGAGTTTGGACATACTACTCTGGAAGCATTACGCCAGCCAATAGAAGATAGAACAATCACTGTCAGCCGGGTTCGCGGTAGCGTGACTTTCCCTGCCAGTTTCATGCTGGTGGCAGCTATGAATCCCTGCCCCTGCGGCTATTTTGGAGACCCATTCAAAGAGTGTAAGTGTTCCGCCGGGGAAATCTCGCGCTATCATAAAAGGATAAGCGGACCACTGCTTGACCGCATAGACATCTTTGTTGATGTCCCCCACGTTGATTACGAGAAACTCACTGAAATTAAGCCGGCGGAAGCATCGGAAAAGGTGAGAGAAAGAGTTAAGACAGCTCATAAAATACAACTGGAACGCTTCAGCGGCACAACGCTAACATGCAATGCCGCTATGACACCTAAAGAGATAAAAGCGTTTTGTATCTTAGAGGCACCAGCACAAAGTCTGCTCCGCACTGCTATGAAACAACTCCACCTCACAGCCCGAAGCTTCCACCGTGTGCTCAAACTTTCTCGCACTATTGCCGATTTGGAGAACAGCGAGGGCATAAAGACTCATCATGTAGCTGAAGCCTTACAATATCGGCATAAAGAGATAATTTGAATATAAAACCTATCCGGTATACACGTCATGCCAGAAGTAGAATGCGTCAACACCGAATCAGCGAGGAGAGTGTTGTTTTTGCTCTCAGAGAACCTGACCAGTTGTTACCTAGTATTTAAAGTCGTTATAATGCTCTTTAAGTAAAGGAAAGGGTAATAATGAAACAATTAGTTCCCATTCTAGTAGCAATTTCATTGATGCTTGGGTTGGTTGGAGTAGCAGGCTGCAGCGAACCCGCAATAATTTCCACTGATTCCGAAACAACGGGGTATACTACTTACATCAATAGAGAATATGATTATTTCTTTGAATGCCCTTCGAGCTGGAAGTTAAGGGCAGAGCATCCAGACCACGTGATCGTATCTGGAATTGACAGTGGTGTTATTCAGCTAGCAGCCATCAGCGTCAGTGACAGAGATTTGACTCTCCGAGAGCAAGTTGATATTTATGTTCTAGTGAAAAGAAGCTTTGGCTTTGATTTCGTTCTCTTATCCAGCGAACCAACGACTGCAAGGTGGGATTGGCGTGTCGACTCTACTCGGATTATGGGAGATACTATATCGTTTACCACCGCACTTTTCAAGGAGAGTAGCCACTTTGTCTATCAAGTTGAGTTGACCTCTGAGGCTCCTTCCCTACCTGATGTAGCTAGTGGACTTCGGCATGTTGCCGAATCATTCACACATTCATAATTGTAGAGGTCTAGTAACGAAAGCGAGCTCATATGCTGCATTGACTGTTAGTCATTGGCAATAAGATGGTAAGCTGAGGATATCACTTAGGGGCTTGCGCGTACCAACGGGAGCTTCCAACATTCCATGGAAAAGCCGGGATGACCCGAAGGTCTCTGCGGCTGCCTGCATCAAACACAGACATTTGAATATTCTTAAATTCCTTGTGCGAGGAGAATTTGCGCGACTCCTCCAAATCGATCAGAATAAGCAATAGTGGCCACGGCGCTCCCTTCCACTCGTTCATTACATGATCGTAGACCTTTTGTATGTTTGGTGTATGTGTATAGGTTATGAACACCGCATATTTGAGTAATCTCTCCATGCTCTTATCCTTACTCCATACTTTGTGATGCTTAAGCTTTTCCAACTCATTACCCCATACACCACCCCACTCCCATTCGATTGCTACTTCATCGCCCTCAGTGCTTCGCTGCACCGCATCTTTCCTACCTCCCCTCTCAAATCGTGTAACGAGACCCATGAGGTCAGCTATGCTGCGGATGACCACGCCGATATGGATAGTCCAATCAGTGCGCCTGGCACCGGTAGACCTTTGGTCCATTGGAAAATCTCGGTGCCAGAAGTACTGAAACAGCGTTGCGAAGTCTTCGGGTGTAGCCCACTGTGTCGGCAAAGGCATGCTGTATCACCTCCCGATGGTGCTAAAGTTATTATAGCAGTTATGGAAGTCTAATAACGAGGCAAGTTGCTGCCACCAGATAGAGGCACAATATTTTCCACCGGTCAGTCAGCTCGCACTATCTGTATGGGTAAGTTTTCCATGCTCTCGCTGTAACTATGATTACGAATCGAAGGAAGTCAAATGCCTAGGAGAATAAGTCTGGAATATTTTGATAAAGAAATCGGGGAATTCTTCCAAATTCGCCGAGCACTAGATGCAAGGGACTTTAAGACCTGAGCGGCAAAATTGAAAAATATTACTCGGTATAGAAATAAGCCTTCAAATCGCCTTCAGGGATATATTTTAGTGCTTGCCTGAAAATAGCCCTCAAAGTCCCTTTGTCTAACTCTTTATGCCGAGGAATAGTGAGAGTTTCTCTTATACCTTTTCTCAAAACTCTTCTCAGCTTCACATGGCTTCCCTTTTGAGAGATAATCTCAAAACCAAATCGAGAGAAAATATCAATGAGTTCATCGCCACTAAGGCTTTTAAGCTTTGGCATGAATCGGCTCAAGCTCTAAATTGACCAGTATGCAGAAATCGGGAAGGATATCCCAATCCGCAAGATTCTCACCTTCGAGATGAAGGCCAATCGCCTCTCTTATGTTCTCGACCGTTTCATCCAGAGTTTTACCTTGACTTACCACCGGTAAATCAAGACACTCGGCGACATAGTATTTCTCACCTTTGTAAATTTTGGCTTGGATGATCTTCTTCATAATAGTCGTTACTCCTTGGTTCAATTATAGCTGGTTGAACAAATCAGTCAAGTTGCAAAGTCTTCTCAAAAATTCCTCTTGGGGTTTGCTTTCATTCCTTTCTGCTTACCTAGGGCGCTTGGGTCAATGCCTAGAGCTCTTGCCAGTTCCTTTTGGGTTATGCCAAGAAGGCGACGATAGTTGACTATCCTCTCTCCGAAGGTTTTGGCTCGGATGTCAAGAGGCATATAGCCTGAAAATTCAACGATCTTTGGTATATAATACAGGAGTGGAGATGTTCGGTTTTTCTCCCAGTTCCAAATTGTGGCTTCATCAACGCCAATTATCTGAGCAACTTCTTTCTGGAGGAGCTTCAGGTCAAGCCGCCTCTTCCTCAGGTGGTCGCCCAGGGTCTTTAACTGCTGAGGATAGGCTTTATGAAGGGGTTTTTGCCCCTTCAGGCTTATATGGCAAAAAGGCAACGCAGGTATGTCCCTGCGGCTATTTTGGAGACCCATTCAAAGAGTGTAAGTGTTCCGCCGGGGAAATCTCGCGCTATCATAAAAGGATAAGCGGACCACTGCTTGACCGCATAGACATCTTCATTGACGTCCCCCATGTTGATTACGAGAAACTCACTGAAATTAAACCGGCGGAAGCATCGCAAAGGGTGAGAGAAAGAGTTAAGACAGCTCATGAAATACAACTGGAACGCTTCAGCGGCACAACACTAACATGCAATGCCGCTATGACACCTAAAGAGATAAAAGCGTTTTGTATCTTAGAGGCACCAGCACAAAGTCTGCTCCGCACTGCTATGAAACAACTCCGCCTCACAGCACGCGGTTTACATCGTGTGCTCAAACTTTCTCGCACCATTGCCTATCTGGAGAACAGCGAGGGCATAAAAACTCATCGCGTGGCCGAAGCTTTACAGTACCGGCATAAAGAAATAATCTGAAGGGACCGAAGATAGTCTGACAAGCGGCAAGCATCACTTCATTTAAGCTCTACGGTTGCCCCGGCAGCCTCAAGTTTTTGTTTTATCGTCATTGCCTCTTCTTTGCTAACGCCCTCCTTCACTGTCTGTGGAGCAGCTTCAACCAAATCCTTGGCTTGCTTCAGCCCTAAAGAAGTTACCTCCCTCACTGCCTTGATAACCTCTATCTTCTTTTCACCAAAACTCTTGAGAATAGCGGTGAACTC
>Ga0210056_1004483_pt1 | contig 10923 bp, 7 predicted proteins | sample CryGeyCG2014_080_2_FD_183965 | JGI IMG/M metagenome (GOLD analysis project Ga0210056, IMG submission 183965) | Groundwater microbial communities from aquifer - Crystal Geyser CG07_land_8/20/14_0.80 (SPAdes) (version 2) | ecosystem: Environmental > Aquatic > Deep subsurface > Groundwater | place...
TTTCTCCCCTTTCAACCCGTGTTCGGCACAAACACGGGTTGAAAGGGGAGAAAAGAAGGGTAGCCTCCATCGTGTAGCTGCCTGTGTGAGCTACCGGACGCTGAAGCGATCCGGCGTCCTTTTGTGGGGGAACTTCCAAAACGATGCACTAGCCCATGAACTCACACTCCTGAGGGAACGAGCGTGTCAGCAAAAGAAGCCACTGCCCGCATCAAGATCAACAAGCTGCTCGAAGCCGCAGGTTGGCGCTTCTTCCCGGAAGGGAAGAACCCGGCCAATATCCGCCTTGAGTCGAATGCAACCCTCAATACGTCTAACCTCGACTCTCTCGGCAACGACTTTGAGAAGACGGGTAAGGGGTTCATTGACTTCCTGCTTCTCGATTCCATGGGTTGCCCCCTCGTCGTCCTTGAGGCGAAGTCGGAGGAGAAGAACCCGCTCGTCGGCAAGGAAAAGGCCCGCAGGTATGCCAGGTCCCAGAACTGCCGCTTCGTCATCCTCTCCAATGGCAACCGGCACTATTTCTGGGACTTGGAGCGCGGCAACCCCCACGTCATCACTTCCTTTCCGACCCCGGAATCGGTGACGGGATACCAGAAAGTCACCCCGAACCCCCAGCGCCTGATCGATGAAGAGGTCGGCGACGATTACATCGTGCTGACGCAGCGCCCGAACTACCAGGCCGAAGCCGCGTGGCGCAATGAGGCGGAGCGTCCCGGCTACATCCAAGCCAACAAATTGCGTTTCTTGCGGCCCTATCAGTTGAAGGCAATTCACGCCTTGCAACAGTCCGTGAAAGACGGCAAGGATCGCTTCCTTTTCGAGATGGCAACCGGCACCGGCAAGACCCTTACCGCCGCCGCTGTCGTCAAGCTGTTCCTCCAATCGGGCAATGCGAGCCGTGTCCTCTTTCTGGTGGATCGCCTCGAACTGGAAGATCAAGCGAGGAAGGCCTTCTCCGCCCTCCTGTCCGCTGATTTGCATACGGTGATCTACAAGGAGAACCGTGACGACTGGCGGCGGGCGGAAATCGTCGTCACCACCGTGCAATCCCTGCTTTTCAACAACAAGTACCAGCGGCTTTTCTCGCCGACCGATTTCGACCTCGTCATCTCCGACGAAGCGCACCGCTCCATCGGCGGCAATGCCCGCGCCGTTTTCGACTACTTCATCGGGTACAAGCTCGGCCTCACCGCCACGCCCAAGGATTATCTCAGGAGGTTCGACACAGCCAAACCCTCCACGCGGGATCGCCGCGAACTCGAACGCCGCTTGCTGCTGGACACCTACCGCACCTTCGGATGCGAGGACAGCCAGCCCACTTTTCGGTATTCTCTGCTCGACGGTGTGAAGGATGGCTACCTGGTCAATCCCACCGTCGTGGACGCCCGCACCGAGATCACCACCGAGTTGCTTTCCGAAGCGGGATTTGTCGTTCCCTTTACCGACGATGAGGGTGAAGACCAGCAGACGGCGTACAGGCAGCGGGAGTTCGAGAAGCGCTTCTTTGCCGACGCCACCAACAAGCTCTTCTGCAAGACCTTCCTCGAACACGCTCTGCGCGATCCGGTGAGCGGAGAGATCGGCAAGTCCATCGTCTTTGCCGTCAGCCAAAACCACGCCACGAAGCTGGCGCAGATTCTCAATCTTATGGCCGACCGAGTGTTTCCCGGCAGATACCAATCCGACTTCGCCGTGCAGGTCACCTCCAATCAGGACGACCCCCAGCAGGACACCATCAAGTTCGCCAACAACAACCTGCTCGGTTCGGCCAACTTCCTTCCCGGCTACAAGACCAGCAAGGCGCGTGTCTGCGTGACCGTGGGCATGATGACCACCGGCTACGACTGCACCGACATCCTCAATCTCGGTCTCTTCCGCCCCATCTTTTCGCCCACCGACTTCATCCAGATCAAGGGGCGCGGTACCCGCAGGCACAACTTCCTCGAACAGCTCTTCGACGACAGTGTGAAGGACGGCGTGCAGCATCCGGAGAAGACCGCCTTCAAGCTGTTCGACTTCTTCGCCAACTGCGAATACTTCGAGGAGGAATACAAGTACGACGAGGTCATCAAGCTCCCCAGACCCACAGGCAAGGGGAATGGAAACGGGGGCGGGGGAACGACGGTGCCAGACGGCCTCTACCAGCACCTGGGAGAGGACATTCTAATCACGGTCAAGGAAGAGAAGATCGGTTTCGACGGTATGAAGATTGACCGCATGTTCTTCGAGAAGTTCGAGGACACCGTGCGCGGCAACGAGACCATCGCCGCGGCTGTCGAGGGCGGGCATTGGGACCGCGTCATTGACTATGTGAACCGCGAGGTCTTCAACAAGCCCGAGGAATACTACAACCTCGACAAGCTGCGCAAGGCTGCCGCCGTGGATCGCCGCCTCACGTTGCGTGAAATCCTGGAGAAGATCTTCGGACTCATCCCCGGCTTCAAATCCAAGGACGAACTCCTGGAGGAGGAGTTCGCCAAGTTCGTCGCCGACTACAAGCCGGATGAGTCGAACAAGATCCCAGCCATCAAGAACTACTTCAAAGCCTACGTCACCAGCGACCAGGTCCGCCACATCATCGAAAGCCGGGACTTCACCGACCTGGCCACCAATCCGGTCTTTTGCACTCGCGACTACAAGGAGGTCCCACAGAAGTACCGCACCCTGATTCCTGATTACGTCAAGGATTACGTGCCCCTGAACCAGTTTGCCGCGTAAGAGGAATCAACATGGATACACAGGACGGACAGGATAAGCGAATGAAGCACGAGGCGATTACGCAGGCCGTAATAGGTTGCGCCTTTGAGGTTATCAATGAACTGGGCGCGGGCTTTCTTGAGTCGGTCTATGAGAAAGCGATGTTTCTCGCGCTGCGTCAGAAAGGATTGTCGGTGGTCTCGCAATACCCGATCAAGGTCCGATTCAGGGGGGAGTGCGTGGGCGACTTCTTCGCGGACCTGTTCGTGGCGGAGAAGGTGATCGTGGAACTGAAAGCCGTCAAAGCCATCGCCCCCGAACATCAGGCACAGATCATCAATTATCTGAACGCCACTGGAATCGAAGTCGGCTTGCTCATCAACTTCGGCAACCCCAAACTCGAATATAAGCGTTTCACCAGGAGCAAAGATTTCAAACATGGATAGACAGAATGGACAGGATTGTTTGCCGTTATCCTGTCCATCCCGTTCATCCATGTGAATAAAGGAATCGGATGTTAGACACCGACACCAAACGCCGCATAGACACCGCCCGCGACATCCTCGTCGGCAAGGTGCCCGACCCCAAGTCCCAGGTCGAGCAGATCACCATCGCGCTCATCTACAAGTTCATGGACGACATGGACGCCGAGAGCGAGGAGTTCGGCGGCAAGCGCAAGTTCTTCGCCGGTGAGTTCGCGCGGTACGGCTGGGCCAAGCTCATGCGCTCCGGGCTGGGCGGCCACGAGACGCTGAACGTCTACGCCGAAGCCATCGCCAGGATGCCGGAGAACCCCGGTATCCCGCTGCTCTTCCGCGACATTTTCAAGAACGCCTACCTGCCCTACCGCGACCCGGAGACGTTGCGCGCCTTTCTCAAGATCATTGATGAGTTCACCTACGACCACTCCGAGCGTCTCGGCGACGCCTTCGAATATCTCCTCTCCGTCCTCGGCTCGCAGGGCGACGCCGGGCAGTTCCGCACCCCGCGCCACATTATTGATTTCATGGTCGCAGTCGTGGACCCGAAGAAGACCGACCGGGTGCTCGACCCCGCCTGCGGCACCGCCGGGTTCCTCATCTCGGCGTACAAGCACATACTTGTCGCCAACAGAACAGACATGGATGAACAGGATGGACAGGATGAAAACAAAGAATCCCGTGAATCCTGTCCATCCATGTTCGTCTCTTCCCTCACGCCCGACGAAAAGGGGCGGCTGGCGCAGAACTTCAACGGCTACGACATCTCGCCCGACATGGTGCGCCTGTCGCTGGTGAACCTGTACCTGCACGGCTTCAGCGATCCGCACATCGCCGAATACGACACGCTCACCTCGCAGGACAAATGGAACGAAACCGCCGATGTCATCCTCGCCAATCCGCCCTTCATGTCGCCGAAGGGCGGCATCAAGCCGCACAACCGCTTTGGCGTGCAATCCAAGCGCAGCGAAGTGCTGTTCGTGGACTACATGGCCGAGCACCTGACGCCGACGGGCCGCGCCGGCATCATCGTCCCCGAGGGCATCATTTTCCAGAGCCAGACCGCCTACAAAGATCTGCGGAAGATGCTGGTAGAGAACTCCCTCGTCGCCGTCGTCTCCCTCCCGGCGGGCGTGTTCAACCCCTACTCCGGGGTGAAGACCTCGATCTTGATCCTCGACAAGTCGCTCGCCCGGCAGAGCAACACCATCGGCTTCTTCAAGGTTGAGAACGACGGCTTCGGACTCGGCGCCCAACGCCGTGAGATTGACAAGAACGACCTGCCGCAAGTCCGATCTGAGATCGCCGAATACCTCCGCCGCCTGCGCGCGGGGGAAACTGTGGAACCCTCTCCCTCTGGGAGAGGGCAGGGTGAGGGTTTTCAGCCCACGCTGGGTCTCATCGTGGAGAAGGCGAAAGTCGCGGCGAATGGGGACTACAACCTGAGCGGGGAGAGGTATCGGGAGAACGGAACCCGGATTCACACGTACCCGCTCGCGCGCATTGCTGACGTATGCAAGATAAATCCGCCTAAGAGCGAGTTGTCTGAGTTGAGCCAGGACACGCGTGTCTCATTCGTGCCCATGGCAGACATGAGCGAACTACGAATGTTGTTTCAGCCCGTCGAGGAGAGATCACTCGCCGAGGTCACTACGAGCTATACGTATTTCCGCGACAGCGATGTGCTTTTCGCCAGAGTAACTCCGTGTTTCGAGAATGGGAAAGGAGGCATAGCGCGCGGTCTCACGAACGGCATTGGTTTTGGTTCGAGTGAGTTCTACATCCTGCGTGCAAGTGAACAAGTTCTGCCTGAATGGCTTTACTTCTGCGTAATGCATCCATTGTTTCGTGAAGCGGGTGTTGCCCAAATGACTGGCACGGGCGGATTGCAGCGCGTGCCACGTGATTTTGTCGAGAACTTCCAAATCCCCCTCCCTCCGCTTCCGGTGCAGCAGGAGATCGTGGCGGAGATCGAGGGCTACCAGAAAGTCATTGACGGCGCCCGCGCCGTCCTCGACAACTACCGCCCCCACATCCCCATCCACCCCGACTGGCCGATGGTGGAGTTGGAAGATACGTGTTACATTCAACGCGGGAAGTTCACTCACCGGCCACGAAACGAGCCCCGCTTTTACGGTGGCAAGTACCCATTCATCCAAACCGGCGACATTGTCCGGGCCAACGGCGGAAAGATCACATACACCCAAACTCTGAATGATGACGGGCTTTCGATAAGCAAACTGTTCCAGCCTCCCGTGGTCGTAATAACGATTGCAGCGAATATCGGCGACACTGCCGTTCTCGATTTCCCGTCCTGCTTTCCCGATAGCGTCGTTGGACTCACCCCAAAGCCAGGAACGGATGCCCATTTCTTGGAGTTGGCTATGCGGACAAAGAAGCAGCATCTGAACGATATTGCTCCGCAGGCAGCCCAGAAGAACATCAACATCGAGATTCTCAAGACGGTCAAAGTCCCCCTCCCACCCCTCGCCACGCAGCAGGCCATCGTCGCCGAGATCGAAGCCGAGCAAGCCCTCGTCGCCGCCAACCGCGACCTGATCGAGCGCTTCGAGAAGAAGATCCAGGCCGCCCTCGCCCGCGTCTGGGGGGAGTGACGAGCCAGAGACGGCGAGCAATGAGGTGGGGATTGCTTCGCTTTGATCGCACTGACGGGGGGTAAACGAGGTGAGTCGCCTGTGCTGAAATTCCGGGAAGGCTGTCGTTGCCATGCAGTATAAGTGTGATAACATCTTCTTTGGTAATCCCACATGGCTCGTGTCGTTAGACAAAGGATTTATGTATGGCAAGGGGATTCGGCGGGCTGCGCGTGGTCGCTTTCGAGAGCCGCCGTTCAAGTGAGATACTTGTGGCTGCCATGCGGGAGGTGCCTCTTTCGGAAGCGAAGGAGCTGCTTTCTTTTGCAGAGCATCTTCTGGCGGGTCGGGTTGATATTGTTGAAATTCCAGCATAAGGAGAGCGTGACCGACGGGAAGTCCTCTAATCAGCCATCCAGTCCCTAACCCCGACAAGCCGGAACCAAATTTCTTTGCCAAAACGCGCAGCATTTGATTCGTAAGAGACTAACTCTCGGGGCACAATGTCTTTCTATTCTTCGGACCGGGTGACGTGTCCACTTTCTGACGCCCCAAAGGGGCATAACAACGTAGCCAAGGGCAACGCCCTTGGAACAAGGAACGCCCGATTCCCCCACGCCCTGAAAGGGTAATACAACATCGGGCTTCACACCCTGCGTCCGCCGTCATGCGCACGACCCCGTGGTTGTTTGTTTTGCCCCTTCAGGGCGAAATATTCCGTGTGGCGTTCCTTCTGTTCCTGGGGCGTTGCCCACAGGCTATGTTGTTTCAGTCCTTCGGACTGGAAAGGCCAACCGTGCGAGACAGGTCAGGCGTTGCCCACAGGCTATGTTGTTTCAGTCCTTCGGACTGGAAAGGCCAACCGTGCGAGACAGGTCAGGCGTTGCCCACAGGCTATGTTGTTTCAGTCCTTCGGACTGGAAAGGCCAACCGTGCGAGACAGGTCAGGCGTTGCCCACAGGCTATGTTGTTTCAGTCCTTCGGACTGGAAAGGCCAACCGTGCGAGACAGGTCAGGCGTTGCCCACAGGCTATGTTGTTTCAGTCCTTCGGACTGCAAAGCACAGCCACAAACGACAACCATTGATGTATCCCTAACCCCGACAAGCCGGAACCAGATGTATTGGCCAAAACGCGCAGCATTTAATTCACAAGGGACTGAGATGCGCCTCAGCGTCTCACAATCACCGCCGCCTGGGCCTGCTGCAATTGCAGCGCCACGTAACCGTTCTTGTCCCCGCGCGTCGGCTTGCGCTCAGTGACTCGTTGTTCCGCGTCGAACAGCAATAACTCCCCTCTCCACTTCTCGCCGGGCCAACCGAATTTGCCGGAACGGAGGGTGAGGAGGCGTTCTCTGCCGATGATTACACCTTCGTCCAGCTCGATGGGAGTAATGGGATACTGGTAGGTGGCGAGGTTCTCATGGGTGAAGAGGTGGTAGAACATCGGCGCAGAGAAGAGGTACAGGTTGGCGTTCCAGAGTTTGTCGCGAATATCTTCCAGAAAATCCTTCTCGGTAACTCCGGGAGTGTGATACACGGAGTACCCCGCGTAGGAAACGGGCGTGTAAAGCTGCGTCTTGTGGATCAACCCCGGGTGATGGGGGATGCTTGTCTCAGAGAAGCGCGTGAACTGCTCCCGTTGCTCTGTCATAGTGGTTGGCGGGACATTGGCCACGACGGTGGCACCGCGTTTGCGGAATGCGTTGAGCAGTTCCAACTTGAACGGGAGAGACGACAAGTCGCCGACGCCCACCGATTTCTCAATCTGTCCGGTGTCTGCGTTGATGATGAAGGTGTGCCCGTCGGGATGGGCGAAGTCGGCGCGGCTGTCGAAACCGTAGGCCATCTCGTCCCAATACAGCCCGTCGGCTCCCATCTCATCCAAGACCATCGTGGGAATCTTCGCCAGAATCTCCTTCCCCAGAGAGTTGTTCAGGGCCGGGCAGCAGACCGCGATGGGAAACCCGAACTCAGTGTTGGTGACATAGTGCCGCGGTTGGCCGTTGGCGCCCATCCAGATGCTGTCGGCATACCTCTCCCTGATTCCCCCGCCGCTGACAAGCCATGTATCGAGGTAGATGAGGCATCTGATGCCTGGGCGCAGCCGACGTAGTTTTTCAATCGCCTGCTGGAGGCGCTTGCGGTAATCGGCATAAATATCTCCGGTTACAACGGGCCCGTGCCCGACATTGGGAGTCCCTGCAAGCTGCAGTTTGCGGTCGACCCAACCACCTTGCGACATGGAGATGTTGATATTCAGCAACTCCAGATGCCGACGCAGATTCTCATCGTTGTCGGCGAGAATTGCGTCCGGTTCCAGAAAGTTGATGCCGCCGTCGATGCGGAAGTTTGTCCCCCAATCTCGCCGGATCAGGTTGACGAGATCGAACACGTTCGGCGTCGCGGTGGCGTACAGCGCCCAAGTCATCGTGTAGGTCCGACCCGGCTCAAGTCCGAACCAGTCGTCACGGAGGGAGGCGACTTGCTCCCGATCATCATAGGAGAAATAGCCGTGCAGCCGCAGCACGTCATCATACGCAACCAATCCCAACCCGCCCTTCTCGCGCGGCAGGAACAGATACGGTGTGGTCGGGCGGTTAAGCTCTTCCAGATTAGGGTCCTCACGTCCGCCGAAAACGACGCGCTCACAGCGTCCCCTCTGCGGGCGCACTGCATGGAGGACGAGGATGCCGATAGGTTTATCCGTAAGGTTTGTGAATGTGTCCGAGATCAGGAGGCGACCAGGGGAAGACGAGTCGAAGGTGCGCACGGCCTTCCACTGACGCGACTTCGCCACCAAAGGCTTGCCGGGAACGCCAGCGCGGTACTCCCCCGACGACTCCTCGCCCGCAACAACCGCGGCGAAGTTGCGCCACTCGATGGCTTCCGCTCCGGGACAGGAGAAGCGGGATGAAATCTCATACTCGTTGCCCTGAGTCTGCAATAGCATTCGACCGTCCGGCGCAACGGCGACTCGATAGGCCGCCGAGCGCCTCTCGCCCACGGCGAAGGGGCGATTCCGATCGAGCTTCTCAGGCTGTCCAGGAAGCACGCCGGGGCCGGGACGCGTTTCCAGCCTCAGGTCTCGGAAGACGAGAGCAAGGTCACTCCGGGCGTTCCGAGCGATATCCTTATTCCCGGTGTGAACCATCAGGAGCTCGTTTTCGCCGGGCTTCCGCAGATCGCTGATATCCATCTCAAAGTGATACGACTCGGCGTCATAGTGGGGCGTTGTCTTCAGAATCTTGAAGTTGGGAGCGTAAGGTATCCTCCACTCGCCCTGCGTTAGGAACCAGGTGAGAAACGGTGGTTTCGTCCAAGCGAATTTGCCGGGTTTGTTGAGCAATCGCAACTGGCGACGCGGCGTCCGCAGGCCCACCGTTGCGCCATTCATCTGGATTCTCAGCATGTTGGTTGACCCGATGGCGCCGGGGTTGTCGATGCGCGCCCGGAAGGACAGAACGACTTGCTTGCCGATCGCCGTTGCCGGGACTGAGACGATCCATGCGTATTGCTTGCCCATCTCCAGCCGGAAGTCGTCAGGCGCGAGGGAGAGGCTGCTTCCCGGGGAGTCGGAGAGTGAAAGCGATTCAGGCGCCACACGCGAAGCGACACACATCGCAAGACTCAGAATCAGGGGAAGCCGTTGTTTCATCGTTTCAGTACCTCCCGAACTCTTTGGCGGCTTCGTAGAAAGCCCGCGTGTGCTCCAGTGGCGTGCAGGGCGCCATGTTGTTCGCCGCAATGAGGACGAACTTGCCGCCGTCCATGACTCCCGACTCGCATATCCGCCTGACCTCGTTTCTGATCGCGTCGGGTGGACCTTCCTTCAGCAGCATGACCGTGGGGCCTCCATTGATCTGCACGTCCGGCCCCAGCTCGCTCCGGAGCCAACCGTGGTCCACCGGGAAACCGGTGTCAAAGCTGTGAACATTGAGATAATCGCGCAGGAACTTGAAATGGTGGGTGGCGTCGCCGCACAGGTGCACCGCGGTGGGCCCGCCATCGCTGAACTCATCGAGGATGCGCCTGTGATAAGGACAAACGAACTCTTCGTATTGCTTCACCGATAGCAACGCAATCGCGTCGTCCGCAAACCCGTAATTGGCGCGCTTGAACTGTCCCCGATCAGGAGTTTCCGGATTGCGCGCCCACCGCCATTCACGAATTGCCTTCATGCGCGTAATCACGCAGTCGGTAATGAAGGACATCAGGTCGTGGTAGTACTTCTCGTCATCCAGCATGTCCATGCACAGTTCCGCCGCGCCGCGCAGTTTGTAGGCAACGTCCAGCGGCCCGTCGCTCCCTTCTCCGGGAATCGAGACGGGGGGAAGCACCGGTAGCCCCTCGAATTCCATCGAGGGAGCCTTCTCCTGCATGTACTCGAAAAACTCCATGACGCGTGCGAACAGGTTGCCGCGCAGTGGGTCGGGACAGGACATCTCGTACAGCTTGTGTTTGTCTTCCTTCAGAATCTCCACCGTATCCGGCACCGCGTTGCCATCGAGATGCAACGGACACCCAAACCATCCGGCATCGTAGGAGTTCTGGAAGTCGATCCCAAGTTGCCACCCGTCTCTCGGCAGCCCCATCTCCCGGTCGCAGACAAGGTTGTACCGCAGCCACTTCTGGTACTGGAGCTGACAGTCGATCTGCGCCTGGGGGTTGGTGAAGAAATCAGCGAAGGTCCAGCCCGTATCATTCAACTCGGGGTTCTGGAGATAGTTGCGGATGCTGCCGTGAGTGCTCACCGGCACGCGATAGGGTTTCCCGTCGGCATGCGCCTGCCAGACGCGGGTCACTTCTGCGTTGTGCTTTCCGAAGTCAATCGGCCCCGACAGGAAGAAGGACATCTCTCAATCTCGCTCCCCTTTGCACACACCATCCGTCTCAGACATCTCCATCACTGGCTTTTCCACCACCGCTTTCTCTCCGCCGCGAGGGCCACTGCGATGCTGAGCTTCGCCTCCCTCGGGTGGAACAACGAGGGCTTCCCTTCACGCATCGACGCAAAGAAGGAAACAAATTGACCGATGCAGGGCAATCGCACGAAATTGCGGTGGTCGAGACAGGCTACCGGCGCCGATGAGCGTTGCCCAGTTGTGTTAGACTAACGGGCAGGATTATAAGCCGGCTTGGCAAGGGTGTC
>Ga0210056_1004491_pt1 | contig 10908 bp, 11 predicted proteins | sample CryGeyCG2014_080_2_FD_183965 | JGI IMG/M metagenome (GOLD analysis project Ga0210056, IMG submission 183965) | Groundwater microbial communities from aquifer - Crystal Geyser CG07_land_8/20/14_0.80 (SPAdes) (version 2) | ecosystem: Environmental > Aquatic > Deep subsurface > Groundwater | place...
TGCCAATGCCGGGAATATAGGTGTTGATGATTGTTCAAGTTCCGGGTCTTATGACTATACTCAGAACTCTATATACACAGTTGAAATTGATGGACAGGATATATCTGAGGCCACCGCCGATTCCGGCAATACGGGCACTGACGATATGACTACTGGTGGAACTTATGCTGGCAGCACTGGTGGTGTCGGAACGTGGGAGGTTGAGATTGAGGCTGTTGAGGACGGATCTATTGCCAGCTTTACTGACGCCGGGGGAGGACAGGTAACTGTTACTTCAACCGGGCATCCTCTCAGTAACGGGGACAAGGTTGTCATATATTCATCGATCCATTATAACGGGACGTTCACAATTTCCAATTGTGCTGTTAATACTTATGAGATCACGGCTGCTTATGTAGTCGATGATGGGATTGGCTATTGGGAGAAAGTTAATACTTTTAAATGGTCGAATAACTTATGGGCGTCGGAAACGGATAACGTGGAAATAACCGGAGCCGCTCAGACTCTTGTTGATGGCGTGACTGTAACCTTTGCTTCAACTATTGGCCACAACACTGGGGATTCATGGACGTTTGAGGTCTTGTTAGAGGATACGTTCAAGTGGAAGCACAACGATGATTCATATACGTCCGGTGTTAAAATAAATCCAAGTTTTGATATAACGTCTTTTGCTGATGCGAGTGGCGGACAAGTACGTGTGACCACGAATGGGGTTCACAGCTCATTGACCGGGGATGAGATGACAATATCAGGGACAACTAATTATAATGGAGTGTTTACGATTGCCGTTGTCGATACGACTAACTTTGATATTACCTCAACATGGGTTTCGAACGATGCCACTGGCACGGCGATTAGAACCAAAAAACACTTGTCTCAGAATGTTCTTATATCTTTCACTGGCTCGAAGGATCATGTGTCCGGGGATATATGGACAATTGCATCCAAGATGGATAATATTAAATGGAACGAAAATAATGGATCTTGGACTACCGGGGTATGCATCACAAAATCAACTCAGACTATGAGCAAGGGCGTGACGTTTATTTTTGCCGATAACGACAATCACACACTGGGGGATTCGTGGACAATTACTATTGAGGGCGACATCACTATTGATAGATCGGTAACGAACGAGAATCTCAAGTATTTAGTTAGTCCAAACGAATACACTGTTGATAATTTTTTATGCGAATATGTAACATACAACTTAAGAACAGGCGAGATGACAATTACGGGGTACATGTCTGACGGTTCGACTTACACTGTTAGTTCGGCGGCGGAATTAATGCCAACGATAGGTGCGGTTATCACATCCGAGCAATCTGATTTGAGCACCGACTTGATGGCACAAAATCCCGGACTACCGGACGATCCTGTATTTTATTAAGGTGGTAATTATGGCTGGAGCAAAAAACAGATATTTCACGTTGGTGAAACCGAGGTTCGATACCATACTGGCGTGGCGTCGGCGTGGAATGACTGAAAAAGAAATATGTAATAATCTGGGTATATCAATTGGGACTATAGCCATCTATAAAAATAAATACCCGGAATTGGTTGATCTCTTAAAAGTTGGTAAAGCCGACGCTGATGCACAAGTAGAGAATGCTCTATATAAGTGTGCCGTCGGGTTCCAGTATGAAGAGAAGGAAGTCGTTACCGAGGGCGACAGCGTCAGGGTGAAGATAACAAATAAAATGTATGTTCCAAACGTGACCGCTCAGATGGCCTATTTGCAAAACAGATGTTTTGACCGTTGGAGGGACAAGCGCATACATGAAATATCGGGGATCAATGGTGAACCGATTAAGACTATAGATGAAAGTAAGCATGGAGACAATATTGTCAACATCATCCAAAACGATCCCAAAGCCATTAGGGGAATCATTGAGAACGCTCTTGCCGGAGTTGATAGCCATCTCCAAAGTAACCGAGGACCGTTCTCCCCGTTTTCACCAAGCAGCGTTCATTCATCAGAATAATATCGGTGAACGATTAAGGTTTAGTGATCGTCAGTGGCTTATCCCCATATATGAGGATACGTCGGCGTCTATAGCTATTCGTAAGTCGAGCCAATGCGGGATAACTGAATTTGCTATCGTGGATATGATATGTCTGGCTGAAAGGGGATATTCTGGTCTATATATCCTTCCTACGGATGCATGGCGTTCTACTTTCGTTCCTAACCGGATTGATAGATGTTTCTCTGAAACAAAATTCTATCGAGATTCAAATCAGTTTACGACATCCAAGGATTCTGACAGCCGGATAATGAAAACAATACATGGGCGCAACTGGAAATTTGTAGGAAGTGTTGCCCGTAATAATTTTTACGAGTTCCCGGCTCAGGCTTTAATTATAGATGAATATGATTTATGTGATCACAGCAACTTGATTTATTCGCTCGATCGTTTAGGTGCGGCGGAAAATCCCCAGATAAGAATGTTTGGAAATCCCTCCATACAGGGAACAGGGATCGATAAGGTCTTTGATGATTCTGACGCCAAAATATGGATGATACGATGTGAGCACTGCAACGAATGGCAGCCTCTGGATTGGTTTGCTAATTTCGTAGAACAAAAAGATAATGGTTCCTGGTTACTTCGTGATACCTCTTTCGATAGCGATGGAGAGGGGGATGCCCTCCCTCTCTGTCGTAAATGCAGTAAACCGATAGACAGGTTATCCTCTGGACTTTGGGTCGCAGAACATCCCGATAGTGTTACCGTCTCAGGATATGCGATATCAAAACTTTTTGCTGATGGCAGAAAAATGCCTGTTGTAAATAATTTATTCGAGGCGTGGATTAGTGCACAGGGGAACCCAACCTCATTACAACGGTTTTATAATAACATCCTTGGGGTTGCTTATACGGCGGAGGGTTCCCGTTTTACCGAGGCGTTATTCGAATCAATATGCGACCCTGATTTTAACCCTATCGCTTATATGTCTTGCAACGATCCACTTGTTATGGGAGTGGATACAGGGGGAGACCTGCATTATCATATCGTCCAGATTACAAATGGGAAAGAGCATACTATCACCGCCGGGCATGTAAGGCAGGGGGACTATAACACATTGGATTTAATTTGTAAAGAATTCAGGGTATTTCACGGGGTCATAGATGCACAGGGTGACTTGAACTCTACCCGTAAGTTCGTGCAGTCGCATCCGGGCTGGTATATGTGTCGGTACATACCATCCTCAGAAGACCTGAAGAAGGACATGTCTGTCGATTATAAGTCAAGGACAGTTAGTGTTAATCGCACGGAATCAATTGACGATATGTATGCTGCTCACATGGAAAAGAAAATTATATATTCGAAGGGTTGGCGGTCATTAGACAATGGTGATTTTTTAAAACACATGCTTGCTCCGACAAGAATTTATTTAGACCCTCCGCCTTCGTCTATCGGCGCACCGGGTCGATATGTATGGGATGAGGGAAGCAAGGCTGATCACCATTTTCATGCGAGAAATTATTGTCACATAGCCGCTCGTATATCCGGTGGTGTAGGTGAAGGAGTCCATATATTGTGATTATACTATTATCCACGATTGAGGTGAAGAACAATGTTTAATTGGGTTCGGCGATCATATAAAAACGGATGGCTCGGAAAAATAGTAGAGGAATTAGAGCACAAAGAAAATAGATTTGCCCGTCTATATTTGACCGATCCGGCGGGGGGAAAACAACGATACCCCTATGATTACGCCTCTCATTTATGCGCCTATATTGCCGATGTGTGGATTTATGCTTCTATCAGGGCTATCGCCGAGGCTGTGAGTGGAATACCCCTATTGGTACAGCGGAAGTATATCGTCGATTCAGAGGATGTATGGGAGACAGTTTCGGATCACCCATTAGCCAATATGCTTAGCAACCCCAACCCTGAAGACCCGTCCAGTTATTTAATTTCAATGTATGTCACGAATGCTTATTTAACTGGCAATGGGTATATGCATCATGCTATCCTTGACCGGGAATTATATATATTACCATCAGATTCAGTTAAAGTTGTTAAGGATAGCCAGGGACAAAATCCGTCTTACGTTGTAGAAAAAAATATCAGTAGTTACAACGCAGCGTTTGACGAAATTATCCACTGGAAATTATACTCCCCTAAAAATAACAACTATGGGTTACCCCCCTCGGAAGTAATTAAAGAAACGATTATGACCAAGATTGCGTTGTCTGGATTTTTACAGAGATATTTTGTCAATGACGCCAGCCCGAGCACAATCTTATCAACAGAGCAACCGCTATCAGAGCAACAGCGAAAAGTTGCACGTCAGGAATTTGAATTTATCCACAAGGGATATAAGAACTCACACAAGTTGGCCATCCTTGATTCGGGGACTAAGATGGAAAAAATGGTGCCATCCATCAAGGAGCTGATGCCTGTTGATCTTTATCGTTTCATGCGAGAGGAAATTCTTGCGGCCTATGGTGTGCCTCATGTTATGGTTGGTGTTCTCGATGATGCGAGCTATGCTAACGCTGAAGTTCAAAAACAGGTGTTCTACGAGAATAGAGTTCTCCCTACCCTTAATATGATAGAGGAGATATTAACCAGGCAGTTAGTTCCTCATTTTGGAAATAATTTAAGAGTGTGGTTTGATCGGACAACTATTGAGGCCTTGCAGGAAGACAAAGCAATAAAAGCCCGGACGCTGACTTATTATACCGGGGGAAAACCTGTGATGACGCAAAACGAAGCCCGACAGGAATTGGGTTTGGAAGCGGTAGAGGGTGGGGACGACCTATCTATGCCATCAATATCTCTCCCTGATTATGGGGGTGACGGAGAAAAACCTAACAAGACTAAACCGGCCGATAAACCTGTGGATGAAGAGGATGATAACAAATCTCACAGGATAATCAGGGTTAATAAACTTTCCCCCCTAAGGCTTGCTAAAGAGGAGAAGTGGGTCTATCATTACGAGAATGTGAAGTCATTGGAGGAGAGTTTTGCCCGGAGGATGAATAAATTTTTTGATGCACAACTGGGAAGGGTCTTAGACCGATTACAAAGCCTGAAGAATGATAGAGGGGAATTGTCCTTAATGGCTCTGTATGCGAAGGTATCCCAGATGAAAATAAATGAAGAGGACACGGGAGGGCTGCTTCCTAAAAAAATTGAGAATAGAAAACTGAAAAATTATGTTGAAATAATATTTAAGGGTGAATTGAGAAGGGCGGGGGAACGAGAGATGGCCAGACAAGGGGTTACTCTTGGATTTAATGTCAGCACCCCTGAAGTATTTGCCGTCCTTGAAGGAGCCAAGAACCGAATCGTTAAAGTTAATAATTATACTTACGATTTGATTAGGGGTGTGCTAAAGGAAGGATATGAAGAAGGCTGGGGGATAGACAAAATTGCCAAAGAAATCAGGGGAACATATAAAGAATTTAGTAAGCCGAGATCAATCAGGATTGCTCAGACGGAGATGAATGGAATTGTTAATGGCGGATACTTAGAGGGGGGGGCTCAATCAGGTGCTGAAAAAAAGGAATGGGTGTCGGCTCAATTACCGACATCAAGACAATGGCATATTGACGCTCAGTATCAGGGATTGATTCCTATCCGCAAACGATTTGTGGTTGGTGATTCTCATATGTTGTATCCGAGCGATCCATCCGGACTGCCGGAGGATGTGATCAATTGTTATTGTGGCGTTGTGACACATTAAATATTGGAGGATGAATGAGGATAGACAAGTCTTTATTTAGCTCGTTCGTTGAAAGCAAAGCAAAGAATGACGACGAGTCTAAATGGGAAATGATAATAGAGGCCAGACCCACGACTGAGGATGTTGATAGTTATAATGAGATCACGGATGGGAAAGCCTTTATGAGAGCCATGCAGGCGTACATGAAGGATAACCCTGTTATGATGTATAATCATCAATTCGACAATACGATCGGTCGGGTACTTGATTATTGGGATGACAATGGACCTGTTATTCGAGGGGGAATTGCTAAAACCGAGAGAGGAAAAGAAGTTGCTGAATTAATAAGGATGAAAGTAATTTCAAAGATGTCTTTTATGTTTGGCGATACCAGTTACGTTAGGGAAAATTCTGACGACAACAATTCTCCTAATCGGTTAGTTTCGTTCAAGCTCTATGAGCTTGGGCCAGTAGCGATCCCTGCAAACATGGGCGCTAATATCCAGTCGGCCAAAGGTTCTGAATTGGATAGTTTCTTGGAAAAATTTAATAATGATTCAATAAAAACAAAAGAAAAGGGCGACGACAGCAAGGGCATTGGAGCACCTGCGATAATCGGCCAAGCAAAGGAGCTAAAGATGACAGACAAAGGGAAAAAGGATGCTGATGCCTTGATCGGGGACATAAAGACAGAGGTCGAAGATCTTGCTACGAAGCACAAAGACCTTGAAGAGGCACAGGTTGATCACGCTAAGAGAGTGACCCTTTTGATTGAAAAAATGGACGAGGTCAGTAAGAATGTTATTACTGACGGAGAGATGCAGGAATTTTCGGTCAAGATAGGGACTGAACTTGAATCCTTGCAAAAACAGATCCGCCGGATAAGAACGGCCACTAACATACAGGGGTCAAAGGATTCCGTGTTAGACTGGCAGGGTCGTGATCCGGTAAAAACGCCAATGGTATTCGATGATGCCGGACACGCCAAATCTGAGATGCATCAGAGAGCTTATCATTTATTTCATGCACCGGTTAATTATACTACCGGGGGTGAGGCTGGACGCACAATAAAACAGATAAGACAACTCCATGATGTAATTTTGTTCACGGACGCCTATATGCGAAAGATGTCTCGTGGTAATTACAAAATTACAGGGCTTAAATCTTATGGTGTGTTCAAGGATTTAGTGGAGGGGTTTGATCCACAATTCTCAAAAGTTATGGCGTCGACTATAGCTGGAGCCGGGGATGAATGGGTTCCGACTGAGGTCTCGTCAGAATTTTATGATGCCTATCGACTGGCCGCCAATCTGGAAAATTATATTCCTCATTGGTCAATGCCGAGTAACCCGGCCTTGTGGCCGATACTTACGACACGGCCAAAAATGTATCGCACCAGTGAAGCTCAGACTAACAACCCGCCTCAGATGACTAAGAGCAACTTCGGCACGAGCAAGGCTACTTTTACCACTGAGACCTATGGGGTTTGCGCTCCTGTCACACCTGAATTTATTGAGGACTCTATTATCCAGGTTGTCCCTGCATTAAATTCTCTGCTGGCGGTCGCTTGTGCTGATGGGTTTGAGTCTATGCTGATTAACGGTGATGACTCCGCTCCTCACATGGATACAGCCGCCGCATGGGCAACCGACCCCGCATATCCAGAATCTTACGAAAAAGGGTTCCGTAAATATGCGATTGACAGCTCGACCGCCTTTGACACTCAGAGTGCATCAGCCGGCGTGGGTGATGGAACAACCGCCTTCACCGCTGAGGATTGTAGGTATTTGAGAACCTTACTCCCTGCAGCTTATGGTCATAAACCGGAAGATATCGTCTATGTTGTGCCATTGTATGTGTGGATGAAAATGTTGAGCTTTGAACAGTACAGCAAGCCGGGTACTTATGGAGCCAACGCTTCGTGGTTGACGGAGACGATGAACAATTTCGACGGGTCTGAAGTGGCTATTTCGTCTCAGTTCCCGACCACTCTTGATGCAGCCGGAAAACTGATTGGCCCAAGCACCAAGAAGGGTATTCTTTGCATCAACAAAAATGCATTTAAGATTGGTGAAAAACGTGGGGTTATGCTCGAATTCGATAAAGACCCCTACACACAACTTTGGTCGTTTATTGCAACTATGAGAAAATCATTCCAGCCCATGACTTCAGCTACAGCGACGGCGTGCTCTTATGGTTTCAATATTGAATAACTTAAAAATGAAATATAAAATTAAGGAGATAGAATCATGGCAGTTATGACAAAGGCCTACAGCAACATCTGCATCAAGAGTGCCACTGTTGCCGGGGCAAGTGCAAACACTAATATGGCGGTCACGGGGATTGTTACAACCGATGTATTGATCTCGGTCATTGAAATTGCGACAACTAACGGGATACCAACCGATAGAACCGCCACGACATCCATTACATCGGACGGAAATATTCAGTGTACGGTAGCCACCGATAGTGACAAGTTGATCGTTCTGTATCTTGACACCTCGATCTAATTTTATTTTGATAAGGGGTTGCTGTCGCAAAGATAGCAACCTTGCTATAATAAGAAAGCGAGTGAAATAATGACAAAGAAAATAAAATTTACAGCAACCCCCCGTATGAAATATTATCATGGAGTCCCTTATGATTGGAAGGATGGAGATATAAGAGAGATTGAAGAGGCTGAAGCCTTAAGATTGACAGCTCAATTCCCGTATGCATTCATCTGTGTATCAGACAAGCCAGTTCCAAAGCCACAATCACCAGAGGAAAAGTCTGAGTCTGTAAATGATAAGGGGGACAAGATTGTCCATCCTGTTAAAAATAAGTCTCTGAGCGAAAAGAAAGACAGATAAATGAGCTTAGCCTCCAACGCTCTTATTGATCTGGCATATTATAAGGCCATAATACAGGTTGCCGATGATGCCGTGTCATATCCTGATGAAGTTATGGAATCCATGATAAATCAGGCGTCTCAGATTATTGAGACTGAATGCCGTCGAAAGTTTATAACTCCGGCCACGGCAATCAACGAGATATTTAATGGCAATGGCAACAAGGATTACTATGTCCGTAATGGCCGGATAGTAGAAACTCCGACTATAAAATATTGGTCAGGGACGGATTTTGTCGCAACAACTTCTACTTTTGATTATAATGTGGACAATGGCCGTGTGTATTTCACCGATGGGAGCATCTTTAGTTTAGGGAGAGATAATTGGCAGATAACTTATAAATATGGATGGACATTATCCACGTTGCCTGTTAATATTAAGCTGGCATGCGCCGGATTAGTTTCGCATATAAATTTAATGATGCGGAAAATGAATGTTGTCAGTGAGTCGTTTGGGGATGTGTCGGTATCTTATGACTGGTCGGGAAAAAATTCTATGATACAACAAATAATAAATGAATATAAAATGGCAATATATGGCTAAAATAACGATTGACATGGGCAAACATAAGAATGGGTCTATCATTATAAGAGGCATTACAACAAAAATGAAACCCCGTATAAAAAAACTAATGCGTGAGGCTGGAGCCGACTTGTCGAAACAGATAAAGCAGCATTTGTCGACTTATAAAAGGGTAACACCTCAAGGCCGAAAATTCCCGGCCTTCCAGTCGGGGGGACTGTTTAGGTCGGTTAACCATAAGCTAATAGACAATGGCGAGGGGGTTGTTGTCGGGCCAAACACAGAGTATGCCGCTATCAATGAATTTGGGGGGATGACTGGTCGTGGACATAAAACATCAATTATACCCCGCCCTTATGTATGGCCGGCATGGCTGAAGCTCGGTAAAAAGATTATCAACAATATGGCCAAGGAACTGGTGCGTCCATGAGTGACAGTGTGCGAAGCGAAGTCTTGGCTGGACTTAAGGCCGCCCTTGAATCTATACAGGGGGACGACACTTACCCCATTAAAATTCAGGACATATCCGAGTTTGAGGAGTCCACTTTGACCGTTGAATCTAATGCGTTGCTGATGATAATAGATACCGGACATGAGGAATTGCAGGCTAAAGATGACACTCATTATAGATATTCAGTCGAGGTCGATATGATTGGGTATGTCCAGTCCGATACGATGGAAGGATTACCCGTTCAATTAAATAATATGGTCGCTGGAATAAAAAAATTCATAGATGAAACGGCGGGGAGTGCTATTCATGCATCATGCAAAGCGATCCAATATTTAAGCGGTGAAATAATTAGATATGATAAAAGTACGGGGAGAATCAAGCCGAGAGGCGGGGTTAATATCCGGGCACAGTTAATATATGTATGTGAGGCGGGCACGTTCTAATGGTTGAGATATACGGCACGGCGTGGACAGAAATAGCAAAGGATAAGGTTATATCTTTGATTGACGCCTTAAAAACGACAATGTTGGCCTATGATCCTACTTTTAGCTATGTATACGACAGGCATAACGTAGCTGATCTGAACTTGAACGCCATAACAATTAGCTCTTTGGATTTTAGCACAACACCCATAGGGTTAGCATCGGGCACTATTGTCAGGCACGACATCATGCTGTCGATCAGAGTGCACACGGCCTATAAGGGAGGCCACCAACAGTCAGATAAAAATGTGAAATTACTTAACTCAATATCAAATAAATTACTTGATAATGAAAACCTATTGGATAATTATCGGGTTTCTGAAATATCAGGGGTTGATGCGGCCAGAGAATTTGACGAATCAGGAACTTTAGGCGGAGAGATGATAGTGTTAATAAGTTTTATGGATGTACATACTCAGGAGGAATAATGAAAATTACAGGATTGCCGATACTAAAACATTTTAAAGCGTCTCTGTTGTCTGCCATATATGGGATTAGCCTCCCTGATGCGAAGATATTAAAGCAGACTCTGGAAATAAATGTAGAGGATGATGTCGGCAAAAAACTAATAAGAGAAGGCATGGCCATAGAAAAGCCCATTAGCCTGAAACCAACAATGAAGAAAAGTGAAGGGGGTAAATAATGGCCATAACTATCTATATTCCGAAAGACTGGAAGTATGGGGTAGCCGAACAGGCGACTTGGGGAACGGCGGGACTTGATACCGCCGCCTTCATGGAGTTAAACGTCGATACTCCTGAGCTTGACCCTGATATTACATTCGTGGACACCAAGGCAGCTCATAAGACACGCAATCCAACTAACTCCGAAACGATCGTGCGTACCAGTGGTGCATCACCAAAGTTGTCATTATCCGGGTTGGCGA
>Ga0210056_1004493_pt1 | contig 10905 bp, 9 predicted proteins | sample CryGeyCG2014_080_2_FD_183965 | JGI IMG/M metagenome (GOLD analysis project Ga0210056, IMG submission 183965) | Groundwater microbial communities from aquifer - Crystal Geyser CG07_land_8/20/14_0.80 (SPAdes) (version 2) | ecosystem: Environmental > Aquatic > Deep subsurface > Groundwater | place...
GTTCCACTGGATCGTAACCACAGCGACTACTGGTGGGACCTACTACCCTGTGGGAATGGCTATGGCTACCCTCTGGACTAAAGAGTTAAAAGCTCAAGGCATTACTGTTGCTGGAATGTCCTCAGCAGGCTCAGCGGAAAACATAATCATGCTTAAGGGGAAAGAAGTTGAGCTGGCTATATTGCAAGGTATGTTTGGTAAGTGTGCCATCAAGGGGATTGAATTGTATGAGGGCAAGCCATATAAAGAGTTGAGAACTATAACTAATTTATGGCCCAATGTGGAGCATTTTGCCATAAATGCGGACAAGGCAAAAACTGGTAATGTAATGGATATAAAGGGATTGAAGTTTTGCATCGGAAGTGCTGGTAGTGGAACTGAGCAGTCTACTTCGTATATCATGAAAGGGTGTGGCATATCCCTTGATGATATTACTAATATGCCTATGGGTTACATGGAAGCAGCTGATGCCATGGTGGATGGGAGGATTGATGGAGGTTCTTTTGTTGCTGGACCTCCAGTGGCAGCAATAACAAAGTTATTTGCCACCCCAAGGTTTAAGTCTGTGTTACTCGAATTTACCGATGAGCAACTTAAAGCTGTCAACGAGAAGACACCATATCCGGGGGGAAGGTATATTATTCCAGCTGGAACCTATGCCGGCCAGGATAAGGAGGTGCACACCATATTTCAGCCGAATTTCCTTGGCTGTAGAGCTGATATAGATGCGGAAGTGGTATACTTACTTACCAAGACCTTGTTCACAGAGGAAGGATATAAATACCTATCAGGGGCCCATGCCATGTGCAAGTTCATCACCCTTGAAAGTGCGATTGAAGCTCTTCCAGCACCATTACACCCAGGTGCTTACAAGTTCTATAAGGAAAAAGGACTAACGATACCCGCGGAGCTGATACCGCCAGAGGTTAAATAAATAACCACGGGTCATAGGTGCCAATATATACCCCTAGCAGTCGAAAGTTATTTTGGCTGCTAGGGGTTTCTATATTTGTATGAAGAAATTCTAAGAGGCGAGGATGCGTAGGAATATATTCCCTATAGTCGTTTTTGTAATTGCAATTTCCTTTTCCATATACGAGATACTGGTAAACACAGTTATCGTTATGCATGGTTTTCATATGAATGCCATGCATTTAGGCTTCCTCCTGGCATTAATTTTTCTTCTTTACCCGGTGAGGGGAAAAGGGAAAGGTTTAAACAATAGGTTCAGTATCCCCGGTGTGGTCCTGGCTATCTTAGGTATGGCTGTTGGAGTTTATATCGTGCTTTTTGAGGAGGAACTCCACCTCGTGAGACTTTCAGTGCCAATACTAAGAGACTACATTTTTGCCGTTATAGCTGTACTTCTTACGCTCGAAGCTGGGCGGAGAACTATTGGTTGGCCTTTGACGATATTAGCAATAATCGCTATCCTATATGCCAGGTTTGGTGAGATTTTCCCCGGCGTTTTCTTCCACACTAATTTTGGGTGGGAAAGAATACTCTACCGGCTTTACCTTACATATGAAGGAATATTTGGGATAACTGCTTCGATTGCCGCAACCTATATCTTTCTCTTTTTGCTTTTCGGCGCCTTCCTCTACGAAGCCGGGGTTTCAGACTTCTTCAACAAAATAGCTTTAGCGATAGCTGGTAGAAGAAGGGGAGGGCCAGCCCAAGTTGCCGTAGTCTCAAGTAGTATAATGGGCACTATATCTGGTAGCGCTGTTGCTAATGTAGCCACTACCGGGGTATTTACTATCCCTCTCATGAAAAGGATCGGCTATAAGCCAGCATTTGCCGGAGCGGTAGAAGCCTCCGCCTCAACTGGTGGTCAGATAATGCCTCCTATTATGGGGGCGGCTGCCTTTGTAATGGCTTCGTATCTTGGCATACCGTACCTTAAAGTGGCGGTAGCAGCTATAATTCCAGCCATCCTTTACTATCTCGCTGTCGGCTTCTCCATAGATACGGAGGCAAGGAAGCACAGTTTAAAAGGTCTGCCTCCCGAAGAACTACCGAAAGCATCCGCTGTGTTTAAGGAAGGGGGGCATCTCATCATCCCCATTATAGTTGTTGTAGGCGTGCTCGTGGCTGGCAAGACCCCCATTTTAGCTGCTATTTCAGGGATTGCATCTACATTCCTGGTAAGCTTTGTGAGAAGGAAGACGATGATGACCCCTAAAAAACTGTGTGCGGCTCTAGAAAAGGGGGCGAGACAGGCTTTAGAGGTGTGTCTTGCCTGTATGGTCTGCGGATTTATAATTTGCGTTGCTGGTATGACAGGAATAGGAAGTGTATTGGCGTACAATATTATAGAGCTGGCTCATGCTCAACTTTTCCCTGCCCTCCTTTTCTGCATGTTTATTTCCATCCTGCTTAGTATGGGCGTGCCGACTACCGCTTGCTATATCATCGTCTCGATAGTCGCTGCTCCAGCACTTTTGCAGATGGGTGTCTTACCTCTCGCGGCGCATTTCTTCGTATTCTGGTTTGCAGTTATGTCCAACTTAACCCCTCCAGTAGCTCTGGCATCCTTTACCGCTGCCGGGCTCGCCGGCTCAAATTTAAACCAGACTGCTCTTACCGCCTTAAGAATTGCCTTCCCCGGCTTTATCGTTCCGTTTCTCGTTGTATATTATCCTTTTCTTCTAATTGGTAGCGGAGTTGGCGGCCATCCCCTTCAGATAGCCCTAGTGACTATAGGAGTAATCATGAGTATCATCGTTTTGGCTTCCGCTTTTACTCGGTACGTACTCAAACCACTTACCATTTACGAGACTGCATTGCTTCCTCTCGGGGCAGTAATTTTCCTTATACCCGGGCATGTTTACTATAGCATCATTGGCATAATAATAATGAGCGTTACTATTGCTATTCATGTATTAAGGGTAAAAGCGAAGAAGACTTGGTTTAATCGTTAAAAAGTTGTTGTTCTTGGCTCCAATGGCGAATATGTTTTTTATCGGAAAAGGAAAAGAGAGAGGTAGTTAAAACTGTGGTTAATGCTGTGACTGAGGATATGGTTATTATTGTGGGAGCTGGCTGTGAGTCAATGGAGGCAAGATGGAAGAATATATTGGGATAAAGGTTGATGCTTTGCAGCAATTCACTATCAATGTATTTAATAAATTTGGTGTCCCGGTTGAGGATGCGAAAATAGCAGCCGAAGTATTGATAACTGCAGACCAAAGGGGTGTGGGCTCCCACGGTCTGCAGAGGCTTAAAAGATATACGAACGGCTTGAAAACGGGAGTAATAAAGCCGATTGTGGATGTAAAGGTCTTGAAAGAAACGCCAAATACCCTCCTTATTTCCGGCGGAGATGGGCTTGGTCAAGTTGTAGGCTATAAGGCTATGAAGCTTGTCATAGATAAGGCACTGAAAAATAATATTGCCTTTGCCGCAGTCCGCGATTCTAATCATTACGGGATTGCTGGGTATTATTCAATGATGGCGCTCGAGCATGACCTTATTGGGCTTTCGCTAACAAATGCTGCACCGCTTGTGGTACCAACCCATGGCAAAAATGCCGTAATGGGGACAAACCCTATTTCGATTGCTGTTCCTGCGGGTCAAGAGCGACCATTTGTATTGGATATGGCGGCTTCAACTGTTCCCAGGGGGAAGCTCGAAGTTTATGAGCGTGAAGGTAAAATAATGCCAATTACTTGGGCAACAGATGAGCTCGGAAATCCAACGCAGAATATACCCAGAGTACTGGCAAACTTGCTTGATAAGAAGGGTGGTGGACTGTTACCACTTGGCGGAGCAGAAGAAGAAAGTGGTGGTCACAAAGGATATGGATTGTGTTTGGTTGTAGATATATTCTCAGGAGTACTTTCTGGTAGCGAATTTGGGCCAAATCTCTATGCTAGGAAAGATATACCGGCTAAGGTGGCTCATTTCTTCGGTGCTATAAAGATAGATGCATTCATTGAGCTAGCTCTGTTTAAGAGCATGATGGATGAGTATATAAATATACTTAAAAATTCGGAGAAGGCAGCTGGCAAGGATAGAATATTCATCCATGGGGAGAAGGAATTTGAGCTTTATGAGCAACAAAAAGAAGAAGTGCGCCTTTACTACAAGGTAGTTGAGGAACTGAGAAACATTGGAGAAGAAGTCAATATAAAAGCACCATTCTAAGGCACTGTGAGACTCGGTTAGCTCTCCAAAGCAAAGTGGCTATTAGTCAATCCAGGCTCACTAAATCAGTTTTTTCCAATACACATTAAAGAAGAAAGGGGCCTCTTTCATTTCCTAAGTTAGCGGAGGCGGTTATAAAGAAGTTAAAAAATGAACATAAAGGATAGGCTTATACAAATTGTTGGTGCCGAAAGGTTTTCAGACGATAAGACAGTGCTCTACTGTTACTCCAGAGACGTGTCTCTTGCTAAAGGAGGAAGAGTGTGGGGGTTGCTGTCTCAAGACTCGATCCAAAGCGGGCGAGAATTTATCTTGCTAATGATATAGGTGTTCCCATTAAGAATATTCCCATAATGTTAAAGGAAATAGAAAGGATCTCAAAGGAATACGATATGCCCATCGCCACTTGGGGGCATATAGGGGACGGAAATATACACACTGGAATGGTTGGTTGATTTTACTGAGGAAAAGGAAATAAAGAAGGCAGAGGAAGTGGCGGAGGAAATCTATAAAAGCACTCTGAAACTGGGAGGGACAACGACTGCAGAGCATGGGATTGGGGTGGAAAAGGGGAAGTGGTTGGAGGAGGAGCATAAAAGTTCCTTTGGGGTAATGAAAATGATAAAGAAGGCAATTGATCCAAAGAATATCATGAATCCGGGAAAGATGGGCTGTGATAACCGAATATATAAGAGAAATAACAAAATGTGTGAGGTGTGGAAAGTGCACAGTTTTTTGTCCTATGTTTGATAAATTGGGGTGGGAAGTGGGCGCAGCGAGGGGGAGGCTTTTGTTAGCTTTGGGCTTTATACAGGGAGAAGTAGAGATAAACGATGAGTTTGTAAAAAGTTTTTATCAATGCCCAACTTGTATGAGATGTGAAGCGGAATGCCCCTCCGGGGTTCCGGTGATTAATATAATAAGAGAGGTGAGAAGGACTCTGGTTAGCAGAGAAATCCCTATCCCCTTCTCCCATAAAGGGATGTTTGATGTTATTTCCAAGCTTACTAGGAGGGAGGGTTTTAATTCAAAATGGCTGAGTTTGATTGAGGGAGGGAGAAGTCGTCTATTTTCCGGACTGTCTTCCCTATATAGAGCCACTTTTAGACTTCGATTTAGATTTTGAAAGGATAATCTCTGGTGCTATAAGGATTTTTAATCAAGCCGGAATACGGCCAGCCATACCAGAAGAGCTTGGATGTCGTGGTCATGACGCACTTCGGTCCGGACAGTATGAGCTTTTTAATGAACTGAGGGAAAAGAATTCTAAGATTTTGCGGAAAGCCAAATTGATTGTAGTGAATTGTGCCGAGTGCTACAGAACTTTGAAAAAGGATTATTCCTTGGAGGGAAGGGTTCTTCATATCTCTGAATTTGTAGCTGAGTTGGTAAGAGAAGGGGGATTAAATTTAGGGAAAATGGAAGGGAAAGTTACCTTTGATGACCCCTGCAGGTTGGGGAGGCATATGGGGGTATACAAACCACCGCGGGACATCCTCGCCAGAATTGCCAATTACGAGGAGACGCCGAGGTCGGGCAAAGAAGCTTTATGCTGTGGTGTAGGGGCAGGGATAAATTGTAATAAATACTCTGAGCTTATAAAAGAGGAAAGGCTAAAAGAAGCAGCAGGAGTTGCGGATACGATGATCACCTCTTGCACCAGGTGTTTAGCACACTTTGGATGCCTTTTATCTGAACCTTTGGAAAGGGTGGGCTTACCGAAAATTGAGGTCAGAGATTTCACTGAGTTTGTTTCAAGTAATTTAGCCGGGTGATGAATATAGAAGGGCAGAAGCGGAATATATGTCTGTCATTACGGAGGTTTAGGTGGATGATTTTGAATGGGGTGCTGATGGTGTTTTAGTTGCCGGGTGTCATATTGGTAGTTGCCACTACATTTCTGGCAATATAAGAGCGAAAGGATAATACAGAAGCTGAAGACTTCGTTGCATAGGCTGGGGTTAGAAGATGAATGCCTGATGCTACAGTGGATATCTAGCAGTGAGGGAAGGTTATTTGCCAAGACGATTGAGGAAATGGCTGGCCGGCTCAAAAACATAGGCCAATCACCCTTAAAGAGAAATAGGCATCTTTAAAGAAGAATTTTGTCTAAGGCTTTTGGACTTATGAAAATAAAAGTTCCTTACGGAAAGGCAAAAATAGAGGTCAAAGTCCCGGAAGATAAAGTTTTGGGGGTGATAGCCCCCAATCCTGTTCAGCTCGGCGATGAAATGGCCACCATCAGAAAGGGAATAGAAAATCCCATTAACTCAAAGAGTTTTGATGAATTTATAGCAAGTGGTGAAGGTTTGCTCTTCATTGTCAATGATTATACCAGACCTACTCCTACGGCAAAAATATTGGAAGTAATTTACGACAAAATCAAGGACAAGAATATAAAGTTTCTTATTGCTACTGGAATTCATCGTGAGCCAAATGAGGAGGAATTTAAGTTTATCTTCGGGAAATATTACCATATGTTTAAAGATAGAATTTATGTCCATGATAGCAGGAAAGATGAAGATATGGTGTATTTAGGAACTTCTTCTACTGGCACGGAGATGTGGGTGAATAGACTAAGCATAGAGGCTGATAAGCTGGTCATTATTGGCTCCGTAGAACCTCACTATTTTGCTGGTTACACCGGTGGAAGAAAGTCTTTTCTTCCTGGGATTGCCTCATATAAGACGATAGAACAAAATCATAAGCATGCCCTTCATCCCCAGGCAAAGGCATTGGCTTTGGAAGGGAACCCGGTTCATGAAGATATGATTGATGCTCTGAAAACAATAGAAGGAAAGGAGATTTTTTCCGTCCAAACTGTCCTCAATAAAGAAAAAAGAACTTATAGCTGTGTATCAGGGCATATCATTGATTCGTTCTGCATGTCTATAGAGAAGGCTCACGAAGTTTACTGTGTAAGGGTTAAGGAAAAGGCAGATATTGTCGTTACTGTTGCCGGTTACCCTGCGGACTTGAACCTGTATCAATCTCTCAAGGCTTTTGAGCATGGGAAGCTTGCCTTAAAGGAAGGCGGAATTATTATTCTGGTTTCTGAATGTCGTTCTGGTATAGGCGAAGAAACTTACTTCAATCTTCTTTCCAGCTGTAAAACCTCAAAGGAATTTCTTGAGAGAGTTGAGCAGGGCTATAGACTTGGTTATCACAAGGCGGCTAGGTTAGCTGAGACCACTACCTGGGCAGAGATCTGGGGTGTAACCGGGATTAAAGATGAAGATATGGAGCGTGCCTTCATCAAACCTTTCCCTAGTATCCAGCAAGCAATAGATAAGGCTATTGAAAAGAAAGGGAAAGAGGCAAAAGTTCTATTTTTAATGGATGGGACTCTTACCGTCCCAAGGGTGATTAATTGCTCAAAAGAGTAAGAACGAAACCCTCGTGGTCGGAAGAGCACGAGGAAGCCAATGTATTCCCATATACCGGAAGGAACGGAAGATATCAACATGAGAGCATTTGAGGAGGGACTGAAATCCACACCCTAGAACCTCTCATTAACAAATTTGAAGGCGTTTTAGAGCTATCTCTTCGCTTAAGGAAGAAAGAGATGCAATGGTATATAATGCTCTTAAATCCTTTTCAGGGAGGTTTTTAAAATGTCAAAACTTAATCTAAAGGGAATTTTTCCACCTATTCCCACACCTTTTATAAAAGGGAAAGTTGCTTATGATAAATTAGCATCAAATGTAGAAAAATGGGGTAAAACAGGAATTAGAGGTTTTGTTGTTCTTGGCTCTAATGGTGAATATGTTTATTTATCGGAAGAGGAAAAGAGAGAAGCTGTTAAAACTGTGGTTAACGCAGCACCTGGGGATATGATTATTATTGTGGGAGCTGGCTGTGAGTCAACGGTGGAAACTATTAGATTAACCCAAGATTGTAGTAAATTGGGAGCACATGCGGCATTAATTGTAACTCCCTCTTACTATGGAGGGCAAATGAATGCTAAAGCGCTAATTAAGCACTATACCACTATTGCGGATGATTCTTCTATACCTATAGTACTTTACAATGTACCTAAATTTACCCATATCAACCTTGGTGTAGATATTGCAGCAAGATTGTCAAAACATCCGAATATTATCGGAATAAAAGATAGTTCAGGTAATGTAAATCAATTAGGTGAGTATCTAAACAACGTTGATGAAGACTTTAATGTATTGGTAGGAACGGCCGGGGCATTATTGGGGGCTTTAACCTTAGGCTGTGCTGGTGGTATTCTTGCTCTGGCTAATGTAGCTCCAGAAAGTTGTGTAAAAATATTTAATCTTGTTCAAGATGGTAATATCGAAGAAGCAAAGAAACTTCAACTTAAAATGATACCGGTTAATAAGGCCATAACAGCAACTTATGGTATAAGTGGTCTAAAAGCTGCCTTAGACATGGTAGGTTATTTTGGCGGAGAAACAAGACTCCCCTTATTACCGCTAACAGAAGATGAAAAGAGAGAGATTGAGGAAATCTTAGAAAAAGGATTATCAGGCTATCGAAAAACCTTTTCTGCCAGAGGCTAATCACCGACCGTCAATTGTCTCCGGCAAGGAAGGTTTTTAACAGTTTGTCACAACATATCCTAATGAATCCCAATGCTTTCTTAATTAATACAGCCAGAGGCAAAATAGTAGACGAAACGACCCTAGTAAATGCTCTGCGAAAAAATGTCATCGCCGGCGCTGCTCTTGATGTCTTTACTCCTGAGCCTACTCCCAGCGGATCAACTCTTTTCCTGCCCAAACCTAGCTCTTACTCCTCACACGGGTTCGGCAAGCGAGGATACGGCAAGACACATGGGCATAGAGGTAGCCGAAGTTGTCATAGCTATATTAAGGGGTCAAAAACATCGTTACCTTGTTAATCCCGATTATGTGAATCATCTTTACTAGAGTGGAAAGATTTTCTAAAGAGGCGGAGGCAAAGAGTAATGAACTTAAAGGAGATTGCAGTGAAAGTACCTGTGGAGGAGCTTCGGAACAAGATCGAAACAATCTTGGGAAAGCTGGACATGGATAGAAGGGACATTGAAGTGGTAGCGGACGCTTTGGTGAAGGCAGATTTGAGAGGCGTTGCCACTCACGGAGCATACTACTTACCGCGTTATCTTGAAAGGGTCAAGGAAGGGACAGTAAAGACGAAGCCAAAAATAAAGATAGAAGAACATGGAGCTCAAGCCCTCATAGACGGTGACCATGGATTTGGACAGGTAATAGGAAATAGAGCTATGGATTTAGCCATAGAGAAAGCGAATAAGACAGGAGTGGGATTTGTGGGGGCTAAAAACACTAGCGATTATGGTATGGCAGCATATTATTCTTTAAAAGCGGTTGAGAGTGACATGATTGGAATAACATTCTGCAACACTTATCCTTGGGTTGCTCCCTGGGGGGGCTGTGAAAGGCTTTTGGGAACTAACCCTATCTCCTGTGCAATTCCAGCCAAAGAGAGATGGCCAATCGTCTTAGATATGTCAACCTCAGCCATAACGGCTACAGCGGTATTGAGAGCTAAGGAAGAGGGGAGGAAGCTGCCGAGAAATGTCGCCGTTGATGAGAATGGAGACTTTACCACTGATCCAGACGAAGTATGGACAAAGGGGGCAATACTTCCCTTTGGGACATATAAAGGATATGGGATAGCCTTGCTTATTGACATTCTAGCCGGGGTTTTAACAGGGTCAGCATTTGGGAAAGAGGTGAAGTCGCTACACCAGTTTGGCGAGTTCATGACGTTAGGGCAATGTTTCATAGCTATTGACCCCGACAAAATGATCGGGATAGAGAATTTCAAGGAAAGGGTCGATAAGGAAATTGAAATGATCAAAGGGTCAAAGCCTTCTAGGGGGGTTAAAGAGGTGCTTCTTCCTGGGGAGCTGGAGTTTTTAGAGGAAGAAAGAAGGAGGCGAGAAGGCATACCAATTGATGAGAAGTTGTGGGAGAAACTTGAGGAATTAGAGAAGGAACCGAAGATATCAATATGAAAGCATTTGAGGAGGGGCTTCAGAATTTCATCGCCTGTAATGCTCGCCTGCACTCGGCCCAGGACTCTACTTTGAGGGTTTTGCCACCTGTCTTCATAGCCGTCTTTATGTCTTTGAGCCCGGTGCCGGTTACCAGGCAAACAACGGTTTCTTCCCCTTTAATGAGTCCCCTTTCTAGCAGCTTCTTAAGGCCAGCAATGGAGGCAGCCCCGGCCACCTCGGCGAATATGCCCTCAGTCTCAGCTAGCATCTTTTGAGCTTGAAGCAACTCTTTATCGGAAACAGCTTCAGCGAGACCACCACACTCCTTCAGCAGCTTTAGCACCCGTCGCCCACTGGGAGGGGCGGGATTTGAGATGGAATGGGCAATAGTTTTGACTTCGGTAAGCGGCTCGACCTCTTCTTTTCTTTCCTTAAATGCCTTCACTATGGGGCAACACCCCTCTGCCTGGACGACCACCATAGAGGGCAATTTATTGATGACCTTCATCTGGTGCAGCTCCCTCCAGCCTTTCCAGTGGGCACTTATGTTGCCGCCGCTGCTTGTGGGAATTATCACCTTATCCGGCACCTGCCACCCCAATTGTTCGCTAATCTCGTAAGCGCAGGTCTTCTGCCCCTCTACCCGCATTGGCGCATCAGAGTGAACCCAATAGAAGCCATACTCCTGGCTGATTTCCAAGCCTGCTTGGTAGATTTCCGGGTAAGGCTTGGGCAGTGAAATTACCTGAGCGCCGTAAATCAGCAAAGGGATGACTTTTTCT
>Ga0210056_1004499_pt1 | contig 10898 bp, 10 predicted proteins | sample CryGeyCG2014_080_2_FD_183965 | JGI IMG/M metagenome (GOLD analysis project Ga0210056, IMG submission 183965) | Groundwater microbial communities from aquifer - Crystal Geyser CG07_land_8/20/14_0.80 (SPAdes) (version 2) | ecosystem: Environmental > Aquatic > Deep subsurface > Groundwater | place...
CACCTTGCGGAGTCAGACCAGTTCCTGCTCGATGTCGCTGACCATTCGCTCGCCCAGATCCTCCCAAAGCTGACTGAAATGGCCAAGGGAGACATCACGTCCGCCAATATGGCGGGTCGCAGTGCAGGGGAAGTTGAGCGCATCCGTGCCCGATACGACTTGGTTGTTCCGGCCGAGAATGTCAAGTGCCTGACAGACATATTCAACGCTGCCTGGCACGCCTTTTTGGACCCGGACTTATGGTCTGACCTGCCTGAGGTCCAGGATTCCAGGGAGAAGGTTCTGAAAAACCTCGTGCTGAAGAACATGGAAGTCTTCGAAATCGAGCACATTCTCACTGAGGGTGCAACTTGATTCTCAACGCCGCCCGTATCGCTGATATGCTTCGTGAGGGCCAGGACTCCGACACACCCGACCCACTGGTGATCACGCCCACCGCCAGCATACAGGAAATAGAGCGGAGCGGCTCAGCGTCAGTTGACCTGAGGCTCGGGACGTGGCTGGCGGAGATGCGTCACGCTCGGATAACCCACCTGGAGCCTGCAAAGCCGGAACCGGAGCAGGATGAGAAGACGCACGAGGTCGAGCTCACCAAGTTGCATTACGTGCGTTATGGCAGCAGGTACCTCCTCCACCCCGGCAACTTCGTGCTTGGGGCAACACTGGAGTGGATTCGGGTGCCCTCCAGTCTGGCGGGGTACATCGTCGGCAAGTCCAGTTGGGGCCGACGCGGCCTCGTTATCGCTACGGCAGCGGGGGTCCATCCTGGTTTCAAGGGTTGTCTTACCTTGGAGCTGAGCAACGTTGGTGAAGTGCCGGTTGCTCTTGAACCTGGTATGCGCACATGTCAACTGTTCCTGCACCGCGTAGAGAAAGGGCACCTGCCGCAGCATGTGGACACAAGCCATTTCATCGGGTTGCGGCAACCGGCACTTGGTCACGTCAGGCGCGATGCCGTGGCGCAGAAGCTGGCGAGTGCGTGAGGAGAGGACGGTCGGGCAGACAGGGCAATCGGGACACCGGGGCCGCCTCTTCCGTTACCACTACTCGCCTCCACGGCTGGGCCACTCCAACCCTCGACCATCGCTCCCACCTCCGGCCTCGCCGAACCCTACGGTGGCGACACCGCCAACCAAGCAGTGGTACGGCGCCTCGTCTGTGTCGGCGATGGCGGTATCGGCCGCGGTGGGTATGAGGATCCGCCAAGTGTCCCATCCTGTGAGCGCCGCAGGCAGCTTGCGCCATGGGTTCAGGTCGGCCCGGGGGGGCGCGACCCTCGGGGACGTCGCGCTCCCCCGTAGCTTCTCGACGAGAAGCTCGGCTATCTGCCCAACTGAGAACTCACTGAGCGACAAGTACCCGACGGTGGGAGGGAGCCCATCAAGATCGGTGTCATCCGTGCGGATTGGCAGGATGTAGTCGCTCCCTTTGTCCTCTAAGGCCCTCGCCTGCGCACTACGCCGCTCGTGGTTGGTCCACATGCGTTTGGCATACTCGCGCGATATGAACATCACGCAGTGCCTCGCTTCCTTCCGGTAGACTCTGTCGAACAATGAGACGAGGTCCCTTCCCCAGAGCTGCTCTGGATAGAAGCCATCGTAGAAGACCTCGAACCCCGCCGCGCGGACCCTCGTCGCGAGTTCTTCGGCGTGTTCTCGTTCGGGACCAGCGAACGAGATCGCGACATCGTATCGCCGCACTCCCTCGCCACGCGGTGGGACCTCCCGATGTTCCTCAGGCTCCGATCCTTCTGATTCGAGGATCTGCTGCGGCGCTACCTCAAGGAAGGACAGACCTTGGGGCGCAAGCGCAGCATGTGCCGTCAGCAGCGCTTGTAGACCACGAGAGAAGTGGGCGGCGTGAGCGTCGAAGCACCGATGCGCGTAGTCGACGTTGCCCCTGAAAGCCTCATGTCCACCCGACTCGAAAGGCGTGAACCGCCACCAACACCCGTCGAAGTCGAACTCAGGGCACTCGGCAAACCGGGAGAAGCCGCCCAGGAAATCGAGGGCCGCCTGGAATTCTGGCGCCAAGGGCATGTGCTTGGCACGGTAGTGAGTTGTCCATCCCTTGTCTCCGGCTCCATCGATGAAGGTGAACACAAACCTGAAGAACTCGTCCTCTGACTCCTTCATCCGTTCCGACTTCGGGGCCACGTGCCCATCGCCGCGGGTGCGGACCAGACCCGACACGCGCCGACCGATCGCCACTGCGCGTGGGTGTACCCCGCAGTTCTCCAGTTCACGCACGCCCGTGTCGAAGCTGCAGAACGCAGCGGCGACAGCCGCTGCGATCTGCGCCGCGGCGCCGTTCTCGGGGATGGCGCGGCAGTAGCACTCCCTGGCTACATGGAACGCGCATGGCGACTTCTGGAACCCCAACAGCGGAAGGAGATCGGTGGTCTGCGGCCCAGACGACGTGAACGATGAGGGATGGGCGTGAAGGGTGTCGAGAAAGCTGTCCTTGCCATGCTGAAGACGAACGTGCTTGTACTCAATGCCACCATCCGCCACCTGTGCGACGACGGTGGTCTTCAGAGCTGAGTGTAGTTCGTGGTGGTTCATCTGTGCTTACTCCTGAAGCGGCCCAACGAATTCGGCAATGCCCGGAGGGCCGTCCCCGGCGTTCTGCCAGGGCGCGTGCACGAGGACGGTGCCCGGTCGCGCCCCCAGTCGACGAGTGGCCCAGCCGTCTCACGTGGCACAGGGCCTGTCACCCCACCACTCCCTCCACCACCTCCCCCGCCCCGCTCTCCCCCGCGTCATCCACCGCCGTCACGCGGATGCGGACGGTGGTGCCGGACGGCAGGCCGGTGAGGGTGGCGTCGCTGTCGTTGGCGGTCAGGGCGGCGCCGAAGTCTTCGTCCACGCCGCCGACCTGCTTCCAGACGCGGTAGCGTTGGGCGCGGGGGGCGTCGGCCCAGTCGGCGTGAAGGGTGCCGGGCTCGCCGGGGGTGAGGACGAGGCCGTCGGGGATCTCGGGCGTGTCGGGGGCGGCGGGTGGGTTGAGACCGAAGGCGTACCAGCGTGGGTCGTCGTCAGGCAGAAGCTGCCCCAATTCGGCGATCAGGCCGCGCAGGCGGGTGCGGAGGGCCTTTTCGGCGGCGTCGCGGATCGCCTTCTTCTGACCGATGTCGGTCAGTCCCTGGTTGACGGCGCTGCGGGCGGCGGACAAGGCGGCGAACAATTCGCCGGCGCGGGCGGCCGTCACGTTGAGCGGCTCGTTCTCGTGGCCGGGGTTGCCGGTGAAGTAGGTCTGGAGGGACTGGAGCAGGGCAGGGCTTGACGTTCGGCGACGGTGGACGGGACGGCGGTGGACTGGTTGGGAAAGCCCGTCGGCTCCCACGCCTGCGACCACGTTCCGCCCAGATAGTTGGCCAGCACGTTTCGCGCCGTCGCGAGGAAGGCTTTGGCGTTGGAGTCGGCGACCTGCTGGACGGCGGTAAGGGGCTGCTTGGCGGCACGCGCCGCCTGATAGGCGGTCTGGGCAGCCTGCGCCGCCGTCAGCGCCTCGCGCATCACTGCTGCCGTGTTCTGCTTCACCGCTACCTGAGTCTCGTGGGCGCTCAGCCCGTCAGCCGCGTCTTCGGCCAGGGTGAATAGGGCGTCCAACGGATCGGGGATGGGGTTGGTTGCCATGCGGAGCCTCTTGAGATTGCAGATTGCTCGATTTCAGATTGCAGATTTGGATTGGCGATTTGGGGTACGGCCGCGTCCGGTCCAGACGGCGGTCGGTTGCGGTGGCCGCGCGCTCGGCTGGTGCAAACGACGCTTGTTCACAGCGGCCGGGTGCTCGGCTGGTCCGGACGAAGCCTGTTCGCGGTGGCCGCGTGCTCGGCTGGTCCGGACGATGGTTGTTTGCGCTGGCCGCACGCCGGGCTGGTCCAGATGACGTTCGTTTGCAGTGGCCGCGCACTCGGCGGGTTCAGACGACGCCGAGCTGGGGTCGGTGGGCGCAGGTCAGGGCACGGCGAGACCGGTCACAGGCCGATTCCCGAGGCAGAGCCACGATGAAGCCTGCTCGCCCCCCTCGCCGCCGCTATGCCAACCACCTCAGCCCGGCGACGCGCGTACTGTAGCACCGCGTCTCGTTTTGCGCCAGTGGCCCACACGGAAAGGGGACCCGGAGCGCAGCCCTCCTCAAGTGGCTTCGGCCCGAGGGGTCACCGACTGACCAGCAGCGATAGATTGAGCAACTCCGGCGCGTGCGCCTGAACCTGTCGGCGGCTCTCGATGTCTGCCCGCCGGCGTTCGCACTCTCCGTCCAGCCGTTCGAGTTCGTATTGGATCCGGCGAAGAGCGATATCCATGTCATCCCCGCCGAGCAGCCGTTGCTGGAAGTCCAGCTTGGAAAGCTCCAGCCGCTTGCGCTTGGCGGCACGGAACTTCTCCAGACTGTCGAGACAGGCATCCGCTTGGTGGTCGCGCTGGGACTGCAGGCGTTTGTAACCGGTGTGGGAGACGTCGCCGACGGTCTGCCGCGCGATGGCTTCAAGCTCGTCGAGCAGGGCCAGCAGACCGGCCACGCGGTCATCCTCGCCCGGGGAAGGCAGCTCCTCACCGAGGTCGGTCGCCAATGCGCGGCCACGGTCGATGCCTGCCTCTCCGTCCTCGCCGACGAACACCGGCACCAAGTCCTCGAACAGCGTCCGGTCCTGCGCGTCCGAATAGCGGAGAACGTAGTTGAGTAGAACCCCACTTGGCGCGCCCAACGTCGCTGCGGGAAGCTGCTTCACGCACACCGCGCCCCGCAATCCCCCGCTCCGGTCACGACAATGGCGGATGGCGCCATCCAGCAGCGGGTGCCCAAAGGCGACGAACTGAACCTCCTTCGGTTTGTGCCGATAGGCAGTCTCTTTGTCAAAGGTTGCCTTGGGGTACTCGTCTAAGACGAGCTTACCGTCCAGCAGCGTGCGCGGGGGGCGCAGCCGCACGATGCCCTTCTGGCGGGTGTTCTCGACTCTGCCGCCGTGTGTCTCGAAGTACCGCCGCAGGAACGCTTCGATGTCGGCGTTCGAGGGAGTCAAGCGCTCGCTCCGTCGGATGAGTTCGTCAGCAGCCCCCTTGTCGAACTGGCGCAGCGGCATGAACAGGCTCCCCTCGATCTGATCGTACATCTGACGCCGCTGGTCCATGACCAACTCAACGTGCTCGGCGGTGACTTCGGCCGGCGTGTCCTCGGCGATGGCGTTCATGATAAGGTCGGACAAGCGATTGAGGTTGGCGCCTTCATCGCGTGTGGTGAGACCAAGGATGTTGGGAGCGTACCCGCCCAACTGCTTCTCGATCGTCTTCACCTTGTCGAGCAGACGCTTCAGAATGACACCTTCGCGGGTGTTCACCACCTGCAGGTTATAGACCCGCACATCGTGCTGCTGCCCATACCGGTGCAGCCGCCCAATCCGCTGCTCAATCCGGTTTGGGTTCCAGGGAAGCTCGTAGTTGACCATCAGGTGGCAGAACTGCAGGTTGATTCCCTCGCCTGCCGCGTCCGTCGCCAGCATCAGCCGGACCTCGGGCTGCTGGAAGAGCTCCTCCTGCTGGACGCGCTCCTCCGGGTTCATGCTGCCGTAGATCTGCGCCATCGGGCCGAAGTCGCGAAGAATGTCGTCGCGCAGGTAGTCCAGCGTGTCCGTGTACTCGGTGAATATGAGGATCTTCTCGTCCGGCGCCTTGCGCAACACGCCCCGGATGAACTTGCGCAGTTCCTGGGCCTTGCTGTCCACCTTGATCTGCTTCGCAAGGTCTACCAGGCCCTTCACCCGACGGATCTCTTGTTGGTGCTCCTTGGTCCCGAGTCGGAGCTGCGCCTGCTCCAGCTTTCGCTGCAACTGCTCGCGCCGGTCGTCAGACAGAGATTCCTCGTCGTCCTCTCGCTCTTTCAGTTCCCGCAACTCCGAGGGACTCAGCACCGCGGCCTCCGGGTGCTCCAGCGCGAGCAGCCGCCGCTCCAATGAGCGCCGAATGGCGGCAATGCTGCTCACCATGCGCTTCTGCAGCAGCACCATCACGAAGCCAACAGCCGTGTCCTTCAGGTTCGTCGCAGCGCGATAGCCGTCGCGAACGTACTCCGTGACCTGGTTGTAGAGCTTCAGCTCGTCGTCGGTGAAGGTGACCTCGGTTGTCTCGACCCAGCGCGGCGGGAAGAGCGGGCTGCCGTCCTCCTTGAGGATGTCGGCTTTGCCGCGTCGCACCATGACCGGGTCCAGGTTCGCGGGAGTGATCTGCTGCGGCGAGGGGAAGCGGTATGGGTCGATCAGTTCAACCAGCGAATGGAAGGCGTTGGGGTCACCGTCGTGGGGGGTGGCCGACAGGAGCAGCAAGCTGTCGCAAGCGGGGGCGATGTCGCGTCCCAGCTTGTAGCGGCTCCTCAACTCCTCGCCGAATCCGTGCTGCTCCACCTTGTGCGCCTCGTCAATGATGACCACGTCCCAATGGGCTTCGGTGAAGTCCGGCGCGTTGTTCTCGTCCTCTCTCGGTTTGGCGGTGTCGATTGACACCACCACGCGAGGATAGCGCACACTGAGCGCCTCGCCCGCGGGCCGGAGGCTTCGCCACTGGCGCAACCGGGAGGAGTCGAAGTACTCGAACACCTCGTCGAACTTCTCGCGCATCTCCCGCTGCCACTGGAGCACCAAGCCTGCCGGCGCAATGATCAGTACCTTCTCGGCACGGTGTCGAGCCGACAGCTCCTTCATCACCATCCCGGCCTCGACAGTCTTCCCCAGTCCCACGTCGTCGGCGATCAGGAATCGCTGCTCCCAGGCGCTGATGATCTTGTGCACTGCTGCGACCTGATACGGCTCCAACACGGCGCGGGAGTTCGATAGCGACACAAGGCGGTCGTGCTCGTAAGCAAGGGAGAGCCGAGTCGCGTCGGTCAGAAGGTCGAAAAGCGCCGGCGGGTCGAACGCCAGCTTGGCAGCGCGAGTCAGGGGCGTGTCGACACGGCGGAACTGCGTCGGCGGCGCCAGCAGCGTGCGGGTGCCGAAGCCCTGCACCGAGAGCTTCACGCTCCACCGCTCGCCGATCTTGGTGCAAGACATCACCTCGCCTTGCTGTCCGTTGAACTCCACCAGGTCGCCCGGTGTCAACTCGGCAGGATCAAGCCAGTCCGGCATGTCGGTCACCTCTTCCTCCGCAGGCAGGCGGTAGATGAGCCCGCTCGCCTGCTGATGGCATTGCGCCCAATAGCGTTGGTAGTCGGCGAGACGTTCGTCGGTCAAGAGCGGCGTCGCGTCCCAGAGACTCTCGAAGATGGCGCGGGCGCTCGTGACCGTCGGGTCAGCGGCTGCCAGGTCCACGCGCAGGTTCAACTCGACGTTGTGCTGCAAGCCACCGTCCGTGAAGTTGGAGGACCCCACCACCAGCGTCGCCCGGTCGCCGGCATACAGCAAATAGCTCTTCGGGTGGAAGCCGCCGACGCCTGACGAGGAGATCAGCCTGACCTGGCAGTCGCCCGGCAACTCCCGGAAGAACCGGAGGGCATCCGGCTCGGTCTGCGCGAAGTCGCCACCTGCCAGCACTCGCAGCTTCCCGCCACGTCCGACCAACTCCGTCAGGACTTCCCGCAGCAGCGCCACGCCGCTCTGCCGCAGATAGGCGACGTGGATGAGCACCTCGGTGGCTGAGGGCAGCAGGCGCCGCAGGTGCTCGGCCAGGGTCTCGTCGTCGCGGCGGTTGTCAATGAGTTGCATTGCCGGCTCATTCTGTCAGAGTGTCCAGCATTCTGCGCACGTGGACCCGAAAGCCCTTGCTCAGGTAGAGGCTGCTGTCATCAAAGAGCCGGTCAAGGAGCGCGCCAAGCTCCTGTTTCGTGAGGCGCCCCGCGCTGAATGCCCGGACCAGCACGCCAACGCTTCCAACGGCCAGCCAGCCGTGCGCCTCCAGTCCTTTCCGCAGGTTGAGATCATCGGTCAGCACCACGTCCGGCTGGCGGCGCGCTGCCAACGCTGCCGTGCTCAGATCGGCCTGATGGAGTCTGAAGCCCCGGAACGCCGCTTCCTGCTCGGCCAGCTCCTGCGAGCTCACGCTCTCCACGACGAGGCGGTCGCCCAGCGCCCCCGCGATGCACTCAAAGACGCAGTGCCACGCCAGCTCCGCCTTGACCTGCTCGGAAAGGAGGACCCGTGCGAACAGCCCAAGCTGGCCTTCCTGGCCGATCTCAGCCAGGTGCAGGGGCGGTCCCGTGTCAGTGACGGCGTGGTCATCCACCGTGGAGACCCCACGCCACATCCTGCTCTACAGCGCGACGGGCGTAGTCCAGGTCCTCAACCGCTTCCGGCCCCAGCTCGGCAACGGCTTCCTCGCGTCGCAGTCCCCCGGCCAGGTACGAGTCAGCTAGCTGCTTGCGGCAAAGCTGTGCGAGACCGGTCTCAACCGCGTCGGCGACAATCAACGATTCGGGTCGTTCTGTTGCTCGCACCAGATATGCGAGCTGGTCTCGTAGCGTCTGGGTCGTGGGCACCGCGGTGCTCCTCCTTCCGAGCATGTCATTCTACTGGTGGGTCGCGCCTTCGACAATCGCCACCTCCTCGTCCGTTAGCCCATACAGCCGGTACACGATCAGGTCGATCAGCCGGTCGGTGGCGGCGATTCGCTCCTTCAGCGGCGTCAGCTTCGCCAGGCTCTCATTGAACTCCCGCGCGATGGCTTCCTGAACAGGACGGCTGTCGGGGTCAACCGTCAGCTTGCGGCGGTTCGAGCGCAGCACGGAGACCAGTGTGTCGAAGTCGTGGTCGTGGTAGGCACGGACCTTGGTCTTGTTGCTCAGGTCGTCCACCTTCGCGCCGACCTGCCGCTCCAGCCAGGTGAGGAAGCCCTTCACCTCCGCCAGCTTCTCCTTGTTCAGGGCGATCATCTGCTCGGCGAGGTGGGCGAGCAGGTCGTGGGCGACGTCGGCCTGGTCGGCGTTCAGCCGGGCGTCCAGCCAGCGCCCCAAGTCGGTGTTGGGGAAGTCGGGGTAGAGCAGTTGATCCACGGCCTGCACTCTCAGTGATCGTAAATCTCGCGACGGTGGCCCAGCCGACGTATTCGCACCTGACGCTCTGCGTCGTCAATGTCGTAGAGCACGCGGTACACGCCGACGCGGATGCGCCACTCGTTGAGGCGGTCCTCCATCTTCAAGCATCCAGGCGGGCGTGGATCGTTCGCCAACTCGTCAATGGCAGACTTCAGGCGCAGGAAAGTGTCGCCGCGAAAGCGACTGAGTTCGCGGCGGGCGCGCGGTGACAACTTCACCTGGTAGCTCATGCGCCGTTCTCCTCGCGCTGCGCTTTGTAGTCCTCCCAGTCTGTCCACCCTCCGGTGTCCTGCAAGTCGTCTAACCGCAGGCACAGAATGTCATATTCGTCCTGCAGCGCCTCAGGCAGTTGCTCCCAGTCGAATTCGCCGTGCTGCGCAATGCAGTCGGCTTCGATCTCTCGCACCCGCGCCAGCGCCGTCGCTCCCTCCTGTGTCCCCGGCGGCCAGAGGTCGGGGTCCGTGACGTTGGACCGCACCAGCAGCGAAACATAGGCAACGGTGTCCAACGTCACCGCTGTGGTATTGCCGGCCGGTCCCGTGGCGAACCGAGGCGGCCGAGCAAGCTCAAGGGTGGTGTGGCTCATGCTTCTCACCTCCTGTCATCTCCGCTACCATCCCATCATACAGCCGCTTCCCCTCCGCCACCAACCGTGCCCGCTCGTCGGACGGGGTGGTGAACGCGATGCGGCGGATGGGGAACGTCTTGGCGTCCTTGATGAGCACCTTCTGGAACCGCTGCAACGCTACATCAAGGAAGACCTGCCTGTGGTAGTAGCTCATCAACTTTGAGTTAAGCACAGCCAGGACGAACATGAGATTGGTTCCGGTTCGAGGGAGCAAGTTGAACTGGTTCTGTGTGTTGTACAGCTCCTCCTGGGTCCAACCAGCGAACAGACGCAGCGAGGTCCAGTCGACAATCTGCTGGACCAGAATGCGCTCTTCGGTGAAGAACCTGCGCTCTCTGGGAGCTGCCAGCCAGTGACCGTAGCTGATCCAGTCCTGACCGTTCCATTCCACCGCGTAGCGGGCGACGTCGCCGCTCCGAAGCAGCCTCCTGTACGTGGCGTCAACCCGCGAGTTGGCGTGGAACACCTTGTTCTTGATCTGGTCCTCCGTATGGCCGGAGTACTTGTCGTAGGGCGTCAGTCCCAGACAAAATTCGCAGCAACCAACCAGCGGCACTGACCGGTGCCGCATCCGTTCAGCCACGTTCGCATGCAGATGTTCGACAAACGTGATGGCCGACTCGTGTCTGTCCACCCAAGTCCGCTGCGGTGTCTCCAACACCCTCGACGCAGTGGCAGGCGAGATGCTGTTCGCACGCTCGAAGCTGTCATAGATCAGAACACAGGTCTTTCGCTCAACCGATACCGGTCGAGGTCGGATCACGATTATACAGGTGTCGACCTTGACCTCACCGGCGGCTTGGCCGAAGAGCTCATTCGGCAAGCGGACAACGCTCTGGAGCCAGTACCTCTCGAGAACCAAGCGTCGGAGATCGGCGTAGGAGTCTTGAGTCAAGAACGCCGTGGGTACTATCATCGACACGCCGCTGCACGGCGACTCGCTGATCCGCAGCGCTTGCTCCACGAATGAGGCGAACACATTGATCCTCAGGCGCGCGGTAGCATATCGTTCGAACAGATATGCAGTGAGTTCTCGCTCCAGGCCCTTGATGTCGATGTACGGCGGGTTCCCAATCACCGCGTCGAACCCGCCCTCTTCCTCCGGCTTCAACCCACGCGCCTCGAAGAACACCTCGGGGAACTCCAGCTCCCAGTGGAAGAAACGCCGCTCGATTGCGGATTGGGGATTCCGGATTTCGGATTTCGAGTCGTGGAGGGCGGCGACGGCTTGCTCATACTCGGCGGGGGT
>Ga0210056_1004503_pt1 | contig 10891 bp, 12 predicted proteins | sample CryGeyCG2014_080_2_FD_183965 | JGI IMG/M metagenome (GOLD analysis project Ga0210056, IMG submission 183965) | Groundwater microbial communities from aquifer - Crystal Geyser CG07_land_8/20/14_0.80 (SPAdes) (version 2) | ecosystem: Environmental > Aquatic > Deep subsurface > Groundwater | place...
GAATGACATCCTTTTCATGTAAAGTATTTTATGCTCCCCTTAGTTATATCGTAAAGTTAATTATGAAAAGGGTTGATACGATGTAAATCAAAGGATGGTTTTATTCGGCTTTATCACAAAACCTCTAATAAAGATAAAGCGAATTTTTTATCAAACATTCTTTTGGCTTTAACATTTTTAATTTCAAGAATGACCGCTTCAACTATCAGGAAAACTTCCATTTTATTTCTTAAACAGCCGACACGGGTAAATTTTCCTCTTCCGATTGCCGAATGCAGATGAATTTTCGGCTGATTTTTCTGTTGAAAAATAGTCCCGATACCTACGATTTCAGACGGGCCTGGAAAACTCTGCCAAAAAGGTTTTGCGGGAATTACGGCTTTAATAGGGCCGCAGACAGCTTTATTTTTATGAATTGCACCGATAACAAAAAAAATTCCGGATTTAATGTTTTCTTTTCTTGCAATTTCTTCTAAACACAACAAAAGGTCATCACCGTTTTCTATTTTTGCAACTATTGCTTTGCCGATATTGCCGACTGTGTATTTCATTTTAATTGTTAGAAGCAGGTTTACCCACCTTTACCTTATTATCTTTTTTTTCGCAATAGGGACCAGATTTATTTCTCCACGCTTCGGCATATCCGGATTTTATCCAATCAAGCGCCGCCTGTTGTATTCCGACATCATAGCCCAGTTTTTGAGAGAGAAACCACTTGTGTTTTTCAATTTCGGCTTTTTGTATTTCAAAATCCGCCTTCATCTTTTCAGCACGCCATCTTTTTGAGTGATTCTGAAACCAGTCATTTAAGGCAAAATCAATCCCCACATCGCGGCATGCCTTTTCTGACAGAAACCACTTGTGCGTCAAAACAGCATTAATCTCATCCAGCGACAATTCATCTAATCTCGGATTTTTTTCCATAAAAATTTTCGCTCCGCTCACCCCCAATTCCCGACCCTGAAGGGTCGGCTACAAGTCGGGGCTACATTATGGTGTGATGCTTCGGGTTTGGACAGGCGGACTGAAGTCCGCCTAAACCCTCGCATCTTTTTTTAAACTTTTCCGTTGAAGACAGTAAGCAAAATAGCGCAAAACGACAAAACAAAAGTTATCACATATATCAAAAGCACTATTTCCTTGTGCGTCCAACCGGTATTCAAAAGACGATGATGAAAATGTTCTTTATCCGCCGACATTATATTTCTTTTATTTTTGAATCGCCTTAAAATTGAAAATGCAACATCCAATACTGGAAGCGCTACAACCGTTATAGGAATAAAAAGCGCAACCACAGCGGTTGTTTTCAAAGTTCCTATAACGCTTATTGCACCGAGCATAAAACCCAAAAATTGGCTGCCGCTATCACCCATAAAAATTTTTGCGGGGTGAAAATTATGATATAAAAAACCGATACACGCGCCGGCAAGTGCAGCACACAGAATTGCCGCAAGTTTTAACTGTTTTGAAAAAAGAATGATTTTTGTGTCGCTCTGTAAAATCGCAACAATTAAAAATGTTGATGCCGCGATTGCTACCACACCCGCGGCAAGTCCGTCAAGACCGTCAATAAGATTTATGGTATTCATAAAACCGATAAGCCAGAAAATAGTTATAACTTGGCTTACCAAAATCGGGAAATTAAGGTATCTTCCGAAAAACGGAAGATTCAATCCGGATATATTAACGCCGTAACTTATAACGGACAATGCCACTATTATCTGAATTAAAAATTTTACGACCGGCGACACGCTCTTTTTATCGTCAAAAAGACCGAGAATAAAAATAACGGTTCCGCCGACAAGAATTCCGGTAAGTTGTTTATCAATTGAAAGAATACTTTCAAGTTCACCCCTAACAAATACTTTATAACGAAATGCAAGTAATGTTTGAAACCGCCCAAAAAAATAGAGACATAAAATGCCGGTTATAAAACCTAAAAATATGGATATTCCTCCCCAACGCGGCATAATGCTTGAGTGAATTTTTCTACTGTCGGGTTTATCCATTACATCAAACTTTTTCGCAAGCCATTTGGCGATAGGAGTAGTTGCGAAAGAAACAAATAATGCAACGGCAAAAGCGGTCAAATAGATATAATTCATAAATTATCTTAACCTGTTTTTATATAATGGAAATTTTTTGCAGAGCAATTTCACTTTTTCTTTTATTTTTTTCAACGATAAGTCGCTATCCTTGTGTTTTACCGCCTCAGTAATAAAATCCGCTATCAGTTGCATTTCCTTTTCTTTCATTCCACGGGTTGTAACAGCAGGTGTTCCAAGCCGGATCCCGGATGTTATAAACGGTTTTTGGGTATCGTAAGGAATTGAATTTTTATTAACGGTTATTCCCGCCTTATCAAGGGCTTTCTCAACCTCAATGCCGGTAAGTTTTTTAGGACTTAAATCAACAAGTAAAAGATGGGAATCTGTGCCGCCGGAAACAATTTTGAAACCATTTTTCTGCAATGCCCCGGAAAGTTTTTTTGCATTTTTTAGAATCTGGGATTGATATTTTTTGAAAGACGGTTTTAATGCTTCGCCGAATGCGACTGCTTTTGCGGCTATCACGTGCATCAGAGGTCCTCCCTGTGTTCCGGGAAAAACTGTCCTGTCTATAACAGAAGCATATTTTTCCTTGCACATAATCATTCCGCCACGAGGACCTCTTAATGTTTTGTGAGTTGTTGTCGTTACAAAATCGGCATAAGGAACGGGGGAAGGATATAACCCGACGGCAATCATACCCGCATAATGGGCAATGTCCGCCATTAAATAAGCACCGATTTCATCGCAAATATCCCTGAATTTCTTCCAATCTATAACTCTTGAATATGCGGAAGTTCCGGCAACAATCAATTTAGGTTTATGTGTTATGGCGAGATATTTTGCTTCTGTATAATCAATAAGTCCGGTTTTTTTTGATACGCTTATCGGCACCGTCTTAAAATATTTCCCCGAAAAATTTGCGGGATGTCCATGCGAAAGATGTCCGCCATGTGAAAGATGCATTCCCATAATTGTATCACCGATATTAAGCACTGCAAAATAAATCGCCATGTTCGCCTGAGTTCCAGAGTGTGGCTGAACATTTACATGCTCGCAATTGAAAAGTTTTTTTGCCCGCTCTATTGCAAGTTTTTCCGCCACATCCACAAATTGGCAGCCGCCGTAATATCTTTTCCCGACATAACCCTCAGCGTATTTATTCGTTAAAACCGACCCCTGTGCTTCTAAAACCGCCTCCGATGTAAAATTTTCGGAAGCAATAAGTTCAAGATTTTCCGACTGCCGCCTTGTCTCGTTTTGTATCGCTTCCCAAATTTCATAATCCGTTTTTTTAAGATGCATCTGTAACTCCTATGTTTTCATAAATTTTTCTATTTTTTTTTTTGATATGCAACCTTCTCTTAAAACAATATACGGAAATTTGCTGACATCCAAAACGGTTGACGGTTTCCCCCACTTTACAATACCTCCGTCTATGATTATATCAACATTTTTTAAAATTTTTTTATCCAAATCCGAAACATGTCTGCAAACCTTTTTTCCGGAAATATTTGCGCTTGTTCCTATAAGCGGACAAGTCATTTCTTTTATAATTGAAAGCAAAACTTCATTATCCGGAATTCTTACCGCTATATTTTTTCTGCCCCCCGTAAGTATACAACCAAGTTCGTTTGTTTCAAATACAAGCGTAAGCGGACCAGGCCAGAATCTTTTTACCAATTTCGCTGCCCCTGTCGGAATTTTTTTTACAATATTTTTTATTTTTGATATGTCATCAACGAGAATTGGCAATGGTTTTTTGTCGGTGCGGCCTTTCAGTTTATAGAGTTTCTTTACACCCGCCAGACAAAATGCATTTGTCCCGATGCCGTAAATAGTATCCGTAGGAAAAACTGCAGTTTTACCATTCTTCAATTCATTTGCTATTTCTTTTAGTGTTCTTTTATTTAATTTTTCTGATTTATAAACTTTCATGTTCTGTAACAGGCATTAATTTTTACATATTTATCAGTCAGGTCGCAAGTGAAAATCGTTACTGATTTTTTGCCTTTTTTAAGGTTCACATTTATACTAATCTCTTTTTTCATTATTATATTTTTTACTTTTTTTTCAGAAAAACTTACGGGACTGCCATTTTTGAAAACATAAATATTGCCAAATAATATATCTGTTCTGTCAGCGTTAACTTTTATTCCACTTCTACCAATAGCAGCAATAATTCTTCCCCAATTTGCATCATTGCCGAAAATCGCTGTTTTTACAAGTGGTGAGTTTGCAATCGTTTTTGCAATTTTTTTTGCATCGGTGATATTTTTTGTACCCCTAACATTTACAGTAATGAGTTTTGTAGCGCCTTCGCCGTCACGGGCCAGCATTTTTGTAAGTTCAATACAAACAGCAGTTAATTGAGCGCAAAACAATTGAAAGTTTTTACCGTCGGAAATAAGTTTGTTTTTTGCAGCGCCGTTGGCAAGAGCAAAAACTGTGTCATTTGTTGAAGTATCTCCGTCAATAGTCAGACAATTAAAACTTTTTTCGGTTGCAATTTTTAAGGCACGGTTTAAGGCATCTTTTGTAATTTGCGCGTCTGTCAAAATAAAAGAAAGCATTGTCGCCAAATTCGGCTCAATCATTCCAGAACCCTTTGCACAAGCCCAGATGTGGCAGATGGCAGATGGCAGATGGCAGGTGGAAAAAGCAATTTTTGGGAAGGTGTCGGTGGTCATGATACCTTCAACTGCCGACTGTTCAATTCCACTTTTCCGGAATTCTAGAATTCTAGAATTGTGAAATTGTGAAACAAGTTTCTTTATACCTGTTTTGATTTTTTCCATCGGCAGATACTGTCCGATGACACCGGTTGAAGCAACCAATATATTTTCCGGTTTTACATTTAATTGAGCCGCAGTCAACTCGCATATTTTTTTTGCATCATCAATTCCCCTTTTACCAGTGCAGGCATTAGCACAGCCTGAATTAGCGACAATTGCATGAATTTTATTTTTTATGTTTTTTTGTGAAACAATCACAGGTGCGGCCTTAAAAATATTTTTTGTGAACACTCCTGACGCAACACATGGTTTGCCCGAATAAAAAATAGACAGGTCCTTTTTCCCGTTCTTTTTTATTCCACAATGCAACCCGTTAGCAAAAAAACCTTTTAGCAAATTATTCATTTTTTATTTTTCGTTCTCTTTTTTTCATATTTATATTGAGATGACGGCTTTTCGTGAAGCAAAAATTCAAATTGGGCAAATTCTCTTTTTATTCGCTCTTGTGCTATTTTACAATATTCTTTATTATTATCATATCCGATATAATGTCTTTCCAATTTTGATGCTGACAAACATGTTGAACCGCTGCCGCAAAAAGGATCTAAAATTACATCGCCTTGAAAACTATACAATTTAATAAGACGAGAAGGTAATTCCGTCGGGAAAGGTGCCGGATGTTTTACTTTCTTTGCGGACTCAGCAGGAAACTGCCAAACACTTTTAGTATATTTCATAAATTCATCTTTTGTAATAGTATCTTTTTTATTTTTTTTGTCCCTCTTATAATCACCTTTTGAGAATATTAAAATATACTCATGAACATCTCTGAGTGTTGGATTAGAAGCGGATTGCCAGCTGCCCCACGCAGTAGATGTTCCTGCACTTGCTGATTTGTCCCAGATAATTTCTCCTCTCATCAAATATCCGATTTCTAACATATCGGAAATTATAAAACTATGCAATGGAATATACGGTTTTCTTCCTAAATTTGCAATATTTACACATGCTCTACCGCCCGGAACCAATACACGATATGTCTCGGTAAATACATCCTTTAATAATTTTAAATATTCCTTCATAGATAAATTTTCGTCATAATCTTTTCCTACATTATAAGGTGGTGAAGTAATCATTAAATGGACACTATTATCCGATAGTTGATACATATCACGACTATCCTGACAAAAAATTTTATCTACTATATCTTCGGAAACAGAACTCTCTGTATAATCTATGTCTTTATCTCTGAAATCGGTATTATGATATAGAGCCCTTGAGTAAAACGGAGTTGAATCGTGATTAACTCTCTTAGAAACCCCAAAACTACTCATTTGAGTGCCAGTTTTTTTTAACATCAAATTTCCTCTTTCCAATAATCAACCCATCTCTTATATGGATTGTAATCTATTTTTGTATGTTTCCAAATAATTTTTATACATTTTGTATCTTTATCCTGCAATAAAGTATTAAGTCCTTCTCTACTTATTTCTACTCCTCGTGGATTTGTTCCCATTTTTGGCAATGTTAGATAATTTTCTTTTCCGAGTTTATCCAAAACTTTTTTCTGCACTGTTGTTGGTATAAGGAAAAGTCCGCCTGGATGAATGCCTTTTTCTAAATCACCTTTGCTCATATCCCATTTTATCTGAACAATCAACATGTCATAAATTGGAGAATAATTATCTACAAACTCTCTGGCTTTTTGGGCATCAACGGTCCAAATAACTTTTATTCCTCCAAGACCTGTAATAGTTTTGATAGAAATTGGTTGATTGAATACTTTTACATCAACTTCAGGTGTAGTAGTGGGTATTTGTGTTTCGACGGTTTTTTCTCCAAACTTCCAAATCAGCAATGCAACTATTATTCTTTCACGAGCAGTTCCTACTTCCATACCAATTTTGCACGCTCGTGAATTTTCGATTTCGGCAACATTAAATAAATATGGAAGTTTAGTTTTTATTTTGTTTATTGTATCAATGTCTTCAAATAATTTTTCTAACTTTATCATATTAGTCCTTCCTTCTCGTCAATGCCGAACATTATATTCATATTTTGAACTGCCTGACCTGCGGCGCCCTTTACAAGATTGTCAATAGCGGATGTAATTATTAAATTATTTGTTCTACCATCAATATTTATCGCTATATCACAATAATTTGTATTAACAACATTTTTTGTCATGGCTGTTTCTACTATTCTGATAAACGGTTCGTTCTCGTAATATTTTTTGTAAACTGCAATAACATCCGCCAAAGAAATTTCTTTTTTTAATTTCAAATAAATCGTTGACAACATCCCTCTTTCCTGTGGGATAACGTGAGGGGTAAAAATTATCTGACATTTTAATTCCTGCTCAATTTCCGGAATATGTCTGTGAATCCCTCCGACCTGGTATGCGTAACAATTCGGTTCTTTGTAATTTTTGACGAACTCCCTGCCGCCGCCGGAATATCCGCTCTTTGAATCAATAATTATTCCTTTCTTTTTGATGATTTTTTCTTTAAGTGCGGGATAACAACCTAAAATTATGCTCGTAGGATAACAACCGGGATTTGCCAAAAGTTTTGCTTTTTTTATTTTTTTTCTGTAAAGTTCGCAAAGCCCGTAGACCGATTTTTCCAAAAGTTCCGGATTTGTATGTTTTACGCCGTACCATTTTTCATAAACAGCGGCATCTTTCAGGCGAAAATCGGCGCTTAAATCAATTACTTTTTTATTCAATAAAACAAACTTTGAAACAATTCCCATTGAAACCGAATGCGGCAGGGCGGTAAAAATAATATCCGCATTTTCGGCAATTTTTTTCTGGTCAATATCCTCGCAAAATATATCCAGTTTACCTTTTAAGTACGAATACATTTCAGATATATGTTTCGGTTTCCCGTCCATTCTGCCGGATAAAGAGATAATTTTTACCCCCGAATGCCTTAAAAGAATTTTTATAAGTTCTTCGCCGGCATAACCTTTTGCACCGATAACGGCAACATTTATCATTCGCTTCGCTCCCACACGAACAACACATCACGAATGTCATCACGAATTTTCACGAATGAGATTGCCACGGCTTCGTCTCGTAATGATACAATGCTGTTATTCGTGCAGTGTTCGTGATATGTGCCTTTATTCGTGTGCCTCTATTCGTGATGTTGAAATCACAACTGTAATTTCGCCTAAAATTTTTTCAGGAAGTTTTCCGATTATATCCGAGGCATTCCCGCGGATAAACTCCTCAAATTTCTTCGTAAGTTCGCGGCAGACAACAATATCAGAACCTAAAGGGAAAATTTCTGAAATTATTTTCAGCGTTTTTTTTAGTCGGTACGGCGATTCATAAAAAATTATCGTCTTTTCAAGTCCCGCAACTTTCTCAAAAACTTTTTTGATTTTGCCTTTTTTTCTCGGCAGAAATCCCAAAAATACAAATCCATCAGTTGGCAGACCGCTTGCCGAAAGCGCCGTAATAACCGCTGAAACACCGGGAATCGTTTCAACTTTTATACCCTGCTCAATCGCTTTTTTTACAAGAAAAAATCCGGGGTCTGAAATGCCCGGAGTTCCCGCATCCGAAACAAGCGCAACATTTTTTCCTTTTTTCAACTCATCTATCAGATAGGGTATTTTTCTGAACTGATTTTGCGAGTAGAAACTTATCTGCGGAGTCGCTATGTAATGATGCACTAACAAAATTTTTGTCCGACGGGTATCTTCGCAGGCGATTAAATCAACCGCTTTAAGAGTTTCCAATGCCCTTAATGTGATATCTTTGAGATGACCGATTGGCGTTGCAACAACATAAAGAACCCCGCTCATAAAAATTTAAAGTATAAAAACCTTGCCACGGAGACACGAAGTAGCGGTTGATGTAAATCAACTGCTTCGGTCGCTTTTTGCGAATTTACATTCGCCGCTACTGTTTTTCTCTGTGACCTCTGTGGTATGCCTTATCTGTGTCCATCCGTGTTCATCCGTGGCTACGAAGTTTTCTTATCGGTTTTATTTTTTTGTCTCTCCAAAACCTTCAAAAAAACATTGACGATTTTCGGGTCAAACTGTGTCCCTGAACCTTTTTTCAGTTCATCAATTGCAATATCACAAGATAGTGCTTTTCTATACGGTCTGTCCGATGTCATCGCATCATATGAATCAATAACCGCTACAATTCGCGCACCGATGGGAATTTCCTCGCCTATCAAACCCGCACTGTAACCCGTTCCGTCAAACCACTCGTGATGATAAAGAATCAAAGGTGCAATGGGCGCCAGAAACTCAATGGGAGCGATTATTTTTTCGCCGATAAGCGGATGTTTTCTTATTTCGTCCATTTCCACATCGGTAAGTTTAGACGCTTTCAGTAAAATCTCCTCTTTGATTCCTATTTTTCCAACATCATGCATCATAGCGGCATACTCAATATGTTTTACCATTGACTTAGGAAGATGCAACTCCTCGGCAACAAGTTTCGCATAATATCCGGCGCGGTCGGCATGTTCTCTCGTATAGGCATCTTTTGCGTCAATTGCTTTTGCAAGCGTTTGCATCGTCTCAAGATAAAGCCGCTGAAGATTCTGGTAAAGTTCAATGTTTTCAATCGTAATTGCCGCCTGACCCGCGAGAAGTTGCAGCAGCCGCAAATCCCGCTCGCCGAATTTTTCGCCTCGTTTTTCCCTGTTGACATTCAGAACGCCTATAACTTTATTTTTTATTTTGAGAGGAACGGATATGAACGATTTTGAAGGATACTTAATATTTTCCGCCTTGAAAAATCTCGGGTCTGTTTCTATATCTTCAACGAAAATTTCCTTCCCATCGCGAGCGACAAGTCCCGCAATACCCTCTCCGATTTTAAGCCGCGTTGTCTCTATAATGTCTTTTGAAAGTCCGCGGGCGGCGACGATTACAAGTTCATTCGTTGCTTCGTCAATTAGCATTAAAGAACCGATAGTAGTTTTTAATACTTTTACCGCATAATCAACTATCATTTTGGAAAGGGCTTGCTTGTTATGAATCGGCGAGGGTTTCAATCCGAAGTTGTGAAGTTCTGTAAGCATGTTGATGAGATTATCAACGGCAGCGACGCTGTTTATGTATTTCTCTTTTACATCACCCATTTCTTTCTTTATATTAAACAACTGCCGCAGTTGGGATTTGTATCTGTTGAAAAAATAAATCCCTATTAAAACCGCCAATAATATGAGAAATAATTCAAGGTACATAAATTGTAAGGGCAGGATTAGAAGTCAGGATTAAGTTATAAGTTGTAAGGATTAAGAAAAAACTTAATACTTAAAGCGAACAAAGTGAGCGACTTAATCCTTATCACTTAATCCTGATTTAATCTAAATCTTAAAGCCGGAAGAAATTTTATTCAATTCCGAGATGAGTCCGTTAATCTGCCCTAAAATTTCAGACAATTCAGAGGGTGATATATTTTTTTGCGAAAGCCGCGAAGAAATTGCCGAAAGTTTTTCGCCTGCGATTTTTGCCGAGTCCTTATCTGCGGAGACCTTTTTCTGAATTTCAGAAACCATCCCGTTAAATTTATCCTGAAGTTCAATAAGTTCGTCGCCGCTTCTCAAATGCACTCTGTATGTCAGGTCACCGCCGGCGACCGTATCACAGGAACGCTCAAACTTAAATATGGGACCTGCAAACTTATGCGAAACAAAAATCGCAATTATGAAGACAATTACCAGAAGAACCGCAAGTTTGCCGAGCATAAGATTGTTGATTTTGAGCATAACCGGATACAGACCCGGTGCTTCTAATTCCATAATCGCGCGGCCTACGGTATAATAAACATCCCATCCGACGGTAAAAGCGACCAGAATCATAGCGATAAGAACAACGGCGATATACTTGAACTGCAGCGCCCTTTTGATAATTACGATTCTTCTTTTGTATTTCGGTTTATCATCCATAAAATAACCTCCAGTAAAAAAGTTAAAACCAACAAATCATATCATACAAAAAAAATAAAAAATGTCAAGGATTTTTTATTTGAATTACTACTCAGAGCGGAATATACTTTACATGGAAGATGGTGTCATGCTGAACTTGATTCAGCATCTATAGACCCTGAAACGAGTTCAGGGTGACAGACGA
>Ga0210056_1004505_pt1 | contig 10889 bp, 7 predicted proteins | sample CryGeyCG2014_080_2_FD_183965 | JGI IMG/M metagenome (GOLD analysis project Ga0210056, IMG submission 183965) | Groundwater microbial communities from aquifer - Crystal Geyser CG07_land_8/20/14_0.80 (SPAdes) (version 2) | ecosystem: Environmental > Aquatic > Deep subsurface > Groundwater | place...
AGATGTGGCAATTGCCATCCGCCAGAGCGCCGAAAGAGTTAAAGCAGGAGACATTCTTTTTTGACCTTTAAACTTTACCGATAGTCGTTTGTTAACAGTGTGGTTCAATCTGCAAGATTGAACCAGCGTCGAGTCGAAATTTCGGTGCGTTACGGCTTACGCCTAACGCACCCTACACCTACACCTGAATAGTTACAATTCTTTAAATGATTCATTTTGCGCCATCCCCACCACTCTCAGCCCGTTTCTGTTCATCTATGCTCTTTCCCAGGTAATACTTTGCAACGGAATTGTTGGGGACCATCTTCAGAACAGCCTCAAAACTCGCCGCCGCCGCCGCATACTGTTTTTTCTCATAAAGCCTGATTCCCTTGTTGAGCATCTCCTCGACGGTTTCCGGCTTGAATTCACCCGCGTCTCCTTTATCTTTCTGCTCCGGCTTCCCGGCAAGGTCATTCTGTGCCTGTTTCTTATCGGGATTCGTTATGGAATCTTTTATCTCCTTGGCTTTACGTGGCTTGGTCCCGGGATTTTTCCCATGGGCGGAACTCGCTGTCCCCTCAGGTTTTGACACGATCTTAGTTTCGGTTATCTTACTTGGAGTTGACGACTTGCCATCGTAAGGTGGCACGCCATGTTTCATGAACATAAAAATGGAAAGGAAACCTATAATTCCGAGTGTGCATAGGGCTCCAATGATCCATCGCTTTGGCGGAGGCGGAGGCGGAGGCAGCGGCGCTGGAACATCACCGGCATTGACATTAATCCCATGATCGGAAATGATTCTCTCATCAAGGCTTCCACGTTTTTCACCATTCTCAACTGCTTCTGTGACCTTATGTTTATCCGATGCACCGACCGGTAACGTATCATCCTGCCCATGCGCAACTTTTACAGCCTCATCATCTCGGCTATCAATTGCGGCGGGTTTCTCTTTATCTTGTTTCTTTAGAATGACAACTTCGGCATGGCCAATATTAACATCACCTTTGCGGTCAACTTCCTCCTCCGCGGAAGAAGCAAATGGAGCAATTTGCCCGCAGAAGGGACAGTATTTTACGAGACCGTACAGATCCTTCGCGCATGATTTGCACTTGACGGGATACTCCATTGTTTATCAAAATACTCCTGCCGCATGATCAGAGCAGCTTAATCAATTCAGCCCTTTTCTGTTCGTATTCCTCCTGATTCAGAACGCCTATGTCATAGAGCTTCTTGATTTTCATGAGACGTTCAGCAGGATCCAAAGCAGCCTCTTCCTGGCCCGATGACCCCCTTTCGGGTGCTTGGACTCCCTGTTGCGACTGAGTTGTTGCCGCCTTGAACTGCCCGCCCGTTCCCACAGCTATGCGCTGTTCAAGCCACCCCGCCTGGAAGAATTCGGGCTTTAGGATCCTTTTGGGCCGATGGGACGTACCCACTTCGTTCTCATATACATCCGCCTCCGAACCTTCAATTTCATCGGTCCAGGTGTTCAAGACTTGGAAATCATTCCATTCATCATCATTGCCTTCACCCTTGAGACGGATGATAAGACCAGCGTTGTCAATATCCCCGGATGCCGACTTTTTCATCAATGTCGTCATTGCCCCTTCCCGGAGAGAGGTGCACATGACATTGCCGAAGCCGCTTTCAAACTCCTCGGATTTGCCCCCTGTAATCTTGGGAGGATACGCGTTTTTTGCGTAATAATCGTACAAGGTCACCAACCCCGCATACTGCGCCGGCGACTTAACGCGATCGAGCGCCTCGGCCACTTTTTTTTGCAGATAAACCAAATGACCGGCGGGCACGCCTTCCATCCGGATGTCACGCTCATCGCCAATCGAAAGTTTCTCTCCCGACACGGTAACGCAGTAACGCCGCTCTTTCGGACCGTCCACCCGCAACTTCAGCACTCCGAGAACGATGCCCTGGATGTACAGCTTGAAATGCTCGGCCAAACGGTCCAGCGCTCCCGCACTGGGAGCCACGGGATGTACAAAGAGCGCCTTGTCCTTGTGCGTATGCACCGGGATTAGCTTGTCTTCCGCGTTGTAACTATTGCGCCAATTCGACAACAAGCTCAATGCCGTAAGGGGCATGCCGCTCAGTTCTACGTAACAGGTCAATTTACCTGAAACCCCTGTTTCCTTATATTCAATCTTGTTAGGCATCATCCCTGCGCGACCCGGAATCGCTTGCGCAAACTCCGCACCGAACTGCTGCTTAAATATGTCGGCGCCGCTGACGCCGACGATACAGGCGTACTGATCATTTTCGACGGTCCACTCGCCTCCAAGGTTGGCCATCACCCACGGCATGGCCATTTCCAAACAACGCTGAAACAAACGCCGGAGTTCATCCGGCCTGGTTTCCTTCAGGTCTTGAAGTGCTTTTATAAGCGGGTTGTCCTGGCCGCTTCCCGGAGCCGGCAGTCCGCTGAGAGCGAGATTGCGCAGTTGCCCGATCAATTCTGCCCGGCTCTGGTCATTGTCCAACTTCTGGAAGATTACCCGCGATCCCCCCAAATTGTCGAAAACTCTCTTGGCCCACTCCATCGCCTTCTTGGGGTCCAGATTGCGCGCTGCATCCAATTCCGCTAACGAGGCATTGACAATCTGGTACGCTGCATGGCCTTGCTTGGTGGCCTCCCGGCTGCGAATCACCTCCTCGTTCATACCTGACATGATCTCAACGACGAGTTTTTCATAGCTCGCCAGCTTCCCGGCAAAAGTGCCGGCGGCCCAGCGTTTCCGGTTGGTTCTCTCGTCCAGACCTTTATGCTGCCCCAACCAGGAAGAAAAATCCTTAAGCAGAACTGCCGCTTCCCTACAGGCTACCTCACGCAAACGCGCCTCTGAGTACCAGCGAATAGCCTCGCCCATCTGTTGCAACTTTGCCTCCGCATAGGCTTCCCTGTTTCCGCCTAAGCCAAAAAAGCCTCCACCCCTTGTCTGGTTGATGTGTTCTCTTAAAACTTGCAGTTCACCCCCCCGTAGTTTCTCGCAAAGACCGGAAAACCATTTTTGAGAGGTTTCCATATCGCGCAGCAGCCCGGTCGCGTCATTCTCAATTTCATCCTTGATGCGCTCTGCGAGCTTGACAGTGTAATCGAGTCCTCCCTTTTCCTTGTTGTCCACTGCTGCCCAGAGCGCCTTCAGAAGGCTTGATTTTTCATCCACCAGGCTATTGAAGACAACATTCCGGCGGGCGCGAATTGATTCCTCAAGGCCCCTCGCACCTGCATCCGTCGCGCCGCCCTCAATCCCCAGGTCGCGGTCAAGTTCGCTGCGCAGCTTGTCAATCCGTGGCAATCGTTGATCTTTTTCAATTGACGCAAGTATTTCATCAACTCCCTTGTTGATCCGGTCATGCAAATGGCCCAGCATGGACTTATCGCCGTCGTAGAGCAGTTGATCCACCAGCTTATGCACGCCGAATTCGAGACCTTCCTCGTAAGGCCGGGCATCCGAAACAAAGCGATAGGCAAGCTTGAAGTTCTCTCTGCCGCAATAAGCATGCTCCCTCAACACAGTACGGGCATCATCGGGGGTCGGGGGCGGGACATCGCGACCACCACCAGCATCGGATGCAATGCCGAAGAACACCTTGAGCATGTCGTTGACCTGTCCGCAGGCTATCTCGTCACGGCGCTGCTCCAACTGGGTGTCGATGATGGACTGCCCAAATGTTGAGTATGCCTTCGAGTACATCAGCTTCATCTGCCCATACTTTCCTGTATCCACATGAGGATGGAAAGAAGCCACTTTTTTCAGACTCATATTCACCGCCGTTGAACGCTTCCTGGTGGCAAAATCCTCGGAAGTGAAATCCTCAAAGAGGATGTCGGCCACCATGTCGAACACATCGGTGGCATTGGCCGTTCTTTTCAGTGCCAGGTTGCCGGTATCGAACAGGAAAATGTCATCGTAAGGTTTGGATGGAAATTTATCCATGGCTTCGCCGTCCTTCCAGCCTTCAACATATTTCAGTCCGTGCCCCGTGCATGCCTCCAGTTCCATCAGAGCAGCATAAGTATTTGCTTCGGTGCGGGATTTGTTGTATCCCGAGTAACCGCTTGGGAGCATGAGCGCGAGGTCAACTTTGGCACCCGCACCGGGAAGTTGTGTTTTAGCCAGCCACGTGGCCAGATAGCCCATATCGAGAAAAGCTCCCGACCCGGTGCCACCAGCAGTGGAGGCTATCACCACCACCCGAAGGCTATCTCGCTCTAATTTCAGGTACAGGCGATTTGTCTTGGTTTCTTTGTCAACACCAGCAAGAAGGGCGCTGATTTTACCGTCAATCATGCCTTTCAAAGCCACATATTTGTCAAAAAAATAAAGTCTCGCAAGCGCACGAGTTTGAGCGGCTCCCAGTTTTGGATCAATGCCGAGTTCCAGGGTCTTCTTTCGTGTCAGAGGAAACCAAGAGGCAATGAGCGGGTACTTGTTAAGTTCGCCATCCGAACGTAGGTACTTGTCCATGTCAAGCTTGAAAACCAGCTTCTCTTCATCGGTAAACTTCACCAGTTCAGACAGAGGATCCGTAACAGCCGACTTCCCAGTTTCCGTCACCGAACCGGCATCAAGATCGAAATTGATGAATTGCGCGAGGGGAAATTCCGTCAGATTGGCAATCCGTACTGGATTCTCGCGGCTTCCCCACACATAATTTAGTATGCGGCGTCTCACCCTGAGGGCAATTTCCATTCCCGTGCCGCCGACACTGATAAACAAGGTCGGCTGAACCTTGATGAGCTTTTCGGGCGTTTGAGCGTCTTTTGTTTCCATTTCCATTTGATCCGACATAGCAGCACCTCCGGTTATTCGAAACAAAACAATCAGCGCTTTGAAAGCAGCGCCATGATGAATGTAATAAGGGACACCAGCATTGCCAGCCCGATTGGGATCAGGTAAGCAAGGGTGAGAAATTTTGCCGAGTCGAGAATCCCTAATGTCGCGATAATGGCGGCAAAGAGCAGGATGCAGAATAGAGACCAACCTGCCATGTCAGCCGATCGTGGTGATTTTTTATAACTTGCCACCAGCATCCTCGCCACATAGTTCTTGATGACGAAAAAAATGATCGCGGCGATAAGCACTGCGCCAAAGCCCATCACGATTTCCTTGGTGTTGACTCCGGCGCCTTCGGAAAGAATGCCGGTACTCGTTTCAGTTTTTTGTGCATCGCTGGGAGTCTTGTCCAGCTCAGGTAAATTCAGGTTTTGTTCGGCCATGATATTCTCCCTCCAGACATCTTTAATTACCTCATATTAGAGGATCTTCACCTGTTCTTCGCACCCTTCCTGAAGCCGGGCGGTTGGTTTGCCCAAGATACGTTCCAACGACCCGATCCGATTGCCACTGTCGGAATAAAGTGAACACTTGCCAAAGGCCTTCAGGGAATAGGTTCTTTGTATTCCATTGACAATAACGATGTATTTCTTCGCCCGCGTCACAGCAGATAGCAGCCACAGAGCGCCAAAGATGATCGCCCCTACCAGGAAGGCCATGACAACCAGGGGCCATACCGGATACATCACTTTGACCACTAATGGTCTGGATGTCACCGATTGCTTTGCCGACTCGCCGGGAACAAAAATTTCCGGCAGCGGATCACCGGGAAAGAGTTTGTCCATGCGCTGCACAAAATCCCGTGACAGTTGCAGTTTCTGGTCGGCAAGGGTAAATTCCATATTCGCCTGCGCCTGGTAACCGCTTTTGAATATGATTTCAGGGTGGCTCCACATGCTGGGCAAAGGGGGGATGGCAATCTTGACTGCCACCATGGGAGTCTGCCTTCCGGCAGGCGCTGAAACCAACTTACGGGGTTCGATTGCGGACTGAATGCCGTGACTCGTGCCGCGGAACATCACCGCCAACGAAACATCTGCAGAGCGGATGTCGTAAGGAAAGAAGTCGTTTCTAAACTGGCCATAGATGACGGCGACCTCCGGTTTGCTTGAAGAATCGAATTGAAGGACAAGCGTGCTCCCATCAGCCCCCAGGGCGGCGCTGAAATTTCCTTGTTTGGCAACACCGGTTGGCACAAATGTAACGGCATCCGCGTTTAGTGGTTTAAGCCTGGCTGGCTGATCCTCAAAAGGGCGCTTGGCGGCAATGAGCTTTACAAGCGCGTCATTGGCAGGCTTGCCGTAGGCCATAGCGTAAAGCATGACGCCGTTTGCCTGGTAATACTTTCCCTTTACCGGCATTGGGTAGGGAAATGCGACGATGCGTTCGATCTTATCCTCATTCTGTAGCCACCGATAAAATTCCCTGTTCCTGGCAGCGGTTTCCGGGCTGTTCTGGGGGCTATTCTTATTGTTGGTAAAAATCCATAAGATACACGGACGGCCCGGAGAATATTGCGTTATAGCGCCAAAGACCGCTTCTTTAAAATCCGTATCGGCATAGGCGCGCTCGCCCGGTTTCTTGGCTAAGTTAATATCGCGAAGGGCTTTGACAATGGCAGCCGGCTCATTTCCTCGATAGGCAAGCAGCGGAGAGCGATTTGCACCGACGCTCTGATTGAAACTGGCTATGACAACCTCGTCTCCCTTACGGCATACTTTTTCGATCACCGCCTTTATAAGAGGTTTGAACTTGGAGTTGCTATCAGTATAAAAAGGCTCCATCCAGCCGGAATTCTGCACAAGGAACACATTCAGCACTTGTGAACCTGCTGCATGCGCGTCCGAAAATACCAATAGAACAGCCATTGGAACCATTGCCGAGGGTGAGAGCTTCAGCAGTAAAAGCATCATTTTAAAAAATCGCCGTTTCACTTCAGCCTCCACCGGTAGCAAACAGCCTCTTCGCTTGAGTAGACGAAAAGATGATCCTGATAGATAAACAAACGAAGTTCCCACGGTGTGTGAATATTGAATGCCTTGGGCATCCGCAATTCCACAGGCAGGTCACTGGGGGACTCAATTCTGAGGACTGCCGGATATGTATTCTCTCTGTCTTTTATGATGTCGAGGAGGGGCAATGTAGATCCGGAAGCAAAACCCACAGTAACACTCGTTTTACTCTCTTCGTCAAGGCAAAGCAGAGGCGTTCTGATCATCTTCGCTACGTCTTGGCGCTTGGTGTCCAACTTTGCCCAAGGTCTATCCCACAGGTCATAAGATTTGCTGAAGCAGGAAACGCCTGATGAAAAACACCCGCCATCAACGTCTTCGCGATCACCTTCGTTGCCGTTAAGCTTATAGTACCGGAAGGCGTCGTCATGATCGTTATAACAAATTTGCCAGAAATTCCCGATTTGGTCTTGATAGGGTGGGCCGAGTTCGGGCACCGCCCGGCATGGAAAGGCTCCTGTCTCCCATGGGCGCCACATGCAATTGCTATGAGGCAGGTCGAAAGTAATAAGACCATCTTTTCCAATCCAATATATGACACCCCGCCCTTCGTCTCCGATTGGCACGGAGAAGCGCTGCGCTTCACTGAAATCCTGTAGGACATCTCGTTTGCAATCCTCAACCTGTTTCCATTTAAAGGCCGAAAAATCAAAACTCTGAATGGTTACGCTACTATCGGTAAGAACGGGGATGAAGATTTGATTTTGTAATGTTGCTACGCCGCCGATGCAGTCGCCCTGACCCGACTCTGGCGCGTATGTGCCCTGTCTCCAATCAATGGCAAGCCATACTGGGCCTTCCCGTGTCGGAACCGCAAAACCGGCTTTTCCGCGCAGGAAGGCGGCTGACCAGCTCCAATTAGGCAATTCACACGTGCCGACCCGGCGGGCGGGAGATGGGGCAAGGGGTATCCACTTTTTTTGAGCCGGAGAGAAATAATCTACCACACCGGACGCACGATCGAAGGCAACAAGTACGGGAGACTTGGTCCCAAGCGGCGCCACGATGAATTCGTAATCACCATGGATGCGCGGCAGTGAAAACACCTGTTCATCGATGTCCACCCAGATCCTCGTCCTTTCTCTCCGCACCGGGATAGCATCCATATCAATCCGCCCGGCCACTTTACGGAGCCCGCTGCCATCTCCGTAAGGCGGCACCCAAATGTCGCTGTTGTGATCTCCGACTGCCAGCTCGCAGCCGCAAAATGGGCAATGATCAAATTCTGGAGGAAAAAATCCGCCGCAGTTGGCTTTGTTGTCGTGATGCCATTTTGCACCCACGATAATATCAAGCCCCGATTGGTTGCCCTCTTCACCTGATTCTCGATTCAGGATGAAGAAGCGATTCTGTTCATCATCCTGAATCCAGTCTCCAGAAGACATCTCCCAGATTGGCCGATCATCCATAATATTTCCTTTATACCAGAGGGCAGTTTCTTTTGAAAATGAACTTTAATGGCTGGTTCAATCTTCAAGATTAATGGCTGGTTCAATCTTGAAGATTGAACCACACTATAGATTGAACCACACTATAAATACGTTAGGGAGCTTAGGCGGCAGACTTAACGCAACGCTCCGTGACCGCCTATCTATTTCTTTAATACAGCTATGATATCCGCCTGATTGCCGGTAATCACGGGTTGCTGTTCATTGCCGGTCAGCCTCCGCGCCATGTAAGGCACATGTTCTTTGAGGTAACTTTCCATTTCGCCAACCGTAATCCGGCCATCCCGGTTGGCATCGGCATTCCCCTGCAGGCCCTTTAAAAAATAGTAGGTAAAAAGCGAATGCTTCTTCTCCCGGTACCAGGTTGACACTTGGTCAACAGCAGCGCTTGTAATAAGGACGGCGTTGGCCGGCCCCCGGTATTCCTTCTTTACTTGCACCAGCGTGGGGCTGATCTCCTTGAATAGGAGACCATTTTCGGAATTGCCGGAAAAACAGGCATCAATGACGACGGTCATCTTCTTGGCCGGAATCCTGGCCAGATTGTCGTAAAAGGTCTGGAGGCGGTAGCCGTTGGACTTCAGATCCTGGGGTCTGGCGTCCACGGGCACAAAGTAGGCATCCTGCGACTCCAGATCTGGGGCGCCGTGTCCCACGTAATAGATGAAAATATTGGAGATATTCGCCTTCACGAAACGGGCGAGCTTACCGACGGGATTCCTTTCGCTGCCGAAGAATTCATTGAACTTGCTCAAGGTGGCATCCTCGGCATAGAGGATATTGGCCGGGTCGTAGCCCAACGTCCGGATCAGGTATTCCTTCATGATCTGGGCGTCGTGGGCCGCAAAGTCAACGTTCGGCGAACCGGAGGCGGCATAGTTGCGGTTGCCGATGATTACGGCTACGTCAAATTTGCCCGCCTGCTGACCTTCGGGGATATTCATGTCCACGTCAACGCTCAAGCCACCGGCCAGTTGGATGTCGCCCTGTTTTGGCCCCGACTCGCCCTTCACGACGATCTCCTCCAGGCGCTTCTGGGGGGCGTTCATGGCGAGCTTGACGGGATGGACGGCCTGGAATCTCGGTCGCGCCTCGCCGAGGTTGATCGTTATGGGAATGTTCTCGCCGTTCGCGATGCGATTATTCGTATAGAACATGAACTTGAAGTCCTTGAATTTACCGGACGGTATGCCGCCTAATTCAAAATGGGTCAGGCTGTCGCCGCCGATAAAAACGTTCTGGCCGGGCTTCACATCGGCGGTAACGGCGCGTGCATCCCCATGACCTACGTTCTGTATCCGCGCTGTCAGTTCCACGATCTCCATCGGCTCCACCCGGCCGTTGCCGTTCTGATCGTTCACCCCCATGTCGGCCACGACGAGTTGCGGCGGCTCAAAGGCCTTTGTCTGGAAGGAAACTTTCATGGGATTGGGATCAAAACCGTTGGCCTCCTTGACGTCCACGGACAGGCTGACGTTTGCCGCAGGAATATCCTCCGGGGCTGTTAAGGCGATTTCCTTTTTTACCGTCCCGCCCGCCGGCACCGTCCCGATGAGGACGCTGCGCTCGAATTCAAGGCCGTTTACCCGGGCGGCGCTCTTTATTTCCGCCCGGCAGTCGAAGGCGTCCCCCTGGCCCCGGTTCTGCAGGGTAATGATGAGCTTCCCCGTCTCGTCGGCATCGAGGATGTTGTTCCCCGAAGGCTCGGTAAATTGCACCGAGGCCGTCAGATTCGGCGGCACGGGCGCTACCTTCAACTGGAACACACCCTCGTCCGCCTGGGCGTAAGCCGTGAGCAGCAACATGGTTGCCGCAATGAAAGTCTTCTTTATTTTCATGGTTCACCTCCCGGAATATCTTGTTACTGACTGGTTTACTGGCTGGTTCAATCTTGCAGATTCACCTCACCGCTGGTTCAATCCATCACCGCTGGTTCAATCTTGTAGATTGAACCAGACATTACCAGACATTAGATGCTTTCCAGGTGCAATGCGGTACTTTCTTTATTTGCCGACGAATATATCCAATCCTCCGGCCTGTTAACGTATCTTTTCCGTACAGGGTTTTGTTCTACATATCGCGCTTTGGCAAGATAAAAGTCTACACTCCTTATAACCTCCGGCATATTCGTCTTTTGCCAGAAGTGATACGTCCCGCTCTTCTCGAACAATTTGAGGATCTGAGGTTCTATCTCCAGGATGTTCCTTTTGATTTCTTTTGAGGTGTAGGTCTTAAAATCTCTGATGAAGCCGATCATATCACTGCTTTTTGCGATTCAGGTGCAGATGGTTCAACATGAATACAAAGTGGTAAATTTTTAAGCCCTTGTTAGCCTGGCAATATTTTAGCGAGTCGATCAGGATATCCCACCGGTTGTGTCTATCAAACAAATAGTACCAGCGATACACCGTAAAGGTTAAAAAGAATATCTCCTCCTTCAATTCTTTCGGCACTCTGATAGATGGCATTTAGCACCTCTGTTTCAGCAATTCTCGGTGAATATTTTTAGCTCCTATTGATAGGGCATTTAGTCGAATCTCGGAAATATTTTTCGCGAAGATTTTCAGCCCTGCATATCTAAGGACTTAATA
>Ga0210056_1004506_pt1 | contig 10885 bp, 11 predicted proteins | sample CryGeyCG2014_080_2_FD_183965 | JGI IMG/M metagenome (GOLD analysis project Ga0210056, IMG submission 183965) | Groundwater microbial communities from aquifer - Crystal Geyser CG07_land_8/20/14_0.80 (SPAdes) (version 2) | ecosystem: Environmental > Aquatic > Deep subsurface > Groundwater | place...
ACAGGGAATTACACCTTGAAAGAAATCCGAAAGATTATCAACTCTTTGGGCTTGGTTGGCAAACAAAACAAACTGCTTTCCATTTCCAATTTCCAGTATTTGCTGACAAATCCGTTTTACTACGGCGTGATGAGATATGCTGGCGAACTATATGAAGGAAAGCATAAACCGATTATCTCAAAGAAACTTTTTGATAAGTGTCAAGAAGTGATGAAACAAAAAAGTAAGCCAAAAAATTCAGAATTAAAGCCATACATTTACCGAGGATTTTTTCATTGCCAAGAATGCGGTTGTTTCATCACTACCGAAACCAAGAAAGGCCACAATTATCTGCGCTGCACGAAAAGAAAAGAGCCTTGCTCACAAAAATATACGCGCGAAGAATTGATGGCTGAACAAATCAAAACAGAAATTCAAAAAGTTTCTTTGTGTTCGGATTGGACGGAGAAAATGATTTTTCATTTGGAAAATGAAAAATCAAAGTCAATTCAATCCGAAAACTCTTTTGCTCAAAAATGGAAAGATGAAATTCTGGACTGCGAAGAAAAACTTGATTCGCTTTTGGATATGATTTTAGAAAAATCAATTTCACAGGAGGAATACAATGTCAAAAAACAAAAAATCCTCAACCGCAAGATTGAGATTTCTGAAAAACTAAAGGCTTTTGAGCAAAAGAGTCATAATCGGTTCGAACTGGCTATTCAGTTCATAAAGGAAGCCAACCAAGCCAAAAATATCGCTTTACAAGAAAATCCCGAAGGAATTCGGGATTTTCTCAAAAAGATTGGTTCGAACTTTCAAATTTCCGACCGCACACTCTTTTTCAATTTCAAAAACGCTTGGAAAATTCTGGCTTTCCGCAATGCCGAGGTGCGAAGTGCCGAGGCTACAACAGACCAAAACCGCAAAAACGAAATCTTGTTGGGTCGGTAGGATTCGAACCTACGCATGACGGGACCAGAACCCGTTGCCTTACCGCTTGGCTACGACCCAATGTTAAATTTAATAAACAACTCTTTAAGCTGTTGTTTTAAAAATCTTTTTCCTTCGGTAGTTTTTAAATATTTTTCCCTTCGCATCGCATCTTTTTTAAGCAGATAAACTTCATAATGGATTAATTTAATCGGTAATCTTTGACTGGTAAATTTTACTTTTCCACTTTTATGTTCGTTGATTCTTCTTTTAAGATTATCAGTAAAACCAGTATAAATCTGTTTGTTGCTTAGTAATAAAATGTAAATGTAATACATATAAAATTAGATGGGACCAGCCATGTCATTCGACATGACTCCCTATCGGATGATAGGGAGAACCCGTTGCCTTACCGCTTGGCTACGACCCAATTTAAATAATAAAGTAAAAGGCTTTTGCAAGCCTTTTTATCTTACTTTAAAAAAATTGTAAAGGCAAATTTAAATTTTGAGATATTTGCGGATGGCAATAAGACTGCTTAAAATTCCCAAAATGATTCCCAGGAGTAATTGAAAATAAAAAATATTCAATAAGTTTTGCCAAAAGAAATTATTCAAGCCTTGACCCAATATTTTATCCGAAAAATAAGGATCGGCTATTTTAACAGTAAGGATGATTAAAAGCAGGGCCGCGATCGCTCCGCCCAGAGCGTAAAAAACACCTTCAAAAAGATAAGGCAGGCGGATATAAACATTCGACGCCCCCACTAAGCGCATAATTTCTATCTCCTGTTTCTGGTTGTAAATAGTCAGGCGGACGGCATTGAAAATTATCAAAATGGAAATAAAACAGAAAATCGCGCCCAGAATGAATCCTGTTTTTTTCGCCGTCTTGACCGAAGAGACGATTTTATCGATCAAATCTTTATTTTTTTCGTAATTGATCCGGCTTAAATTTTCCGACCAGGCGGACTGGTTAATGGTTTCGTAGATGGCTGGAAATTGGTTGGGATCTTTAGCTTGGATGGTTAAAGAAGCCAGAAGCGGATTTTCTCCGATTTCCTCCAAAGATTCGAGGATTATCGGTTCATCGGCATTGTCAGCTCTGAAATCAGCCAACGCCTGCTCTTTGGAGATATAAATGGCGGAAAGAACCTGATTATTTTCCTCGATTTCTTTCTGAACTTTCAAAATGGCCTCCTCTTCCACATCCGGTTTAAAATAGACGCTGATGTTGGCTTTTTCCTCCAAATTTTTGAAAATCAAATTTCCGGCCAAAGATAAAAAAACCAGCATGCCGATAAGATAAAGAGAGAAGGTCATAATGCCTAAAGCGGCAAAGCTCATAAGTCCGTTGCGGAAAAAATTTCTTAAAGCTTCCTTCAGGGTTCTTTTAAATGTGAGAAGCATTTTTTTAAATTAAAATTAATCGAGTTTATATTTGCCGGTGGAATAATCTCCGATTATCTTTCCGTTTTCAACGACAATCACTCGTTTATTGATTTTATCGATGGCATTTTTATTATGGCTGGCTAAGATAATAGTTGTGCCGATTTCATTGATTTTCATCATCAATTGGACGATTTCCCAGGAAGAAATAGGATCCAGGTTGCCGGTAGGTTCGTCCGCGATGATAATTTTAGGCTTATGAATGAGCGCCCGGGCAAAAGCCACTCTTTGCTGTTCTCCCCCGCTCAATTGACGGGGAAATTTTTCCATTTTATTTCCCAATCCGACAATATCCAGAATCTGCGGAACATCCTCTAAAATTTCTTCGTTGGGAGCCCCGGAAACTTCCAAAGCGTAAGCCACATTTTCAAAGGCGGTTTTTTGGGGCAGTAATTTAAAATCCTGAAACACAGTTCCGATTTTTTTGCGATGCTCGTGAATTAATCTTTTTTTGATGCCGTCAATGGGCTTTTCATCGAAAAAAACCTGGCCCGAAGTCGGCATTTCTTCGGCATAAATCAGTTTCAAAAAAGTTGATTTTCCAGCGCCGCTTTTTCCCACAATGGAAACAAACTCGCCCGGCAGAATTTCCAAATTAATATCTTCCAGCGCCTTAAAATCGCCTTTATAAATTTTTGTGACTTTGTCAAATTTTATCATATCCGGTAATAGTCCGTCCGATTGTTTAAAATAAGAACGGAAATATATATTTAAGAATACAATTAATATACCGGCAGTAAGATTTGTTTATTTCTTGGCGGATCGCTACCGGGCATACCTATCTAATTATACTTTATTGTTATTATTTTTTCAAATAGGCTCGGATGAATTCATCCAAATTGCCGTCTAATACTCCTTCGGCGTTGGAAGTTTCCCATTTAGTGCGGTGATCTTTGACCAATTTATAAGGGTGTAGGACGTAAGAACGCGACTGACTTCCCCATTCCACGGCCACGGATTTTTGGCGCAGTTGGTTCTTTTTTTCTTCCAGATTTTCCAAATAGATTTTATGTAATTTGGCTTTTAACAATTTCATAGCCGATTCTTTGTTTTGCAGCTGGCTGCGTTCGCTTTGGCAGGCAACCTGCAAACCGGTGGGCAAATGCGTGACGCGTACCGCGCTGTCGGTCGTATTGACCCCTTGACCGCCCGGCCCGGAAGAACGAAAAACATCAACGCGCAAATCCTTGGGGTCAATGATAATTTCTTTGATTTCTTCGATGACCGGCATAACCTCTACCAGAGCAAAAGAGGTTTGGCGCAAATTATTGGAATTGAAAGGCGAAAGGCGAACCAGACGGTGGACGCCGGATTCGCCGCGCAGATTTCCGTAAGCGTATTTTCCGTAAATTTCCAAAGTGGCGCTTTTGATGCCGGCTTCCTGGCCTTCCGTTTTTTCGTCCAGTTTGGTTTTAAAGTTATGCTTTTCGCAAAAACGCAGATACATCCGCAGCAGCATCGCCGACCAGTCTTGCGCGTCCACCCCTCCGGCTCCGCTGTAAATAGAAATGATGGCGTCATTTTTATCATATTTTCCGCTAAAAGATTTCTGAAATTCAAAATCGGCGATTTTTTTTTCGAGAGCCGATATTTTTTTATCCAATTCCCGTTCTTCTTTGGCGGCGTGTTTCTCTTGCGAAAGAAGCTCCCAATGTTCCGTTAATTCCCGCAGTTCCGATTTTATCCGCTCATAGTCATCGATTTCCATCCGCAAATCAGCCAGCTCTCGCATAATTCCGGAAGCTTTTTGATTATCTTGCCAAAAATCGGAACCAGCGGATTTTTTTTCCAATTGCGCTATAGCCGCCGATTTTTTTTGCATTTCCGCCGGATGGAAAAGAGCCGGCACGCGGTCTTGAATGTTTTTTATTCTGATTTGCAGCTCTTTCATAAAAAATTATTCTAAAAAAACCAATCCTATCATAAGTCCGATGCCCGTGAGCAACGCTAAAAACTGGCCTGCGGATTTTTTTATTTCCGCGTTTTTATGCAATTCCGGAATCAAATCGACACTGGCGATATAAATAAAGCCGCCGGCGGCGAAAGGAATCAGAAATTGATTGACATGAGGCAAAGCGGAATTAAGAGCGAGAGCGATGCCGGCGCCCATGAAAGAAGTGAGGGCGGTTAAAAAATTCAAAGCCAAAGCTTTTTTTCGCGAGAATCCGCCATAAATCAGCGAACCAAAATCTCCGATTTCCTGGGGAATTTCATGCATAATGACGGCTAAAGTGGTGGCCAGTCCCACCGGAAAACTTACCAAAAAACCGGCGGCCAGCACCGCTCCATCAATCAGATTATGCAGCCCATCGCCCAAAAGGATGATATAGGAAAAAGGATGGGGATGATTTTCCGAGGCGATTTCGTGGCAATGGCGCCAATGGATGAATTTTTCCAAAACAAAAAAAACCAGAATGCCCGAGAGTAAAAAAAGAGGAATTTGAAGAGTATTTTCCGTCAATTCTTCATAGGAACTGGGAATAAGATGAAAAAAAGCGTCTCCCAAAAGCGTTCCGGCGGACAAACTGATTAAAAAAATAAGCGATTTTTCTATTTTTTTCCAGTTGAAAAATAAACTGGCGACTCCGATAAGAGAAATCAAGCTGACGGCGGATATACTGATAAAAGTTAAGAAAATAATAGACGTCATTTTTAAATTAATTAATTGTTAGATATTAGAGCGTTGCTTGCATTTTTATCAATTTCCATAAACATTATCATCCTGAGCATTAGCGAAGGATCCCGAACCTCAACATGTTTTATCCCTATATTACGAGATTTTTCACGACGCTTTCAGGCTAACGCCTTCAAGCTGTTCAGAATGACAGTTGTAAATTAAGCTAAAACTATAAATAACGCTGGTAGTTCTTATAAATTAATAGTTTAGCATGTTTCCATTTTGTCATTCCGGGCTTGACCCGGAATCCAGTAAATAAATTAAAAACATTAATCTAGATCCCGCATCAAGTGCGGGATGACAGAGAAGATTAAACATTTTCTCTGTCAATTTTACCTTAAAAAAAACATTTTGCAAAATATCTTTTTTGCTTTATGATAAAAGAGTGAAATTAGAAGGAATAAGTTCCAAACAAATACGCTTTTTTTCTTGGCTAGTGCTGGTTTTTTGCTTGATTTTGGGCTGGCTGGGAATTCTCCTTTCTCTATTGGGAATATTTTTTGGCGTGATTATAAAATTTTATTTTTTGCTGGCTTTCGGTGCCAGCGCCTTTTTTTTAGTAAAAAACTTTCACCGGGATTTTTGGAAAAGCGAATTTTTTTTGGTAATCGCTGTTTCTCTAACGGCCGCGCTGGCTTTTCTTTTTTGGTCGGCGCCGACAATTTTTTCCGGCCGTGATCAAGGATCATTAAGCGAAGCAGCTATCCGGCTGGTGGAAAATAATTCCTTGCCTTTTTCTTCGGAAATTTCCAATGAATTCTTTAAAATTTACGGTCCCGGCAAGGCGCTTAATTTTCCCGGATTCAATTATAATTTTGAAGGAAATTTGATAACCCAATTTTCTCCGGGTTATATCGCGTGGCTGGCTTCCTTTTTTTCTATTTTCGGTTTAACCGGATTTTCTCTGGCTAATGGTCTGACTTTTTTTATTTTTCTAGTTGCTTTTTATCTCGTTTCCCGGCAGTTTTTAACTCTGGGTCCGGCGCTGGCTTCCTTATTTTTGATTTTAACCAGTTTTGTTTTCCCCTGGTTTCTCAAATTTACTTTAAGTGAAAATCTGGCTTTAGCGCTTTTTTGGTTCGGACTTTTTCAATTATTGAATTTTTTGCGAAAAGAAGATCGATTCAGCTTTATTTATTTGCTTTTAACTTGGGGGTTGTTCATTTTTTCCCGTCCGGAAGCCTGGGCTTTTATTCTAATAATCAACGTCCTTTTGTTTTTTAAACTAAGAAACAAGAAAGATTTGCAAATTTTGATTCTGGATAAAAAGAATTTAGCGCTAATCTTGATTATCGGGGTTATTTTTACTGCCAGCGTCCGGGTTAATCCGCAGGCCTTTCTGGAGCTCTTTAAAGGCGCGCTCAAGCCCTTGCTTTTTTTCCAAAAAGAAATTTCCGGCGCCAAGGCTTTCTCTCTCTTTTTCTATATGCTGAAAGTTTTGAAAATATATTTTCTTTCGGGCTTTTTAATTTTTGCCGCGATGGAAATATTCCATTTGATCCGGAAGAAAAAAACAGAGATGCTTATCCCCTTTTTAGCAGGCTTGCCGGCTTTTTTCTACCTGATTCAGCCGGGCATAACCCTGGATCATCCTTGGATGCTGCGCCGGCTGGCCTTTTGTGTCATTCCCCTGCTGGTGCTTTATTCCGTCTTTCTTTGGAATGATTTTCTCAAAAAAAGAATATTTTTTTACGCGGTTTGCGGCTTGATGCTGGCGGGCAATATCGGGATTACGGCGCCTTTTCTGACTTTTATTCCGGATGAAAATTTACTCCGACAAACAGCTGATTTGAGCCAAAATTTTGCCGCGTCGGATCTGATTTTTGTCGATCAGAAGACTTCTGGCAGCGGCTGGTCGATGATGACCGGACCGTTGAATTTCGTTTTAGGAAAACAAGCCGTTTATCTTTTTAATCCGGCGGATGTCGCTAAAATAAATTTAGAAAAATTTTCGGATGTTTATTTTATTATTCCCGACGGCCAGCTAGCATTTTATGAAGAAAATGGATTGCCAGGCAGATTGAATTATATTAAAGATTATCAGCTGCACAATAGAATTCTTACAGAAACTACGGTTGAAAAAAGCCAAGTAAGCGGTATGCGGACATCTCTGCCGGAAATAAAAGATATTACAGTTAGAGGAGGGATTTACAAGTTAAAAAAATAAATAATTATTTGATCTGTCAATAAATTTGTCATTGCGAGCACTTGTTGCACAAGTATAAACTCCGCGAAGCAATCTAATTAGATTGCCACAGTCGTTTCGAGGCGAAACTCCTTCGCAATGACAAGTAGATTGGGTTGCTGCGTTCCTTCGGGGTTCGCAAAGACAATATATGATTAATAAGTAAAACTCTATGCGTCTCGATTTAACTCCCCGGATAATTTTAGACAAAAGCCAGCGCCAAACCTATTTCTGGTTGAGAGTTTTGCTATATCTTTTGGCCTTTGCGGTATTTTTTTATCTGGCTTTCCGACTGGCTTTTCCGATTAGAACTTTCTCTTTTTCTTTTCTTAATCCCAACTCCAGTAAAAATACCATTACCGATTTGCATGATTTTCGCGGTGATTTTATCAATTTGGGCAATTTCAAAGCTGGAGAAGACAATTATTTCTTTGTTTCCTGGGCCGGACCTTTTTCCCAAGCCGCCGCCGAATTTTCTCTGAATAAAAGGTCGGATTTGGCTGATTTGGGAACTATCAACATCCGTAAAGGCTATAAAGCTTTTTTCTATCCCGAAGGCGAGGCACCGGGTTTTAAGGAGGGATCGCTTCTGAAAAGCAACAGCCGTTATTTTATTATTTCGGAAAATAAACTCCACGAATTTGAAAATTTAAAACTGGTTGAATCTTTAGGTTTTAATCCGCAAAATTTTTGGACGGTTTTGCCGGAAGAATTATCAGTTAATATTTCAGGAGCTAAAATAACCGCTGCCGAAAGCTATCCGGATGGGACGCTTTTTAAGATTTTGGATAATTTTTATCTTAAGAAAGATTCGGAGTTACAAAAATTTAGCAGTCAAGCCGCATTTTTAAGCCACTATCCCCTTTCCTGGGCAATAGAAAAGGATGATAATTTTTTGAAGGCTAATGTTGCGGGAGAAGAAGTAATCGGCTTCGCGGATGGCTCGCTCATCGCTTATGGCGACGCGGTTTCCATTGTGAGCGGGAAAAATATATACCCGATTGATAATTTTACCACTTTTGAAGCTCTCGGCTATTCTTGGGACGATCTGATTCCGGCAGGTGGCGACGAGGTTTCTCTGTATGAAAAACAGAAGCTGATTAATTTAAGCAGTCCGCATCCCTCCGGCACGATTTTCTACGCCACGGATATAGATAAATATTATATGATCCATGACGGGCAGAAAAAACTTTTGAAGGCAAAAGTTATCGCCGATTCTTGGCTTAAAAAAAGTCCGATCTTGGTTGAAGAAAAAAATTTGAAAACTCAAGGCCAATGCGTTTTAAGCCAAAAAAGCTGGTTATTTAAAACCTATCTTTGCCAAGCCGACATTTCTTCTTTGCAGAATTTAAAAGGCAAGGATTACGAATTTAAATTTCAATCCCAGCAAAATTTCCGCGCCAATAATTTGACGGTAAGTTTACGCAAAGATTACAGTTTTGCTAATTTGAATAAAAATTTACGGGAAATTTTCGCCAGCATTAAGAAAAATTATGTTTCCCAAGATAACGCCCAATAAGTTAATAATTTTAAAACTCTTGCACGACGCTTTGTTTATTTTAAGCGCGCTGTTTTTCGGATTGCTTTTAACAGAAAGCGTTTTACCGGGATTAGTTTCCGGACATTTAGGCTTGGGCCTGATGGCCGGCTTGATTTTAATAACTGTCGGATTGATTAACTATTTTTCTGAAAAATTAGCCATTACTAATCCTTTGACAGAAATCAGAATATCAAAAAAAGAGGTTTTTATTCTCCTTTTTATTTTCTTCATCTTTATTTTTAACAGCGTCCTGCGGATTGATTGGGTCATGGGCGCTATCATTTCCCTCTTGGCTTCCCTGGTCGGCTTGCTAGTTTTCTTTTTTGTGCAAAAAGCGGATTAATGGTGAGTTCAAGAATTTAGAGCCCCTTTTTTGAAATTTCCAGAGCGATAACTTCGTTAGGAGTTAGATAATTAAGGGATTTTCTCGGTCTATTGTTTAGTCTTTCCTGCACCGCGTAAACTTCACTTTCACTTATCATATCAAGGTTAGACTTTTTAGGAAAATATTCGCGGATCAAGCCGTTGAGATTTTCCACTCCGCCTTTTTGCCAGGAGCAATAGGTTTCGCAGAAATATGATGGTACTTCCGTTTCAGTATGCAAAACATTTTCACTGCCGTTGTCCCGGGTAATGGTCAGCCAGAAATTTCTCGGTAAAGAATCTACACTGTCCCTCAAGGCTTCCTCTGATCTCTCCGCCGTCTTGTCTTCGCATTTATGCAACCGGCACAATTTTGTTTTTCTTTCAAACTGCACTGACAAAATACTTTCCCCGGTAAATATCATGCTGTCGGTTTCCCAATCGCCGATCCTTTTTCTTTTAGCCACAATTTCTGGTCTTTGCATAATCGGGACTCTTTTCTTAATTATCGTTTTAACCTGCTTTTTACGGGCGAATCTGCGTTGTCTGATTTTTTGCTTCCGTCTTAACTTTTTGTACAGTCCACCGAATCTGCCTTCGCCTGCATATATCCAGTTGTAAATACTTTCATAACTCACCGCCTTGTCTTTGCATCGCTTTAATTCTTCGGGCGGATTATCTTTCAATCGTCCGGCGATTTCTTCCGGGCTCCAGCCAGCGTTTAAATTATCTTCCACATACTTTTTCAATTTTTCATTTTGCCATTTTTCTAATTTTCTTTTGTTGGTTTTCCTTTTTCTGCGCGAGGCGTAGTAGTCAGCTGCTTGCGCGTTGTAGGGTAGTACCTCGCCTGAATTTCTTTTGATTTCCCGTTTAATGATTGAATAGTCGCGATTTAATTGATCGGCTATCCACTGTTTCTTCCTGCCCAGACGCAACCAGGACTCAATTTGCTCCCTTTCGTAGAGGGTTAGCGGTCTTCCTTTTGGCATATCCATAGCGTTAAATTAGTTAACGCTCTAGTCTAGCAAAAAAGGGGCTTCGGGGTTTGAATTCGGGGAAAACAAACCGGACTTGATTTTGCTTGATTTGATTATGCCGGTAAAAGACGGATTTGAGACTTTGAAGGAATTGAAGGCTGATTCCAGCCTCAAAGATGTCCAGGTGATCATCCTTTCCAATTTGAGCCAGGAGGAAGACCGGCAGCGGGTATTGAATCTTGGAGCGGTGGAATATGTCGTCAAAGCCGATGTTTCTTTCAGCGAGATAGTAAAGTTGGTTAAAAAATACTTAGCGAAATAATTTTGCCCGGCGCTTGAAGGATGGTTGAAACCCGGTGTTTCGGATTAAAAAAACGGGCAGTTCGCGGCCGGTTAAGCGTTGAGTCAAGAATTCAGGCGGTTTATTCGTCATTCAAGCCGCTGAAATTTTATTACCGAATATGCCACATTTTAAAAATTTTTCTTTAACCAGGGAAATGTTTCTGGAAACCGGAGCTATTTCGGAAGAGGATTTTTCCCGGGCGGAAAAAAAGGCGAAGCAGGAAAAAATTACGCTGGCGGAAGCCATTGTTCGTTTGGAAATTCTTTCGGAAGAAGAGGTGGCGCGAATTTTAGCCGACGTGCTGGGTTTTCCCCTATATCAAACTTTCGAAATCCGGCATAGCGCCGGATATATTAGCGTCCATTCCGGAAATAGTGGCCAAAAAAAACCGCATCGTGGCGTTTAAGAAAGATTCGGCGGGTTTTCATTTGGCGATG
>Ga0210056_1004508_pt1 | contig 10884 bp, 9 predicted proteins | sample CryGeyCG2014_080_2_FD_183965 | JGI IMG/M metagenome (GOLD analysis project Ga0210056, IMG submission 183965) | Groundwater microbial communities from aquifer - Crystal Geyser CG07_land_8/20/14_0.80 (SPAdes) (version 2) | ecosystem: Environmental > Aquatic > Deep subsurface > Groundwater | place...
TATTCACCGCCTCAATCCTTCTGATCCTCTTGGTCGGCATCAGTCGCATCTATCTCAACGTCCACTGGCTGACGGATGTCCTCGGAGGCTATGCCGCCGGGTTTTCATGGCTTGCATTCTGTATTATCATGGTAAATACGATCAAACAGTATTACAGGAAATCGCCGTGAGGGCCCGGTGAGAGTCTTACTGGTCGAAGATGACGTCAAGATCGCCTCTTTCATCGTCAAGGGGTTGAGATCGGCGGGGTATGCCGTGGACCACGCCCCGGACGGCGAGGAAGGTCTAAGCCTCGCGCTGACGGAACCTTACGATGCGGCCGTCATCGATCTCATGCTGCCGCGGAGGAACGGTTTGGCGTTGATCAAAGAGATGCGCGCCGAAAAGGTGAACACCCCCGTCCTGATCTTGAGTGCGAAGGGTTCGGTGGACGACCGGGTGAAGGGGCTGGAGACCGGGGGAGACGACTATCTTACGAAACCGTTTGCCTTCTCGGAACTTCTGGCCCGTGTGCAGGCCCTGATCCGCAGGGCGGGCGGCATTTCCGATCCGATCCGGCTGAACGTCGGGGAGCTGTCCGTCAATCTCCTCACCCGGGAAGTAACGCGGGGGGAAAAACAGATCGACCTGCAACCCAGGGAGTTTTCGCTGCTCGAATACCTGATGCGCAACGCGGGGAGGATTGTTTCCAAGACGATGATCATGGAACACGTGTGGGACTACCATTTCGATCCCCAGACCAATGTGGTGGAGGCCAGAATCAGCCGATTGCGAGACAAGATCGACAGAGACGCCGATCAAAAACTGATCCATACCGTTCGGGGGGTGGGATATGTCCTTAAAGAAACCCGGTCGCTTCCGGAATAGCCTCACCTTCCGCCTGACCCTGTGGTACGCCGGCATTTTCGCGGCCTCCTCCTTTGTCGCCTTCTTCCTGTTTTACACGCTCATCACCTCCGTGATCCAGGAAAAAACGGACCAGGAACTGTTTAGTCAGGCGGGGCAGTTTTCGGCGGTTTTGCGGGAACGCGGGATCGGGGCGGTCGAAAACTTCGCCCTCTTTGAAGCCCAGGCGGCCGGGGAGAAAAAGGTCTTTTTCCGCCTTCTCTACCCGACCGGCCAGGCCGTATCCTCGTCCAACATGGCCTACTGGGAGGACATCGCCGTCCGCAAGGAGGCGATCGGGCAACTGCTCGGCGGCGCCGGACGGGTGATTGAAACGGTCATCCTGACCACCCGCAAGGATCAGGTGCGCATCCTCTACGCCATGATCGGCCCCGGCGTCATCCTTCAGGTCGGCCAGTCCATGGAAAACTACGCGCGCATCATGGACGCCTTTCGGGGGATTTTTCTCGCCACGATGGCCCTGCTTATCGGCCTGGCGACGGGGGTTGGCTGGTTCATGGCCCGCCGTGCGGTTTCGGGCGTCGAGGCGATCACCAGAACCGCGCAAGGCATCTCCGGGGGAACCCTCGAAAAGAGGGTCCCCGTAAAGGGCCGGGGCGACGAGATCGATCAACTGGCCATGACCTTCAATCAGATGCTGGACCGCATCCAGTCGCTGGTCGCCGAGATCCGGCAGATGGGAGACGACATCGCCCATGACCTGAAGAGCCCGCTCACCCGGATCCGGGGCATGGCGGAGATCGCGCTGACCACGGGCAAATCCCTGGCCGAGTATGAAGCGATGGCGGCAAGCGCCATTGAGGAGTGCGACCGACTCCTTTCGATCATCAACACCATGCTGATGATCTCGAAAACGGAGGCGGGCGTGGAGAAACCCTCCCGCGAAAAGATCGATCTGGCGAGCCTTGTCCGGGAGGCATGCGAACTTTTCGGGACGACGGCCGAAGACAGGGGCTTGACCCTGTCCTGCGATGTTCCGGAGGGATGCGTCATCGCGGGGGACGCCCGGATGATCCAGCGCCTGCTCTCGAATCTCTTAGACAATGCGATCAAGTACACCTCCGCTGGGGGAAGGGTGGAGGTTTCGCTTTCGCAAATCGAAGGATGGGGCGCAACCCTCACAGTCAAAGACACGGGGGGCGGTATTTCCGACGTGGATCTGCCCCGCATTTTCGAGCGCTTCTACCGGGGAGACCGGAGCCGATCCGCGTCCGGGGCCGGCCTGGGGCTCAGTCTGGCCCGGGCGATCGCCCGCGCCCACGGCGGGGATATCACGGTGGAGAGCCGCCTCCGCGAAGGGAGCGTCTTTGCCGTAACCCTTCCAGCTTCGGGATAAGGCTCATCTGGTTTATCCGTGCTTTCTATTGTGAAAAATATTGATACTTCGGCATATAACTCACTTTTTCATCTACATATACATCCTTGATTGTTCCAAGATATTACACATTATTTATTTAGTCGTGCTTTTGGTGGAAAGCGTTTGTGGTCGAAGATTTACCCTTCGGGCTTAACTTTGTTATAGCAAAGTTTGTTATTCTATGTTATCGTAAAGCTCAAAGGAGATAAGACAATGAACATTTCTCTTACGCCACAACTTGAAACACTGGTGAAAAATAAGGTGGAGAGTGGGCTTTATGGCTCCGCAAGCGAAGTTATGCGCGATGCCTTGCGCCTTCTTGAAGAACGAGATCGGAGACATCTTTTGCGTGTTGAAGAACTTAGAGCCGAAATCAAGAAAGGTTTGGATAGCGGCGAGGCAACCCCTTTAGATGTGGAAGCCATCAAGGCACGAGGCCGTGAACGGCTTGATGCGCAACAAAACAAGGCAGACGGCTGATGTTGAGAATCCACAAGAGCCCTGTGGCTGAAAACGACCTTGATGAAATCTGGTGGTATATAGCCCAAGACAACCCCGGTAATGCGGATAAATTCATTGACGAAATCGAGGCAACATGTCGGAAACTCGCTCGGTTCAAGAGCATGGGTAGAAATCGGGATGAACTCCATCCAGGTTTGCAAAGTTTCCCGGTTGGGAAATACCTGATTTTCTATATGCCGATTCACGGTGGAATTGAGATTGTCAGGGTGCTACATGGCATGATGGATATAGATGCGTTATTTATTCCCGTTTGAATCAAGCCTTTTCTCAAAGGGCTACGTTTTGTTGACTGCAGGAAAAGAAAAGATACCACCTCCCGACAGAAAAATCACGGTCAAAGCAGCCACCTTTCGATTGGTTATCAATAGGGCTGAGCTTTTTAAAATATCAATGAAGCCGTACACCTGTCACCTACAAAGTGTTATGCACAGGTACTCCTAAAAGGTAATGGTTACAGGTTATAAGCATCGCAAGGCACGCGAGCCTTTCATCTTAAGATAGCCTTCCTTGAAAAGCCTCAAACATGCAGCAACGACATCTCGAACTTGGGGATGATTCAAGGAGGGGAGTTGTCGGCTCGTCCGGATTCACTGCGGATCAGGCAGGCCATGACTGCCATTTGGGCGGCGGACAGCAGTACAAAGTATACCATCCAGACGGGGAATCCCATGATCGTCGGCTGTGCGCTTCCCCATGCCCAGAAATCGATTGCCAACACGAATATACCCGTCAACATCAGGAAATAGCGGTCGGTCAGCCACACGGGCAGGCGGATCGCAAGATTCCCTTCCTTTACCCGCAGCAGAAGATGGGCAACCAGGTAAACGCCGAAGGCGGCCAGCATCACTAAGATAACCGGTAGAAAGGGACCCGCCGGAATGAGCTTGAAGTGCAGAAGAATCAGGGTGGTTTCACCCGCGAGGATCGATAAAATGGCCGGGGCGGAGTAGACGCGCTTCCAGTACAAACCGAATAGAACCGTCGGGAATAGGACCGCCAACCCTGTGAATGTTTCGGTGGCGATCTCGATCATGGTCGCCGGCGGCCGATAAGCCAGGGCCAGGCCGGCAATACTCAGGCCGATCACGAAGATGCGACCGGGAATACTGGTCTTCGTTGCGGGTTTCCACAAGACGGGGAGCAGATCGCGGGTGAAGATTGAGCTGAGGGTCAGGAGCTGGGAGTCCATGGTGGACATGAGGGCGGCAAGTGCCCCCGCCGTGACCATGGCCGCCATGAAATCTCCCGCGACTGCGTTCACCACCAAGGGCAAAATGCGGTCGGCCTGTTTTCCGACAAGATCTGGAAACGACAGATGCCCCATCACGCCCACCGCAATCGGCGGAAGGAAGACTACCGTACAGATCAGGGGGTAGAGCAACATCATGCGGGAGATCGACTGCTCGCTTTTAGCGGCGAAAAAGCGCTGGAAGAGCTGCGGGAACATCGGGTCACATAGAAACCACAAGGCCATATAGCTGAACCAGATCCCCATCGTGTAATGCCCGCTGCCGCCGGGCCGGGAAAACAGCGCCGGTTTCAGGACCATCACTTGCTGGTTGGCTGCCGCGATCCCGCCATGATGGCCGGCGATTACGGCTAGGACGGCCACGAGCATGATCAGCATCAGGAGCCCCTGGAACAGATCGGTCCAGGCAACGGCGCGCATGCCGCCATGCAGAGTGTAGAGCACGATGACGGCGGTCACCAGAACGCAACCGGAAAAATAGGGGAGACCGACCAACTCCTTCAGGGCATAGCCGGCTGCCATAGGCTGGAGCGCGAGATAGGGTATGGTAAAGGTGATCATCACCAGGGCAAAAATGAAGCCCAGGACCGGGCTGTTGTAAAGCGACTTCACAAGCTCTGGCGGAGTGATGATCCCCCGTTCGCGTCCGATTCGCCAGATTTTGCGTCCGATGATCCAGAAGCTCAACGCCATGAACCCGGTGCCGAAGGCCATGATCGGGAAAAAGCCGTACCCGTCGCGGTAGCCGGCCCCCGAGGTCCCAAACACCGTGAAGGCGGAGAAATTGGTGGCAGTCATGGTGGCCAACAGGATCACAGTGCCCAGCCTTCGGTCAGCTAAAAAATAACTGGAGGGGGACGATTTCCAGTGGGTGCGCGTTAAATATCCGATCATCAGGACAATCAAGAAATACGCTGTCAATGCGGAAATTTTTGTAATCACAGAGAGTTCTTTTTAAACATTAAAAAAAAGCCACCCCGAAAGGTCGGGATGGCTTGCGCCTGACATAACCTGCTCCAAACAGGATATCGTCCAAGTGAACGATCATCCCTTGAATTGACACACACCTACTTTTAGCGCGTCGAGTATAGGAAGAATAAACCTGGATGTCAAGAGAAATGTTTGTTCAGGAGATTTGGTTCAGCAAATGCTGTTTGCCATTTGATATCATCAACATTTCCCGATTCTGCCTGGTTGCTGCTTTCAGGAAGTTACATACACCCCCGATCACCCGAAAAATCATCCTTCAAAAAGTGCACATTTCACTTGGTATTCAATGAGCTTGTCCGATCAGGCGCCCTGAAGACTTGTATTTGAAGGTGTGGATTTTCGGAAAAGACAGATTGGATGCTTGCCACCCCGGATTGGGCGCACCGACCATGCGCCGCCCTGACATGACCAAACGGTAATCTTCCGATCATCCTCCCGTTAAGTTCGATCCTTATAATGGGTTTCAAAGAGGGGCTGTCATCAGCCCAGGATTGAAATATGGAGGATAAGTCATGAAAACGAAGAAGAATTTCAAGATCGTATTGATCGCCCTGCTTTTGGCAGGCGCGGTCGCCGGATTCGGTTACGGGATGACCGCGACCGCAAAAACCGGAGAGGCGCAGGCATCAACGGCGGCGATTTCCGCCGGATCGCCCATGGTGCCGGGCAATTTCAGCGACTTGGCCGAAAAGGTGCGGGCCGGCGTGGTCAACATTCAGGTCAGCAAAAAGGTGAAGAACGCCGGATTTGAAAGATTCGGGAGAAACCCCTTCGGAGACCGGAATTCCTTTGGGGACTTTTTCGGACCTTTCGAGGGCAACCAGCCCGACAGAAAGCAGCAAGGCGTGGGCTCCGGGTTCATCATGAGCAAGGAAGGGTACATCCTGACCAACAACCATGTGGTCGAGGACGCGGACCAGATCAAGGTGAAGCTGGCCGGCGGAAAAGAGTTCGAGGGAAAGATCGTCGGCCGGGATCCCAAGACCGACCTGGCCCTCGTCAAAATAGCGGGGGATTCGGACCTTCAACCCCTCAAACTGGGCAACTCGGATGACTTGAAGGTGGGCAACTGGGTGGTGGCCGTCGGAAGTCCCTTCGGACTGGAACAGACGGTTACCGCAGGGATCGTCAGCGCCAAGGGTCGGGTTATCGGCTCCGGCCCCTACGACAACTTCATCCAGACCGACGCCTCCATCAACCCCGGCAACAGCGGCGGCCCCCTGATCAACCTGCAGGGGGAGGTCGTGGGCATCAACACGGCCATCATCGCCTCCGGCCAGGGGATCGGGTTTGCGATCCCGATCAACATGGCCAAGGAGATCGCCCCCCAGCTTCAGAAGCGGGGACACGTCACGCGGGGATTGCTGGGCGTCGCCATCCAGGATGTGACCCCGGAACTGGCCAAGTCGCTCGGCCTCAAGGAGAGCAAAGGCGCGCTCGTCTCTCAGGTGGTTCCGGGCGGACCGGCCGACAAGGCGGGGTTCGAGCAGGGCGATGTCATCGTGAACTTCGACGGCCGGACGGTCGGCGATTCGAAGGATCTTCCCCGGATCGTCGCCTCGACGCCGGTGGGAAAAACCGTCACGGTGAAGCTGCTTCGGGACGGGAAAGAGATCGAGCGCCAGGCAAAGGTCGGCGAAATGGAGGAGGAGAGCGCATCCGCAACGGCGAAAAGCCCCATCCATCCCTCACTGGGGGTAACGGTGCAGAATTTGACGCCGCAGGTTGCACGGGAACTCGGCCTGAAGAAAAGCGCCGGCGTGGTAGTGACCGGGGTTGAGCCCGGCAGCCCGGCGGAGGAAGCCATGATCCAGGTCGGCGACGTCATTCAAGCGGTCAACCGGAAACCGGTCAAGAATGTGGATGATTTCGTGAAGATCGTCGAGAAAGCCAAGAGCGGCGGGAGTCTCCTGCTTCTTGTCCAGAGAGGCCAAAACACCCTGTTTGCCGCTGTAACGCCCAGGTAAAACAACTGCTTCAGCGCCGGGTTGACGGGGAACCTTCCGCCGACCCGGCGCTTTTTTGGAAACGGCGTCAACACCGTCCGTTCGATTTGCTCGGAATTTTCCTATGGAGAGTGCGCCGGCGTCAAGAGGGCTTGCATTTCGACCATCATCTCTTTGACCAATCTTCAGGCAGCAATTTACCCGATTTCTTGTTTGCGGGCTCTTCTATCTCTTGAATAAAATATTCCATCACTTTTGCCGCAGCGCTGAAAGCAACGACTGCAGCGGATCCAATAATCACCTTTTGCCACCAGGGCATTTCCTTTATCACTTTTGCAGCAGCCTTCATCATCACCCGTATCATCGCCTGCCCCTCGTTGAAACATGTTAACATTTCTTAGGATATCCGCGCCAACACAATCTTTCTCGGCAAATCGTCTTTTGCGGATGTTGCCCGATATGCATCTATGCCGCCGCTGTGGGAACAAGCCATTTGATCATCGCCACCTTCACGGCGTCGTTCACGACAAGGCACGAGGCCATTGCATAGATGAAAATTGCGAGCGTCTGCCACCAAGGCAACGGCATGAGCCCCGGGAGACCCACAAACGTCAGGACGGTGCCCGTGAGCGCATCCGCGATGACGGCCCCCACGAGGGTCTTGCTGGGCATCGTCGCCCAGAACCAGCGTCGTTCCCGCGCGGACACGATGGAAAATGCGGCAAAGTAGAGCAGCGTCAGGAAGCTAAAGGTGTAAAGGGCATTGTCGTTCGCCGCCAAACCGAAATGCGACCAGCCGATCCACAAGAGGAGGAGCGTCTCGGCGACCATCGCGACGCCCAGCGCCACGGACACCGTGATGAAGCCCCCGATATTCCACGTCTCCGGTTTCCTGGATGGTCGAACGTGGTCGGTGGCAAGGGCGATTTTCGCGAAGTCCGTCATGAAAACCAAGAGCAGCATCGCAAAGGCGGAAACGACGAACTTGCCGGTCGCCACGAACGCGATGGCCACGAAGGCCGCCTTCAGGATCGTCCGGCTGATTTTGTTGATGATCCACGTCAGGATGCGCTGGTAGATCGTCCTCCCCTGTTCGACCAGCGCCACGATGTTCGTCAGCCCCGATTCGGTCAGGACCACGCTCGCGGCGCCCTTGGCAACGTCGGTCGCGGTGCTGACGGCGATGCCCACTTCGGCCTGGCGCAACGCGGGCGCATCGTTGACGCCGTCGCCCGTCATGCCGGTCACGTGCCCCGCGGCCTGCAGGTGCTGCACCACGATGTATTTGTCCTCCGGATACACTTCGGCGAAACCATCGGCGCCCGCCAACAAGTCAACCGTTTCGCTGCCGGCCTGGGCGCCCGCCGCCTTCAGGTCCGCCACGCGCCGGATGTTTTGCAACCCCACGCCGCGCGCGATTTCGCTCGCGACCGCCAGTGCGTCGCCGGTGAGCATCTTCACCGGAACGCCGAGGTCGCGGAGTGCTGCGATGAGCTGTTTGGCGTCCGGTCGGGGCGGATCATATAGCGTCACCAATCCAACCAATGCAGGGGCGCCTGTCTCGGGGCCGCGCGCCACCGCCAGCGTCCGATATCCCTTCAGCGCCGATTCGCTGACCCGCGCCTCCAAAGCCTCAATGGCCGAGGACTGGAGTCCGCAGGCCTGGGCATCAGTTCTTACGGCGCCTTTCATTACGCGCAGCCGCTGTCCGCTTAGTTCGACCACGGTTTCCGTCCGCCGGTTCTTTGCATCGAAGGGCGTGAAGGAGACGGGTGTGATCTTGGGAAGGCCGTCGAAAATATGCCGCTCTTTTGCTGCGGAGAGAAACGCCAGGTCGATCAGATCCTGGTTGGCTTCCTGGGACGCCAGCGCGCCGGCGAACAGCACGTCGGATTCCGTCGCATTTCCCAGCGGGATCACGCCGGTGACGGCCAGTTGGTTCATCGTGATCGTCCCCGTCTTGTCAACGCAGAGCACGTCCATCGTTGCGGCATCCTCCGCGGCGCTGAGGCGCGTGACCAGGACGCCGCGCTTCGCCAGTTCCTTTGACCCGAAGGCCATGCTGACCGTGAACATGACGGGGAGAGCCACGGGCACCGCGCTCATCAACAAGACGAGCATGAGCGGGATCATCTCGATAAGAGGCGCGTGGCGGATCAACGACAGGACGATCACCACGGCCAAGAGCGCACCGACGATGACGAATAGCCAACGGACCACCTTGGCCACGACCGCTTCGATGTGGAGCTTCGGTCGCGCCTCCTGCACGAGCTCCGTGGTGCGGCCAAAGTAGGTTTCCGCCCCGGTCAGCATGACCACGCCGTTGCCTTCTCCCCGGCGGACGACGGATCCCGACGAGAGCACTCCGCCCGGGGCTATATCGACATCCATGGATTCGCCGGTGAGGGCCGACTGGTCAACGCTCAACGTCCCGGTGAGAAGTTTCACGTCCGCCGGAATGATGTCGCCGGGGCGCACGCGGACGATATCGCCGGGGACCAGCTCCCGGGCGGGAATGACCTGCCAGTTCGCATCGCGCAGCACACGGGCGCTGACCTGCAGCCGTCGCCGCAGCGTTTCGACGACGCCGGCGGCGCGGCGCTCCTGCATAAAGCTCAACACGGCATTGACAACCAGCAGCGCGCTCACCACCGCGAGGTCCGAGTATTTCCGGAGGACGGCCGACAGGACCATGATCAGTTCGAGCATCCACGCCGACACACCCCAGAATTTCCCGAGGAATTTGAGGACCGGGTGCCCTTTCTGTTCGGTCACCTCGTTGTAGCCGTTCGTCTTCCGACGGACGTCCACCTCCGCGCGCGTGAGACCTGCCTCCGGGTCCGCGTGGAGCGCCGCGAGCGTATCGGGAATCGACACGGAAAGGATGTCAGGTCCTTTTTTATGTGCTGGGATCGAGTGCAAGGTCATATTCTTCAGGTTTTTGCTTATCAGTTCGATGCTGGCGGGCACGATCGTCATGCACAGGGATACCCCATTCGTGGTTGTGAAACCTTACATACAGAGGATCATTCCCGCACCATTCGCATCTATTTTTCATGTGTTTCAGGTCCAACGATTAAAATCCTCTGCCGGTGTTACTTCAGGATGGTCCTTGCCTAAATCCTGTTGTGATCCGGAATAACATACCGCGTGCCGAGTAATATGTCCCACAGCGGCGTGGTAACACCAAAGTTGCTTTCGGGGTGGTAGTGATGGATGAGATGGCTTGCCGCCCAACGTCGGGCCAGAGGTTGGCGGAAATGGGTGTGATGAATGGTGAAGTGGCTCAGCCCATAGGTTACATAGCCGAAGGCCATGACGCCCGATAGCAGAAACGCATAACTCGCGGGCATCAGCAAAATAAATACGCCGGTCAGTCCCAGTATCACCAGGGAGGGCAGGAAGAAAGGCAGGGCGTCATAGCCCTGCGGATTATTGTGGTGCGCGCGGTGACCCTGCACGATGATCTCGACCGATCCATGGAACAGCCAACGGTGAACGGCGTACTCGAGATAGCTGAAAATAAACAGACCAAGCAGGATGGTTAGAAACACTTCGATGGAATGGATATCATGGCGCCGCAGGCCTTCAAAGGTCAGCACGACACATAGCGGGATATCGAGACCGAATTCAGCCCAGTAATTCACCGGGTTCCGTGACACCCGTAGTATGAAGTCCGGCACCGCTTCCTTTTGCCACGCAGTTCGGTTCCGGAAAAGGTAGTGTGCCGCGACAGAGAGGAAGTGGGTGGGATTCATAAGCCCTCCACCCCGCGTGACAATCCCGTGACGATCAACGTCCGTATCATTTTTTTCTCTTCCTGCTTGTTCATCGATTATCCATTCTTTGCATCATTTTCCAGTTGGATGATCTCCATACGGTGGTTCGTCTCCGGATGCGCTGCGGAAGGCCCT
>Ga0210056_1004517_pt1 | contig 10864 bp, 12 predicted proteins | sample CryGeyCG2014_080_2_FD_183965 | JGI IMG/M metagenome (GOLD analysis project Ga0210056, IMG submission 183965) | Groundwater microbial communities from aquifer - Crystal Geyser CG07_land_8/20/14_0.80 (SPAdes) (version 2) | ecosystem: Environmental > Aquatic > Deep subsurface > Groundwater | place...
CCGACGGGTATTTCGAGCTGAAGAAAACCGCCCTGCAGATCCCCTCGCCCTCCCATGCTGCCAAGCTGTTTCTCAGAGGCATTGTCCTGTGCGACAACGAGCCGTTTCTCAGGATGTTCAAAGGAATCGAATTTGCGGAAGTCCGCCGGGAGATGAAGGAGGCAAATGCCGCACTCTTCGCCGAATACCTGAAGCAGATCGACCGTCACAGGCGCAACGGCATCTGAAGGCGCCCGTAAATCTCAGTTATTTCCCAATTGAAGTTTCTGAAGCCAGGGGGACATGACTGGATTTCCGCAGGAAATCCGGATCGTGTCCCCCGAAGTCATAATGCTTGGAAACGGCTGAGGGACAGGGTCAAAAAAGAAATCAAAAAAATGACAAAAATATATCGCACATAGGACGCTATATGTCGGGGGTGGTGTGGTAATATTACTAAACCGGCAGGAAAAATATGTTGTCTTGGACGTGGAAACAACCGATACATCTGCTGAATGGAATGAGCTACTGACATGGAAAGGCGGATCGGATGGAAACGAGTATAGCCGTATTTAGGGGAAAGGGCATACGTAAAACTATTCATAAGAATGAATGGTGGTTTTCGATTGTCGATGTATGTGCTGTTCTGACGGGAAGTCCCGATGCAGGAGCATACTGGAGAAAGTTGAAACAAAGACTCAAAGTAGAAGGAAGTGAAGTCGTGACATTTTGTCACGGGTTGAAGTTGACTGCGCCAGACGGTAAGCTGAGAGAAACCGATTGCGCCGGCACGGAAGGCGTCTTTCGCATCATCCAGTCCATCCCCTCCCCCAAGGCTGAACCCTTCAAGCGTTGGCTGGCGAAGGTCGGCTACGAGCGGGTTCAGGAGATCGAGAACCCGGAGCTGGGAACGAAACGGACGCGGGCTCTCTACAAGGCAAAGGGTTATTCCGATGCTTGGATCGAAAAGCGGATGCGTGGTATTACCATCCGGGAAGAACTTACGGACGAGTGGAAAAACAGGGACGTGAAGGAGGAACGGGAATATGCGATCCTCACGGCGGAGATTGCCCAAGCGGCGTTCGGGGTTACACCCGGCGAGCATAAGCAATTGAAGGAGCTGAAACGGGAAAATCTGCGGGATCACATGACCGACCTGGAGTTGATCTTCTCGATGCTTGGCGAGGCGGCGACCACAGAAATCACACGGGTAGATGACGCGCAGGGCTTCGATGAAAGCAAGACCGCCGCACGGAAAGGCGGCGAGGTCGCCGGAATGGCGCGAAAAGACCTGGAAAAGAAAACCGGCAAGCGGGTCGTCTCGCCGGAAAATTACCTGAGCGAACCGGAGAGCAGGAAACGACTGAAACCGTAGCAAAAAACAAGATGTGTTCCCATGGCAAATGAAGCTCAGAAAACCGACCACTCCGGCCCGAAGAAAGGGCGCGGTGCTTACTGGGGCCGGAAGAAGGCGGCCAAGCATGAATCCAACCGGGTGCGGAGGGAGATGGATAAGTCAGAAGAAGAACCGAAGTCTGAGGAGTGGGAAATCGGGGACATGGTACGGAAGCCCGCCTGACGGCGGGATCGTACCGTGTCGCCCGGAAGTCAACCTTTCAACCTTTTCCTATTGGTGGGGGATCGTAAATGGCAGGACCTTTCTACATTGCAGACGAAGACATGGGCTTGTTGAAAATCCTTGCCCATTTCCAATAATTGGCTTATTCTTTTATTGAAATTTCATCATGAGGACGGGGACATGTTACGAATTTCCGGAGGAAATTGTAACGTGTCCCCGGAAGGCAGCATGAGCATGTTAGCCAAAGATAGGCAAATTGCCGAAGAGTTAAAGAAAAGACTTTCTGCAGCGGGGAAGCTTCTCGATTTCCGCGTGTTCGGTTCCCGTATAAGGGGAGATGCGGATGAATATTCCGATATGGATGTTTTCCTGGAAGTCGAAGCACTCGATGGGGAATTAAAGGAAAAGATACAGGAGATTGTCTGGGAGGTTGGCTTTGAGAACTACCTGGTGATCGCAACTCTCATCTTTACCAGGGACGAGATAGAGAATTCTCCCCTGAGATCGTCGCCTATCGTTAAGAGTATCGCAGAAGAGGGGATAAGAATATGACCGACACTCAGGCGCTATTTACCTACCGGTTCCGGCAGAGCGAATTTGTCAGGACAATCAAATCTTTCATTGACGAAAAAAGCTGAGCACCAAACACTCCACGGATAAGAAAGTCCATGCACTTTCAATCCTTTTCCTTTATTTCAGGGAATGATCGACAGTAAAAGGACAGACAAAACGGGAGCCTGGATATGAACTGTTACGCCCACACAAAAGAGGGAAGGTTGCCGGAGGCATGGCAGACTCTTGAGGATCATCTGAAGCAGGTGGCGGAGCTGGCCCGTTCATTCGCCGACGAATTCGGGGCGGGTGATTGGGGCTACTTGGCAGGACTGTGGCATGATGTCGGAAAATACTCTAAAGAGTTCCAGAAATATCTTCTGGCAGCCAACGATGATGACTCTCATATCGAAACCAAGCCCGGCCGCGTTGATCACTCCACAGCAGGGGCAAAACATGCTTTTCGACAAGCCAAGAATGAAGGAAAACTTCTGGCCTATACAATTGCCGGTCACCACGCCGGGCTTCCGGATGGTAAGTCCAATGAAGGCTCATGTCTCACGAAAAGATTAGAAAAGGCGAACCCTTCCTGCGACGCCTGTCCGGATTGGATTCTCGATCTGCCTATTATCAAAGGACTTCCCTTCCCACTCGATAAAAAACGCTTCTACTTTCAGATTTCCTTCTTTGCCCGGATGCTCTACTCTTGCCTTGTCGATGCTGATTTCCTGGATACGGAAGCGTTCATGAACCCGGCAAAGTCTGGTTGGAGAAAGGGTTACCCTTCTCTCGACGAATTACACGAAAAACTCCGATCGCATTTAGACCACTTGACCGTAACGGCAGCACCAACCCCCATTAACATGCGACGCACCGCAATCCTGAAACAATGTCTCTCTGCCGCCGACTTGCCGCCAGGTCTGTTTTCCCTGACGGTACCGACCGGCGGCGGCAAAACCCTCTCCTCGCTGGCCTTCGCCCTCAAACACGCACGCCGTTTCGGGAAAAAACGGGTGATTTATGTGATTCCCTATACGAGCATCATCGAACAGAATGCCGCCGTCTTCCGGGACATCCTGGGCGAAGACGCAGTTCTCGAACACCACAGCAACTTTGAACCGGAAGATGAGGATCATCGCTCCCGTCTGTCTGCGGAGAACTGGGATGCTCCGCTGATCGTCACGACTAATGTCCAGTTCTTTGAATCTCTGTTCGCTTACCGCTCATCTCGCTGCCGGAAGATCCACCGGATTGCCGACAGTGTCGTCATACTCGACGAGGCGCAGATGCTGCCCGTGCCCCTCCTGAAGCCGTCTCTCGAAGTCCTCCGGGAACTCGCTCTTAACTACCGAACGACGATCGTTCTGTGCACCGCCACGCAGCCAGCGCTTTCCAAATCGGAAACTTTTAAGGACGGCCTGGAAGGCGTGCGAGAGATCATCCCCGATCCGGCAGCGCTTTATGAGACCTTCAAACGGGTGGACACCGCGAAATTGCCGACTCTTGCGGACGATGAGTTAGCGGAGAGATTGAACGAATACAGTCAGGTACTTTGCGTTGTCAATACCCGTAAACATGCCCAACAGATCTATGAACGTCTGTCGGATAAGGAAGGACACTTCCACTTGAGCGCCCTGATGTGCCCGGCACACCGGACGGAGGTTCTCGATAGAATAAGAGCGGCCTTGGCAAACAGTGAACCCTGCCGCGTAATCAGCACGCAACTGGTGGAGGCCGGGGTGGACATCGACTTTCCCGTTGTCTTCCGGTCGATTGCCGGCGTCGATTCCATCGCCCAAGCTGCCGGTCGCTGCAATCGGGAAGGAAAACTGTCGGAGAACGGCAAGGTCTTCGTCTTTACTCCCGAGGCCGGCCTTCCACCCGGCTACTTTCGGCAGACCGCCGAGACGACGGAGGCGGTCCTGCGCCACCATGCTGACCCCTTGTCCCTGTCGGCGGTTAATGATTATTTTCGTCAGCTCTACTGGTTGAAGGGAGCGGCACTGGATCAACATCAGATTCTCGCCGATCTCGCCGAGGGTGCCATGGCTGGCGATTTCCCCTTTCGGGTCGTTGCGGAAAAGTTCAAGATCATCGAGGAAGGGATGGTGCCGATCATCATCCCCTGGAACGGCAAAGCCGAACAAATCGTCGAGGAACTCCGCTACAGCGCCTTCCCTGCTGCGGCCGCCCGCAAGGCCCAGCGCTTTACCGTTCAGGTCTATCCGCAGGTATTGTACGGCCTGCTCAACGCGGGCAGCGTCGAGCGTCTGCACGAGCAATACAACGTCCTGATCAACCGGGATCTGTATCGGGATGATTTGGGACTTTGTCCCGAAGAACCGACATTTCATAGGATCGAAAGTCTGATTACTTGAAACGTCAATAATTCTGAAGAAAGGAGGTCTGTCCATGTCATACGGAGTAAAGCTGAAAGTATGGGGCGAGTACGCCTGCTTCACCCGTCCTGAAATGAAGGTCGAACGGGTCAGTTACGACGTCATAACCCCTTCGGCGGCGCGCGGCATCCTGGAGGCAATCTACTGGAAGCCAGCCATTGCCTGGGTCGTTCACAGGATTCATGTTCTCAAGCCTATCCGGTTTGATAACATCCGGCGCAATGAACTGGCGGGTAAGTTGGCGACGGGTACGGTAAAAAAGGCGATGAACGATGGTTGTTCTCCTGTGGAGGTCTTCATCGAGGAGGACCGACAGCAGCGGGCGGCGCTGATCCTTCGTGATGTGGCCTATGTGATCGAGGCCCATTTCGCCTTCACGGGAAGCGATGATAACAACCCCGTCAAACACAAGGAAATCTTCGACCGACGCGCTGCAAAAGGGCAGTGTTTTCACCATCCGTATCTGGGTTGCCGGGAATTTCCCGCCCATTTTGAACTGGTCACCGATGATATCCTGTTATCCGCCTTGGAAGGAGAGAGGGATCTCGGTTGGATGCTCAACGACATCGACTTTGAAAAGGAAATGGAGGCGAAGTTTTTTCGGGCGATCATGCGTGACGGCATCATCGAAGTTCCTCCCATGAACGGAAAGGGGGTGATGGCGTGATCCTGCAGGCGTTAAACAAATATTATGAAAGGTTGAAATACGATCCACAGACGGACATTCCCCTGTTCGGATTTGGTAGAAAACCCATCTCATTTGCCTTAGTGATCGATGGGACAGGAAAGCTTATTCAAGTAAGGGATATCCGGGAGAAACCCAAGAACAAATCTGTACCAGTATCACTCACGGTGCCACAGATCGGGAAAAAACGTTCAATGGATATTACCCCAAACTTCATGTGGGATAACACCGGCTATGTCCTGGGGGCAGATGCAAAAGGGATAGATGAGAGGATTCAACATTTTCAGGCCTTCAAAAAGCTGCACCATACACTTGGCAATGAACTCAGTGACCGGGGAATGATCGCGGTTTTGCATTTCCTTGATTCATGGAATCCGAATCATGCTCAAAACTTGGAACATTGGGAAGAAATGATTGGCAGCAATTTGGTCTTCCAGCTTGACGACGAATTGATGTATATCCATGACCATCCTGAAGTGCAGCAGGCATGGATAAGATACTGTGCGGACGAGGGCTCCGAGGTTGTCGCCACCTGCCTGGTCAGCGGTGAGGTAACGCCGATCGCCCGCCTACACCCGGCCATCAAAGGAGTCCAGGGGGCACAGACCACCGGGGCCGGCATCGTTTCCTTCAATCAGGACGCTTTTCTCTCCTATGATAAAAAGCAGAATTTCAATGCCCCCGTTGGCGAAAGCGCCGCATTTGCCTATACCACCGCCCTGAACCATCTGCTGCGCTTTGAGAGCCGTCAGAAAATCAGGATCGGCGATGCCCAGACGGTTTTTTGGACAGAGCGGTCATCGCCCATTGAGGGATTCATGGGGGTTATTCTCGATCCTCGGGACGATGCATCCGATCTGTCAAGCGTCCGCCTCTTTCTCGCTGCGGCAAGAGACGGGAAACCGCTTCCCGCCATCGGCGATCCCGATCTTCAATTCTATATTCTGGGATTGTCGCCCAATGCCTCACGGCTTTCTGTCCGGTTCTGGCATGTTAGTACAGTGGCGGATGTCAGCGAAAAGATCGGCCAACACTTTCGGGACATCGCCATTGTCAGAAGCGGAAGAGATCCAGAATTTCCCGGCATATGGCAACTGCTGAAGGAAACCGCCGTCCAGGGAAAAACCGATAACATTCCGCCCCTTCTGGCCGGGGCGATCATACGTTCCATTCTCGCTGGTACGGCCTATCCACAGAGTCTGCTTGCTATACTCATCGGGCGCATCCGGGCGGATCAAGCAATCAACTATCTACGGGTTGCCATGATCAAGGCGTGTCTGAACAGAAAGCACCGCATCCACCAAATAAAAGAGGAGGTTATGATGTCATTGGACAAGGAATCAACCAATATCGCCTATCGTCTCGGAAGGCTCTTCGCCGTTCTGGAGAAGGCACAGAAGGACGCCATCCCAGGCGCGAACACCACCATCAAGGACCGTTTCTATGGTTCAGCTTCGGCGACGCCGAGCGTGGTCTTTCCCCAACTCCTCCGGCTGGCCCAGCACCATATCCAGAAGGCGGAATACGGCGGACGGACGGACAAGATGATCGAGGAGATCGTATGCGGCATCGGGCAATTCCCTGCCCATCTGAGCCTCGACGACCAGGGGATGTTTGCCATCGGCTACTACCATCAGCGACAGGCCTTTTATGTTAAATCAGAAAACCAGAAGGAGGGTGAATAAGATGAGTGAGACGATCAAAAACCGCTACGAATTCGTGTATCTTTTTGATGTGGAGAACGGCAACCCCAACGGCGACCCCGATGCAGGCAACATGCCCCGCATCGATCCGGAGACGAGCTATGGTCTTGTAACCGACGTTTGCCTAAAGAGGAAAATCCGTAATTTTGTGGAGATCGTGAAGAGTAACCAAACCCCTTACGAAATCTATATCCGTGAAAAGGCCATCCTCAATCAAACGCACAAGCGGGCGCATCAGGCCGTCGGTGTGGAAGACAAGGGGGACTCAAAGAAGCGCAAGGGTACAGGTGATGAGGTCGAGAGGGCTCGTGTTTGGATGTGCACGAATTTTTTTGATGTGCGGACATTCGGGGCCGTTATGTCCACCGATGTGAATTGTGGCCAAGTCCGCGGCCCCGTCCAATTGAATTTCGCCCGCAGCATCGACGCCATCGTCCCGATGGAGGTCAGCATCACCAGGATGGCCGTGGCAACGGAAAAAGAAGCGGAGCAACAGAGCGGCGACAACCGGACGATGGGGCGCAAGCATATCGTCCCCTACGCCCTCTACCGGGCGGAAGGTTACGTGTCCGCCCACCTCGCCGCCCAGACGGGTTTTTCGGAAGACGATCTGAAACTTCTATGGGAGGCCCTGGTCAACATGTTCGATCACGACCACTCTGCGGCACGGGGCAAGATGAATGCAAGAAAACTGATCGTTTTCAAACATGAGTCCGCCCTTGGCAACGCTCCTGCCCATAAGTTATTTGAACTGGTAACGGTGCAACGGGCTACGGAGGCCACGAAACCTCCACGGGCATTTTCCGATTACGAGGTGGCTGTTAACCGGATTAATGTGCCGGTGGGCGTCACTCTGGAAGAGAAGATATAGGCGGAACATGTACGCAATCGACGACCTTCTTCCTCTCTCCGCCCTGCAACATATCGTGTTCTGCGAGCGGCAGTGCGCCATGATCTATACGGAGCAGGCCTGGGCGGAAAACCGCCTGACCGTGGAGGGGAAGATCATGCACGAGCGGGTGCATGACGAAAGTCGGGAATCCCGGGGCGATGTCCGGATCGACTATGGCGTGTCGCTACGATCGCTGCGGCTGGGACTGATCGGCAAGGCCGATGTCGTGGAGTTCCACCGTCATCCGGATGGATCATGGTTGCCCTTTCCTGTTGAGTACAAGCGGGGCAAGCCCAAGGCGGACGATTGCGACAAGGTGCAGCTCTGTGCCCAGGCGATCTGTCTGGAGGAGATGCTTTCAGTCGCGATCCCTGAAGGGGCGCTCTTCTACGGCCAGACGAGGCACCGCCTTGACGTCGTTTTCGACGAGGCCCTGCGACGGGAAACGGAGGAAACGGCCCAGCGAGCGCACGACCTCATCGCTTCGGGCACGACGCCTCCGCCTCTCTACGAGAAGCGGTGCGAGAGCTGTTCGCTCCTGTCCGAATGCTTGCCGAAAACGATCCAGAAGCGACGTTCGGTGAAAAGCTATCTGACGCGGATTTTAGGGGAAGCATAAGGAGGGCAAGATGGAAACGAATATCGCCGTATTCAGGGGGAAGGAAATACGTAAAACTATTCATAAGAATGAATGGTGGTTTGTAATTTCTGATGTGGTCGGTGTACTGACTGATTCCACCGATCCGTCTGGATATATCAAGGATATGCGTCGTCGTGACAAGGAGTTATCGAAAGGGTGGGGGCAAATTGCCACCCCCCTTTGGATAGAAACTTCTGGCGGAAAACAAAAGGTCAATTGTGCCAACACGGAAGGCATTTTCCGTATCATCCAGTCCATCCCCTCCCCCAAGGCTGAACCTTTCAAGCGCTGGCTGGCAAAGGTCGGCTACGAACGGGTGCAAGAGATCGAAGACCCGGAGCTGGGGACGAAACGGACGCGAGCGCTCTACAAGGCAAAGGGATACTCGGATGACTGGATTGAGAAGCGGATGCGCGGCATCGCCATCAGGGAAGAACTTACGGACGAGTGGAAACAACGAAACGTCAAGCAGGAGCAGGAATATGCTATCCTCACGGCGGAGATCGCCAAAGCGGCGTTCGGGGTTACACCCGGCGAGCATAAGCAATTGAAGGGGCTGAAACGGGAAAACCTGCGGGACCACATGACCGACCTGGAACTGATCTTCTCGATGCTTGGCGAGGCGGCGACGACCGAAATCACCAGGGTTGATGACGCGCAGGGCTTCGATGAAAGCAAGACCGCCGCAAGAAAAGACGGAGAGGTTGCAGGGACGGCGCGAAAAGACCTGGAAAAGAAAACCGGCAAGCGGGTTGTCTCGTCGGAGAATTACCTGGCTGAACCGGAGAGCAGGAAACGGCTGAAATCGTAAGAGGTAACGAGCGAAGAGTTATCTGAAACGAATTTTTGGTGACCCATGAAGAAACACTTGAATACCCTTTTTGTTACGACGCAGGGCGCCTACCTCGCCAAGGAGGGGGAGACGATCGTCGTCAAGGTGGAGAAGGAGATCCGCCTCCGTCTCCCCGTCCATACAATTGGCGGGATCGTGTGCTTCGGGAACGTCGCGTGCAGCCCGTTCCTGATGGGCTTCTGCGCGCAAAATGGCGTAGGGATCAGCTTTCTTTCAGAGAATGGTCGTTTCCTGGCGCGGGTGCAAGGGCCGGTTTCCGGTAATGTGCTCTTGCGCCGTGAGCAATACCGGCGTGCCGATGATCAAAAAGCCTCTGCCGACGTTGCCCGTGCAGTGCTGACCGGGAAAGTGGCCAACAGCCGGACGGTTCTCCAGCGGGCGTTGCGTGATCATGGTGATAAACTGGCTGCGGATCAGGTGGGTTTCGCCGTAAAGCGCCTAAGCAATTACCTCGAAATGCTGAATCAGGATCAGCCTCTGGATGCCCTCCGGGGATGCGAAGGAGATGCAGCACATCTCTATTTCAATGTCTTTGATTGCCTGATAGTAGCTCAAAAAGAGGCATTTACTTTTGAGGAACGGAACCGCCGGCCGCCCCTGGACAATGTCAACGCACTTCTATCCTTCATTTATACGCTGCTTGTACATGATATTCGTTCGGCGTTGGAGACGGTGGGTCTGGACCCGGCCGTGGGATTTCTGCACCGGGATCGCCCCGGTCGCCCCAGCCTGGCTTTGGATATGATGGAAGAATTCAGGCCGTTTCTGGCCGACCGATTGACGCTTTCCCTCATCAATCTCCGGCAAGTTCAGGGTAAAGGATTTAAGAAGACCGATTCGGGGGCTGTCACGATGACGGATGAGACGCGCAAAACGGTCCTGGTTGCCTACCAGGAACGCAAGCAGGAGGAAATCCTCCATCCGTTCATTGATGAAAAGGTGGCCATTGGTCTGCTATTTCATACACAGGCTCTGTTGATGGCCAGGTATCTGCGGGGCGATCTGGACGGGTATCCGCCGTTTATCTGGAAATAAGGGGGCATGATGCTTGTGCTTGTCAGTTATGATGTTTCCACTGTCAGCGAAAATGGACCGCGACGTCTCCACCGGGTAGCCAAGACCTGCCAGAATTACGGCCAGCGGGTGCAATATTCGGTTTTTGAATGCATCGTTGATCCGGCGCAATGGGCGGTATTGCGCCAGAAGTTAATAGAAGAAATCGACCCCAGGGAAGATAGCCTGCGCTTTTACTTCTTGGGATCGAACTGGAAACGCCGCGTTGAGCATATAGGCGCCAAAAAGGCTTTGGATCAGGAAGGGCCGTTGATAGTTTAAATGCCTGATGCGAACCTCATGCTGGCATGATTTCCCCGGGTGCTTCGCAGTGTTGATAACTGGTTGATATTATGAATTATTGGTATGATGTTCTTTGACAATTTAATATAAAATGTATGTACCCAGAGCAGATACGCGGAATGAACAGGATATTATTTGCTATTTCAATATGTTATGAGAAGTAAGTCGCCCCCCGCGCGGGGGCGTGGATTGAAACCCGATTACCCTATTTTATTAAGGAGGATGG